>Ga0105090_10001541_pt1 | contig 12476 bp, 12 predicted proteins | sample PPLLak3March2015_FD_79110 | JGI IMG/M metagenome (GOLD analysis project Ga0105090, IMG submission 79110) | Freshwater sediment microbial communities from Prairie Pothole Lake near Jamestown, North Dakota, USA - PPLs Lake P7 Core (1) Depth... | ecosystem: Environmental > Aquatic > Freshwater >... | reverse complement strand
GCGGCCGGGCCTCCGCTTCGATCCGGTACTCGCCGGCGCGATACACGCGCGGCTCCAGGCGCATCAGCAGCTTCCACTGCCAGTCCGCCCGGGTCAGTCCCAACGCAGAAAGTCGTTCCACGATGTTTGCGCCATTGCTGCCGGGCGCCAGGTCGAACACCAGGCCTTCCGGCGGAATCGCCAGCGGCTCGGCAAGAAACGCCTGGTACCGGCTCCATGCCGCCCAGGCCAGGACGGCGGCCAGCAGCATGGCCAACAGCGCGGCCAGCAGCGCACGGAACATAAGCCTCTTCATGCCGCGTGGCTTACTGGCTTTCCAGCCACTGTTGCACTTCCCGCGTGACCGGGCCGATGTCGTACTCCCAATGGTCGATGCGCGTGACCGGGAAGATTCCGCGCACTGCGTTGCAGACGAAAATCTCGTCGGCTTCCGGCAGCATGTCCAGCGTGATCCGGCGCTGCTCGCAGCGTTCGCGAAACGCGTTCAAAATCGAACTCCGCATAACCCCGCGCACGCCGCAGCGATCCAGGCGAGGAGTCAACAGACGTCCGCCGGAAACCAGGAAAAGGTTGGACGAAATGGCGGACACGACGTAGTCCTCGGCATCGAGCAGCAAGCCCTCGTGAATGGTGCGGTCTTCCCACTCGGCGCGTGCCATCACCTGTTCCAGGCGATTCAGGTGCTTGAGCCCGGCCAGCACCGGTTGAATCCCGAGCCGCAGTGTGCAGATCCGCATGCGGATGCCGGTCTCCACCAGATCGCCCGGGTCCTGCGGCCATGGCCAGGAACAGACTATCCGGTTGCTGCGGGCCGGCTTCGTGGCCGCGTAGCCGCGACCGGACGCGCCGCGCGTTACGATGATTTTGACCACGCAGCGGCGCTGCCCGGTGCTCACCGTTTGCACCTCGCGCAGCAGCACCGCCTGCGGCGTCATCGGCAGCCCCAGCTGTTCGCACCCGGTGGTCAATCGGTCTACGTGCCCCTGCCAGAAGCGCGGCGTGCCCTGGATGACGGCCATGGTTTCGAACAGACCGTCCCCATAGTGCAGGCCGCGGTCCATTGCCGAAATCCGCTCGGAGATTTCCCCGTCCACCAGGCATTCAAGCATATGCACTCTCCTTACCGTGGGACTCGATGGCCAACAGCATTCCGCGTGCCTTGTCCGCCGTTTCCATCACCTCTTTTTCCGCTTCGGAGTCCGCTACGATGCCCGCGCCGGTGCGAAAGCTGAAGTGCGGGCCGTCGACCAGCATGCTGCGGATCAGGATGTTGAGGTCCATGCTGCCGTCGCGCCCCAGGTAGCCCATCGAACCGGTATAGAATCCCCGGCCCGCGCCCTCCAGTTCGGCGATGATCTGCATGCAGCGCACCTTGGGGCAGCCTGTAATGGTACCACCGGGAAACACCGCCTTCATCGCCTCCACCGGGCCTGCGCCGTCGGCCAGTTCGCCGCGCACGTTGGAGACGATGTGATGCACGTGGGCGTAGGTTTCGACCACCATCAACTCGTCGACCGTCACCGTTCCCGGTTGGCAAACCCGCCCGAGGTCGTTGCGCTCCAGGTCGATGAGCATGACATGCTCGGCACGCTCCTTGAGGTTGCCGATCAACTCTTCCGACAACGCCTGGTCCTGCGCGCGGTCGGTCCCGCGGGGCCGCGTCCCGGCAATGGGCCGAGTCTGCACCGTGCCGTCGCGGGTGTGCACCAGGCGCTCCGGCGAGGAACTCAGCAGGAACTGCCTGCCCCACCGCATCAGACCGGCGAAGGGGGCGGGATTGGCCCGGCGCAGCGACCCGTAGAGACTCCACGGGTCCGGCGGCGAGCGAAAGCGGCCGGTCCACAACCGGGATATGTTTACCTGGAAAACATCCCCGGCGCGCAGATACTCGTGGATCCGCCGCACCGAGGCCTCGAAACGGCCGGGGTCCTCTTCGGTGATGTCAGCGAGCCCGGGGTCGGCCGGGCTTGCGGCTGCCCCGGCCGACGCGGCGCCATGTTCCGACCTGGCGCCGATTCGTTTCAGCACCTGCGCCAGCGCTGCGGAAGATTCGGCCACGACAGCCGCGCGGTCGGGGTCTGAGCGTTCGTTGCCGTGATAAATGATGATCGCCGCAGGGCAGCGGTGCGCCACCGCATCCGGCAAACCCGTGTCATTGCGCGGGAGTTCGAGAATCGGTTCGACCTCCGCGGCCATTTCGTAGCCGAGATAGATGAACCAGCCGCCTGCAAATGGCGGTGCATCGCCGTCGGCGGCCGTGGCATTTGGCAGCGCCTCCATTGCGTACCAGCGCCGGAGACGTTCGAAAAAGCTATCGTTCTCGCCCAGTCCCTCACCGGGGTCCTCGCCGGGGCCCTCGAGCGCCCCGCCAGCTTCCCGCAGCAGCACTTCGCCGGCGGCGAAAAGCAGCAGGCTGTGCCGGCCGAGCGGTCCGCGCGCGGCGCTCTCGAGCAGGTAGGGAAAGTGCTCGGGATGCGCGCGGGACAGCGCCAGCAGGTCCGGCACGTGGTCCAGCCACTGGAGCAGATAGGCGGGTTGCATTGCCGCGAAGGGGGCTAGCCCCGGAATCTGCTGAAGACGAGCGTTCCGTTGGTGCCGCCGAAGCCGAAGGAGTTCGACATCGCCACGTCGATGCGCATCTCCCGCGCCACGTTTGGGACGTAGTCGAGATCACAACCCGCGTCCGGGTTTTCCAGGTTGATCGTAGGCGGCGCGATCCCGTCACGGATCGCCAGCACCGAGAAAACCGCCTCGGCCCCGCCCGCTGCGCCGAGCATGTGTCCGGTCATCGACTTGGTCGAACTCACCGCGAGCTTGAAGGCGTGCTCACCGAACACGGTCTTGACCGCGTCGGATTCCGCGCGGTCGCCCAGCGGCGTCGAAGTGCCGTGGGCGTTGATGTACTGGACGGCTTGCGGGTTCATTCCGGCATCCCGCAAGGCGATCTTCATGCAGCGCGCGGCGCCCTCGCCACTCTCCGGCGGCGCCGTCATGTGAAAAGCGTCACCGCTCATGCCGAATCCGCTGATCTCGGCGTGGATGGTCGCGCCGCGCCGCCGCGCGTGCTCCAGTTCCTCGATGACCATGACGCCGGCGCCGTTCGCCAGCACGAAGCCGTCCCGATCGCGATCCCAGGGTCGGCTTGCGCCGGTCGGGTCGTCATTGCGCGACGACATCGCCTTGGCGGAAACGAAGCCGGCCATCCCGGTCGGCGTGGTGGCGTATTCCGCGCCGCCGGCCACCATCACGTCCGCGTCACCGTACTTGATCAGTCTCGCCGCCAGGCCGATGTTGTGGGTGGACGTCGTGCAGGCAGTCACCACCGCGATGTTGGGGCCCTTGAAGCCGAAATTGATGGACAGCACGCCGCCGATCATGTTGACGATGGCGCCCGGGATGTAAAAGGGCGAGATCCGTCGCGGCCCCTTGTCCCGGTAGATCAGCATGTTTTCCTCGATGGAAGCGATGCCGCCGATACCCGAGCCGATCGCGAAACCCACGCGCTCGGAATCCAGGCCGTGTTCAGGCGCAGCCAGCCCGGCCTCGGCCATGGCGTCCCGCGCGGCCGCCAGGCCGTAGTGCATGAACGTGTCGTAACGCCGCGCCTCTTTGGCCGAAATGTAGTCGGTAACTTCGAAGTCGCGAATCTCGCCAGCGATCCGGGTGCCCAGCTCGGACACATCGAACGCGGTGATCGGTCCGATGCCGCTGTGCCCGCTGCAAACGGCGTCCCAGGCCTTGGCGACCGTGTTTCCCACCGGGGAGATCAGGCCCAGGCCGGTGACTACTACGCGACGCGATGACACGATGGATTCCTCGCTGGAGACTCGGTGCAGCCCGACGGGTTTCGCGCTGCGTAACAAACGACGGCCGGCATGGCGCCGGCCGATTGAAGCTTCAGGAAACGAAACGCCTCATACGTTGGCGGTAATGTAGTCAATTGCCTGCTGAACGCTGGTGATCTTCTCGGCTTCCTCGTCCGGGATTTCGCATTCGAATTCTTCTTCGAGCGCCATGACCAACTCCACGGTGTCCAGGGAATCGGCACCGAGATCATCGACGAAGGACGCGCTGGGCGTGACCTCCTCCTCTTTTACCCCGAGTTGTTCGATAACGATCTTCTTGACGCGCTCTTCAATAGTGCTCATTTAACTGGCTTCCTCTTCAGGGGATTCAGGCACGCAATTTTAGTGAATATGCGCACGTGAATCCAGTTTAAATCCCCCCGACCCAAATCCATCTCAAAACCATGCGCTCTCACGCCATGTACATTCCGCCATTGACGTGGAGCGTCTGCCCCGTGATGTAGCCCCCCTGGGATGAAGCCAGGAACAACACGGCCGCGGCGACATCCAGGGGCTCGCCGAGCCGTTGCAGGGGGATGTCGCGCAGCAGCGCCTCGCGCTGCTGGTCGTCCAACGCGCGCGTCATGTCGGTGTCGATGAAACCGGGGGCCACCACGTTGACCGTGATGCCCCTGGAACCTATCTCCCGGGCCAGCGAGCGGCTGAACCCCATCATGCCGGCCTTGGCGGCCGCGTAGTTCGCCTGGCCGGGGTTACCCATGGAGCCGACCACCGAGGCGATGCTGATGATGCGCCCGCTGCGTGCCTTCATCATGCCTCGCAGGCAGGCCTTGCTCAGGCGGAAAACGGACCGCAGGTTGGTCTCGATCACGGCGTCCCAGTCTTCCTCCTTCATGCGCATCAGGATCTGGTCGCGCGTAATGCCGGCGTTGTTGACCAGAATGGTCGGCACGCCCAAACGTTCGCTGACGCGCCCCACCAGCGCCTCGGCGGCCTCGGCGTCATTGACGTCCAGTACCTCGCCGCAGCCTGCGGCAGCGCCCAGCCGCTCCCCGATGGCCGCCGCGCCCGGCCCGGTCGTCGCCGTTCCGGCGACCCGCGCGCCGGCGGCAGCCAGCGTATCGGCGATCGCGGCGCCAATGCCGCGACTGGCGCCGGTGACGATCGCCACCTGCCCATCCAGCTTCAGTTCCATGCTCAGCTCCCGCTCGCCTGCGCTTCGATCACGGCCTGGCTGCTGTCCAGGGCCAGTGACGCGACGTCGCGTGAAATGCGCCGGTTCAGCCCGCTCAACACCTTGCCGGGGCCGCACTCGACGAAGCGTACCACGCCCGCGTCGATCAACCGCTGGATCGTGGCCGACCAGCGCACCGGCTGCCACAGCTGCCGGGCCAAGGCCGCCCGGACCGCGTCCGCCGCGTCATGGATCTCAACGTCGACGTTGTGCACGACGGGAATATTGCCGGCCGCCAGCAGAACCCCGGTGAGGATCCGTTCCAGCGCTTCCGCCGCGGAACGCATCAGCGCGCAATGCGACGGCACGCTGACCGCCAGCGGAACGGCGCGGCGCGCGCCCGCTGCTACCGCCAGTTCGCAGGCCCGCTCGACCGCCTGGCGGTCGCCGGCGATTACGATCTGCCCGGGCGAGTTGTAGTTGGCGCAGGAGACGACCCGTCCCAGGTCCTCCGCCGCCCGTGCACAAACGTCTTCCAGAACGGCTTCGTCAAGCGCCAGGATCGCCGCCATGCTGCCGGTACCCGGCGGCGTGGCAGCCTGCATGAGTCGACCACGCTCGGCGACCAGGCTCACGCCCTCGGCGAAACCGAGCGCGCCGGCCGCCACCAGCGCCGAGTATTCGCCAAGGCTATGGCCGGCCATGAAGTCGGGATCTGCACCACCGGCGGATTTCCAGACCCGCCAGGTGGCGGTGCTCGCCGCGAGCAGCGCGGGTTGGGTGACCTCGGTCAGGCCGAGCCGTTCCTCGGGACCGTGCTGCACGAGGTCCCAGAGGTCGTAACCCAGCACCGCCGAGGCCTCCGCGAAGGTCGCGCGCGCAATGTCGCGATGCTCGACCGGCGCGCCGTCCGCGAAACCGGACATCATGCCCACCGATTGCGAACCCTGGCCGGGGAAGAGGAATGCGCTCTTGTTCATCGCGGACGGTCCTCCGACCCTCAGTAACGGATCAGCGCCGAGCCCCAGGTGAAGCCGCCGCCGAACGCCTCCAGCAACAGCATGTCGCCGCGCTGTATACGTCCGTCGCGCACGGCTTCGTCAAGCGCCAGCGGCACCGAGGCGGCCGACGTGTTGCCGTGGCGGTCCACGGTCACCACTACGCGGTCCATGCTCATGTCCAGCATGCGGGCCATCGCTGCGATGATGCGCAGGTTCGCCTGATGCGGAATCAGCCAGTCGAGATCGGACTTTTCCAGGCCGTTGGCGCCGAGGGTCTCTTCGACGATACGGCCCAGGGTGCGCACGGCCACTTTGAACACTTCGTTGCCGCGCATCAGGATTTCAGGCTTGCCGCCGTTCCCGGCCATCGCGTCGAAGCCGGTGGAAACCCCGACGGTGGTCGTCAGCAGATCGACATAGTCGCCGTTGGCGTGAATGTGAGTGGACAGGATGCCGGGTGCGTCCGACGCTTCCAGCACGACGGCGCCGGCGCCATCGCCGAACAGTACCGCGGTATCCCGCTTGCTCCAGTTGGTGATTCGCGACAGCGTCTCTGCGCCGCACACGAGCACCTTCTGCGCGTCTCCGCAGCGGATGTACTTGTCCGCCACGCTGAGCGCATACAGGAAGCCCGAACAGGCGGCGTTGACGTCCATCGAACCGCAGTCCGGCAAACCGAGTTTTTTCTGCAGCAGGCAAGCCGTGCTGGGGAAAACGAGGTTCGGCGTGGTGGTGCCGATTACGAACAGGTCGATTTCGGCCGGATCGACGTCCGCCGCCTCGAGCGCCTTGCGACAGGCCGCTTCCGCCAGGTCGCCGGTGGTTTCGCCGTCCGCGGCAATGCGGCGCTCGCAGATGCCGGTGCGCTCGCGGATCCATTGGTCGCTGGTGTCCATGACCTTCTCCAGGTCATGGTTGGTGACGATTTTCGCAGGCAGATGGCTGCCCGTTCCGCTTATTCTCGAATAGATCACGCCGCCGTCTCCAGCCGATACTCGCGTATCGAAGTCTCGATTCTCTTGTGCACCTGGCGCCTCGCCTCGCGTCCAGCTTCCACGATGGCCCGCGTCGTCCCCTTGCGATCGGACGAGCCGTGGCTCTTGATCGCGACGCCGTTCAGCCCGAGCAAAGGCGCACCATTATGCGCGGCCGGGTCCAGGTGTGCCAGCATCCGGCGCAGGGACGGCCGGGCCAGCAAGGCGCCCATCCGGCTCATGGCATTGCGGTTCAGGGCCTTCCTGAACTCACCGAGCAGCATGCGCGCCAACCCTTCTGACGATTTGAGCACCAGGTTTCCGGCGAAGCCGTCGCAGACAGCGATGTCGACCGTCCCGTCGAAAATGTCATGGCCCTCGATGAATCCCACGTAATTCAGGGGCAGGCCCAGCAGCAGTTCGTGCGCTTCACGCACGGTGCCGTGACCCTTGCTTTCCTCGTGGCCAACGTTGAGCAGGCCGACGCGCGGCCGCTCGATGCCTTCGACTTCCTGCGCCGTCACCGATCCCATCACGGCGAACTGAGCCAGCTGACGGGCACTGACCTGCAGGTTGGCCCCGAGGTCCAGCATGCCTGTGTAGCCGCTGCGGTTCGGCACATAGGCCATCAGCGCGGGGCGCTGAATCCCGGGCAGCATGCCCAGCAACTTGACGCCCACCGTCATCATCGCGGCTGTGCTGCCGGCACTGACGCACGCCGCCGCCTCCCCCGTCGCCACCAACTCGAAGGCCCTCCACAGGCTGCTGTCGCGCCCGCGGCGCAGCACCGCTGCCGGCCTGGCATCCATCGGGATGGTCGACCCGGCATGCACGATGCGCAACCTGGACCCCGCCTCGCGGCCTTGAGGCGGCCAGGCCGAACCATGGGTCGATCCGACTGCCGACCCAGGGACCGTCTGCAAGGCGGACTCGAGTTCGGGGCGGTCGCCCACCAGCACGATTTCCAGGCACGGGTCTTCCGCGAGCGCGGCCAATGCCGCGGGCACAGAAACGGCAAGGCCCTGGTCGCCGCCATGAGCGTCCAGGGCCAGTACCGTTTTGTCCGTTACGCCCAATGACCCCGCCAGCGAGTCGGCCAGCCCATTGCGGCCAGTGCAGCGACCAGTCTGGCGACCAGTCTATTCGTCTGCGAGTTCCACGACCGGGGTATCGATCACCTTGCGGCCCCGGTAATAACCATCGGGCGTTACGTGGTGACGCAGGTGCGTCTCGCCGGTGCCCGGGTCGACCGACAGGGTCGGTGCCGTCAGCTTGTCATGCGAACGCCGCATGCCACGCTTGGACGGTGTCTTGCGATTCTGTTGAACAGCCATCTCGATTCTCCAAATAAATTACTAACGACATCAGTATGATAAAAAACCTTCTTAAAACACAATTTAACACAATTCCGACATGAATCGCGCCCTGGTACCCGGTCTGGAAACGCTATTTCCCGCGTTTCCCGAGCAAGTCGGCCAAGCCCTCGAAGGGCCGGTGCGTCCGTTCTTCGCCGCCGCTTTCGCCGCCCGCGATCTCCCGGTAGTCTGAGCGCTGCGCGCCCCCCGGCTCCGGTTCCGGCTTCCGCGGCACCTGCGGCAGCGCCAACAGCAACTCGTCCTCCACCAGGTCGAGCAAGGCCAACCTCCCCTGCTCCGCCAGCACCGGTTCGTAGTGTTCCGGCACGAGATCCTGTTCCGCCACGCCTTCCACAACGGCCAGCATGCTGTGCCGGACAACCGGTTCGAGATAAATTTCGAGGCTGCGCTGGCAAACCAGCGGCAGCATCGCCTCGACATGGAGATCCACGGTCAGCATGCCCTGGCGGTCATAGCCGAAAGCGGCGCTGAAGCTGGCGTCCCGCCACTCGGCCGGGGCCAGCAGCGGCGCCAGGCGCTTCATCCGCTTCAGCGGCATCGTGCCCTGGAAGCTCCTCCGCCCGTCCGCGGCCTTCCAGGGGTCCACCCAGTCTGGAAATTCACGCGACATCGCTGCACAATTCCCCGCAGTGACCAAGGCTCGCAACCCGGACCCCGGGTCCGACACCCGAAATCGGGACACGGGCAGTGGAACCGCATCCTGGGGGACGGCGCAAAACGCTGTCCCCTCTGCCAAACACACCATTTTAAACCAAGAATGCAAGCACAGTCACTGAAAAGAACGCTGATTCTCGCATCCTCCAGCCCGTACCGGCGAGCGCTGCTGGCACGGCTCGGCCTGCCCTTCGAGGTGTGCTCGCCCGCGATAGACGAGCGCCCCCGGCCCGCAGAGCCGCCCGGGGAGCTCGTGGCCCGCCTGGCGCGGGACAAGGCCGAGTCGGTGTCGCGCCGCTTCCCGCATGCCGTCGTGATCGGCTCCGACCAGGTGGCGGTGCATCGGGGCCGCATCATCGGCAAGCCGGGCACCGCCGACCGGGCCTGCCGCCAGCTGCAGCGCTTCAGTGGCGACTCGGTCGAGTTCCTCACCGCCATTGCGGTTCAATGCTCGGATAGCGGGCTGTGCTACACGGCGACCATCAGCACGGAGGTCGAGTTCAGGCCACTGAGCGACGCGGAAATCCAACGATACGTCGACTTCGACCAGCCGACCGACTGCGCCGGCGCGTTCAAGTCCGAGTCCGCCGGGCCTACCCTGCTGCGCGCCATGCACTCGAGCGATCCGACGGCCATCATCGGCTTGCCGCTGATCGCCGTCTCGGCAGCGCTGCGGCAGGCCGGGTTCACTCTGCCCTGAAGCGCTGAAGTCGCCGCGCAGGTGCCGGGGGGCAGGCGATCTGGCATAATGAAACATCTTCCGAGCGCGAGTTCTTCACGCTCACCATACTTTGCCGTACGGAGCGCGAGCATGAGCCAATCCGAGTACCGCAACTGGCGCCTGGACCACGACATCGACGGGGTTTGCTGGCTGACCATCGATCGTGCCGGGGAGTCCGCGAACAGCCTGTCCAGGGACGTTTTCACCGAGCTGGACCAGATCGTCTCCCGGTTCGAGAAGCAACCGCCGCGAGGCCTGGTCCTGCAATCGGGCAAGGCCGAGTCTTTCATCGTAGGCGCGGACGTCCGGGAATTCGAGCAGGTCAGAAGCGCCGCCGAGGCGGAGGCCTTCATCCGAGAGGCGCATGGGCTGTTCGACCGGGTCGAGGCGTTGCCGTTCCCCAAGGTCGTCGTCATCGACGGCTACTGCCTGGGCGGCGGGCTCGAACTGGCCCTGTGTTTCGACTACCGGATCGCCCGTAACACCGACAAGACCCGGCTCGGGTTTCCTGAAATCAAGCTCGGCATCTACCCGGGCTTCGGCGGCAGCGCGCGGGCAACCCGGCAGATCGGCGGCTTCCAGGCCATGCAGATCATGCTGACGGCGCGCATGCTCAAAGCGCCCCAGGCGAAGGCCATGGGCCTGGTCGACCAGGTCGTCGGGCCGCACGGCAGCCTGCGTTGGGCGGCCCGCCGCGCGATCCTCGGCAGCCGCAGGAGCAGCGGTCCGGGCTGGCCGGCCCGGCTGACCAACCTCGGCCCTGCGCGCAAGTTCCTGGCCGGGCAGATGCGCAAGCAGACCGCCGCCAAGGCGAATCCACGCCACTATCCCGCCCCGTTCGAACTGATCGACGCCTGGGAGCAATTCGGCAACGATCCGCGGCAAATGCTGGACGAGGAGGCGCGGCGCGTTGCGCGGCTGATCATCGGCAATACGTCGCAGGGCTTACGGCGTGTCTTCTCGCTGATGGAACAGCTCAAGGCGAACGGCAAAGGCTCGGATTTCAGAGCCCGGCGCGCGCACGTCATCGGCGCAGGAGTCATGGGCGGAGACATTGCCGCCTGGTGCGTGTTACAGGGCCTCGAAGTCACGTTGCAGGACCGGGAAATGAAATACATAGAACCGGCGCTCAAGCGCGCCGCGTCGCTCTTCCGCAAACGCCTCAGGACCCCCGATCGGATCGCCGGCGCGAGGAGCCGGCTGATCGCCGACGTCGAGGGCCTCGGCGCCGCTCGAGCGGACGTGATCATCGAGGCCATCTTCGAAAACCTGGAAGCCAAGCGGAAACTGTTCACCGAGCTCGAACCGCGCGTGAAAGCGGACGCCATCCTGGCCACCAACACCTCGGCCATTCCCCTGCGGGACATTGCCGGCGTGCTCGAGAATCCCGGCCGACTGATCGGCCTGCACTTCTTCAACCCGGTTTCCCGCATGCCGCTGGTCGAGGTCGTCTACGACGATCGCACGGGGCAGGACGAGATCGCTCGCGGAGCAGCCTTCTGCAACCAGATCAGCCGCTACCCCTTGCCAGTGCGCAGTAGCCCGGGCTTTCTCGTCAATCGCGTGCTGGCCCGCTACATGCTGAAAGCCTTCCAGCTCCATCGCGAACGCGGCATCGCCAAGGAGGCCCTGGACCAGGCAGCCGTCGATTTCGGCATGCCCATGGGTCCGGTGGAGCTGGCCGACACCGTGGGCCTGGACGTCGGCCTCGGCGTCATGGGCACGCTGGGCAGCGACCAGACGGCGGAAGATGCCGACATTCTGAAGTCCTACGTAGAGCAGGGAAAGCTCGGCAAGAAATCAGGCGAGGGCTTTTATGTCTGGAAGAAGGGAAAGCCGCAAAAGGACCCGGCGGCCACCGCAGGGGTCAACCTCGAGACACTGGGCGCCGAACTCATGCAGCCGTATTTCGATGAATGCCGCGCCTGCCTGGCGGACGGCATCGTGGCGGATCGCGACGCGCTCGATGCGGGCATGATCTTCGGCACCGGGTTCGCGCCGTTCCGGGGTGGTCCGCTGTACTACCTGGAAAAAATGGAGCAGAGCCATGAGTGAGCAAATGCGCAAGGTGGCGGTCATCGGCGGCAGCCGCATTCCCTTCTGCCGCTCCAACACCAGTTACGCGGAAAAGACCAACCTGGACATGCTGACCACGGCCCTGCAGGGGGTGGTCGACCGCTTTCACATCCACGGCGAGAAGCTCGACGAAGTGATTGCCGGAGCGGTGACTTCGCACTCCAAGGACTGGAACCTCGCCCGCGAGGCCCTGTTGTCGACGACCTTGTCGCCGCTCACGCCGGGGATCACGCTGCAACAGGCCTGCGGCACCTCATTGCAGGCGGCGCTGATGATTGGCGCCAAGATAGCGACCGGCCAGATCGAGTGCGGCATTGCCGCAGGCACCGATACGACCTCCGATCCGCCGATCACCTTTGGCCGCAAGTTTTCCCAGCGCCTGGTGAAAATGGGGTCTGCCCGCTCCGCGAAGCAGCGCCTGCTGGCGTTCAAGGGGTTTCGCCCCTCCGAGCTCAAGCCGGTGCTGCCCGCCAACGGCGAACCGCGTACCGGAATGTCCATGGGCCAGCATTGCGAGCGTATGGCGCACGAGTGGAAAATCGCCCGCGAAGATCAGGACCGTCTCGCCATGGAGAGCCACGGCAAAGCCAACAGGGCGTACGACGAGGGATTCTTCGACCCCATCGTGACGCCCTGGAGCGGAGTGGCGCGCGACAACAACATCCGCGCGGACAGCAACATGGAAAAGCTGGGC
>Ga0105090_10001539_pt1 | contig 12496 bp, 11 predicted proteins | sample PPLLak3March2015_FD_79110 | JGI IMG/M metagenome (GOLD analysis project Ga0105090, IMG submission 79110) | Freshwater sediment microbial communities from Prairie Pothole Lake near Jamestown, North Dakota, USA - PPLs Lake P7 Core (1) Depth... | ecosystem: Environmental > Aquatic > Freshwater >... | reverse complement strand
GTTACACCATGAGCAACATTGCAATACTTACCAATTTTTACAGGTCCTATCACCACAGTACCTAAGTGACCAGAAAGGTAAAATCCCTCTCCAATTCGGGCATTTAAGTCGATTTCGAAACCATACTTGTATTGATAGTGTCGCTTTATAAGCTTTAAAAGAAAGCGAAAAGGCATAAATTTAGTCTCGTTACATACCAATCTGAATAGTAAAGTGTAACGAAACCCTGGCTTAAACCAACCTCTTATAAAGCCGCTGAATCCCTGCAATTCGTGATACCGATATAAATCTGATTTGATCAATCTTATTAAAGAACTCATTTCGCTAAATACTCAATTTTCTGCAAATATAATTGCGGAGATATTCAAATTTCTCTTGTTAAGGAATTTCTAATTAGATCAAAAAACAGAAATAACCCCACCGTTATAGGGAAAGGAATCATTTAATCGGAACAAAATGATTTGGCTCAGAAGGGTCAATGGCATCTATTTTGCCAGATCAATCAAATTGAGATATGCTGCTTTGTGTATCTAAAACATCTGAATTGTTAAATCGAGTGTTGGTTGTTCATTGAATTTCAATACAGGATAGATAACCTTGAATCAAGTTCATTATCCTAACTCATTAATGAACCCGTTAAAAATTAACCTTTAATCATTGAAATTAAGTGTAACGCTTGTGGCTATACCAATACGGAAACCATTTTGAACATACCTGCCATCGCGGAAAGCAGCCGCCACTTCAAGTCGGAAAATCCGCAAAATACCTTCGAGTCCATAGCCCACTTCGGTATAATTACCGGACGAGGGCGTTGCCAGATAATTGAAGAAAATATTCTCGGTGATTCCCAGCATTCTCACCTTGGGCAATCGAGTAACCAGAAATTTACGAAAGTGATAATGCACGTTAGCAGAGAAATACTGGTCTGCAGTACTGTTTTCATAATAGTCCAAGAGTCTGAAACTACCCACCGGATCAGATGTTATGAAATAAGTACGGTTACCATTAAAATGTTTATAATCCATAAAATACAATTTGTCGGCATTGAGAAATTTACCTGCCTGTAATGCCACATCCAGGTTGCCGCGGATTCCAATTTTCACCATATGTTTAATACCGATCTGTACCTGATCAAAATCCACCTCACTGCCAGCAACACCGCTGAAGCCTTTCCTGTAATTCAATGTTAATAGTGGTGATGAACCCGGCACTCTTGATTTTGATCCATTGCGTATCCGGTACTTTAGCCATGGACGTGCCTCCAGGCTTACTAACCCAGTGAATGCCCGGTTGGGATCAAAATGGGTTGAGGGCAATTCAACGTTGATGGGAGCATTGGGGGTGTAATTCTCTTTGTTTATATCGAAGAAAGTAAAGTCAGTTGTATTAAATAACTCTGAGCGCCTCGCCCACGTCCAGCTGGTTCTAAACGTATATTTATCATTGAAGCGAAGTGAATAATTCAAGTCAACAAAATTGCGCTCATAAAGCTTCATCCAGTTGTTACCAAGCAACAGTGATGAGAATGTGTTTATAATAGGATGAATAGGAATGGCTGAATTAAATTGTTCCACATATCGCCCGCCCTCAAGCGTGAGCCGTTGATTTTTAAAACGATAATCAACCCTGAGTTTACCTGTTAGTAGTTCGCGCGAGAAAGCATAGCGCGCAATAGGGCTAATCTCAAGTCGTGAAGTTTGAGGCTTCTTGCTGGCATCCAGTGTATCCCTCTTTACCCATCTTTTATAAAAACTTACACGATAGATAAGGTTAAATCCTTCTACCGTATTAAATCCTCCATACGGAGTATATATCCGGAAATCGGATGTCTTACCCATTTTATAAGTATCACCGATTATCACATCATAGATCTGAAATCCTTTCTTTCCTTTTTTGGATGAACGAAGGGTATCACCTTCTTCACGTTTTCTTTCTACATCTGTAATACTGTCGTTAACATGATACCCTCGTTCCTCCTCAAGGGTAAGAGGAGTTGGGCGGATATCTGCCCAGAATGTGGAATCTTTTTTATATGCCAATGAATCAATTGAATAATTTGTTTCAAGAATTACGTCCGGTTCTTTTTGCTCTTTAATTTCTGCTTTTTCATATTCTTTAACCAACTGATTGAGTTCCTTGCGTGTCACCTCTTTGCCTTCGCTCAATCGTTGCTGCAACTGCTGATTTTTCTTGTTGAACTTTTGCTCTATGGCCTTTGCTTCTTCCTTGTTAACTTTTTCATCAATTACTGTCATTTCCATTTGAAGTTCCGGATTGAGGGTTATTTTATATTCCTTCACAGTGGCCAGGTATTGACCTTCAAATTCAAAACCAAATACTTTTCCATCTACCTTAAATTGCTGCGAAACCGGCAACCAGGCTTTATCCTCAATAGGATTGTATAATTGTTTTATATCAAAATTGATTCCCATCTTGGTAGCCTTCATCTCAAGGCTGTGAATGCTCCACCAGTCTTCTACGATATAAATCATCCCCTCAAAAACATTATCGCCACGAGATCGTGGAGTTACTTTTATTTTGCTGATCTCATACTGCTGATCTTTAAAAGACCCGAGATATTCGAACCGATAATATGAAAATGATTTTGGTGAAAGCGGAGAAACCGTTTCCGCAATTTCGGGCTGATAAAAACTTCCAAAGACATAAGCGTTTGGGGCTGTACTTTTATCCCCAGCGTTGCTATATACGGCAATTACTTTTTCCTCAAACTTATTGGGTCGTGTGTATTTGATTTCACTTACTGATTCAGAAATAAATATCCGGTCTTTGGTAATGCCTTCTTTCTCCAGCGCTTTCTTTGCCAGCCATGGGTAATCGGTTAACTGGCCTTTTCCCTTTATATAAACCTTGGCAGAATACTGGTCAATTTGCTGGGTATGATATTTAGCTTTGGCAATGGCCTTACGCATAATGGTATAAGCAGGATCTTCCTTGCCTGCTTTGATAGTTACATTTTGCAACATCATTACATGTGTTTTTAATGTCAGGTTGATTTCAATGAAATCGCTGCCTATATCTACAACACGGTTTACCGATTCATAACCAAGATATTGAAACAAGACATCATATCTCCCAGGCGGTAAAATCACTTCATATCTACCCTCAAGATCGGTGGCGCTGCCTGTACCGGTTTGTTTAACAAAAATGGATGCATAGGGAAGCGGAGTACCATCATCAGCTTTTAAAGTTCCGCGTATTCCGCCAGCATACATGGCTACAGTGGCGGATAAGAAAGAAATTATCAGTAAAATAAATCTCATTACCCGTATAGACGTCAGGAAGCTAACCAGGGTTGTCATCCCAAAAACATTTACTTATAAAAATGCTTTAGCCGGATCATTTGCTCCACAGATTCGGGAACGAGATAACGGATAGACCTATTGTCTTTGATACAATTGCGTATGTAGGTTGCTGATATATCCAGCAGGGGTGCTTCAACTATTTTCACGTGGGGATGACGTTTCAAATCTGAATTTGTTACGTGTGGCCGGGGATATATATACAAGCCAAACTGATCCAGTATTTGTTCGTGATTCTTCCACTTTGAAAAATTCTCAAGATTGTCTTCACCAATAATCACTTTAAACTCCTTACCAGGAAATTTTTCAGTAAGATAGGCAAGCGTATGAATGGTATAGCTCGGTTTGGGGAGATTGAATTCAACATCAGAAACCTCCAGTTTGTAATTATCCGCAATGGCGACCTTCACCATATCATAGCGATCAAACTCATGCAGGAGTCCTTTGCTGAGCTTAAAAGGATTTTGAGGAGAAACAACAAACCAGACCTTGTTCAGATCAGTGTTCTCCGCCATAATGTTGGCGATAATCAAGTGCCCGATATGGATGGGATTAAACGAGCCAAAGAAGAGACCGATTTTCTGATTTGTGTTCATTAAGGTTGTACCTTAAACCGGTCATATAGTCTTTGAGCTTCCTTCAGAGATGTGTCCAGATCCTCATTCACAAGCACCACATCAAATTTATCAGCAAAAGACATTTCAAATTTTGCCTTAAATAACCTGCGAGAAAGACTTTCTTCACTTTCGGTTCCACGCTCCAGCAACCTTTCCTTTAAAACTTCAATTGATGGCGCTTTTACAAAAATGGCGAGTGCCTTATCTCCAAAGTATTTTTTAAGATTAATTCCGCCTTTTACATCCACATCAAAAATCACGTTTTTTCCTGCTTGCCAGATACGCTCTATTTCTGTTTTAAGTGTTCCGTAAAAGTTTCCGGCATAGACTTCCTCCCATTCAATGAACTCATCTTTGTCAATTTTCTCTTTAAACTCTTCAGGGCTTAAAAAATGGTAATCTTTTCCATCCTTTTCCGTACGCCCTCGTCTATCGCGGGTAGAGGCGGAAATTGAAAAACCCAGGTCTTCATTATTTTCCAGCAGATGTTTAACAATAGTGGTTTTGCCGGATCCGGAAGGGGCTGAAAAAATGAGTGCTTTCCCCGCCATTAAGAAGATGCACTTTGACTTATCTGCATTTTTATCTGGTCAACCAATCCAACGGGTACAGGATCACCACAACACCTGGATTTAAGCAATTCCTTAATTGACATGTCTAAGCTATATGACTTAAAACATGGCATGCATATATCCATGTGGTGTTTAAAATAATGTTCCTGCTCTGGGGTGGCCTCACCGTCAAGAATTAATTGAAGCATTTCCATGCATGTTGGACTTTTACCTTTAGCAATAACGAAAGGATTGGAAAGTGGTGTCATAGGCTAAACATTTTTGTAACCCATTGATTTTGCATAATGGGTAAGTTTTTCTTTAAGCAAATTTCTGGCCCTGTGTAGTCTGCTGCGCACCGTGCCGATGGGTATATCCAGAATCTTTGCCATTTCTTCATACTTGAATCCCTCAAGGTCACATAAAATTATTACCGTTCTGAAATCTACATCGAGTGAGTTCAATGCGTTGGAGATTTCATCGCCAATCATGTCTTTCAGAGACTCTACTCTCAAATCGGGTGTGATCTGCCTGTCTACATCTTCTGAGTTGTAGTAAGCTTCCACCTCCTGATAATCTACCTTCGAAGGCTCTTTCGTCTTCTTGCGGTAGTCATTGATGAAACTGTTTTTCAGAATTCGAAACAGCCAGGCCTTTGCATTAGTTCCTTTCTGGAATGATTCTATAAAGCGATAGGCTTTTAGATAAGTGTCCTGAACAAGGTCTTTGGCGTCATCCCTATCCAGGGTGAGGCGATACCCAAAGTTATACATAGAATTTATATGGGGCAGAAACTCGTTGTTAAACAAATCCTGCTTCTCGGTCTCTGTATATCGATGTCTAACCGGACTTTCTTCCATAAGTGAGTAAAAATAACAAAATTCGGTTTTGTTTTTATATGTTTCTTCCCGTTGGGGAATATTCAGAAATTTTGTAGAAAGTATTCTATTTTATGGTTTACGAATAAAAAAGGCTTATTAACCTTTTCATAGTACTCAATACATTTAGATAATCCTGTAGTTTCTATATTCCCCTATCCTGAAGCCAATCAGGCTGCTTATAAAACGTTTTATCTTTTCTTTCTTTGAATACCTCCTCATCGAAATATCATGATCAAATTTCCAGTTCTTTCTCGCAATTCGGGCCATCATTACTTCTGGATGAGTTCCCTCAAACAACTCTAAAGAATTTATCCTGCTGTAATCATATTCATTATCCTCAACTACATTGTTATTTATCCAGGATTCGTCCTTATAGAATCTGTACCAGTTCTTCATCTTACTTTGCATCAGGCGAGGATCCTTTACCCACCCATAGTGATACATGGTGGCATTAATCAATTTGACATTTAGTTTCTGATTAGGCTTTTTTCTGAAACCCTGAGCATCCTTATAGGAAAAAATATCTTTATTATTTCTTATGATCCTGATTTCTCTCCTGTACCACTGCCATGATTCGCCTACATAATCATAGGAGCCCCAGAAATGCCTGTAACTAAATAACAAGCCATCAACCATTTTATCATCTTTGAAACGAATCATTGCCTCACGCACGGTATCGTGATATTTTTCATGAAGCACCTCATCTGCCTGAATATAAAAACACCAGTCTGATTCAGGTGAAACTGCCTGTAAGGCTTTATCCGTTTCCAGTGCAAAGGTTCTTCCTCCCGCACGAAGTGTATCGTCCCACACGGTTTCAATAATCCGCAATTTATCTGAAGGAATCTGCTTGATTAAATCATAGGTAGCATCTTCAGATTTACCTATGGCAACAATAAATTCATCACAAACCGGCAATACAGAAGTGATCGCTTCAATAACCGGGTAATCATTTTTTATGGCATTTCTAATGATGGTAAATCCACTTACTTTCATACAGGCTTATAAAAAAATCAAATACTCCCAGCACTAATTTTCACATCTTGAAATTTCCTGTTGTAGAAAAGATCCAGTCTCTGTTTTACCTGCTTAACTGCAATGGCTTTCATGCAGGCGCATTGCGTACCTCCTTTGCATTGGTTACAGTCGATATCATGCACCAGGTATGTAGCATTTTTACCAATCGGACCCCAACGACCGGGGTGAAGTGGCTTTATTGGTGGGAATAGCCCAACGGTATATTTTCCCAAGGCCGAAGCAAGGTGAAGTACTCCTGTGCTGGAGGCCACCAAACCATCTGCCTGACCTATAAATGAATTCAGTTCCGCCAATGTCAATTTTCCCATCATGTTAGTAACACCTGGCAAATCCAACAGTTTTGGAAATTCATTTTTAATAAGACCCTCTTCTTCCTTTAAACCAGTTAGAAAAACCGAAAACTTATCTTCAGGCAGCTCACTCATTAATTGAGAATAGTTTTCAAGACCCCACTCCCTTCCATGGCCCTTTGACTTTGGATGAATGATAAGGTTAAACTTATCATTTTTAAAAACCTGCGAGAAATCAAATTCAGAATCACCCAATCCATAAAAGGGAATCATTTCATTCGTACTGACATCCCGGTCGAGTTTAAAGGGCTTCAATAATTTAAAATTCAACTGGCTTTCATGCAGATTTGAACGTACTCTGCTAAAATCTACCAGGTGATTACAATATAGCCAGTTATACCATCGGTGTGCGGTAGAAACCCGTCTCTTGATCTGTGCCGCCTTGGCAACCTTAGCCAGTTCCTTATCGGGAAAAACAAAAATAATGGTATCGGCCCTTACCATAGCGAGCTTGTGTGGGTCTTTAACAACCTCCTCCCTATCAAGAAAGTGATCTACAAAAGCACACCTGGAAATTACTGGCTCGGTATACTTTTTTCCAATGAAGGTAATCTTCAAATCGGGTATCATTGATTTTAAATACCCCGTCATTGGTAAGGTAAGAATAACATCACCCAGGTTATCCGTACGACTTATTATCAGTCGCTTTCCAATGGCTTTTTTATGATTTGCTTCATATAATTTAGCATACTTGTAAAACACGTGATTGCTAACAGCCTGCGCAACCATTAACCCTTCAAAACCGTCAAGAAAACCACGTTTTAAAAAATAACTTTTCAAAAAAGCAAATGAGGAATGGGCTACAATGCGCAAAGGCGAACTGGATCTGCGACCAGCATTTTCCTGAGAATATATATCAGAATACCGTTGAATTTTAGATAAAGTTTCGTATGCATCAACATAGGCCCGGTGGAGCAAGTCACCTTTCAGGTGCATTACTTTTACTCCTCGTTTCAAGACTACTTTATCGTGCGGATTTTCACCACCCCATAAACCTTTGCGTTTATTCCAGAGTCTTATTTTCTGATCAGGATACCAGTTGCCATGCCGGATCCACTTACCTCCATAATTGGAAAGCCTGTTCATTCTGTAGGCCTCATAAGGCCAGCTTTCCTTTACTTCAAGAATAGAGCCGGTAAGTTCCTCAGAAAGATATTCATCAGCATCCAATGAAAGTATATACTCATTGGCGGCCTGCGTAACCGCAAAATTCTTCTGATCTATGTGACTTATAAATCGATGCTTTATCACGCGTGCACCTTTTTCCAGTGCTATGTCACAAGTCTGATCAGTAGAAAAGGAATCAATCACCACAATCTCATCAACCACCGATATCACAGAATCGATACATCGGCCGATATTTCTCTCTTCGTTTTGTGTAATGATAATTGCGCTAATCTTAACCATGAATAAATATCATTCAATCAATCACAAATTTCCGCTTAATTATGATTCTTACCAAAAATGAAGACTTTACGCCATGGGTCATTTAGCGCTGTCAACAAGGGCTGGCAAAACTACCCTGGTGAAATTATGCGAGCGGTTACCCATTATTCTTTTCCAATTCATTATTCTTTTTACTTTTAGGAAATTGTTAAACCCAATTCATACCCTATCGCATGAGCTTATTTATTAAAAAACCCCTCGAACAGTTAATGAACCAGGTCGGAGATTCTGACAAAGGACTGAAGCGCACACTTGGAGTCGGAAACCTGATTGCGCTGGGTATTGGCGCCATTATTGGTGCAGGGCTTTTTGTTCGGACTGCTGCCGCTGCCGGTGAGGCCGCTGGTCCGGCAGTAGTGGTTTCGTTTATCATTGCCGCGATAGGTTGTGCCTTTGCAGGATTGTGCTATGCTGAGTTCGCCTCCATGATTCCCATTGCAGGAAGTGCCTACGCCTATGCGTATGTAACGATGGGTGAATTTATGGCATGGATTATTGGCTGGGCGCTTGTCCTGGAGTATGCGCTGGCCTCAGCAACCGTGTCTATTGCCTGGAGCGAATATCTCAATAATCTCCTGGGGGGGGCCATACCGTATGAATGGTGTCACTCCCCTTTCGAAACTTCACTGGATGGCACAGCAAGTGGTATTATCAATTTTCCTGCATTGGTTATTCTGGTGATTCTTACCATGATATTAATTAAGGGAACCAAAGAATCAGCGAATCTGAACGCCATTATCGTTTTTGTAAAAGTTTCCATCGTACTGGTTTTCATCGTTATCGGATGGGGATTTATCAACGAAGCAAACTATACTCCCTATATCATTCCTCAGTCCAGTCCCGATCATGATGCCTGGAACCGGTTTGGATGGGGTGGAGTTCTTGGCGGAGCTGGAATTGTATTCTTTGCCTTCATTGGTTTTGATGCTGTATCAACTGCCGCACAGGAAGCTAAAAATCCAAAGCGCGACATGCCAATCGGGATACTCGGATCTCTGGTAATCTGTACTATTCTTTATGTCCTGTTTTCTTATGTACTCACCGGAGTAGCCAACTATGAGGAATTTAAAACAGCAGGAAAGGAAGCATCGGTTGCCTATGCCATTCAAACTTATATGCACGGTTACGGATGGCTTGCCACATTAATAACAGTTGCCATATTAGCCGGATTTTCATCGGTGATCCTGGTGATGCTCATGGGCCAGTCGCGCGTATTCTATTCCATGTCAAAAGATGGATTGGTGCCTAAAGTTTTTTCAGAACTACACCCAAAGTTTCGTACTCCTTTTAAGGCCAACTGGCTCTTGTTGATTTTTGTTGGCGCATTTGCCGGCTTTGTGCCAGGCAGCGTAGCCGGAGATCTAACCAGTTTCGGAACTCTGTTTGCCTTTGTGCTGGTTTGTGTAGGAATCTGGGTAATGCGTGTGAAAAATCCAGAAGCAGTAAGACCATTCAGAACACCCCTTGTACCATTGATTCCAATACTTGGTATAATTGTATGTTCGGGGATGATTATTTCTTTAGGAAAAGAAACTCTCGTATCCGCAATGATATGGATGGTGGTGGGATTATTTATCTACTTCCTTTACAGCAAGAAAAACAGCAACCTGCGAAAAGGAATAAATAACGATTAATTGATTACTTCACTGCTGATGGTGAGAGTAAGTCCTGAAAGCTGGGTGCGATAACGAACCAATGACCGCCAGGCGGGTCCACCCGATGGATAACCATCTGAAAAATTAAAGCTTGAGTTGCAGCATGCATCAATCATAAACAATCCTGAATTATGAACATTCACTGTGGCGCATGCTTCATTAGGGCGATAAGAACAGTTTCGCTCATAGGCATAATAGGTGGTTGAATTTGACCTATACACAATTATTCCCCTGACTCCACCATTTGTTTCTACATATCCTCCATCGGTTCGCAAGCCTATAAATTCGGGAAGATTAAGATTGATTACAATATCTACAAAGGGAATAAAAGGAACCGGATCATCCGAACGATCAGGACTGCATGCCGAGATAAACAGTACCAGGAAACCATATATAATTTTTCGGATAATCATTTTTTTCCTTTCATTCTGGCTACGGGTGGATTCTCATGGATCTGAACAAATCGTTTGAATCTTAATTATAATCGTAAAATCCTCTTCCGGTCTTTCTGCCCAATAACCCCTGCTCAATTTTCTTCTTTTGAAGTTTGCTGGGTTTGAATTTTGGGTTGCGATTGAACCCTTCATAAACCGAATTGGTCACCGCATAGTTCACATCTATGCCAATCAGATCCATTAATTCAAAAGGTCCCATTTTGAATCCCGCTGAGCGAAGTAGTTTATCAATCCCCGCCTCCTCAGTCACACCCTCTTCAAGCAGTTTCAGTGATTCCAAATAGAAATGCCTTGCCACCCTGTTAACGATGAACCCCGTAGAATCTTTTACTTCAACCGTTGTTTTAGCCAATGACTGTGAAAAGTGCACCACCGCTAGGGCTGTTTCAGGATTTGTAAGCTCGCCTGAAATTACCTCCACCAGCTTCATCAGATGAGCCGGATTAAAGAAATGCAATCCAATAAATCTGGATGGATGTTGCAATATGGAAGCAATCTGGGTTATAGAAACAGAAGATGTGTTGGTAGCCAGAATTGTCTTGGCAGAATTTAATATTTCGAGATCAGCAAATAGCTTTTGCTTCACTTCCAGATTTTCAACAACCGCCTCTATAATAAGGTCAGCTTTTAAATCCGACAAGTTGTTCACGATTTTAATACGATTTAAGCACTCATCACCATTCTTCCTTGAAAGCTTACCCTTTATTACTGACTGGCCGATAGATTGACCAATGAGCTGTATAGCCCTTTCGCTTAATTCAGCATTGATATCAAAAAGAACGGTCACGTATCCTGCAAGGGCGCACGATATAGCAATGCCCTGGCCCATCGTACCTGCCCCTGCAATTCCAATCGTTTTAATTTCAATGCTCATAAAATGCTTTGATCCTATCACAGACAAACATAATTTGTTCTTCTGAAATCTCTGGAGAAATAGGAAGGGACAAGACTGTGCGCTGCAAGTATGCTGAAACCGGAAAGTCACTTAAACTCTGTGAGAGATAATCATAAGCTGGCTCAAAGGGCAATGCTTTGGGATAATGTATGGCGGTTTGCACACCCTTACTCTCAAGATAAGACTTCAACCCATCACGTTCTTCAATCCGGATAACAAAGAGATGGAATGTATGTATTGTATTGCTTCTTAACACGGGCAACAATAGGGGAGTTATGTCTGATAAATTTTCGAAGTACAGTTTTGCATTTTTCATTCTGACTTCATTCCATTCTTCCAGGTATTTTAATTTAACATTAAGAATAGCAGCCTGAAAGGTATCCATTCGACTGTTAAACCCTTCCATCGCATGATCATCCTTGCTTAATCCTCCGTGATTGGCCCATCGTCTTATCTTTTCAGCCAGTTGATCATGATTGGTTATCACGCAACCTGCATCGCCATACGCTCCAAGATTTTTGGTAGGGTATAAACTGAAAACACCACAATCGCCTGTAGTGCCGGCTATCACGCCATGGTCCGATGAAAGATGTGCCTGTGAACAGTCTTCAATCAAAAAAAGGTTTGATTGATCACATAATGCTTTTATTTCATTCACTTCCGCTACCTGTCCGTAAAGGTGAACCACAATCACAGCTTTTGTGCGGGGTGTAATTTTATTGCTTATACATTCCGGAGTAATCGTGAAGTAGTTTGAATCAACATCAGAAAAAACAGGTGTTGCCCCGGTTAGTGTAATCACTTCAGAAGTTGAAATCCAGCTCCATGCAGGTGTGATCACTTCATCACCAGGCCCTATACCAAGCGCTTTTAATGAGAGAAAAAGTCCGTCCGTTCCATTACCGATGGCAATACAATTTTTTACCTGACAGAGCGATGCGAAGTTTTGTTCAAAATCCTTCACCGGTTTCCCTCCAATGAAATTACCAGCATCAAACACTTCTGAAATAGCCTGATCAATCTCCGGCTTCAGCCTTTTGTATTGGATAGCCAGATCTGCAAAAGGCACATTCATCAAGGGAGAATTAATCAGATTACGGGCTTGAACTGTTTGAGAAAGCGAATATCATTTTCTGAAAATAACCGCAGGTCATTGATACTGTAGCGAAGCATGGTGATGCGCTCAATCCCCATACCAAATGCAAAACCTGTATATTCTTCGGGATCAATACCACAATTACGCAACACATTCGGATGAACCATTCCTGAACCTGCAATCTCCACCCAT
>Ga0105090_10001538_pt1 | contig 12496 bp, 9 predicted proteins | sample PPLLak3March2015_FD_79110 | JGI IMG/M metagenome (GOLD analysis project Ga0105090, IMG submission 79110) | Freshwater sediment microbial communities from Prairie Pothole Lake near Jamestown, North Dakota, USA - PPLs Lake P7 Core (1) Depth... | ecosystem: Environmental > Aquatic > Freshwater >... | reverse complement strand
GACGTCGAGCACCTTGTCGAAGAGCAGGAAGAACAGCACGCTCATGGCGACACCGGTGATGACCGCCTTGACCCAGCTGCCGCCGAACAACCGGCCGACAAAGACGACCATGATCGTATTGGCGATCACGAAGCCCAGCCAGACGAAGAGAAAGGCATACCCCGCGATCAGGCCGACCATCAGCGAGATGCGCAGGTTGGCGCCCGGCGGATTGGGCTCCGCCTCACCGCCACCCTTGTAGATGAGCCAGGCGCTGCACAGCGCGATGACCAGCGACAGGCCGAGCGGAAAGGCGCGTGGCCCCACCGGTTCGTAGGCAAACGGGGCCTGCAGCCCCCAGCCGAAGACGGCCAGGAAGGCGGCCAGAAGCAGGCCGGCGATGCCGGCCATGCGGTCGTTGATGGTCATGCCATGTCTCCTGCATCGACGGGCTGCCGCGCGCAGGCGCGGCGCCCCTGTAGTTCTGCGGCCGGCCGCCCGCCTGTCGGCCGGTTTTCGCCTGCTTCGCCTATTTCACGAGCCCGAACGTCTGCGCCAGTTCGCGGTAGGCGGCCGTGCGCTCCTTGACGTAGGCATCGAGCTTGGCCCCGGTCATATTGAAGGGGAACAACCCGCCCTGTTCCTGCTCCTTGGCAAACTCAGGCGTGGCCATGGCCTTGTCGAAGGCCGCGACCCAGAAGTTGTAGTCGGCGTCCGAGACCTTGGGCCCGACATAGAAGCCGCGGATGATCGGCCACTGGATGTCGAAACCCTGCTCCTTGGCGGTCGGCACATTGCTCATCTTGCCGGTCAGGCGTTCGTTGTGATAGACCGCCAGGACGCGGATCGGGGCGCCGCCGTCCATCAGCGTGCGCGCCTCGGCGGCGTCGCCTGTGTAGGCCTGGATGTGGCCGCCGCGCAGCGCGGTCACCGCCTCGCCGCCGCCTTCGAAGGCGACGAAGCGCATCTTCGTGAAGTCCACGCCCGCGGCCTTGGCGGTGAGTGCGGCCTTCATCCAGTCCTGGCTGCCGACCGAACCGCCGGCGCCCATCACGACCTTGGTCGGATCGGCCTTCAATGCCGCCATCAGCTCGGGCAGCGTCTTGTACGGCGAATCGTTGCGCACCATGACGGCGCCGTAGTCGGCGCCGATCGACGCCAGCCAGCGCACGTCGTCGACGCCGTAGCGGCCGAACTTGCCCTGCGCCAGGTTGAGCAGCGAACCGCCCGAGAAGGCGACGATGGTGCCGCCTTCGCCCGGGCGCTGCGTGATGACGTTGTTGTAGGCCACGGCACCGATGCCGCCGGGCATGTAGACGGTGCGCATCGGCGCCTTCAGCGTGTCGGTGTTCTTGAAGGTATTGACCGCGATGCGGCAGGTCAGGTCGAAGCCGCCGCCGGGCTGCGCCGGTGCGATGCATTCGGGTTTCGAGGGCTCGGCGTGGGCGCTGGCCAGGGCCAGTGCGGCGGTGGCGAGGCAGGCCAGGGCCTTGATCTTGAACATGGTGAGGGTCTCCTTCTGTGGGGGGTAACGGTCCGGGCGGCGGCGTGGTCTGGCGTTGTCGATCGGTCTGCCGCCCCGTGCCGGGAATGATGCCGCCGGCAGACCGCAAAAGCTTTCGATCGCCTTTCAATAACCGCGCTGCGGGCTACGGAGATACCCTGATCGGGTAAACGACAGGTGGCGATGAAAGGCTTTCGAAAGGCCGCTGCCGCGCCGCCTTTTTACGATGGCCGCGAGCGCCGCTCTGGCGGACCCGCTGCGACGCCAGCGGGCTCGGGGTGGCAAGGCGCAAGACCCCCACCCGGACCCAGGAGACGAAGCGACATGAATATCACCGGCATGCTGCACGGCGCGCGCCTGCTCAAGCTCGCGGGCTTCCCGACGCCGGAGATCCTGGGTCCGGACGCCAGCGAATCCGAGATCAAGGCCATGCTGGCCCGCCACGGCCAGCTCTTCATCAAGCCGGTGTTCAAGGGCGGCGTGGGCAAGAAGGGCAAGGCCGGCCTGGTGGGCCGCGCCGGTGACCTGAAGACGGCGCTGGCCGAGAAGGAGCGCCTGTACTTCTGCGAGCACCACCATGGCAACCAGCACGCCAAGAGCAACGGCGTCACCTTCGAGGCGGCGGTGCCGGCCGAGCACGAGGTCTATTTCTCGCTCACCGACAACACGCGCTTTCGCGCCCCGACGATGACGCTCACGCACCACGGCGGCATGGACATCGAGGAGCTGGGCACGGACCAGCTGGCGGTGGTGCCCTTCAACCCGCTCACCGGACTGAAGGCCTTCGTGGTCGCCCATGCGCTGTCCGAACTGAATGCGCCCAAGGCACTGATCTCGCCGCTGGTGCAGTACCTGCCCAACCTGTGGGACCTGTTCCACGACTACGGCATGACGACGCTGGAGCTGAACCCGATCCGGCTGCGGCCCGATGCCCGCGGCCGCCTCACGCCGGTGGCCTGCGACTTCAAGTGCGGCTTCGACCGCGACGACCCGCGCTGGCAGCGCCTGGAGCTGCCGGCGCACCTGTTTGCCGCCGACTACAGTGATTTCGAGCAGGAGATCAACCAGCTGCGCACCTACCAGGGCCAGAGCGACGTCTACGTCATCAACGCCCAGGGCACCATCCTCGCGCCGACCTTCGGCGGCGGCGCCAATTCGCTGGTCACCGAGATGCTGGGCGACGACGCCATCATCAGTTCCGACTTCGGCGGCAACCCGCCCTACGAGAAGATGAAGTCGGTGGCCGCCATCTGCTTCAAGCACTGGCTGGCGCAGAGCAACGTGTTGTTCATCATCGGCGGCAAGAGCAACAACACCGACATCTTCGAGACCTTCCGCGCCATGGCCGATGCGCTGCGCGAACACTTCGGCCGCCGTGGCGCGCAGCCGCTGTACGTGGTGGTGGGGCGCGGCGGGCCCAACCTGGTGCGCGGCATGGGCGTGCTGCGCGACACCTGCGAAGCGCTGGGCCTGCCCTACCGCTTCTTCGGCTTCGACTCGGCGATGAGCGAAGTGGTGGACTACGCCCGCCGCATCGACGGCTGGATGAAGTCCGGCGGGCGCGAGCAGATCGCGCAGCGTTTGGGCCTGGCACCGGCACGTGCCGCCTGAACCCCCGACAGCATCCGCAGGAGCAGCAACCATGAACCCGAGCTTCGGCCCCTTCAAGTACCACGTCGGCATCCAGTCGCTGGCTCAGATCGCCACCCGCGACGACCGCGTGTGCGTGCTCAATATCCTCGGCGGCGAGTCGAGCGAGGTCACCCCGGTCGGCCATGCCTGGAGCGGCGGCAATGTCGTCTTCGGCACCTCGCCCGGCCGCCGCGGCCAGGTGCTCGACACCCCGGCCGGCCCGATCCCGGTCTACAACAACGTGCGCGAGGGCCTGGAGGCCGGGCACCGCTTCAACTGCGGCGTCGTCTACCTGCCGCCGAGCGCGGCCGACGACGGCGTGGTGGAACTCGTCCGCGTCAACCCCGAGCTGCGCAAGATCTTCATCCCGACCGAGAAGATGAGCGTGCACGACGCACGCGAGATCCGCGCGCTGGCGCAGCAGCGCGGCATCGACATCTTCGGCGGCAACAGCCTGGGCGTGGCCGACAGCTGGAACCAGGTGCGCATCGGCGGCGCGCTGGGCGGCGACGCCCCCGGCGATACGCTGCGCAAGGGCTCGGTCGCCATCCTGTCCAATTCCGGCGGCTTCACGACCACCATCGCACAGTATCTGCGGCTGGCCGGCTGGGGCACGACGACGCTGGTCTCCAGCGGCAAGGACGTCTACATCCACTATGCCGCGCCCGAATTCGCCTACGCGCTGGGCAACGACGAGCGCAGCCAGGCGGCGGTGCTGTATTGCGAACCCGGCGGCTACTACGAGCTCGATGCCGAATACACCAAGCCCGTGGTCGCCTGCGTGGTGGGGCGCTGGAAGGCCCGGCTGACGCGGGCCGTGGGCCACGCCGGCGCGATGTCCGGCGGCGGTGACGACGCCCGCTCCAAGGAACGCTGGTTCATGGACAAGTTCGGTGTCGATGAACTGTTCACGCCCGAGCGCCCGGTTTTCTCGGCCAAGGGCGCGGTGGTCACCAATATCGCCCATATCCCCGCCGCGCTGACGGCAGTGATGGCGGCCAACGGCCGCCAGCCCGACTTCGCGCCCGAAGGCTCGATGGAGCTCAAGCCCTGGTTCGGCGCCAATGCCGGCATCGTGCTGCCGCCGGAACTGGACCTGCCGGTGGTGGCGGCCAGCCCGCCCTACGACCGGCAGATCAAGGCCCTGCAGTCGCAGTTCGGTGCGACCTTCCCGCGCGAGGCGATGAAGGACGCCTCCGGCGTCTCGCAGATGGACCCGAAGAGCCAGGTCACGCGGCTCAACGGCGTCTCGGTGCTGGACGCCGCGCAATTCCCGATGGAAGCAAATATCGGCCTGGCCCTGCTCAAGGAGCCGGGGGGCGAAAACGACCGCCACCTGGTCAGCGTCGCGGTGGGCGCCTTCGTCAACCTGCACGACCAGGCCACGCTGGCCGCGGCCCAGGCCGCGCGCGAGGCTGGCAATGCGCCGAATGCCGTGCTGGCCGCGGCGGTGGCGCTGCTGGGACCGGCGCACTTTGCGCGTGCACGCGAGATCGCGGCCGGGATCATCGACCTCTTTGCCGCCGCCGGCGTGCACGATGCCCTCGACGAGAGCTTCGACCTGGCGCAACTGCCCGCATCGACGCTGGCGACGGCAGGGCTGCTCGACGCCCGCGCCGACCCGCGCGCACAGGCCATGCTCGCCGGGCTGAAGGCCCGCGGTGCACGTTCGGTCTTCCTGCGCTGGCTGGAACGGCAGGGCGGCCACCCCAGTGCCGCCGCGGTGCTGGCCTGCGTGACCACGACCCTGGGCTGGGGCCCGCTGATGCGCAAGCGTGTGTCGCGCCTGAGTGTGGAGAACCTGCCCGCCTGGTGCCAGATCTTCGGCACCCTGATCGGCGCCTCGGTCGATGCTTCCCGGCACGAACCGACCCGGCTGTGCGGACTGGCCGAAGCCGACATGCTGGGCCGGCTGTCGCTGACCGAGGTCGCCTACACCGCCTTGCTCGGCCAGCGACCCGGCGAGGCGGAACGGTTCGCCTTCCAGACCCTGGTCGGGCTGCTGCTGTCCAACGGCCCGGGCACCATCACGGCCCAGGGCGCCAAGGGCGCGGTGTCGGCCGACGGCCCCGAGCAACCGCAGCGTGTGCAACTCAACAAGGCCATGCTGGGGTTTCTCAGCCATTGCGGTTATGCCCATGGCGGCAACGGCTTCGAGGGCGTGGCCTTCCTGCTCGAGCAGTTTCGCGGCGTCGACCTGCCCGACCCCGGCCGCGCCGACCATGGCATCGACCTGCAAGGGCTCGCCGCGCGTTATGTCGAGGGCTACGCCAGCTACAAGGCCGAGAAGAAGAATCTCGGCAGCCTGGACCTGCAGAAGATCCCCTGCGTCAACCACCCGGTGTTCAAGGACAGGCCGGTCAACCACGACCCGCGCGAGGTCCACATCCGCGAGCTGATGCTCGAGCGTGGCGAGCACAACGTCTTCCTGGACTATTACCACGCCGTGGTGCGGCAGCTGTTCGACGCCGGCGTCTCGCGCAACGTGTACTGCGTCAATGTCGACGCCGTCATCGCCACGTTGCTGCTCAAGCTGGTGTGGCCGGCCTACCGCGCCGGGCAGTGCAGTGCCGCCTCGCTGGAGACGGCGGCCTTCACGCTGTTCCTGTATGCGCGCATGATCGGCTGCGCCGCCGAGGCCGACGACCACCTCAACCGCGGCCGCAATATGGACACGCGGGCCGCAGCCTCGGCCTGCCGATTCGTGGCCTGAAAGGGCATCCCCGCGACCCATGACCCCACCCACCTGTCAAGCCGCTCCGGGCCCATCGTTCCGAGCCGCCCTCGCTGCCGAGGCGCCGCTGCAGATCGTCGGCACCATCAATGCCAACCACGCGCTGCTGGCGCGGCGTGCCGGCTACCGCGCCATCTACCTTTCCGGCGGCGGTGTCGCCGCGGGATCGCTGGGCCTGCCGGACCTGGGCCTCAACACCCTGGACGACGTGCTCATCGATGTCCGGCGCATCACCGATGTCTGCGATCTGCCCTTGCTCGTCGATATCGACACGGGCTTCGGACCCAGCGCGCTGAATATCGCCCGCACGGTCAGAAGCCTGGCCAGGGCGGGTGCGGCCGCCTGCCACATCGAGGACCAGGTCGGCGCCAAGCGTTGCGGACACCGGCCCGGCAAGGAAATCGTTTCCGCCGCCGAGATGGCGGACCGCGTCAAGGCCGCTGCCGATGCCAGGACGGCGTCCGGTCTGTATCTGATCGCGCGCACCGACGCCATCGCGGTGGAAGGGGTCGGGCGCGCCATCGAACGTGCACTCGCCTGCGTCGAGGCCGGGGCCGACGCGATCTTCGCCGAGGCGGCCGGCGATCTGCCCACCTACCGCCGGTTCGTCGATGCCGTGGGCGTGCCGGTGTTGGCCAATATCACCGAGTTCGGAGCGACACCCCTGTTCACGGTGGAAGAACTGCGCGCCTGCGGTGTGGCCATGGTGCTGTACCCGCTGAGTGCATTTCGCGCCATGAACCGCGCTGCCGAGACGGTGTACGCGGCGATCCGGCGTGACGGCACGCAGGCGCGGGTGCTGCCGATGATGCAGACGCGCGATGAACTGTACGAATGCATCGGCTACCACGCCCATGAGCGCCACCTCGACGAGCTCTTCGGCAAGCGCTGAGCTGCCTTTCGTCGGCACAGGCGGCACGGACGGCACGCTGTGCCTGGCGGCCACCTGGATGCGCGGCGGCACCAGCAAGGGCGTCTTTCTGCTGCATGCCAGCCTGCCCGCTGCCGCGCGGGCCGACCCGGCGCTGCGCGACCGCCTGCTGCTGCGCCTGATCGGCAGCCCCGATCCATACGGCGCGCAGATCGACGGCCTGGGCGGCGGAACCTCGAGCACGAGCAAGGTGGTCCTCGTGGCGCGCAGTGCGCGGCCGGGCCACGACGTGGACTACCTGTTCGGGGCCGTCGCGATCGGCCAGCCCCTCATCGACTGGAGCGGCAATTGCGGCAACCTGAGCGCGGCCGTCGGGCCCTTCGCGATCGCCCAGGGCCTGGTGCCGGCGCCGCGCGACGGCATGGCGACGGTGCGCATCTGGCAGGTGAATATCGGCAAGACGATCGTCGCCCACGTGCCGATGCGCGACGGCGCCGTGCGCGAGGCGGGCGACTTCATGCTCGACGGCGTGGCCTTCCCGTCGGCGGCCATCGAACTGGAATTCCTGGACCCGGGCGGCGGCGATGCGGGGGCGTCGGGGCCGCTGCTGCCCACCGGACAGGCCGTCGATAGGCTGGCGGCACCGGACGGCTCCCGCGTCGAGGCGACGCTGATCAACGCCGGCAACCCAACCGTCTTCGTCGAGGCGCAGGCGATCGGGTTGTCCGGGCTGGAGATGCAGCACGACGTCAACGGCAACCCGGCCCTGCTCGACCGGCTGGAGGCGCTGCGCGCGCAAGCGGCCGTCGTCATGGGCCTGGCCGGCAGCGCCGGGGAGGCGACACGCGACCGGCCCGCGACACCCAAGCTGTGCTTCGTGGCGCCGCCGGCGGACTACCGTGCCGCGGACGGCAGGCGTGTCGGTGCCGGCGACATCGACCTGCTGGCGCGCATCCTTTCCATGGGGAGGCTGCACCACGCCATGACTGGCACTGGCGGGGTCGCCATCGCGGCGGCGGCCAGCATTCCGGGCACGCTCGTGCAGCGCCTGCTCCGCGCTGCGCCGGTCGACGGCCGGGTGCGCTTCGGGCATCCCTCGGGCACATTGAGTGTCGCAGCCCAGGCGAGCTTGAGCGTTGACGGCCGCTGGCGAATCGACAAGGTGTCGATGACGCGCAGTGCCCGCCGGCTCATGCAGGGCAGCGTCTTCGTGCCGTGGGCCGGGGTGTGCGGGACGCCAGGCTGCGCTTGAGAGGCGCGAAACCAAAGCCCGACGGGCCGGGCGCACACCCGCTCGCCGTTCGCCGCGCGCTTCTTCACCCGCGGCCCGTCACTGCGCGCCGCCGATGTGCATCTGGTAGGCGGCGCCGTTCGAGAACGTGCAGGTGCCGGCACCCTGGTAGGGTGTATTCATCTGATATTCGCAGGACATGAACAAGCCCTGCGGACTGAAGGCGCTGGCCACGCCGCGCCGCTCCTCGTTCGACACGCGCGTGGCCTCGCCGCTCAGGACCTCGCCCAGGTAGGAGACGTTGAAGACCCCCTTGCCGGTCATCATGTTCGTCACGCTGCCGGTGACGACGCCGGTCCGCGTCGAGACGTCGTTGGCCGGATAGAGGCGCACCGGCAGCGTGGCCGGTGCAGCCCGACTCGGCGGCGGCGCCGGAACCACCGTTCCCGCGGGGGGCAGCGGATAGTACTGATAGAGATACTGCCCGTCCGGCCCGCGCTCGGGGACCACATAGCAGGCGCTCAGCACGGCTGCCATCAGCACGACCGCACCACCTCGAATCGATCGACACATGTCAATCTCCTCAACTGTCGGGATGGCCCCGACGGATTCAATCTAGCCCTGCGCAGCAGCTGCTGATTGCGTTCAATCAAGCCGACGCCAACGCCGCCGGCCTTGATTGGCAGTGGCAGCGATGGCGGGCGACGGGTACCGGGGAGCGCCGCCAGGTTCACGCGGGGCGCGATTCAGCCGCGCGGCAGGTAGATGCGGTCGGCATAAGTGGCCAGCCACTGCGGCCGGAAGGCGACGAAGATGGCCACCAGCATGCCGGTGATGAAAGCGTCGCCCCAGGCGAAGAGCCAGCGCGCGACCATCAGGTCCTGCGCGCTCAGGCCGCCCGGCACCGCCTGCAGCGCGGCCGCCAGCGTGCCGGCGGCGGCCACCGCCAGCGCGGTGGCGAAGAAGCCGCGGCCGAGGATGTAGATGAACAGGTGGTGCGGCAGCCAGCGGCGCAGCGCGGCGCCGATCAGCATCGCCAGCGTCACCGGCACGATGCCCAGCCAGACCAGCCGGTCCAGTGCCTCCAGCGGCGCCAGCCCGCCGACGATGCAGGTGGCCGCGGCCACCGGCACCAGCATCAGCACCGTCAGCGGCCAGCCAAGCATCAGCATCAGCAGGCAGCTGCCGGCCAGCGGCTGCAGCACCGGCACCGCGCTCAGGCGGTCGGCGCTCCAGAGCAGCGGCATCAGCAGCCACCAGGCGAGGGCCGGCCACGGGGGGGTGCCACCGGCCAGGGCGCGCCATGGCCGCAGGGCCAGCGCCACCGTCAGTGCGGTGAGGCCGAGCAGGGCATCGAGCCAGGGCATGCGGCCATCGTAGCCGCGCCGGCGACCGGGCCGGCACGTGTGGGCATGGGCGATACTGCGCGCCGTCCGTCCCCGTGGACGCGCCTGCAACCCCCGTTGGAGACTTCGATGCATGCCCCATCCGCACGACTGCGCCGCCATCTGCTGGCCGCCGCCACCGCGCTCGTCGCCGCCACCCTGTGCGGCGGCGCCCTGGCGCAGGCCGCCTGGCCGAACAAGCCCGTCAAGATCATGGTCGGTTTTCCCGGCGGCTCGACGCCCGACGTCGCCGCGCGCGCACTCGCCGAGGCGCTCTCCAAGTCGCTGGGCCAGCCGGTGGTGGTGGAGAACCGGCCCGGGGCTTCGGGCAATATCGCCGCCGACCAGGTGGCCAAGGCCAGCGATGACCACACCCTGGGAGTCGTCATCAACGGCAATTTGACCTCGGCCAAGCTGCTCAATCCGGCGCTGCCCTATGACCCGGGCAAGGACTTCGCCTTCGTCTCGCTGCTGGCCACCGCGCCGCTGGTGCTGGTGGCGCCGCCGGACCTGCCCGCGGGGGCGGAGTATTTCAACGCCGCGCGCGCATCGGCCGGCAAGTGGAGCTACGGCTCGGTGGGTATCGGTTCGGTCGGCCACCTCGGCATGGAATATGTGAAGAGCCGCGCGGGCAACTTCGAGGCCGTGCACATCCCCTACAACGGCAACCCGGCGGTCATCACGGCGATGATCGGCGGCCAGATCCAGATGGCGCTGATGCCGCCGGGCATCGCCCTGCCGCAGGTCAAGGCCGGCAAGATCAATGCCATCGGCCTGACCGGGCCGCGCAGCCCGCTGGCGCCGGACACGCCGTCGCTGTCCGAGCTGGGTGTGCAGATGGACGCGCTGGAGGTCTGGGTGGCGCTGGTCGGGCCGGCTTCGTTGAGCGCCGAAGCACAGGCGCGGCTGGCGCGCGAGGTGCCGGCGGCGGTCAACGGCGAGGCGCGCGAGCGACTGCTCGCCGGCGGCTGGCACGGCGTGGGCAGCGGCGCCGACGGCCTGCGCCAGCGCGTGGCGCGCGAGACCGAGATCCTGGGCGGCATCATCAAGGCGCGCGGCATCAAGATCGAGTGACGCCTCGGGCATGAATCCCCCGGCCTGGGTCGCCGAGCCGGCGCGGCGCACGCCGGTCTACGGCGAATACGATGTCGTCGTGGTCGGCGGAGGGCCGGCCGGCATTGCCGCCGCCGTGAGCGCGGCACGCCATGGCGCCGCCACGCTGCTGGTCGAGCGCTACGGCTTCCTCGGCGGCATGGGCACGGCCGGCGGGGTGACCAATTTCGCCGGCCTGTACGGGCGCCGCGGCGGCGTGATGCAGCCACTCGTGCGCGGCGTGGCCGATGAACTGCTGCAGCGCATCGACGCCCTCGGTGGCCTGAACGCGCCGCAGGACGGACTGCAGGGCCGCATCCGGGTCCGCAGCTACGACATTCCGGCCTACAAGTGCGCGGCCGATCAGCTGCTGGCTGCAGCCGGTGTCGAGCTGCTGTTCCACGCCTGGGCCGCGGGCGTGGCGCTCGCCGGCGACGGCCGCCTCGACGCCGTGCTCGTCGAGACCAAATCCGGCCGCCGCGCCCTGCGTGCACGCGAATTCGTCGACGCCTCGGGCGACGCCGACATCGCCCACTTCGCCGGCGTGCCCTACGAGCTCGGCGACGGTGCCGGCGACGCGCTGTACGCGAGCACGATGTTCCGCATCGGCCATGTCGACGCGGCGCGCGCGCAGGCGGCGATCGGCGAGTTCAAGGCCATCGACGCCTTGATGGAACAGGCCGCGGCGTGCTACGACTTCCCGCGCCGCGGCGCCATCCTGCGCCCGCAGCGCAACCCCAGCATCTGGCGCGCCAACGTGACGCAGCTGCGCAACCGCGAGGGCCGCGCCGTCGACGCCACCGACGCGCGCCAGCTCAGCGCCGCCGAGACCGAGGGGCGGCGCCAGATCGTCGAATACATGCGTTTCCTGCGTGCCGAGGTGCCGGGTTTCGAAACCGCCGAGATCGACGAGATCGCGCCGCAGGTCGGCGTGCGCGAGACGCGGCGCATCCACGGCGCCTATCGCCTGACGGGCGAAGACGTGCTCGGCGGCGCGAAGTTCGAGGATGTCATCGGCCTCAACGCCTGGCCGCTGGAGATGCATCTGGCCGGACGCATCGAGTGGGCTTTTCCGCGCGACGCCGACAACGCCTACAACCAGCTGCCGTGGCGCGTGCTGGTTCCGCAGGGCCCGGCCAACCTGCTGGTGGCCGGTCGCTGTGCGTCGATGGAACACCTGGGCCAGAGTGCCGCCCGGGCCAGCGGCGGCTGCTTCGTGATGGGGCAGGCGGCCGGCACCGCCGCAGCGCTGCGCGTGCGCGCCGCGTTCAGCGTGCCCCGGCTGCAGGAGTTGCTGGCGGCCGATGGGGCCGACCTGGACGGTGCTCCGCAGCGCGTGTGATGCAAGCCATGCCGCTCAGCCGACGGGCAGTTCAGCGCCGCACACCTGGTTGCGTCCGCGCGACTTGGCCAGATACAACTGCGCGTCGGCTTCGCGCAGCAGCGCCGCGGCCGTGCCCGCGGCGTCGTACGGCTTGGTGCAGGCCCCGACGCTGACCGTCACCACGTTGGCGACCACCGAACCGGCGTGCGGCACACCCAACGCAGCGATGTCGGCCGCCAGCTGCCTGGCAAAGGCCAGCGCGCCCGGCAGGGGCGTGTCGGGCAGCAGGCAGGCAAACTCCTCGCCGCCGTAGCGGGCCAGCAGGTCGCCCGGCCGCTTGATGCTGCGGCCCAGGCAGGAGGCTACGAGGCGCAGGCATTCGTCGCCGGCCTGGTGGCCATGGCGGTCGTTGTAGGCCTTGAAGAGGTCCACGTCCAGCAACAGCACGCTGAGGTCGGTGCCCTGGCGCAGCGCACGCGCCCATTCGTTGGACAGGCGTTCGTCGAAGTGGCGCCGGTTGTGCACGCCGGTCAGGCCGTCGAGGTAGACCCACTGGCGCAACAGGTCGGACTGCGCCTTCAGCGTCAGGTGGGTCCTGACGCGGGCGCGCACGATCTTCGGGTTGATGGGCTTGGAGATGAAGTCCACGGCGCCGACCTCCAGGCCCAACGTCTCGGCCGTCTCGCCGTCGTGCGCGGTGACGAAGATCACCGGAATGTCCCGCGTGGCCGCATCGGCCTTCAG
>Ga0105090_10001537_pt1 | contig 12503 bp, 6 predicted proteins | sample PPLLak3March2015_FD_79110 | JGI IMG/M metagenome (GOLD analysis project Ga0105090, IMG submission 79110) | Freshwater sediment microbial communities from Prairie Pothole Lake near Jamestown, North Dakota, USA - PPLs Lake P7 Core (1) Depth... | ecosystem: Environmental > Aquatic > Freshwater >... | reverse complement strand
TGCGCCGCCAGGATCTGGCTGTCGAACGATTCCTCGATCTTGAACATGATGAATGCCTTTCCCCGACCGATAACAGCAGTTCATTTTCGCACAGCCGAGCCGCCAGGAGCGTGTCCGAGTCATGCGCGGACACGCTCCTAGGCAGGGTGGACTGCCCGGGCCGAAGGGTGCAACAATGACCCGTGAACATGCACGGCAAGCCCATCCGGCGTTGGCGGCTGACCTGGGGCGGGACCGCGTTGGCACTGGCCGCCGGGATGACGTGGGTGAGCTGCGGCGGAGACAGCGCCACGCCATCGTCGCCCACGACCCCCACCCCGGCGCCGACCACGAACGCCTGCAGTGTGATCAGCGGCGGCTCGGGCGGCCTGGCCATCCTGAACGGATCGGAGTGCCCGAGCGCGAACACCTCTGTCGTGAAGCTGAACCTGCGCGACAGCTACGGCTCGACGTCGGGGTACTGCACTGGCACCGTCATCGCAGCCCGCGTGGTGCTGACGGCCGCACACTGCCTCGACGGCGACACCGCCAGCGTCCTGGTCTTTGCCGGCAGCGGCGCCCAGGTGACCGCCTCGTCGTTCCAGGTTCATCCACGCTACTCGGACAGCGGCGGACCCGCGTACGACGTTGCGGTCGTGCTCACGTCGCAGGACCTCGAGAGGACGCCGATTCCGGTCCTGTTCAGCCGCGATGGCCGCGTCGGCGAGCCCGCCGTCATCGTCGGTTGGGGCGTCGATCAGGGCGGGTCGGGCGGCTCGGCCGTGCGGGCCGGCCTGAACACCGTGTCCGCCGTCAACCCGACGTATCTCGAGACCGCGTACAGCAGCAGCACGAGCAGCGTCTGCTACGGCGACTCGGGCGGCCCCCTGCTGGTGTCCGAGGGCGGCACGTGGGCCGTCGCGGGCGTGACGTCGGAGACGTCGGCCAGCGGCTACAACTGCCGGGCGTCGACGAGCTACTTCGCCAGCGTGCGGAACGCCGACGTCAGGGACTTCATCCTCGGCCTCGTTCCGGGCGCCGCGCAGCGGTAGGCGCGCCTGCGCGCCGCGCGGCCGGAGAAGACCTGCCATGTGGTTCACTCGAACGGTCTCGAGCCTGGCGGCGCTGGCGCTGGCGTCCGGTGCGGTGCGGCTGTCCGCGCAGCCGGTGGCCCAGGCGACCGATCCGACGAAGCTGGTGGTGTCGGCCCCGGTGACGCTTCGGGAACTCGGGAAGGCACAGGTGCGGGGCGTCCCCACGCGAGTGGCCTGGTCGCCGGATGGCGCGTGGCTCTACGTGCGCGTCAGCACGTTCGACCGCTGGTCGAACGAGACCGTGCGCCACGTCCTGGTGGAGACAGCCGGCAAAGGCGTGCGGGATCTGAGCGACGAGCCCGGCTGGCTGGCGCGCTACTGGAACATCAAGTCGGCGCTGACGTCGCCGACGCTGGCGTCATGGCGCATCAAGATCGATACGCGCGAAGATCAGGTGCGGACGACCAACGTGCCGCGCGAGGGCAGCATCGCGCAGCACGGGGATCCCGGCGCCGGCCTGGACGAGACCGTCCGAAAGGCGGCGAGCTCGAGTCAGAAGGTCCTGTTCGAAGACTACGTGCTGAACGGCAAGGTGATCGCGTCGGCCGTCAACGGCCACGTATCGCCGGGCCGGACGTTTGCCTGGGCCCCCGCGCCGCTCGCGCTGGTCGCGTTCGTGGACGCCAAGGGACGCTTGATGCTAATGAACCAGGCCGGCGTCGCGAGGGGGGTGAAGGGCGCCAAGAAGCCGTCGCTGCCGGCCTGGAGCGAGGATGGCCGCCGCCTCGCATTCGTTCAGGGGGCGGCCACGTCCTCGGATTGCACGGTCAAGGTCGTCGATATTCGCTAGGGCACGCGGCTCCGCCTCGCGCCCGCAGCCACACGAAAAAAGGCCCGGCCGCGCCGTGAGGCGCGACCGGGCCTCCAATCAAGCCCGAACGAATCCCGAACCGTCTAGAAGTTGAACCGCAGTCCGAACCGCAGGATGCGCGGGTTCATGATCTCGAGCGTCTGGTTGAACCCGGTGGTACCCGTGAGGCGGTAGTCGTACTGCCGGCCGAGCACCGTCGCCGAGTTGAACAGGTTGAACGTGTCGAAGTCGAAGTTGAGGCTCGTCCTCCCGAGCTTCAGCCGGTAGCCGACACGGATGTCCACCGTGGACACGGTCGGGAGCCGATTGGTAGTGAGGTCGGTGTTGAAGAGCACCTGCTTGGTGCCCGACAGCGCGTCGGCCGACCCCGGGACGCGGCTGCGATACCACGGCTGGCCGAAGCCCTGGCGCAGGATCCAGTTGACGCCGACGTCGATGTTGTAGGGGAGCTGGTAGAGGCCGTTGCCGATGAACTGGTACTTCGGCAGCAGCTGGTAGATGCCGCTCTTGCCAGACCCGGCCGACGACACGACGACGATGCCGCCATCGATCTCCGGGGCGGCCGGCCCCTTGGTCGGGTCCCCGACGGCGGTCGCCGGGTTCTCGAAGTACTCGGTGTGATCGTTGGTGGAGAAGCCGAAACGAGCCATCCACTTGTCGGACAGGCGCTTGGTCGCCATCACCTCGAAGCCCAGGAACTTCTGAGAGTAGCCTTCGCGCTTCGTGTACTCCACCGCTGCGGCGTTCAGGGTGTCCGCCGGAACGCCCGTGGTGTTGAGAAGGTAGTACGGGGCGGTGACGGTCGAACCATCCGGCAGGCCGGTCGCGGTGTACGTGCCGCCCTGGTAGTAGTTGCCGGACCGCACACCGATGTACGGCTGCCAGTTGAAATCGACCATCTTGCGCCATGTGACCGAGGCGCTCAGGCCGAAGTTCTTGAACAGTTCGTGGTCGATGCCGGCGATCAGCTCGTGGGTCTTGGGCACCCCGTAGTTCTGGATCTTGTTCTTGGTCGGGGCCGACGGATCCGTGATGTCGAACCCATACCAGTACCCGTAATCGGCCGGGTTGATCTCGTTGTAATCGGCGTATTTGTTGCCGTTCAGGTCGGTCGGGTAGTAGTAGATGTAGCGGTAGTACGAAACGTCGCTCGCGAGGGACGCGTTGTAGTTGCCGAGCTGCGACGCGAACATCGCGTAGCTGCCTCGCACCTGGGTCTTCCGGGCCTTGTCCAGCCCGTAGGTAATGCCGACGCGAGGCGAGAACGAGTTCCACGTGATCAGGTCCGGCTTCGCCGTGTTGGTCAGCGGCGGCAGGTACGGCGTCGCGGGATTCCCCGCTTCGGAGTACTCCAGCAGCCCGTTGGTCTGGTTGTCGTAGCGCACGCCCAGGCTGATGGTCGCCCGGGAGAGGCTGATCGTGTCGCCGAACCACAGCGAGTTGTAATGCCCGTCAGCCAGCAGCTTGCTGTCGGACCACACGACGGCGATCATGTTCGGGTAGCCGTCGTGGAAGGTCACGATGCTGTTGCCCGGCACGGAACTGTAGGAGTCGAGCGTCGTCTTGCGCCACGAGTACCCGAACTTCAGTTCGTGCTTGCCCTTGAAGTAGCTGCCGTCGGCCGATGCGTACCAGCCCGGACGACGTGTCGAGTAGTTGTAGTACGACTGGTGCCAGACCCCCGCGTCGTCTTGGTAGAAGTTGGTGGTCAGGCCGCCGCGCGGCACCAGGCTGAACTTGTTGTCGATGTAGGACACCCTGCCCGTGAGGAACAGGTTGTTCCCGACGACGTAGTTCACCTCGCCCTTGTAGAACGGCGTCGGCCCGGTCTGGTTGTAAGTCGTTTCGTCAGGCCGTGTCGCGCTGGCGCCACGACCGAACTTGTTCTTGTCGCCGTAGAAGTAGGTGAAGCTCGCGCGCATCGCCTTGGTGACCTGCCCCTGGAGCTTCAGCGAGTAGTTCTTCAGGATCGTGCGGTCCGCCACGTCGGTGAGGGTGCGGATCTGGACGTCGGTCTTGCCCACAGACCCCCAGCCCCACAGCCGGCCCTTGATGAACGGGCCGCCGACTTCGAAGCCGTAGTCCTGGTAGTAGTCGGTCCGGTTGCCCTCGCCGCTCACGCCGCCGATCGAGGCTGCCAGGTCGGCCGGCATGTTCTTCGACTGCATCCAGTCGTCTTCGTAGTAGATTCGCGCCGAACCGCGGAAGGTGTCGGTGCCCGAGCGCAGGATGAAGTTCAGGGCGACGCCGCCGGTCGCGGCGGTCAGATCCGAGCCGCCCGTCGACACGTTCATCTCCTGGAACATGTCGAAGTCGTAGTACATCGGCGTGGCGCCCACGGCCCCCATGTCGGTGATCGGGATGCCGTCCAGGTTCCAGGTCGAGTCATCGCCGGAGGCGCCCTTGGCCTGGTAGTCCGACTGCTGCCCCGACTCGGATCCGCCGACGTTCACGCGGTCGACGATGATGCCCGGGACCGTCTGCATGACGACCCAGGGGTCGCGCGCCGAGGGGATGTTCTGGAGTTCTTCGAGGGTGACGCTGGTCGAGGTGCCGGTCTTCTTGGCGTCGATGACCGGCGTCTGCGCCGTGACTTCGATCTCCTGCTTCACCCCGGCGACCCCAAGTGAGGCCTTCAGGCCAACCGCTCCGCCCGCGACGACGGGGACGGATGTGTTGTTGTACTCGCCGAAGCCCTGTAGCGTCGCCTTGACGGTGTAGATGCCCGGCGGCAGGTTCAGGAACCTGGCCACGCCGTCGGCGCCCGTCGTGACGGTCTCCCTCTGCGGGCCTCCGAGGTCGACGGTTGCGCCCGGCAGAACCGCGCCAGTCGTGTCGACGACGGTGACCTCGATACGACCGGTCGAGACCTGCGCGACGGCTGGTACCGCCATGGCGCACATGGCGAGTACGACGAACCAGACTGTTCGCCACTGTTTCATGTGATTTCGTCCTCCCTCTGACCAAGATGATTGAGCGCGGTGCCTCCGCACCACCGAACGGACTCCTCCGATCGACAGGCGGAGTCGGAGTGCCGTGAAAGCATCTTAGGATACGCTGGGCGACAATGCCAAGCCCTTTCTTTTCTACAGTTTCTTGGATCTTGTTCGGTTTTTTGGAGGGGTGAGAACCGCGCTCCGCCGGGGCGGCGACGACCCGGAAAGGCCGGATGCTGACCGGGGCCGGGTGGTAAGCTAGACACCTGATGAGTCGTCGAACCTCGATAGTGGTGACCGGCGTGCTGGCGGTCGCCGTCGCTGGCTGGCTTGGCTGGCAGTGGACGAAGGCGCCGGCGACCCACCGCGGCCCAATCGTCGTCATTTCGATCGACACCCTCCGGGCGGATCGTCTGCCTGCCTACGGGTACAAACACGTTGCCACGCCCGTCATAGACGCCTTTGCGGCGGAGGGCGTTCTCTTCGAGAGCGCGTGGGCGCATTCCCCGCAGACGCTCCCGTCTCACGCCTCCATATTCACGGGCCGTCTGCCGTTCGAGCACGGCATCCGTGACAACCTCGGTTTCACGCTGAAGGCGGGCGAAGGCACGCTCGCCGAGGTGCTGAAGCGCCAGGGCTACGCCACCGGGGGGTTCGCCTCGGCTTACGTCCTTCGGGCGGAAACCGGCATCGGCCGCGGGTTCGACACCTGGGATGCCCGTCTCCCGGTGTCGTCACCCGAGGTGGCGATCGGCGAAGTGCAGCGCGACGGCGCGGACACGGTCGCGGCGGCCACCGCCTGGCTCAGCGCCCGGACGTCGCCGCAGTTCTTCCTGTTCCTGCATCTGTACGAACCGCACACGCCATATGAGCCGCCCGCGCGGTTCCGCCAGTACCAGCCGTACGACGGCGAGATCGCCTACGACGACGAGCTGGTCGGCCGGCTCTTCGCGACCCTGAAGGAGAAGGGGCTGTACGACCCGGCGCTCGTCATTCTCCTCTCGGACCACGGCGAGGGGCTCGGCGATCACGGCGAGCAGGAGCACGGGCTGTTTCTCTACCGGGAAACGACGCAGGTGCCGCTCATCGTCAAGCTGCCCGGCCAGCGCGAGTCGGGCCGGCGCGTCGGCGCGCCGGTGCAGCACATCGACCTCGTGCCGACCGTCCTGGACATGGTGGGGGCAGCGGGGCCAGCCGGCCTGCGCGGCCGGTCCCTCGTGCCGCTGCTGTCGGGCGGCGCGATCGCCGAGCAGGGGATCTACGCGGAGGCGCTCTACGCCAGGTTCCACTTCGCGTGGAGTGAGTTGTACTCGCTGACCGACTCCCGCTTCCGGCTGATCCGCGCGCCGCGCGACGAGCTCTACGACACCCAGCAGGATGCCGGCGAGCGCACGAACGTGGCCGCCGCGCGGGAGTCCACGCGCATCGCGATGCGCCAGGCGCTCGAGAAACTGATGGCCGGCGCGAAGATCGACGAGCCCGGCCAGGCGACCGCCGAGGATCGCGAGCGTCTGAAGGCTCTCGGGTACGTGGGGTCGCAGGTGACCGTTGGCACGCAGCCGGGCGTCGATTCGCTGCCGGACCCGAAAGACAAAGTCCACGTGCTGGAACAGTACCGTGCCGCGCTGGACCTGGTCCGGCAGGGACGCGCAGACGAGGCGATCACGGCGTTCCGGTCGCTCGCGGCCCAGAACCCGCAGATGGCGGACGTGCAGAGCGAACTCGGCGGGCTCCTGCTGAGGGCGGGGCGCGTCGACGAGGCGATTGCGGCCTACAAGCGGCTGGTCGAGGTGGCGCCGAACGACCCGTCGGCGCTCGTGACCGTCGCGCAGCTGCTCGTGCAGTCGGGTCGCCAGGACGACGCGCGGGCGCACGCGAACGCGGCGCTGGCGATGCTGGAGAACGCGGAAGGCCGCTGGAGGGCTGCCGCCCACAAGGTGCTGATGCGCATCGCGCTCGAACGAAAGGACCTCGCGCTCGCCCGCGAGGAAGCGGTCCGCGCGCAGCAGGCGGACCCGACGTTTCCGCTTCCCGATGTCGTCGAGGGCGTCATCCGCTACGATGCCGGACAGTTCGAGGAGGCCCTGCCCTACTTCCAGCGTGCCGTCGAATCCAGCCGGCAGCGTACATTCCCCGTCGCGGACCTGCACTTCTACCTCGGCGACACGCTCGCGCGCCTCGAGCGCTACCCGGAGGCCGAACGGGCACTGACGATGGAGATCCGCATGTTCCCGTCGAACCTGCGGGCGCGGGCGGCCAGGGCGATGCTCTACCGGGCGCAGGGGAGAATCGCGGAGTCGGACCAGGAAATCGAGGACATTCTTCGCGCGTCGCCGGGACCCGAAGGCTACGGTCTCGCCGTCAAGTTGTACACGATGTTCGGCGAGCCGGAGAAGGCGCGGGCGGTCGGTGCGCGGGCGAATGCCACCCAAGACAGAAGACAGAAGATAGAAGACAGAAGGTAGAAGACAGGCGCGATGGGGACGGGAACCAGGAACCGGGGAGGCGGGAGGCGGGAGGCGGCGGCGACGCCAGTCGCCGCCAGGAGGCGCTCGAGGCACACGCTCTGGGCCGCCACCTCGCTGATCCTGGCGGTCGTCGCCACGGGCGCGGCCGCGGCATGGTGGTGGCTGGCCGTCCCGGCCACGCCTGAGTTCCTCCGCACGGGTGACCAGAATGTCCTGTTGATCACCCTCGACACCGCGCGGGCGGATGTGCTGGGCTGCTACGGGGGATCGGCGGAGACGCCGAACCTCGACGCCCTGGCCGCGGAGGGGGTCCGCTTCGACTTCGCCCACGCCCACGCGGTCATGACGTTGCCGTCGCACGCGAGCATCCTGTCCGGTCTCTATCCGCACCAGCACGGTGTCCGCGACAACATCGGCTTCCGCGTCGCGCCGGGCACTGTGACGGCGGCCACGCTGCTCAAGGCCGCCGGCTACTCGACGGCGGCGTTCATCGCCGGGTATCCGCTCGATTCGCAGTTCGGCCTCGATCGGGGATTCGACCTCTACGACGACCGGCTCGACGACGTCGGCCAGACCTCCGAGTTCGTGCTGGCCGAGCGGAAAGCGGACGCCGTCGTGCGGAGCGCGGTTGCGTGGCTCGGCGAGCGGCGGTCGCGATGGTTCGCGTGGGTGCACGTGTTCGATCCGCACGCGCCGTACGCGCCACCAGAGCCGTACGCGACGCGATACCGGACGAACCCTTACGCGGGCGAGGTGGCGTTCGTCGACGGCGCCCTCGGGCCGCTGCTCGACAAGGTCAGGGCAGCCGCGGACCGTCCCACCCTCGTGATCGTCACGGGCGACCATGGCGAGGGCCTCGGGGACCACGGCGAGCAGAGCCATGGCCTGTTCGCCTATGAAGCGACGCTGCGGATTCCGTTGCTGGTCGCCCAGGTGGGCGGACCCGCTCGGACCGGCAAGCAAGGCGGCGCCGGGCGCATCTCGCCGGTACCCGTGCAGCACGTGGACATTCTACCGACGATCCTGGACGGTCTCGGTCTGCCGGCGCTTTCCGCGAGCCGCGGCGAATCGCTGCTCGGGGAGATACCCGATGCCGACACTCGAGCCTCGTACTTCGAAGCGCTGTCGGCCTCGCTCAACAGGGGCTGGGCGCCGTTGACCGGCGTGCTCGTCGGGCGGGACAAGTACATCGACCTGCCCATCGAGGAGCTGTACGACATCGCGAGCGATCCGGCGGAGAGTCGCAACGGAGCGGACGCGAGAGCGACCTTGCGACGAACGCTCCGTGCCCGGCTCGCGAGTTTCGGCCCGTCGGCTCCCGGTCCTCGACAGGCGGAGGACAGCGAAACAGCCGCGCGGCTGCGGGCGCTCGGCTACACGTCAGGATCGCCAGCCGTCCGGACGAAGCCCTACGCGGAAGACGACGATCCCAAGCGGCTGATACAGCTCGACCAGGAAATGCACCGTGGCCTCGAGTTGAGCCAGGCGGGCCGGATGCGGGAGGCGGAAGCGGTGTTCCGTAGTCTGGCGGCCCGTCGGCCCGACATGAGCCTGTCGCACCTCCACCTCGCGTTCGTTCTGTGGGAGCAGGGGCGCGCCGAGGAAGCGATCGCGGCGCTCCGGCACGCCCGCACCGTGGTGGCCGGCGCCTCCGAGGTGGACTGGCGGCTCGGGATGTACCTGGCCGAGACCGGGCAGGTGAAGGAGGCGATCCCGCTGCTCGAGGTCGAGTCCGCACGTCCCGACGCCGGCGTCGACGTATTGAATGCCCTCGGCATCGCGTACGATCGTGCGGGCCGCAGCAGCGCCGCGCTGGCGACGTTCCAGAAGGCGCTGGCGATAGACGCGCGCAACGCGATGGTCTGGCAGAACATCGGGTCGGTTCATCTGCACGCCGGCAACCTGGAGGGGGCGCGGCAGGCGTTCAGCCAGTCGCTGCAGGCCAACCCGAGATGGGCCGGAAGCTACACGGGCCTTGGCGTCGTCGAAATGGAGAGCCGAAAGCGCCAGGCGGCGATCGAGGCCTGGAAGAAGGCCGTCGAACTGAACCCGGCCGAATTCGACGCGCTGTTCAACCTGGCAACCGAGCTGATCAACGACGGCCAGAACGCCGCCGCCCGGCCACTCGTCCAACAGTTCGTGGCCACGGCGCCGCCGGCCGTCTACGCGAAGGACATCGCGAGGCTGCGCGCCTGGCTCGGCCCAGGCGGAATGTAGCGCGGGGCAGCTGTGGCGCGGGGCTTCCCGCCTCCGCCCGCACCCGGTGGCAGGCGGGCTACGGCGAGGCCGCGCCGTAGCGCAGAGCGCGAAGGCGGGCAGACCCGCGGGAGGCACAACGATGCGCATGCGCAGAACGCTGACAACCGTGATCGTGGCGTTGGCGGCGGCGTGGGCCTCGGAGCCGGTGAGAGCCCAGCAGGCGGCGCCGGCGCAGCCCGTCTTCCGGTCGGGCACCGACCTGGTGCGAATGGACATCCGCGTCACGGGCGCCGACGGCCTCCCGGTTCGAGACCTCCGCGCCGACGAGGTGCGGATCGAGGAGGGCGGAGAACCAAGGCCCGTGCTCTTCTTCCAGCATGTCGAAGATCCGCCGGGCGGGTACGCCGACGCCGGCCGGCGGGCGGTGGCGTCGGAGGTGTCGAGCAACCAGGGCGCGCCGCGGGGGCACGTCTACGTGCTGGTCTTCGATCAGTGGCACATCAGGGCGGGCAACGAACAGAGGGCCAGAGTGGCCGCGGAGCGGTTCCTGACCGCACGCATGAAGCCGGGTGACCGCGTTGCGCTCCATGCCCTGCCGGGACCGGGTCCGGACATCCCGTTCACCTCGGACTTCGCTCGCGTCATCCGTGAACTGCCCGCCGTGAGGGGGATGCGCGAAGAACTGGGAACCGCGCAGCCGCCGATGCGGGTGTTCGACGCCTACCTGATCACGCGCGGCGATCCGGCCGTGCTCTCCCGCTACGTGGAGCAGTACACGACGACAGCGGCGGCCGACTCGCAGGGCCAGACGAATGCGGTCGGCACCAAGCGGTTCAACGAGGACCCGGCCATCCAGCGGCAGGTCATCCAGGACACCGCGAGGAACGTGGTTGCGCGGGCGGACCTGGATTCACGGCAGTTCCTGGGGCGCCTTGCGGAGATCGTGGCCTCCATGCGTAACGTGGAGGGGCGCAAGTCGATCATCCTGTTCTCCGAAGGGTTCGAGCCGGACAACGTCACGCGCGAGATGGAAGAGGTGGCCGCCGCGGCGGCCCAGTCGTACAGCGTGATCTACGCCCTCGACCTCAACACGCGTGCGGTCGCGCCCGACGAGATGAACCCGCGCGGGGGCGATCAGTACATCGAGATCGCAAACCGCCTGGAGCCGCTCGGCAGCCTGGCGGCCGAGAGTGCCGGCACGCTGTTCACCGACGCTTCGCCGCAAATCGACGCGGTGTTCAATCGAATCAGCGACACCTCGCAGGACTACTACCTCGTCGGCTTTGCGCCAAGCGCCGCCGCGCTGGCCAACCGCAACCGGTACTTGCGCACCCAGGTGCGGGTGACTCGGCCTGGCGCCCGCGTCAGCGCGCGAACGGGGTACGCGCTGGGCGCGGCACCCAATGCGGCGAGCCGCCGGACGTCGGTCGAGGCCGCCCTGGCCGCTCCGTTCTCCCAGCAGGGCCTGCGGGTCGAATACACGACGTACGCGCTGCGGGGGACGACGGGCGACGCGCAGCGCGTGATGCTGAGCCTCGCCGCCGTTCTGCCGGTTGGCGACGTGGAGCGCGCGACCGCCGACGTGGTGTTCGCCGTGCGCAGCGTGCAGACCGGCCGGCTCGCCGAGAGCGGGAGCGGTACGATGGAGTTGCCGGCGGAGCCGTCGCCGGGTTCGACGACAGGAACCGGCTACTACCGGGCGCAGATGCAATTGCCACCGGGCATCTACATGATGCGCGTCGTCGTGCGCGAGCCTGGCGGCCTCCTCGGCAGCGCCGACCGCCGGTTTCAGGTTCGCTCCCTGGGCGGCCCAGGCGTCCAGGTCGGCGACCTGATCCTCGGCTCGTCGGAGGTTCAGGGGCTGCCGGTGCGGGCCGCGGTCTACTCGACCGAGGTGATCTCGGGCGTGTTCGAGGCGTACGCCCGGTCTGCGGCCCAGCTCGAGGGTCTCCGTGTACTGGTCGAGTTGCTGCCGTTCGGCGCGACGACCGCTGTCACGTCGGGCAGCGCGGATCTCGATCCCGTCAAGAGCGGAGCCGCGGGAGCGAGCCGGGGAGCGCGCGTGGCCATTCCCGTGCAGGGGATCCCGGAGGGCGAGTACGTCGTCCGGGCGACCGTGCGGACCGGAAGCGAGACCGTCGCCGAACTGGTCCGGGAAGTGACGATCAGGCCCGGCGCTCCACCCGCGCCGCCGCGGGCCCCGGACGCGGCGGGACCGACGCTGCGCAGCTTCGACCCGTCGGCGGTGCTCGGCGGGGACGTGGTCAGTCGGTACGTTGACGAGATCGCGCGCCGCGCGTCGGGGCCGGCGCTCCAAAAAGCACTGGCGCTGGCTCGCGCGCGGAAGTGGACGGAGATCGAGTCGGCCGTGCCAGCGGGGGCGACGTCGAGCGAGGCGCGGGCGTTGACTGGCATGTCGCGGTTCGCGCGGCGCGAGTTCACGGCCGCCGCAAACGAGTGGCGCGCGTCCGCTGAGGCCAGTGCCGGCGACGCCCGCCCGGCGTTCCTGCTCGGATGGGCGCTGGCGGCGGGCGGCGACGACCGGGCCGCGGCGGGCGCGTGGCAGGCCGCGTTCACGGCCGATCCGTCGTTCGTACCGGCGTACCTCGCGGCGATCGAGGCGCACCTGCGCCTCGGCCAGTCCGATCTCGCCCTGCAGATCGCCAGGAGGGGCCTCGCCGCGCTGCCGGAGTCGGTGGAGTTGCGCAACCGCGTGGAGCGGCTGGCGAAGAAGTGAGATCCAGGAGCGTGAGGCCATGATGCTCGCACTGATGATCGTGGCAGCCATCGGGATCATCCAGGGGCCACTTGTGGATGCCACCAGGCTGGTCGTCTCTCCTCCGGCCACCGTGGGCGAGGTTGATGGCGGCAAGATGAAGGGGGACCTGACGCGGATGGCGTGGGCCCCGGACGGCCGTTCGGTCTACTTCCAGACCGTCGAGAGGGACACGCGCGGCAACGTGAACGTGCGCCACTACGTCTTGGCCTTCGACCAGAAGGAGCCGAAAGGTCTGGA
>Ga0105090_10001532_pt1 | contig 12515 bp, 16 predicted proteins | sample PPLLak3March2015_FD_79110 | JGI IMG/M metagenome (GOLD analysis project Ga0105090, IMG submission 79110) | Freshwater sediment microbial communities from Prairie Pothole Lake near Jamestown, North Dakota, USA - PPLs Lake P7 Core (1) Depth... | ecosystem: Environmental > Aquatic > Freshwater >... | reverse complement strand
GAAAAAGGCGGATAGGACAAAACCTTTCGAAAATTGATCTCATGATTGTAAAACCGTTTAAAATCCTGGTCTCTGGCGGCCAGAATGCTGAAATGATTAGGGTTATAGGTTTGAAGAATCACTTCCCCGGGAATTTGGCCCCGTCCTGCGCGCCCTGCAACCTGAGTCAAAACTTGAAAGGTTCGTTCCCCGGCCCGGAAGTCCGGAAAACTCAGTGATAAGTCCGCGCAAACGATTCCCACGAGAGTGATGTTTGGAAAATCATGCCCCTTGGCCACCATCTGAGTTCCGATCAGGATATCGATCTTTTGATTTTTCAAGTCTCGCAGGATATTAAGGAGAGCGCCTTTTCGTCGTGTAGTGTCATGGTCCATGCGCACGGTTCTTGCGTCGGGGAACATGGATTTTACGATTTCCTCGACCTTTTCAGTCCCTAAACCCAGATGCATGATATTGGAAGAACCGCAAGCGGGACAATTGGAAGAGGAAGCTGCGGAGTATCCGCAAAAGTGACATTTAAAGCAATTGACGGACTTATGCAATGTCAACGTGATTTCACAATTTTTGCATTTGAGAGCCGCTCCGCAAGTGGCGCAAACCGGATAAGAAGCAAATCCCCTTCGGTTTAAAAAGAGCAGCACCTGTTCTTTCTTTGCAAGGGTTTCTTTCATGGCTTTAAATAATTCGGGGGCAATAAAGCGTTTAAAACCTCTACCGGATTGTTTCCCTCGAAGATCCACAATGGTTGTTGTTGCCAGAGGCCGTTTTTCAATTCGATGTTTTAAAACAAGCTCCTGATATTTTCCGGTTTTCACATTGTAGTAGGACTGTACGGAAGGGGTGGCTGAGCCGAGAATCGCAATACAATCATTTTGTTTGGCTCGGACTACCGCCAGATCACGGGCATTATACCGAAACCTTGTTTCCTGTTTATATGACGTATCATGTTCTTCATCCACAATTATGAGTCCAGGATTTTGAAAGGGGGCAAATATGGCGGATCTTGCACCGATGGCAATACGAACTTTTTCTGATGCGATTTTGTCCCATTGGTCAAAACGTTCGCCATCGGTCAATCCGCTGTGCAAAACAGCAAGAGAATCTCCAAACCTTGCTCGAAATCTTCGAACCATTTGGGATATCAGTGCGATTTCAGGAACAAGAATCAGCACCGATTTTCCCTGGGATATTATTTCGTCCGCCAAATGAAGGTAAACTTCGGTTTTCCCGCTTCCGGTTACACCCGTAAGCAAAAATGTACCAAATCCGTCTGCCGCTTTTTCCAGTACGTTTGAGACTACTTCTTCCTGCTCCCGGTTCAATTTCGGAGGACAATCCTTTGCAATGGACCCCCCCAGCGGATCGCGGTATTCTTTTTTGAGTAAAACAGATAAAATGCCGTCTTTTTGAAGATCCTTCACATGCCGGTTTACCGAAGAAAAGTTTTCTTTTAATACCTCCAGGGACATTTCTCCATGTTCTTTGACCATATCAAGTAATTTTTCCTTGGCCGATCCGATCTTTTTTCCCTTCCATAAATGATTCGAATCCATCAAAGATACATATTTTACCGTCCGATGCTTGGTTGTTCCACCTCTTAGTATTTTTCGGGTGTTTATCCATCCATGGGCTTCCATCCCCTGAGTCAGAACCGGGGAAATTGTCTGTTTTAGCAGCCGGTTCAATTGGTTCATGCTTGCGGGTTTGTTTAACCGGCATAAAAGTTGAAGAATTTTTGTTTCTTCCGGGGACGGCAAGTTTAGTTCCAGGGCGGATTGCCCTTGCCCGGTCATTTCAACCATTTTATGTTCATACAGGTTTAAACCTCCAGGCAGGGCGGTTTTTATCACTTCACCTATGGGGCACTTGTAGTATTGGGCCATCCATTTGAAAAATGGAATCATATTGTGAGGAAAAAGAGGTTTTTCATCCAAAATATCCAGTATGGCTTTTACGTGTATGTCGGGAATACGGTCATCAAATCCTAAAATATAGGCGGTGATTTTTCGGTGACCGAAAGGCGCCAGAACTCTTTTTCCTGAAACCGCCAGGCTTCGGAGATGATCCGGAACCGAATACGTATAAGTGCAATAGACCGGCAATGCAGCAGCCACTTCCACAAATGAACACGATTTGGATTGATCGGAGAGCGTTGTCATGACAAGTTTCTTTTCTGACTGAATTTTGGCATTATATTGAATCGTTTGAAGCTGGGTTTTCTTGACACAATTATTCACTTTTTTTTGTTTTCGAATCGTGTTAATCAATGAAGAGATAAAAAATTTTACGGTTATTAGTAACCAAAGTCAAATTGAATAGGAGGTAATCATGTGTCACATATCAAAAAAATCTGGTTTGCTCAGATTAACGATTATCTTGCTTGTAGTCGGATTGGTTATATGCTCAATGGGATCTGTAGCCGGTGCGGAGGATGAATTCGCACGGTTTCCAACAGAGGAAAGAAGTGCTGAATCCATGGTGTTTGATGTGACACTGGTAAGGCCTTTGGGTATTGTCGGTATTGTTGTGGGCACAGGAGCTTTTATCTTATCGCTTCCTTTTTCGGCATTGGGGTCAAATACCGACGAGGCTTTTGAACGGTTAATGGCTGATCCTGCAAGATATACGTTCAAAAGGCCTTTGGGAGTTTTTTAAGAAAAACATAACATATATGAAGCAAGTTTAATTTCCTTTTTAGGAAAAAAACTTCCAAATCTACTTTTATCACACAATATATGATTAAGCTGCTAAAGGATTGGCTGAACAAGCGGTTTTCTGATCCCCAGATGGTTATACTGGGTTTTTTGCTCATTTTGGGGTTTATATTTATTTTTTACCTGGGGCAAATGCTGGCTCCGATGCTTGCCGCCATTGTAATTGCCTATTTGCTGGACAGCATGGTCAACAGCCTCCAACGTTTAAAAATCCCCCGAATGGTTGCCGTCATTTTGGTGTTTTTGTTTTTTCTCACATGCCTTTTTTTTCTGACGATTGGTCTGCTGCCGTTGCTTTCAAGACAAATCGGTCAGTTGATCCAGCAATTTCCAATAATGGTAGGTACCATACAAAAGGAGCTTATTCTGCTTCCTGAAAGATACCCCGATTTTATCTCCGCCGATCAAATCAGAGATATCTTAGCATTCGTTACCTCCGAATTCATGGGGTTGGCTCAACAACTTCTTTCACTTTCCCTGGCTTCGGTCAGAGGGCTTATTATGACTCTGGTTTATCTGATTTTAGTGCCGCTGCTGGTTTTCTTTTTCCTTAAGGACAAGGCCCTGATTCTGAGTTGGATAACCGGATTTCTGCCGGAGCATCGCGGTCTTGCTACGGAAGTCTGGAGAGATGTCAACAAGCAGATCTTCAATTATGTCAGGGGAAAGGTCTGGGAAATAATCATTGTATGGGCTGTAACCTATGCAACCTTTTCATACTTGAAAATTCAATTTTCAATGTTGCTGGCACTATTCACAGGCCTTTCGGTGCTGATTCCATACATCGGTGCCACAATAATGTATTTTCCGGTAATCTTGATTGCCTACTTCCAATGGGGACTGGGTTCTGAATTTGTCTATGCCGTTATTATGTACTCCATAATTCAGGCCCTGGATGGAAACCTCCTGGCTCCCATTCTCCTGTCGGGAGTTGTGAACCTTCACCCGGTCGCCGTTATTGCCGCTGTTTTGGTTTTTGGCGGATTATGGGGAATATGGGGGTTGTTTTTCGCCATACCTTTGGCAACGCTGTTTCATGCCGTATTAAAAGCCTGGTATAATCATTTCAAGACTACCCCAAGCCCACATGTCGACCAGCAGTTGGTGGACCAGCCCAGCGAATAATCAAGTCGGTAAAACTTGATCACCGGCTCACATTATTTAACGAAATCATCGGCAAATAACGCCCCATATTCATTTTCAACCATGATTGTTTCCTGATAAATTAGAGAGTGATTATATGGTTAAAATGCTTATTCCGATATCCGGGAAGGAATTTGCAACTTGACTGCAGACAACGCCGGACTTATTTTCTTTCCCATTAACATTATTGACTTTGTTCCGCGCTCAAAGCGTTTCAAATTATTTTTTGTGATTTATGATAGACAACATGGTAAAATAGATAATGGTTTTGGAATCCTCAGAGACTATTCCTACAAGCCGAAAAAGGTGGCTGAAAAAGAAAAAAGGCGCACATCGGAAAGGGTTTATGGAAGCAGAGTCGACATCCTCGGGTCTAGTTCGAGATGCTCGGGGAAAACTACTAAGTTTCTTCAGGATTTTTCTTTGCAGAATAGTACAATTAATATAACATATAAACAACACTAGGGAGGTAAAATGGCGGAGAGACTGCAAGTATACAAGTGTGAAGTTTGTGGAAATATTGTTGAGATAATGCATGGAGGTGCCGGTGAGTTGGTTTGTTGTGGTCAGGCAATGAAACTTCTAACCGAGAATACCGTGGATGCGGCCAAGGAAAAACATGTACCGGTCATAGAAAAAATCAGTGGGGGAGTTAAGGTAAAAGTGGGGGAGGTTGCTCACCCCATGGAAGCCAAGCACTATATTGAATGGATTGAAGTTATTGCCGATGGAAAGGCTTATCGCCAATTTTTGAATCCCGGCGAACCTGCTGAAGCTGTTTTTATGATCGATAACGAAAACATCACGGCTCGCGAATTCTGCAATCTTCATGGTTTATGGAAAAAATAGGAACCATGTGCAAAACGCAACTTGAAAAAATGAAATCGTCAAAACATTTAACCCTTTATTTTAGAAGGAGGTGATGATATGCCTAATTGGAAATGTGGTAATTGTGGCTATACGTTTGAGGCGGATGCTCCTCCGGATACGTGCCCGTCATGCAAAGAAAAATGTGAATTTTTGGATAACACCTGTTACACTCCGGACTGCCAGACGGAAGGGATGGACACAAGAATCGGAAAAAAAGGGCAGTAAATTAAAGCCGACAGGCCATCTGAAAGCGGCCTTTTGGAATTTCAATGATATCAACCATTTGTGAAAGGGAAGGAACACTCATGCCGAAAGCGCTCATTGTGTATGCCACGAGAACAGGGGAAACTCAGAAAATCGGGGAACTAATAGCCGAAGGACTTCGTTTTTCCCTTGTGGAGGCACAAGTTGTCAATGCCAATAAAATTAAAACCATAGAAGATTTGCAGGGATATGATATTCTGGTTTTGGGGTCGGCAACCTATCACGGCGAAATGCTTCAGTCAATGAAGACACTTCTTTTTCTGGCGGAAAAAGCAGGCCTCGAAGGGAAAATAGGTGGTGCTTTTGGAGCCTTCGGATGGAGCGGAGAGGCACCTGACCGTATTTACGATACCATGAAAAACATTTTCCAAATGAAAATGGCCGGTGTTGCTTTGCGTTTAAAAACGAGTTCGCTTGATGGCGGTATAAAAATGGCCCAGGATTATGGAAGGGAAATTGCCGCCAAATTGGGCGTTTAACCATTAATCAGGTCCGCGTATGGACCTTCAGACAGGAGGAGAAAAAAGATGACTCAAGAAACATCGTTACCATCCCATTGCCCTGGTTTTTCAAGTTTCAAGAACATGGAGTCTTTTACCTGCAAATGTCCCAAATGTGGCGAAATAAAAGAAATTTTTTCGGATGAATTTGATAAACCCCAGACATGCGGAAAGTGCAAGGAACCGATCAATTTTACACAGTGTACACTTGAGGGTTCGGCAAAAACGCCCGGACCACGTTAATTTGTTGGTTCATCCAATCGATTAATAATTTTCTTAGTGTTTGAGATGGAAGTTTTCACACCGGGAACTGACTTTTAATTCGTTGTAATTTATTACATGCCGGTTTGCCGATGCGCCGATCTGATTTAAAAAAGTTCCCGGTGTGATATTTAAACTCAATTTAATCGAGGATTTTATGAAAGCAAAAGTAATTTTTGTAGCCTTCATGAGTATATTGTTCATCTTTTCTTCCGCTTTATCCGAACAGAATTTAGGAGCTGAAAATATTATACTTGAAGGGGGAAATTCCGGCGTAGTACCTTTTCCTCACAAAAAGCATCAGGACAGTCTGAAAGATTGCAGCATTTGCCACGAATTGTTTGATCAGGAAATTGGAAGCATTGAAAAGCTTAAGCTTGAGGACAAGCTTCAGGCCAAGCAAGTCATGAATACTCAATGTCTGAAATGTCATCGTGACGCCAAAAAGGCCGGAAATGCCAGTGGACCGCTTTCCTGCACCACCTGCCATTCAAAATAACAACAGGTCGATAAAATCATGCTGGTACTTGGATTACAAGGAAGCCCAAGGGTTGACGGAAATACCCATTATCTTCTTTCAATGTTTTTAGAGGTTGCCGAGAATCTCGGCGCTCGAACACAAATGGTGCAAGTGGACAGGAAAAACATTGTCCCGTGCAAAGAATACACAGTCTGTGAAAAAAAAGGGTTTTGCCCGATTGATGACGATATGAAACACGAGATATATCCTCTTATCCGTGAGGCTGAAGTCATTGTTGCGGCAACTCCCATATTTTTTTATAACATGACTGCTCAGCTAAAAGCTGTTGTGGACAGATGTCAAACATTGTGGGCTCGAAAATACCGCCTTAAACTTGAAGACCCTTGTAAAAAACAGCGAAAAGGTTTTTTGCTCAGCGTGGGGGCTACTCGAGGAAAAAACCTCTTTGAGGGGTTGGAATTGGCAATCCGGTATTTCTTCGATGCGATTGATGCCGATTACTGTGGCAGCTTGACCTACAGGGGAATCGAACATTCCGGGGATATCATGAAGCATCCATCGGCAAACAAGGATGTTGAAGAAGCGGCCGGGAGTATTTTGAAACCCCTGATTGATCGAAAAAGGATACTTTTCACCTGCGAAAACAACGCATGTCATAGTCAGATGGCGGCCGCTTTTGCTCAGGTCATGGCAGGTGACCGTCTTGATGTTTGCAGTGGTGGAAAAAACCCTGCTGAAAAACTAGATTCAAACATGGTTAAGGCCATGGAAGAGAAAAATATCGATTTGAAATTTCGCAGGCCTAAATCCCTTGAAACAGCCATTTCAGAATGCCGACCGGAAGCAGTCATTTCTTTTGGATCATCTGCGGAAACCTCGGGAGTGTCGGATGAAATTCAGTATCAGCAAACATGGGATATGGTTCAACAGGCGGAGAACTCTATGGAATCAATCAGACAATTAAGAGACAAGATTGAAAAAAGAGTATCCGAATTTGTCGAAAGTATTTAATTTTACCATTTTTTAAAACGGGCTTTTTGGAAAAAAACCGGTTTCGCGTTTCTTCAAATGCGGAAAAGCCCGGCAAACACCTCACCATTAAACTAAGGAGGATAAAAAGGAATGGATCGATATGTATGCTCAATTTGCGGTTATATTTATGACCCGGCTGTCGGAGACCCGGCTAACGGTGTAGCGGCGGGAACCAAATTCGAAGATGTTCCAGGTACTTGGGAATGTCCCATCTGCGGGGCTGCCAAAGATGATTTCGAAAAAGAATAATGATTTTTAGTGGTCATAGATGCCCTTTTTTGCCGGAAAAAAAGGGCATCATTAACGCGAGCTGTTAGCAAAAAGCGAGTATTTTATTGATGACGTCGATACCTTGAAACTATTAGGAATAGAAATATGAAACCGTTTGAAATTGCGGAAAAAATTTATGATGTTGGTGTTATAGATTGGAATATAAGGGACTTTCATGGTTACTCTACCGAACTTGGAACTAGCTATAACGCTTTTCTTATCATTGACGAAAAAATTGTTCTCATAGATTCGGTAAAAAAAGACTTCTCGGATGAGCTGATCCAAAACATATCCAAAATTGTAGATCCCAAAAAGATCGATATGGTGATCAGCAATCATACGGAAATGGATCACTCCGGCAGCCTGCCTCGGATAATGCATTTGATCGGAGAGGATAAACCTTTGTATTGCTCGTCCATGGGTGTTAAGAACCTCTCAAGGCATTTTTCCCAAAAATTAAATTATCAGCCTATAAAAAGCGGAGACATTCTTTCTATAGGGAAAAGAAGCTTTACTTTTCTCGAAACCAAGATGCTTCACTGGCCCGACAGCATGTTTACTTATTTGAATGAAGACAAGATTTTATTTTCAAGCGACGCTTTCGGGCAGCATTATGCAGGTTGTGAAGAGTTTGATGACGAGGCTGATGAAGCTCTTATCATGTCCCATGCCAAAAAGTATTTTGCCAATATCCTTCTTTTGTATGCCCCGTTGATTTTAAATCTGGTGGAAAAAGTCTTGGCAATGGGTTTGGAGTTTAAAATGATTTGCCCCGACCATGGTATCCTGTGGCGAAAAAATCCGAATAAAATTATTGAGGCATATGTCAAATGGAGCAAGCAGGAGCCCGATAAAAAGGCAGTTGTGATTTACGATACCATGTGGCACAGCACACAGCTTATGGCCGAGGCAATTGCCGAGGGTATCCACAGCCAGGGAGTTTTTGTGAAACCTATGAAACTAAGAGACTCCCACAGAAGTGATATCATGACCGAAGTTCTTGAAAGCAGAGCCGTGGTGGTGGGGTCTCCCACACTCAACAATGGTATTTTTCCCACTCTGGCCGATTTTCTTACTTATATGAAAGGTTTACGCCCCAAAAACAAACTTGGTGCTGCTTTTGGCTCCTATGGATGGAGCGGTGAGGCTGTGGGACTGATACAAAAACATCTCGAAGAAATGCAGTTTGAGATAATTGAATCAGGCATGAAACATCAGTATGTGCCGGATTCAAATGGCCTTGAGGCCTGCCGTGAAATGGGAAGAAAAATCGGCCGAGCCGTAATCGGCCGGTAGTAATATCCTATCATGTCAATGATAGCCGAAAAAATGCCCAAGAGGGTAAATTTGATGAAAAGACTTGTCGTAGAATTGAGTGATTGTACCAAATGTGGTGTTTGTGTTGAAGTTTGCCCGGAAGTGTTCAGTCTGAATGAGGCGGGATTTATTGCTGTAGCCGATCTTGAAAGTTATCCGGAAAGCGACGTGGATGAAGCTATCAAAAACTGCCCGGAAAACTGTATTTACTGGGAAGAAGATTAGTCTAACATCTCGAGTCGGAGAAAATGATGAAAAAAGTCGTACTTCTTGTTTTCAACGAAAACCCGTTATGCTTTATCCATGTGCTATTGAATGCCCTGGATATGAAAGATAAAGGTTATGACGCCAGGATAGTGATGGAGGGGGCTGCAACCAAATTAATTCCGGCATTGGCAATGGAGCAAAACCCGCTTCACGTTTTATGGAATGAAGCCAAGGAAAGTCAGATCTTAGATGGGGTGTGTCGGGCATGCTCTAACAAAATGGGAGTGCTTAAAGCCGCGCAGGCTCAGGGATTGAAACTTCTGGATGACATGGCGGGGCATCCGGGTATGGCCTTATATCTTGAAGAAGGTTTTGAAATTATTACCTTCTAAAAAGTCTTAAAAACCATGAAAGATACTTCCAGGAAACTTAAAAAAAAACTATTTCACCTGCTGGAACAAAAAGATTTCACAGAGGCCCTGGAGCAAATCGAGAGTTACCCCCTTAAGTCGTCGATCGGACCATTATTTTCTTTTTTTTATAGCAAGGATGATCAAATTAAATGGCGGGCTATTACCGCCATGGGAGCCATCGTATCCAGGCTGGCTGATTTAGACATAGAGTCTGGGCGTGTGGTGATGCGAAGGCTCATGTGGAGCTTGAACGATGAATCCGGCGGGATCGGATGGGGGTCTCCCGAAGCCATGGGAGAAATTATGGCTCGGAACCGTCGACTGGCGGATGAATATCGGAATATTCTTGTTTCTTACATTTGTGAGGACGGCAACTATGTAGAGTATGAGATGCTTCAGCGGGGTGTTTTGTGGGGATTCGGAAGGCTTGCTCATGCGCGGCCTGAATTGCTTTACAATTGTTCATCTTTGCTTGTTCCGTATATGTCGGCATCTGATCCATACCTGAAAGGGCTTGCTGCATGGGCTTCCGGTCCCCTTGACCTATCACCGGTTCGCAATCGTCTCGAAAAGTTATTGGAGAATCATTGTGTCATCAAAATTTTTTTGAATTTGGAACTGGTTGATCGGAAAATTAGCCGGCTCGCGCGTGAGAGTTTGGAAGGCATTTTTCGTGCATCAGCAATATTAGAAAACGGTAAAAATGGGCAGGTATAGGCCGGTTTTTTAATATGGACAAAATATTAAGAGGCATTCCGCTGAGATTTCCACAGAATGCCTCTTTTTTTGAATCTTCAGTATATTTTATACTTTGGTAACGTTTTTGGCTGAGGGACCTCGATGATTATCCTCAACCTCGAATGCGACACGGTCTCCTTCACTTAATGTCTTAAACCCCTGCATGTTGATCGCTGTGTGATGAACAAACACATCACCACCGCCTTCTTGTTCAATAAAACCAAAACCTTTTTTGTCATTAAACCATTTAACCACGCCTTTGACCATAAAATCCGCCTCCTTAAACATTAAAGCTTGAATTCCATGTTTCAGTTGACCATTTTTGGAAAAAAACAGAACTTTCACCGGAATCCGTTCCAAAAAAAAGAAGCAATCCATCTATGATGGATTGCTTCAATTACACTTTAATATGAATTATAAACGAAATTCGATATCACTCGAGATTAGTTTCCAACAAATAAAATTATCATCCAAAATTTATTTGAACATTATGTTAAAGTAAAAATAAATTAATTTCAAGTTCAATTTTTAAAATCTTACATACCGATTCAATTTGAAGTTATTCGATAATTTCCAAAACAGCCCGCTTTTTTAATTTGGTAGAGGCAGCGCTGAGAATAGTCCTTATGGATCGAGCGGTTCGCCCCTGTTTTCCAATGACTTTTCCAAGATCATCTTTGGCCACTTTTAATTCGAGAACCGAAGTTCGGTTTCCTGAGATTTCATTCACCTGAACTTTATCAGGATGATCCACCAACGCCTGCGCAATTCGCGTGATCAAATCTTTCATCGCTTTAATTCCCCACAGCTGGATGTTGAAATTTCGGTGTCCGGTTTTGTGTTGAAAAACACTGTCTGCTGAAAACCTTTCCGTTAACTGTTCGAAGACCGTATTAAATTGAAATCATATTTTTAAAAATGTAACCAATTATTGTTTTTCTTCGACCGATACAATTTTATTAACCTTTTTCAGAAGTTTTGTTAATCGGGAGGAACCTGATTTTGCTTTTCAAAACACCTGATTTAAGATGAAAAAGTTTTTAAGATTATTTAGGGTTGTTATCGGTTGACCCAATCGGCGAGGGTTGGTGGGGAAGGCACATGAGATGAGATAGGTCTCCAGGTGCAATGGGCGGTCAGTTCAACTCCTTCTTGGATGAGGGAGGCTGGACGGTCCGCAGAAACAACTACCACGATTGTGCTAGTATTTTGGGATGTGAATCTGAGTGCGGAATTAAACCGGGCGCCTCGGGCGCGGTCCTCATTGGGTATGGAAAGGCCGTCGAGAATACAGGCAAATCTGTGAAGTTTCAAATCTGCTCCTATATGAAGGGCACCGTCCATTTTGCTAAGCGACTTGGTTAAGTCTAAAAGCTTTGGTATCTTAAGGTCAAGCGGCGGTTCGATTTTTTGACCGGCAAGATTTATTGGCGGATTGTTAAGATCAATGACCAGCGTACATCCATACTTTTCTTCTCCTGCATGATGAACGATTTCCATAATCACCTTAAAAAGTAGTGATTGTTTATCAGATGCGATAAGATGGGACTCTAACAAAAGTTCTTCCAACTCAACGAGCTTGGCTTTTAGCGTTGAGGAGTGAAAGTTTCCGTCATAGAAGCTGCATATGGGTTGCTCGTTGATACACAAAAACCCATGGCCACTTTGAAAATGAGCGGATAGTTGATAATCCGGTATTTTTCCGGATGCAATACCGATGACGCTTTTTCCATCTGAAACAAGTATCCGATCGGAATTTCTGACAGCTAACAGCAATTTTACCACATGTTTGAAATTGGTTAAGCCGGGGCATTCGGGAGGGAGAAATCGTAGAAGAAAATGAATTTTGTTTATGAGCTCAGGTTCTATAAAAACGATACGGCCCACCGGAGATAAACCTTCTTCCAAGGTTCTGGATATGCCCAGAACAGCGTCCAGCACTGGATAAATACGGATTTGAATATCCATTCCCAGGTGAAGGTTCAGTTCGTCAATAATATAGTCTCTTACGGCATGAGTGGCATACTCTCGAAGCACATATCCGGATGTATTAAGATAGGCTGAATCCTGTGAGATGACATCATGGGAAAGAAGCCAAACAGCATGTTCAAGCCATCGCTCGGTGGGTCCGATAGAACACATGTCCGGATGATGCTCCGTAAACCACATTTGGTAAAAAATTGAACGGGATCTGCCGCCTTTTGATATGAGTCCTGTCAGATGAAGGTTTTTTTCCGGAACCGGTTGCCCTTCAATCATATGCAATTCAGGATCAACAGCCTCATCGCGCCAGGCGGTTGAGTCT
>Ga0105090_10001531_pt1 | contig 12516 bp, 15 predicted proteins | sample PPLLak3March2015_FD_79110 | JGI IMG/M metagenome (GOLD analysis project Ga0105090, IMG submission 79110) | Freshwater sediment microbial communities from Prairie Pothole Lake near Jamestown, North Dakota, USA - PPLs Lake P7 Core (1) Depth... | ecosystem: Environmental > Aquatic > Freshwater >... | reverse complement strand
CTGGCGGCCGGATTGAGCCTGGGTGTGTTCTGACGGGCCGGTCGCCGGATCACGTCCCCTGGACGTAGGGATTGGTCCGTCGCTCGCGGCCGAAGGTGCTCTCGGGGCCGTGTCCCGGGACGAAGACGGTGTCGTCGCCCATGGGCCACAGCTTGCGGGTGATGCTCGCGATCAAGGTGTCGTAGTCGCCGCCCGGAAAGTCCGTGCGGCCGATGCTGCCGGCGAACAGCACGTCGCCGACGAACGCCAGCCGGGACTCGGCGTCGTGGAAGACGACGTGACCCGGCGTGTGCCCGGGACAGTGGCGCACGTCCAGCGTGCATCGCCCCACCTGGACGGTGTCGCCATCGTGCAGCCAGCGCGTCGGCGTGAAGGGTTCGGCGCCGGGGACCCCGAACATCTGCGCCTGCTGGCGAAGGCCGTCGATCCAGAACTGATCGCCGGGGTGCGGCCCGACGATCGGCAGGCCGAGGTCGGTGGCCAGTCTTGCCGCTCCCCCGGCGTGGTCGATGTGGGCGTGCGTGAGCAGGATCTGCCGGGGCGCGATCCCCGCTCGCCGGACAGCGGCGGCGATTGTCGGCAGGTCGCCGCCGGGGTCGATCACGGCGCCCTCCATTGTCTGGTCGCACCAGACGATGGAGCAATTCTGCTGGAAGGGTGTGACCGGTATCGTTTGATGGCAAAGCATGATTGGCAATTGACCTGACCGTGCGTATTCAAGCGGCCGAAGCCTTAGCAGTGCGCCACGTTCTCGGGATAGTGATCCTTGAAGGCAGTCATGAAGGTCCTGTGGCTGGTCGACGAGGTGGGGGTCAGGCCGCGGGCACCAGCCGCCCGCCGCGCGCGACCAGAAGCTCACCCGACGCCAAGGGAGACCAGTCGTCGGCGGTCAGGGGAACGCTGGCGAACAGCGCCACGTCCTGTTCGCTGCCGTGCGACTCGATGTGCAGGCCGCTGGCGGCCAGTTCACCGCCGGCCTGGCAATGCCGGGCCAGCCGCCACAGCCCCGGCGGCCGCAGGCTGCCTTCGGCCTGGTGCCGGCGGTCGGCATGCGCGAACAGCGCGTCGCCGTCGCAGTAGAGAAAGTTTGCCGGCCCCAGCGCGCGCAATTCGGCGGCAAATGCCTCGACCACGCGCCATCGCGCCTCGACCGCCGGCACGGCGCCGCCCTGCCACAGTGGCCGCAGCAATTCCAGCAACGCGCAGAAGGCCAATTCGGAATCGGTTTCACCGATGGGTCGAAATACCTGCGGCCGCAGCCGCGGATGGCGCTCGATGCCAGCCAGGTCGCCGTTGTGCGCGAAGCTGTGCCAGGCACCCCCGAGCTCGCGCACGAAGGGCTGGCAATTGCGCAGCGCGACCTCGCCGCGCGTGGCCTTGCGCACATGGCTGATGACGAAGGGGCTGACGAAGGGATGGCTCTGGATGAAGCCGACGCAGGCGCTGCCGGCTGCGGGCCGGGTTTCCTTGACGAGACGCACGTCGCGCTCTTCGTACCAGGCGATGCCCCAGCCGTCCTTGTGCGGGCCGGAAAGTCCGCCATGGCGCGAGAATTCCTCCAGCGACAAGCGCACCGTGCTCGGCACCCTGGCCGACATTCCGAAGAGCTCGCACATCCGAAATACGGTCCGGTCAGAGTGACCGGCGGCGAGCGCATGCCCGCCGCCGAGACTGCCGAAGAAGCTTCAGGTCAGAGCGACTTGGTCGAGTAGTACCAGTCCACCGTCTTGAAGCCCTCCTTGGCGCGCTTGGCCACGGCCGCCGCGGTCTTCGGCGGCGGCACGATCACATCGCGACCCGGCGTCCAGCCCTCGGGCGTAGCGACCTGGTTCTTGTCGCTCGTCTGCATGGCCCGCAGCAGGCGCACGAACTCGTCGATCGAGCGGCCGTTGCTCATGGGGTAGTACACCATGGCGCGCAGCACGCTGTGGGGGTCGATGAAGAAGGTGGCTCGCACGGCCTGCGTATCGGCGGCACCCGGGTGCACCATGCCGTAGGCGCTGGCGACCTCCATCTTGATGTCCTCGATGATGGGGAAGGGGATCTCGACGTCGAATTTCTCCTTGATATTCTGCGTCCACGCCAGGTGCGAATACAGGCTGTCGATCGACAGGCCGAGCAGTTCGCAGTTCAGGCTCCTGAAGGTGTCGGCGGCCTTGGCGAAGCCGATGAATTCGGTCGTGCACACAGGCGTGAAGTCGGCCGGGTGCGAGAACAGGATCAGCCACTTGCCCTTGTAGTCGGACAGGCTGCGTTCGCCGTGGGTGGTCTTGGCCTTGAAGTCGGGTGCGGGCTCATTGAGGTGGGGAAAGCCGGAGGTGGTCTGGTTCATGATGACTCCTTGGGTAGGGGCAGGTCGGAAATGTGCGATGCCGCGAATGCGGCGCTCCAATGCGCAATGCGCAAGGACACGTTGGACGAGTATGTTCAATCATCGCGAGCGCAGCCGCAGCCGCGTTGAGCCTGCTCAACGAAGGGGCGCTTGTTCCGGCGTGTACTGACCATGTCGTTCGAAAGGGAGGGGGTCATGATGCGCAGGATCTACTTTCTGGTGTCGTCGGTTGCGTCGGCCAAGGCCATCGTCGACGAATTGCTGCTGGCGCGCATCGAGGAGCGCCACATCCACATCGTCGCGCGCGAGGACACGCCACTGGAGAACCTGCCTGAAGCCGGTGTCGCGCAGCGCAGCGATCTCGTGCCGGCGCTGGAACGCGGCGTGGCTGCAGGCGGCCTCAGCGGACTACTGGCCGGCGCGCTGGCGGTGAGCTTTCCGCCGGCCGGGTTGGTGCTCGGCGGCGGCGCGTTGCTCGGGCTCACCGTGTTCGGTGCCGGCTTCGGTGCCTGGATGGCCAGCATGGTGGGTGTCGGCCTGCCCAGCAGCCGGTTGCAGAAATTCGAGTCCGCGATCGAGGCCGGCCAGTTGCTGTTGCTGATCGACGTGCCGCGTGCGCGCGTGCAGGAGATCGAGGCGCTGGTCACCCGCCATCACCCCGAGGCCGAGCTCGAGGGCATCGACCCGAATATCCCGATCTTTCCTTGACGACGCCGTCGCACCGGAGGGAAACGACATGGATCGCCTGACGGCAGCCGAGATCCAGGCTCTGCACGAAGCCCTGGACGACGAGTATCACGCCTGGTCCACTTATGCCCAGGTGGTCAGCGACTTCGGCGAAGTGCGCCCCTTCGCCAACATCCGCGACGCGGAGGCGAGGCACATCGAAGCGCTCTCGAAGCTCTTCACGGGTTACGGCTTGCCGATCCCCGCGAACACCTGGCCGGGGCGGGTTGCCCGCTACACCAGCCTGCAGGAAGCTTGCGAGGCCGCTGTCGCGGCCGAGATCGCCAACGGCGAGATGTACGAGCGGCTGCTCGGCGCCACGCAGCGCCCGGACATCCTGACCGTCTTGCGCAATCTTCAGCAGGCCTCGCAGCAGCGCCACCTGCCGGCGTTCCAGCGCTGCGCGCAGCGCGGCGCCAGCGGTCGTGGTGCCGGGCGGCGGCATCACTGTCGCGGCGCAACGGCGTGAATGCCTTCGCCTATCGTGAAACATGCCCAGGGACTCCCGGCTTGAAAAGCACGGCGGCCGCTGGCGGGCCCGGTTGGGCCGTTGCTTCGCCAACGGGATCGACCCAGACAGATCATGGAGAACACCTTCTGGACCGCCCTGGGCACCAGCCTGACGGCTGCCCTGGTCACCGCGCTGGGCATCTGGACCGTCCGGCGATTCACCGAATGGGGGCAGCGCAATACCGCCTACTTCATGAGCTTCGCCGCCGGCGTGCTGATCTCGGCGACCTTCCTGCACATGATCCCGAAGGCCTTCGCGATGAACCCGCAGGCACCTGCCTGGCTGCTGGCGGGCTTTTTCGGCCTGCACGTCTTCAACCGTTTCCTCACCGCCTTTGTCTGCGAGAAGAACCCGCAGCGCAAGGACTATGCGATCGGCGTGCTGCCGATGGTCGGCATCGGCCTGCATTCCTTCATCGACGGTTTCATCTACTCGATCGCCTTCACGGTGAGTGTCTTCACCGGCTTCCTGGCCACCACCGGGATGGTGCTGCACGAATTCCCGGAAGGCATCGTGACCTACCTGCTGCTGGTTCGCGCGGGCTTCGGCGAGCGGCAGGCGGCGAGGCTGGCCTTCGCCGCCGCGGCAGCCACCACGCCGCTGGGCATGCTGGTGTCGTACCCGTTCGTCCGCGCCATCGACGATGGACTGCTCGGGCGGCTGCTGGCGCTTTCGGCCGGCGCGCTGGTCTATGTCGGCGCCACCCATCTGCTGCCGCGTGCCGAGCGGGAGCAGAAGAAGTACAGCCTGGTGGCACTGGCCGGCGGTGTGGCGGTGGCGCTCATCGTCGTCGCTTCGAAGGGATGACGGCACGAAGCGGCTTGGCAACGGGCGTCGCCATCACGTCAGCCCGAAGCCAAGCAACCGGCACGTCTGGTAGACGCCGGCCGCCGCGCCGATGGCGATGACCAGCAGCAGGGCCACGCCGAACAGCGTCCAGCGCCAGCTGCCGGTCTCCTGCCGCATCACCGACACCGTGGCCGCACATGGAATGAACAGCATCGTCGCGGCCAGGAACGACAGCGCCGAGGCCGGCGCGATCGACGCGGCCAAGGTGGCCGCCAGGCCCGACCCTGCGGCCGAACCGTAGAGTACGCCGAGCGCGGCGATGGCGTTTTCCTTGGCCACGAAGCTCGCCAGCAGGGCCACCAGCAGCCGCCAGTCCAGACCCAGCCATTCGCCCAGCGGGGCCAGGCTGCGGCCGAAGGCGGCCAGCGCGCTGTGTTCCAGCCCCGGGCCGGGAAAATGGCCCAGCGCCCAGAGCAGGGCGGAGAAGATCACGATCAGGCTGCCGGCCTTGCGCAGAAAGGCCAGTACGTGCTGCCAGACGAAGCGGGCAATGGTGCGCGCGTTCGGCGCGTGATAGAGCGGCACCTCCATGATGAAGAAGACCCGCCCGCCTTGCCGCAGGCCGCGGTTGAGCAGGCTGCCGGTGACGGCGAGCACGACCACGTTCGCGATCACGAAGCCGGTGGCCACCAGCAGGGCCTGGCTGCCGAAGAACGCCGGTGTCAGGAAGGCCAGCACCAGCAGGCGGGCACTGCACGGCACCAGCGGCGCGAGCAGGATGGTGAGCAGCCGCGCGCGGCCCGACTCGATGACGCGCGCGCCCATCACCGCCGGCACGTTGCAGCCGAAGCCCAGGCACAGCGGCAGGAAGCTCTTGCCGTGCAGGCCCAGGCGGTGCATGTAGCGGTCGGTGACGAAGGCGGCGCGTGCCAGGTAGCCGCTGTCCTCGAGCAAGGCCATGGCGGCGAAGAACACCGCCAATAGCGGCACGAAGGTGGCCACGATGCCCGCGCCGCCCAGCACACCGTCGGCCAGCAGGCCGCCGACCCACGGCGGTGCGCCGGAGAGCGCGTGCAGGGCGCCCTCACGCAGGGGTGACACCACGGCCGTTTCGAGCCAGGCCTGCAGCGGCGCGGCCAGCTGGAACGTGAGCGCAAAGACGAGGCCGAACACCGCCAGCAGGATGAGCAGCCCCCACACCGGGTGCAGCGCATAGCGGTCGATGCGGTCGGTGAGGCTGACCTGGCCGAGCCGCGGCCGGCGCACGGCCACGCGCACCATGCGGCCGATCCATTCGTAGCGGCCGGCGGCGATATCGGCGATCGCATCCTCGTGCTCGGCCAGCACGGCCTCGACGGCCTGCCAGGCCTCTGGCGGCAGCCAGCGCCTGGCCAGTTCGATGACCTCGCGGTCGCCTTCGAGCAGCTTCACGGCGACCCAGTCCGTCCGGTAGGGCGCGGGCACGTGATCCGCCAGCAGCCGGCCCACTCCGGCCAGCACCGCACGGTGGGGGGCGGCGATCTCCGGTCGCGCCGGATTGAAGGCCTGCGGCCGCCTTGCCAGCTGCAGCGCCGCGCGCGCCAGTTCGGCCACGCCGCGGGCCCGACTCGCTTCCATCGGCACGACGGGAATGCCGAGGGCCGCCGACAGCAGCCCGGGCTCGATCTCGATGCCCTCGGCGCGGGCCACGTCCATCATGTTCAGCCCCAGCACCACCGGCACCGGCAGCAGCAGCAACTCCGCCAGCAGATAGAGATTGCGCTCCAGCGACGCCGCATTGGCGACCATGACCACGACATCCGGCCGCTCCTTGAGGATGAAATCGCGGGCGACGCACTCCTCGGGCGAATTGGCGGTGAGGCTGTAGGTGCCGGGCAGGTCGACGAGCGTGAACCGAGTGCCGTTGAGCACGCCGCTGCCTTCCTTGCGTTCCACCGTCTTGCCGGGCCAGTTGCCCACGTGCTGCTGCAGACCGGTGAGCAGGTTGAAGACGGTCGACTTGCCGACGTTCGGCTGGCCCGCGAGGCCGACGAGCAAGGGTGCGTGCGCGCCCATGGTGGCGTTCATGATGCGGTCCGTTCCACCAGGACCCGGGTCGCCTCGCCGCGGCCCAGCGCGATGCGGGTTTCGCGCGCGATCACCAGCAGCGGCCCGCGGCCCGTGTTCTGGAGCACCACGAAAGGCGCGCCCACGGTCAGGCCCAGCGCGGCCAGGCGCTGCGCGAGTTCGTCGCCGCCTTGCAGCTGTCGCACGACGGCGGCCGCGCCTCGCGGCAGCCGGTCCAGCGGCACGAGGGGTGCGTTCATGCGGTCTCCGGCGCGGGAAGCGCCAGGGCGGGCTCCGCAACACGCATCGCGCCATCGGCCAGCATCACCAGCCCCAGGAACCACCAGCCACCGAGCCTGCGCTTGTCCGCCATGGCCCGAAACCAGATCTCGCCGGCGCTGTAACGGTAGGCCTCGCAACCCACCACCGCGCAGGCCAGGCTGGACTTGCCCGAGCCGATGGCCCCCAGCAAGCCGTGCCGCCAGCCGCCAGTTCCAGGTCGAGGCCGTCGAGCACCACGCGGTCCTGCAGGCTCAGGTGCAGCCTGGTCAGGTGCAGCAGGGCCAGCGTGTGCAGCGGGGCGGTCGTGTCCGTCATGACCGGTGCGTTCATGCGGCGCCTGTCGCGGATCGACCCTGCAACGCCAGCCAGGACAGCACTTCGTCGGCCACGCGCTCCCAGCCCGGTTCGCCGAGCAGCCAGTGCGCGTGGTGCTCGAACTCCCGGTAGGTCGACACGGGGGCATATTTGCGCGCCACCTGGCGCAGTGCCCAGACCGGCACCACGCGGTCTTCGTGGCCAGCCACCACCAGCACCGGGCAGGTGACGCTGGACGCGTCGACGCGCGCCGCCTGGCTGGGGTCGAACAGCCAGTAGCCGACCTCGAACACGGCACGTCCGGACTCGTGCACGAAACGGTCGTAGACGGGCCGGCGCTCGCTCGCCGGCAGCAGGTGCAGCAGGACGTGGCTGGCCTCGGCAAAGGTCTGGCGCACCGGCTTGTGCCAGAAGCCCCAGGTCGTCTGGATGCTCCAGAAGCCAAGTGCCACCGACGGCGAGATGGCCAGGATGCCGGCTGGCGCCGCGGGGGCGAGCAGCACCGCTGCCCTGGCCAGGCCCCGTGCAGCGAGCATCTGGGCGAGCAGGCCGCCCATGGAATGGCCCACGAGCACCGGCGGCTCTTTCAGCGCGCGGATCTGCGTGGCCAGCGCGTCCGCATAGTCCAGCAGGCCGACGCGTCCGACACGCGGGTCCGGCGCGTCGCGCGGGTCGACGTCATGGTAAGGCAGGGTCGGCACGATGCAGTGGTACCCGGCGGACTCGAAGCGCTGGCGGAAGTTGCCCCAGCACCACGCGCCGCCCCACATGCCGTGGATCATGAGCAGGGTGCGAGTGGTCATGTCGACGACCCCTGGGTGGCCCGGGGCGGCTGGGCCTCAGTCGTGCGTCAGGGGCTTGTCGGTGAAGAGGTAGTCGCGCATTTCCTTTTCGAAGGTGCCGTCCTTGCGCCGAATCCATTCCATGAGCATGGCGGCATGCTCCTTCTCTTCGTCGCGGTTGTGCGCCAGGATCGAGCGCAGGACCGGGTCCTTGCAGACGTCGACGCGCTGGTTGTACCAATCCACGGCCTCGAGCTCTTCCATCAGCGAGACGATGGCGCGATGCATGTCGCGTGTTTCGTCCCCCAGCTCGTCGACCGGTTCGTGATATCCCTCGTTGGCCATGTCGTTCCTCTCGCGCGGCCAGTGTCCTGGCCCTGGGTTGCGGGTGCGTCAGGCATTGTGACCTTCCCGCGATCGCAGGCCTGATACGCTGACTCGTAACGAGTCCAGTCTATGGACTCCGCCTCGCCTGCGATTGACGACCGTCAAGCGCTGTCGCCACCCTCGTCCTCGCGGCCGGTCAGTCCACCGCCACTGCCGGAATGAGGTCCACGACCCGGCAGCTGCCCACCGTCACGTGGACTGTGCCGCGCCACCATCGCCCGTGATGGCGATGCTTCCGGGCGCCCAATTCAGGCTGTCAATGGTTGTTGGAGACGCTGCAGCAGGGCTTCAGCCCGAACCCAGCGCGCGCAGCTTGCGGTAGAGCGACCGTTCGCTGATGCCCAGGTGGCGCGCCAGTTCGGCGCGGCTGCCGCGGTGGGCAGCGAGCTGCTCGCGCAGCGTTTCGGTCTCGATCTCGCGCAGTGACCTGGCCGCCGGCCGCGTGCCTTGCGTCGACGTGGCTACGGCCGGCGGGACCCGTTGCCCGGCTCGCGGGGCCGCACCGAGCGCGCGCTCCACGTGCGTGCGCTCCACCACCGTGCCGTCGCACAGCAGCGCCGCGCGCTCCAGCACGTTGCGCAATTCGCGCACATTGCCCGGGAAGGCGTGTTCGGCCAGCCGCTGCAGGGCGCCGGCCGACAGGGCCAGCCGCCGCTCCGGCGCCACGCGCGCCAGCAGCGCCGCAGCGAGCAGCGGGATGTCCTCGGCGCGCTCGCGCAGCGCCGGCAACTGGATCGGAAAGGTGGCCAGCCGGTAATACAGGTCCTCGCGGAAGTGGCCGTCGGCCACCATTGCCGGCAGGTCGCGGTGCGTGGCCGCGACCACGCGCACGTCGGTGCGGCGCAGCTCGGTGCTGCCGACGCGGCGGTAGGTGCCGCTTTCCAGCAGCCGCAGCAGCTTGACCTGCATGCCCGGTGGAATGTCGCCCACCTCGTCCAGGAACAGCGTGCCGCCGCTGGCCGCTTCCACCAGGCCTACCTTGGCCGCGCTGGCGCCGGTGAAGGCGCCGCGTTCGTGGCCGAAGACCTCGCTTTCGAACAGGGTCTCGGCCAGGCTGGCGCAGTCCACCACCACCAGCGCGGCGCTGGCGCGCGGGCTGGCCTCGTGCACGGCGCGTGCGACCAGTTCCTTGCCGGTGCCCGACTCGCCCAGCAGCAGCACGCTGGCGCGTGACGGCCCGACGCGCGCCACCAGTTCCAGCATCTGCTGGAAGGCCGGTGCGCGGCCGATCAGTCCCTGCGCCGCGGGCTCGCCCTGCGCCACGCGCAGCGGCTCCATCTTCTCCACGAACCAGGCCTGCTCGTCGCTGGAGTCCCTCAGCGGCACGAGTTCGATATTCACGTAGGCCTCGCCCTGCGGCGTGTGGTGCAGGTGCATCACGCGTTCACGCTGGCCCGACTCGCGGGCGCGGGCCAGCGGGCAGCTCTCGCCCGCCTGGTCGCAGGGCACGGCGTAGCGGTGCGAGACCTCGTAGCAGGTGCGCCCCACCACCGAGCCGCGCGGTGCGAAGTGGCGCCGGTAGGCGGCATTGGCGGCCAGGATGCGGTACTGGCGGTCAAACAGGATGTGCGGCTCGGGCAGGCCTTCCAGGTAGGACACCAGTTCAGGCAGGGCGTGGGCCATGGTGTCCGGGTCAGCGGTGGGTTGGCGGGGCCGGCCCTCAGGAAGTGGGCTTGACCATGGGCCAGCCGCGTCGTGCCCAGTCGCTCATGCCGCCGCTCACGTAGCGCACATGCCCGTAGCCGCGCTCGCGCAAGGCCTGCAGCGTGGCCTTGGAGCGGTTCTGCGTATTGCAGATCAGCAGCACCGGCTGTGCCGGGTCCTGCGGGATCTCGCCCAGGCGGGCGCCCAGCTGGCGCATGGGCAGCAGTTGCGCGCCGGCGGCCACGCCGGTGGCGTGCTCGCCCGGTTCGCGGATGTCGATCAGCACCGCGCGGCCGGCCTCGAATTCGGCGCGTGCGGTTTCCAGGCTCACCACGTCGGCGTCGGCAATGGCCTGGCTGCAGCCGGCCGCGGCCAGGCCTGTGGCCAGCAGCGCCAGCGCCACGGTGCGCCGCCGCGGCAGCAGGGGCAGGGGAGACTTCTTCATGGAGTGGGGGTTCGGGTCAGGGCGGAAACGGGCTCCGCAGCCACGGCCGGCCGTGCTGGCCGCCGAACATCAGTCTACGGTTATGGAATACCCCCAGAGGGGTGGCGTGCACTGGCGCCTCGCAGGGACCCGATCCCGCGAAGGTGCTTTTGCCAAGTGTATGCCAATCTGGCAGTTAACCGCCAATTTGGCAGCATGATGACGTCTCTGGTTGGCACCGAAACGCGCGCAAATCATTGATTCTCAATGGTTTTCTCACCACCTGGCCCGGTTGGCACGGTCCTTGATACAGGTTGGGGTATGGAGATCGGACACCGTCGCCTCGTGCGCCACCTTGCCATCGCCGTGGCGCTGAAGCTGGTGGTGATCACGGCGTTGTGGTTCGCCTTCGTGCAGGACGCCCGTGTGGTGGTCGGCGCCGAACAGGCGGCCGCGCATATCGGCACCTCCACGCCATCCCCCTCAGGAGCTCCGCAGTGATATCCGAACAACTCGTCGACCTGTCGCGGCTGCAGTTCGCCGCCACGGCCATGTACCACTTCCTGTTCGTGCCGCTCACGCTGGGCATGGTCTGGCTGCTGGTGATCATGGAAAGCGTCTACGTGATGACGGGCAACGTCATCTGGAAGGACATGACGCGCTTCTGGGGCAAGCTGTTCGGCATCAATTTCGCGCTCGGCGTCACCACCGGCATCACGCTGGAATTCCAGTTCGGCACCAACTGGGCCTACTACTCGCACTACGTGGGCGACATCTTCGGCGCACCACTGGCGATCGAAGGGCTGATGGCCTTCTTCCTGGAGTCCACCTTCATCGGCCTGTTCTTCTTCGGCTGGGACCGGCTTTCCAAGACGCAGCACCTGATGGTGACCACGCTGATGGCGGTGGGCACCAACCTCAGCGCGCTGTGGATCCTGATCGCCAACGGCTGGATGCAGAACCCGGTGGGTGCGGAGTTCAGCTACCAGACCATGCGCATGGAGATGACCGACTTCTGGGCCGTGGTCTTCAACCCAGACGCGCAGGCCAAGTTCGTTCACACCGTCTCGGCCGGCTACGTGACGGGCGCGATGTTCGTGCTGTCCATCAGCAGCTGGTACCTGCTCAAGGGCCGCGACGTCGAATTCGCCAAGCGCAGCTTCCGCGTCGCCGCCGCCTTCGGCCTGGCCAGCGTGCTCAGCGTCATCGTGCTCGGCGACGAGAGCGGCTACACGGTGGGTGAGGCGCAGCAGACCAAGATGGCCGCCATCGAAGCGATGTGGGAAACCGAGCCCGCGCCGGCCAGCTTCACCGTCATTGCCGGCATCAACGAAAGTGCGCAGAAGAACGACTGGGCGCTGCACGTGCCCTGGGTCATGGGCCTCATCGGCACACGCTCCATCAGCAAGGAAATCCCCGGCATCGCCGAAATCAAGGCCAGGAACCGCGAACGCATCGTCAACGGCATCGTCGCCGTCACGGCGCTGGAAACGCTGCGCCAGCACCGCGACGACCCGGTGGCGCGCCAGGTGTTCGAAGCACACATGGCCGACCTCGGCTTCGGCCTGCTGCTGAAGAAATACGTGACCGACGTGCGCCAGGCCACGCCCGAGATGATCGACCGCGCCATGCACGACACCGTGCCGCGCGTGGCGCCGCTGTTCTGGAGCTTCCGCATCATGGTCGGCCTGGGCTTCCTGATGCTGGCGCTGTTCACGCTGGCCTTCTGGAGCACGCTGAAGACCAACTGCAAACAGCGGCCCTGGCTCTTGAAGTGGGCGCTGCTGATGCTGCCCGCACCCTGGATCGCCTCGGAACTGGGCTGGTTCGTGGCCGAATACGGCCGCCAGCCGTGGACGATCTACGGCGTGCTGCCCACGCACCTTTCGGTGTCCACGCTCAGTGTCAACAGCCTGCGCGGATCGCTGGCCGGCTTCGTGGGCTTCTACACCGTGCTGCTCATCGTGGAAATCTACCTGATGCAGAAATTCGCCCGCCAAGGCCCGGGAAGCCTGGGCACCGGCCGGTACCAGCATGAAGCCGTGCACCACGCCGCGCCGGCCCACGCCTGACCAACGAGAGCTTCAACATGATCGACTACCCCACCCTCAAGATCATCTGGTGGCTGCTCGTGGGCGTGCTGCTCGTGGGCTTTGCCATCATGGACGGCCACGACATGGGCGTGGGCACTTTGCTGCCCTTCGTCGGCAAAGGCGACGAGGAGCGCCGCGTCGTCATCAATACCGTGGGCCCGCACTGGGACGGCAACCAGGTCTGG
>Ga0105090_10001529_pt1 | contig 12522 bp, 10 predicted proteins | sample PPLLak3March2015_FD_79110 | JGI IMG/M metagenome (GOLD analysis project Ga0105090, IMG submission 79110) | Freshwater sediment microbial communities from Prairie Pothole Lake near Jamestown, North Dakota, USA - PPLs Lake P7 Core (1) Depth... | ecosystem: Environmental > Aquatic > Freshwater >... | reverse complement strand
TGCTGATCTCGCTGTACCTGTGGCTGGGCGGCACCTATGCCAGCTACGCCGAATCGCTGCGCCACACGGTCTTCCACGTGGTGTCGATCGGTACCACCACCGGCTACGCGTCGCAGGACTATGCGCAGTGGCCGCCCTTTGCGCCGCTGCTGATGATCCTGCTGGGCTGCTTTGCCACCTGCGGCGGCTCCACCGGCGGCGGCATCAAGATGATGCGCATGCTGCTGCTGCTGAAGCAGGCGCGGCATGAACTGGTGCGCATCGTGCACCCCAACGTCGTCAACCCGGTGGTGATGGGGGGGCAGGTCATCGACGGCCGGGTGATGCAGAACGTCATCGCCTACATGATGGTCTACGGCGCCACGCTGGTGGTGCTGACGATGCTGCTGCTGTTCAGTGGCTTGGACGTGGTGACTGCCTTCACTGCGGTGGTGGCCTGCGTCAACAACATCGGCCCCGGCCTGGGCGAGGTGGGCCCCGCGGTCAATTTCAAGGGTCTGAGCGACTTCCAGACCTGGGTCTGCACCTTCGGCATGATGCTCGGCCGGCTGGAGCTGCTGTCGTTGCTGGTGCTGTTCACACCGCAGTTCTGGAGGCGCTGAAGCTGCGCGGCCGCAGGGCCTGCGCTGCATGGGGCGATCGGCCCTTCCTTAGACTTCGGGTCATGCGCTGCCTGCTCTTTGCCGTTGCCCTGATGACCCTGCCTGCCGTCGCGTCGGCCCAGGCCGATGCTGCGCGCATCGACTGGCAGCCGCTGAGCGGCTTCGCCATCGCCCGCACCGAGACCACGGTGAGCCAGTTCCGCCGCTTCGCCGAGGCCACCGCGACGGTGACTCGCGCCGAGCGCGAAGGCGGCGGCGAAGTCTACGAAGCGGGCTGGGTGAAGAAGTCGGGTTGGACCTGGCGCACGCCCTTCGGCGGTGGCCACGCCGCGGCAGACGACGAACCGGCCGTGCACATCACGTTCCACGAGGCGCAGGCCTTCTGCCGCTGGGCCGGGGGCCGTCTGCCCAGCGATGCGCAATGGGTGCAGGCGGCCTACACCGAGCAGCGCGCCGCGCCGCCGGCGCCCTTCGAGCGCGGGCGGACCTATCCGTATCCGACCGGCGAACGGCCCACCGGCGCGCAGTGCCTGGAGGATTGCGGGCCCGAGGCGCGCTCACGGGCCATCGCCCACGGTGCGGCGCTGCTGCGCGGCCATGGGCATGCGCGGGTGAGCAGCACACCGGCCGGCGTGAACGGCCTGCACGACATGGGTGCCAATGCCTGGGAGTGGGTGGACGAGCCCGCGGGCGCCAGCGGCAATGCCGAGCGCCGCACCCGCGGCGGCTCCTGGTGGTACGGCCAGGCGCCGATGCGCGCCGATCATCTTCAGTCCAAGCCGGCCGATACGGCGGTGGTGTACATCGGCTTTCGCTGCGTGCGGGCGAATCTCTGAACTCCCGGGCCGGCGCTGAGTGCAGCGTCCTGCGCCGAATCAGGCCGCTGTCCCGTCCTGCTTCTGGCCGACTTCAACGACAACCACGATGCCGCTCCCCGGGTCGCTTTCGATCTGCAGGCTTCCACCCAACGCCCTGACACGCTCGCTCATGCCCTTGAGCCCGAAAGACATGGGGCTGCGCCGGCCGTCGCGATGCAGCCCGCAGCCGTTGTCGCCGATGCGCATCGACAGATTGCCATCGGGCTGAGCCGCAATCGCCACTTCCACCTGGGTGGCGCCCGAGTGCTTGGCCACGTTGGTCAGCGATTCCTGGGCCACGCGATAAAGGCAGATCTCGACCTGCTCCGAGGTGGCGGGCCACGCGGCAGCGTGGTCCTGGACCACAAAGTGGACTTCGATGCCGGTGCGCTCCTCGAACTGCTGGCACAGTGCCTCCAGCGCAGGCAGCAGGCCCAGTTCTTCCAGCATCAGGGGCCGAAGGTCGTTGACGATGCGTCGCGTCGACGACACCGCGCTGCCGACCAGCTCGTCGATGCGGCCCAGCAGTGAAGGCAGGCGCTTCGGATCGGCGACCAACTCCCGCTCGACGGAGCCGACCAGCATCTTGACGGCCACCAGCGCCTGCTGCAGTTCATCGTGCAGTTCACGTGCGATGCGCCGGCGCTCGCTGTCCTCGACGCGATGGTGTGCGCTCATCAGGCTGCGCAATTCGGCCTGCGAGGCGCGCAGTTCGTCCTGCATGCGCCGAGCTTCGCTCATGTCGTGCAGGATCATCGTGACCAGCGGCTCTTCTTCACGGGGCAAGGCCGACAGCGCCGCTTCGATCGGGAACTCGCCGCCGCCGGCGCGCAGGCCGACCAGCTCCAGATGCCGGCCCGCGCCGCCCGAGGCGACAGCCTCGGTGATCGCGCGGCACTGCGGCTGACGCAAGGGCTCGGGGAACAGACGCTCCAGCCGCGTGCCGACGATCTCCTCTCGCGTTATGCCGAAGCAGCGCAGTGCGGCCGAGTTGGCCATCACGATCGACAAACGTGCGTCGGTGACGATGATCGCGTCGCTGGCCGACTCCAGGATGGCCGACAACTGGGCCTCGCGCGAGCGCAGGTCGGCCGCGCTGCGCTCGAGCTGTTCGCTGTGGTGTCGCTCGCTGATGCGCTGCTCGGCCTCGATGCGGTCGCGCTGCGCGTAGGCGTCGTCGATCAGGCGCCGGGCGTCGCGTATCTCGACAATCTGCGCCGGCAACTGCGAGGTGCCCGGCGGCTCGGACAGCGAGCGTACGGACCTGGCCAGACGCTGGCTGGCCAACCAGCCGCCGACCCATGCGGCCAGCAGCGTGCCCAGCACCAGGGCCGCCAGGACTGCCGCCGTTCGCTGGCGGCCGTGCGTGCTCAGCTCGTGCAGTACACGCACTTCCACCGTCCAAGGCGCCGTGTCGAGCTGGTCGGTGAGGCGGATGTCGTCGTCGGCGTCCTCTGGCGCGCTGACGGCGCCTCGCCGTGCGAGCAGGCCGCCCTGGCTGTCGAACAGGGTCACGCTCCAACCCGTGCCGATCGGCAGCTCGCCCAGCAGCTTTTCCAACTGCCGCAGCGGGATGACCGTACCGATCACGTAGTTCGCCACGCCGTCGCGCAGCACCGGTGCGGCCAGACCGGCCATTGGCTCCTGGGCCACCGTGCCTTCGAAGGGGTCGCCGACCGCCGGTGCGCCGCTCGTCAGGGCCAGCGCGACAGCCGAGCGCCCCGTGGGCCTGGGCGCGGGTGGCGGCTCGTCGCCGAGTGGCACCATGGTGTGCAGCCGCGTCCTGCGCTGCGCATCGATCAGCGCGACGTGGTTGCCGAAGGCGGCCAGGTAGCCGCGTGCCTCCAGCCGGAAGGCCGGCCAGCTCTCGGGATCATCGACCAGCGGCGAAGCAGCCAGTGTCTTCAGGCCGGCCAGGCGGGCTTGCAGGTTGTCGTCGAGCAATCGCTTGGCGGACTGCATCAGTTGTTGGGCGTCGTGTTCGTCCGTGATGCGTTGCTCGCGCCAGCGGTCGACGGCGAACAGCGCCGACAACAGCAGCAAGGGCAGGGTGCAGATCCAGATCAGGCGCGTCAGGTAACGCTGCAGCGTCATGGCGGTCCCGCGCGCTTGGGTGGTCGTTCAAGCAGTGCGGCCGGCCCGCTCGCTCGCTGCGTCGGCCATGAAGTCGCCGTCTTGCGCGCTCTTCTCCAGCGGCATGTTCGGGTAGTGCACGGCAAAGGCCTCGACGATCTGCTGCAGCGGCACGTCGTCGAAGGTTCCGTGCATCGTCACGTACTCCATGTGGCGGTTGCCGGCCTTGTCGAAGGGGTGGTAGATCGAATCGGCGCGGCCGTCGAATTCCAGCGGCAGCAGCCCAAAGCGGTCGCACAGTTCGATGTTGAAGGCCGGCGTGGCCTTGAGCCATTGCCCGTCGAGCCAGATGTCGGTGTAGCCGTGCCAGACGAACAGGTCGCTGCCCATGTTCTGGCGCATGCGCTCGGTGCTCAGATGGTTGCGCACGTCGGCATAACCCGCCCGCGCCGGTATGCCGGCGGCGCGGCACGTTGCTGCCAGCGCCGCTGCCTTGGGCACGCACCAGCCGTAGCCTTGGGCCAGCGCGGTGCTGCCCTTCATGCCGTGCACGCTCAGGTCGATGCGGTAGGGGTCGTAGCGCAGGCCGTCGCGCACCGCGTGGTACAGCGCCACCGCGCGCTCGCGGTCGTCGGCACCCCGCGCATGGCGCGCGGCGAATTCGCGCACGATCGGATGGTCGCTGTCGAGCATCGTGGTCGCGGCCAGGGCTTCGGGGTCGGGTCGGAGGGTCATCGGTTCAGCTCGGTTTGCCCGGCTCGGCGTCGAGCATGCGCCGCAGCTCGGCCTTGGCGATCTTCTCCAGCGTGGAGCGCGGGAAGTCCTTGACGATGCGCATTTCCTGCGGCTGCTTGAAGCTGGCCAGCTGCGCGCTGCAGGCCGCGGCGATGCGCTCCAGCAGGTCGATGTCGGCATGCGCGGCGGGCAGCACGAAAAGCACCGGCACCTCGTCGAGCATGGGGTGCTTCTTCGCCACCACCGCGCACTCGTGAACGCCCGCCACCTGCAGCACCACGCGCTCGATCTCGCTGGCGGCGACGTTCTCGCCGCCCACCTTCAGCATGTCCTTGCTGCGGTCGCCGAACTGCAGGCTGCCGTCGTCGAGGATGTTGATCATGTCGCCGGTGCGGAACCAGCCCTGCGGGTCGAAGCTTTCGGCGGTGGCTCGCGGGTTGGCCAGGTATTCGTGGAACAGCGACAACCCGCGCACGCCGCGGATCAGCAGCTGCCCGCTGCCGCCCGGACCCACATGCCGCGCCTCGCGCACCGGCACGCTGTCGTCCTCGACCACGGCGATGCCGTACTCCGGCGCCGGCCGGCCGATGGACAGCGGCCGATTCGGCAGGTACGGGCTGCCGACGATGCCATGCGTGATGGTCTCGGTCATGCCCCACCAGCCGATGGTCTTGACGCGGAAGTGCGCGTCAGTGGGCGGCTCGTTGATCGCGCTGCCCCACAGGCGGTAGTGGTGCGGCGGCACCTCGTGCTCCATCAGCGCCTTGGTGCAGAACGGAACCAGCGAAGTCCAGGTGCAGCGCTGCGCCAGCGACACCGGCCAGAACCGGCTGGCCGAGAAGCGCGGCATCACCACCGCGGTGGCGCCAGCCCACAGGCAGGCCAGCACCGAATAGGCTTGCGCGTTGGTGTGGAACAGTGGCAGGTGCACCAGGTGCACGTCCTCGGCGCGCAGGTCCTCGTGCACGGCATTGATCCGCGCACCCCACAGCGCGTTGGCATGGGTCCACAACACACCCTTGGGCCGCGAGGTGGTGCCCGAGGTGTACTGCACGCTGCACGCGGCGAGCGGGTCGGGGGCATGGCGCGGCAACGGCTCGGCGTCGAGTGCGTCGAAGTGGTGACTGCGTTCGGTGGGGTGGGCCGGCGGCGCGCCATTGTCGTCGGCGGTGACGGCCAGCCACTTCAGCCCGGTGCAATGGGCGGCCACCAGTTCGGCGAAGCGCGGCTGCGTGATGCCAGCCACGGCCTCGCTGTGCTCGGCGTAATAGGCCAGCTCGTCGCCGGCGGCGCGCGCGTTGGTGGTCACCGCCACCGCGCCGAGCCAGGTGCAGGCATACCAGGCCAGCAAGGCCTCGGCACAGTTGTCCAGGTGGATCAGCACACGCTCACCGCGCCGCACCCCACGTTTGTGCAGCCCGCCGGCGATGCGCTGCACGCGTGCGCTGAACTCGCCGTAGCTGTAGCGCTGCTCGGGGCCGTCGAACGGCACCCACACCAGGAAGGCATGGTCGCGGCGCGTCAGCGCACGCTGCTCCAGCAGCCAGGGCACGTCCATGCCCATGAAGGGGTGCGCAACTTGGCGGGTGAGCAGCAGCGACATGGGGTTTCCTCCTCAGGCGGGCGGCGGTTTCATCACCGCATCCTCGAAGCGCGGGCCGATCTTGAAGATGCCGCTGACGCGCGCCACCGGCTCGCCGTCGGCCTGCACCACGCCCTGCATGAAGACCATGCTGCGCGTGGCGCGCAGCAGCTGCGCCTCGCCTTGCACCCAGGCGCCCCGCTTCGATGCGGCCAGGTAGTCCACCTGCAGGTTGATGGTGGGCAGGAAGCGGCGCTCCAGCTCGGCCGACAGGTAGTGCGCCGAGATCGGCAGCAGCATGTCGCAGAAGGTGGCGATCATGCCGCCGTGGCAGATGCCCATGGGGTTGCAATGCCGCGCCTCGACGCGAAAGCCCAGCAAGATGCCGGGCTCGAGCTTCTTCACGTACAGCGGGCCGTTGACGGCAATGAAGCCGTCGCCAAAGCGGCGCGGCTTGAAACCTTCGGGAATGTCCAGCGCAGGGGCGCTGGCGGTGGTCGGTACGTCGGTCATCGGTTGTCCCGCAGGCGACAGGGTGTGATGAGCAGTGGTCCCTATTCTGCGTGAACGCCGTTGGCGCCAGACTCCATGGGCGCGATCCGCGCGTCTCCACTCCGAAGCGTTAGCCCATGTCCACACCGACCGCGGCGCTGCCGCCCTTCAAGAAGCTCAACTGGCTCGAGCGCGACATCGAGCTGACCCGCCGCGCCGACGGCAGCATGATCCTGCGCTCGCGCGTGCCGCTGCAGGCCTACCCCACGCACATCCCCAGCCTGCTGCACAAGTGGGCCGACGAGCGCCCCGACCACACCTGGCTGGCCCAGCGCCGTGGGCCGCAGGGCGCCTGGCTGAAGATCAGTTACGCGCAGGCACGCGCCACGGTCAACGCGCTGACGCAGGCGCTGCTGGACCTGGGCGCCGGCCCGGACAAGCCGGTGGCCATCCTCAGCGGCAACTCCATCGAACATGCGTTGATGACCTTCGCCGCCATGCAGGCCGGAGCACCCGCTGCGCCGGTGTCGCCGGCCTATTCGCTGCTGAGCCAGGACCATGTCAAGCTGCGCTACATCTTCGAGCTGATCCGCCCCGCGGTGGTGATGGTGCAGGACGGCCTGCCGTTCGCCAAGGCGCTGGCCGCGCTGGACCTGACCGGCGTGACGCTGGTGCACGTGGAGCGCCCGCCCGAGGGCCTGCCCAGCCGGGCCTATGCCGAGCTGGCCGCCACGACGCCAACCGCTGCGGTCGATGCCGCAATGGCCGCGCTGACGCCCGACAGCGTCGGCAAATTGTTGTTCACCTCGGGCTCCACAGGCATGCCGAAGGCGGTGATCAACACCCAGCGCATGATGTGCGCCAACATGGCGATGTCGCTGCAGACGCGCGCGCCGGCCGCAGGCGAAGAGCCGCCTGTGTACCTGGATTGGCTGCCGTGGAACCACACGATGGGCGGCAATGCCACCTTCCACACCATGCTGGGCCATGGCGGCACGATGTACATCGACGAGGGCCGGCCGCTGCCCGGGGCTTTCGACACCACGCTGCGCAACCTGCGCGAGGTGTCGCCCACCACCTTCTCCAACGTGCCGGCGGGCTACGCAATGCTCGCCACCGCGCTGGAACACGACGACGACCTGGCGCGCCGCTTCTTCGCACGCCTGAACCTGCTGAGTTACGGGGGTGCCACGCTCAGCGATGACCTGTACCGCCGCATGCAGGCCCTGGCGGTCAAGTACACCGGCCAGCGCATCGTCTTCTTCACCGGCTGGGGCTCCACCGAAACGGCACCCACGGCGACCTCCACCTACTGGGAGACCGAACGTGTCGGCCTGATCGGCCTGCCGCACCCGGGCGTGGAGCTGAAGCTGGTGCCTGCCGGGCCGAAGTTCGAGGCGCGGTTGCGCGGCGTGATCGTCACGCCCGGCTACCACCGCCAGCCCGAGCTGACTCGGGCCGCCTTCGACGAGGAGGGCTTCTACAAGATCGGCGACGCCGCCACCTTCGTCGACCCGGACGATCCGGCACAAGGCCTGGTCTTCGCCGGGCGCGTGGTCGAGGACTTCAAGCTCGAGTCGGGCACCTTCGTGCACGTCGGCCCGCTGCGCGTGGCCGCCATCGCTGCCGCGTCGCCGGTGATCCAGGACGCGCTGGTGGCCGGGCAGGACAAGGCCTATGTGGCCCTGCTGGCCTGGCCCAACCTGCTGGCCTGCAGGCAGCTGGCCGGCAGGCCCGACGCCACAGTGGAGGAACTGATGCGCGATGCCACGGTGCGACAGCGCGTGCGCGAAGGCCTGGCCGCGCACAACGCCGCGCAGACCGGCAGTAGCCAGCGCATCCACCGCGTCATGCTGATGAGCGAGCCGCCGTCGATCGACGGCAACGAGCTCACCGACAAGGGCTACATCAACCAGCGAGCCGCGCTGCACAGGCGGGCTGCACTGGTGCAGCAGCTGTATGCCGATCCGCCCGGCGAAGAGCTGATCGTCATCGACCCTTGAAGTGAAGTGACTCGGAGCGGTCACATGACATGGCTGACTGGACCCGGCACTTTGCGGGTCTTCCTTGATCTACCGAAAGCAGTCCTTCAGTCGGCCGCGCCTGACCAGCGCGGCAGCTTCATGCCGCTGAGCATGGCCAGCGCCCGCAACCCGCTGCCCACGGCCACGCCGGCGAGCAGGCTGAGGCTGTCGTGCAGGCCCATCGCCTGCGCTGCCACCACCACCCAGCCGCCGGCAAAGGCGCATACGGCATAGGGCTGGCGGTCGCGGAAGGCGCGTGGAATCTCGTTGACCACGATGTCGCGCAACACGCCGCCGAAGGCTGCGGTGACCACGCCCATTAGCACGGCCACGATGGCTGGCAGGCCCTGGTCCAGCGCGATCTGCGTGCCGCTGGCGCTGAACAGGCCCAGGCCGAGCGCGTCGGGCCATTGCATCGCGCGCTCCGTGGGTTCGAAGTGGCGCGCGCGCAGCATGAGCATCGCACCGATGCACAGCCCCAGCAGCACCCACAGCCACGTGGCATGTTCGACCCAGAAGAAGGGTCGACGGTCGAGCAGCACGTCGCGCAGCGTGCCGCCGCCGAAGGCGGTGAGCCCGGCGACGACGCACACACCGACGATGTCGAGCCGCTTGCGTGCGGCCTCGAGCAGCCCCGACAACGCGAAGGCGACGGTGGCCGCGGCCTCGACCGAGATCAACAGCAGCGAATACAGCGGCGCGTCGATCATGGGGGCGATTGCAGCAAGGCGTTCAGAGCACGCACCTGACCAGGGTCTGCGCGAACACTGGCGTACCCAGCCTCAGGTGCAGCCGGACGCACTGCAACACGCATCACGGCCAGCCTGCCGACCCAGCGTGTGGCGTGCCGCAGATGCAGGCACGGCAGTGTGGTGGACAGCATCGTGTGTCAGGCCTCGCTCGGGGCGCGGCTCAGTTCGTTGTTGGCCGTGACCAGCATACGCAGCATGCGCATGAACTCGGCCCGTTCGGCCTTGGGCAGCGGCTCGAGCATGCGCACCTGGGCGCGTTGCATCGCCGGCACCACCTTCGCCAGCAGCGCCTGGCCTGCGGGAGTCAGGGTCAACAGCCGCATGCGCCTGTCTTCGGCGCAGGCATCACGCCGCAGCAGGCCGCGTGATTCGAGCCGGTCGATGACGCCGGCCGTGGTGCTGGTGTCGAAGCCGATGCGGCGCGCCAGCGTGCGCTGGTCCAGGCCCGGCGCATTGCACACCGCCTGCAATGCAGCAAACTGCACCGGGGTGACGCCGTGCGGCGCGGTCTCCTGCAAAAAGATGGCCACGGCAATCTGCTGCAGCCGGCGAATGTGGAAGCCGGGCAGCGTGTCCAGATCCACTAGCGGGGCTGCACCTCGTTTCATCGTCATCCGCGCCTGATGGCCAAGTCGGTTGAACTCGGACGATGATATCTCTACACTGATCATCAGCATGCTGACAAGTCGGCTGAAGACTCCGAACCATGTGCTGTCTGCCGATGCGTGCGGCCGGTGGCGGCAAGGGCAGCCCGGGCGAGATGCATGTCAAGATCAACCGACTACCTGCCAGGAGGCCAACACATGTCCGCCGTACCCGACATCGAGCAGCAGCGCCAGGCCTTCTATGGTCGCGCTGACACCCAGAGCCTGGCGCCGCTGTGGACGCGGTTGAAATCGCTGGTGCCGTTGGAGCCCACGCCAGCGGGCGTGGCGCACCGCTGGGCCTACAGCGAGGTGCGGCCCTATGTGCTGGAGTCGGCCGAGCACATCAGCGCCAAGGAGGCCGAGCGCCGTGTGCTGATCCTCGAGAACCCGGGGCTGCGCGGCAGCTCGCAGATCACCAACTCGTTGTACGCCGGGTTGCAGCTGATCATGCCCGGCGAGGTGGCGCCCGCACACCGCCACACGCAAAGCGCGCTGCGCTTCGTCGTCGAAGGCCATGGTGCCTACACCGCGGTGGACGGCGAGAAGACGCTGATGGAGCCGGGCGACTTCGTCATCACGCCCAGCTGGACCTGGCACCATCACGGCAACGAATCCGCCGGCCCGATGGTCTGGCTGGACGGGCTGGACATCCCGATCTGCGCGCTGTTCGCCAGCACCTTCCGCGAGGACCATCACGCCGACGAGGCCAAGATCACGCGCCCGGAAGGTGATGCGCTGGCGCGTTACGGCAGCGGCCTGGCGCCGGTGGGTTGGCGCAATCCGTCGCTGAACTCGCCGGTCTTCAACTACCCTTACGCCCGCACCCGCGATGCGCTGTTCGCGCTGGCCCGGGCCGGCGCGGCCGATGCGCACCTGGGGCACCTGATGCGCTACATCAACCCTGCCGACGGCGGCTGGGCAATGCCGACCATGGCCACGATGATCCGGCTGTTGCCCCGGGGTTTCGTCACCCAGCCCTACCGCAGCAGCGACAGCATGGTGTTCACCGTCGTCGAAGGCTGCGGCGAGCTGCGCATCGGCGCGCAGCGGCTGGCGCTGACGCCGCGCGACATCGCGGTCGTGCCCGGCTGGATGGCGTACACGCTGCACGCGGCCGAGGACCTGGTGCTGTTCTCCTATTCCGACCGTGTGGCACAGGAAAAGCTGGGCTTCTGGCGCGAGCAGCGCTTGTAGGCACCGGCGTCTGCACGGCGCTGCCGAATGGGCGACTGGCCGTTCCACCTAGCGAAGGCCAGGCGGTGCTCGTTCACGGTGCGGCGCAGTTCCAGCAGCAGCGGCGTGACCTTCTGGCGCGGCAGCCGCAACGCGTCCGCTTCGGCGCTGGAGCTGGGCGATGCGATGTTCGGCTTACACCTGGATGCGCATCTGCAGGCGCGCGCGATGGCGGCCTGTAGAACTACGCAGGGATTTGCCCCTATGGGCGCACGCCGGGCCGTTGCCCGGGCGGTGGGTCAGGGCTTGGCGGGCTCCGGCACGATCTTCACGCCCGCGTCCTTCAGCACCCGCTGGAACTCGGGCGATGCCTCGATGATCTTGCCGGCGGCGGCGCGCAGCCGGTCCACCGCTTCGTCCGGCAGCACGAAGCTGGTCGGTTGCTGGTTCAGGTAGTCGAGTTCGGCCTTGTCCTTCAGCGCCTGGAAGGACACGTCGACGGCATAGATCTTGGCCTGCGGCACGCGGATCGCTGCGCACAGCGGCGACTGCTTGCCCGAGGAGCAGCCAGCCAGCTCGCGCAGATGGCGCGCGTTCTCCCAGCGGGCGGAGATGTCCTTCAGCAGCTCGACCGCCTCGTAGGAGTAGCGATCGATGGGCACGCCGCTGGACTTCAGCAGCACGTCCACCATGCCCGGGCCTTGTTCCGACCGATCCCAGTCGGTCGGCGGCGACGACAGCGAATTGACGACGAAGACGACGATGCGCTTGACATTGTCCAGCGGGGTGGGTTCACCGATGCCGTGCATGGCTTCGAGCAACTGCAGCGCATCGAGCACGCCGCGCATGCCGACGTTATCGGAGATGCCGCCATCGACCAAGTGGATGAAGGGCCGTTCAGCGCTGTCGGCCAGGGCCTGGCTTTCCTTCAACCCGCGTATCGCGCGCGCGGCCGGCCGCGGCGGGTCATCCGACTCGGTGAAGGCCTTCACCCAGGGCGGCAGGTCGATGTTGCAGGTGCCGCCGTAGTTGTCGATGGTGACGGTGGACAGCACCACCGGCACGGCAGACGATGCCGCCGCCGCGCGTGACAGCCGCATGGCGTTGAGGTCCGAACAGAGCTGGTTGAACACGCCCTGGATGAAGGGTATGCGCGCGCCGGTGGAGATGTCGGTGGCCGAGGCTGCGATGAAGGGGCCATCGCCGCGATCGAGGTCGCCGAAGGTGGCGCCGTTGAAGAGGATTTCGTCGTAGTAGTTGGCCGCGAGCTCCGAGCGTCCGGCCGTACCGCCGATGTAGTCGCCCCAGTACTTGGGACTGAGGCTGCGCGCCAGCAGTTCACCTTGCACATCGCGCTTCAGGAAGCGCTGCTCGTAGTCGGTGAACAGCTTCTCGCCGTACAGGCCATAGGCCAGCGCGGTGAAGCTGCCGCCCGACACGCCGGTGATCATGTCGACGGCGTCGATCAGGCGCAACTTGTCGCCGTTGGGCGCGACGATCTCCGTCTTGCGCAGGTACTCCAGCACGCCGTAGGAGAACGCTGCCGCGCGCGTGCCGCCGCCCGAGAAGGCCAGCACCACCAGGG
>Ga0105090_10001526_pt1 | contig 12529 bp, 10 predicted proteins | sample PPLLak3March2015_FD_79110 | JGI IMG/M metagenome (GOLD analysis project Ga0105090, IMG submission 79110) | Freshwater sediment microbial communities from Prairie Pothole Lake near Jamestown, North Dakota, USA - PPLs Lake P7 Core (1) Depth... | ecosystem: Environmental > Aquatic > Freshwater >... | reverse complement strand
GCTCGACCCAGGTCAGGATCGTGCCGAAGCCCATCAGCACCGAGATGGCATAGGTGATGAAGACGATCGAGATGACGAGGTCCTGGATCATGCGAGTGCCTCGGTCCTGGCAGTCAGCTGCGCGAAGAGCTGCTCGGCATGCGCCGCGCCGTCTTTCTTGCGGACGATCGGCTCGAAACGGCTGACCACACCGGCGAAGTTGGTGTAGTGCCCGGCGCGCTCGGTCTGGATGCTGACCGGGATGAAGACGTCCGCGTGGCCATTTTCCGGCGCCAGGTACGAGCCGAGCAGGATCACCTTCGCACCGCGTGGCAGATCGGCGAAGCTCGCCCCCTCGCCCCAGACGAGCACGAGGTCGGAATCGGCCGGCACCAGGCGCGCCTCGCTGCCGAACAGGTTCTGCGCTGCGCGCGTATTCGGGTTCTTGTCCGCCCGGATCAGCAGGTCGTCTTCCAGCCGCTCACCGGGTTGCGGCTGCCAGTCGGACTTGACGATGCATTCGACACGGTCGCCGAGCGCCGCCTTGAATGCCGTCAGTTCCTCGTTCGAGCCCCAGCTCGATACCAGGGCCGCCGGACGCTTTGATTCGCGGATCAGGCGCCGGGCGTCCGCAATCGCGTCACCGAGCGGGACCGGCTTGCCCTTCTGCATCGCCTGTTCAGCGCGCGGGCGCTCGAAGATTTTGGCCAGATCGCGGCCCTTGTTGCAGATCCAGGGTCCGTTGACCTCCGGGTTTTCGCGCGGCGTCACGCGGGCAATCGCGGTGTTCTCGCGGGGGTCGAGAGCGTTCAGCTTCCACTCGGCCTTGCGATGCCACAGGTCGACCGTGCAACCACGGCTGCAGCCCGGGCACACCGACGGCGTGGCCTTGAGATACCAGACGCGCGCCTTGTGCAGGAACTGCTTCGACAACAGTGCCCCGACCGGGCAGATGTCGATCACGTTGTCCGAATACGGGTCCGATTCGAAATCACGGCTTTCAACCGGCCTGACCAGCGAAGCATCGCCGCGGTTCTGGATGCCCAGCGCGTGCGATTTCGAGATCTCGCGCGTGAAGCGCACGCAGCGCGAGCAGACGATGCAGCGCTCGTTGTCGAGCACGATGCGGCTCGAGAGCTCGAAGTACTTCGTCGCATGCACCTTCGGCACCGTCGACACCGAAGGCAGTCCGTTCATCTCATAGTGATAGTCCTGCAGCGTGCACTCGCCGGCCTTGTCGCAGATGCCGCAGTCGACCGGGTGGTTTAGCAGGATGAACTGCAGGGTCTCGCGCCGCCGTGCCCGCACTGCGTCGGAATCCGTCAGTACGCGCATGCCCTCCGTGACCGGCATGTTGCAGGCGATCTCCATCCAGCTGCCCCCGCCGCCCTCGCCCTCGACCTCGACGACGCAGATGCGGCAGTTGCCCGAGACCGACAGGCTCGGGTGCCAGCAGAAGGTCGGGATGAAGAAGCCGGCGGCCTTCGCCGCCTGCATGACGGTCTGGCCCTTGGCCGCGGTGACCGGCTGCCCGTTGATGAAGAAGTCAGGCATGAGCGGCCTCCTGCTCGGCCACATCGACTTCGAGCCGCCCGCCGCACTTCGAGCGTCCGTTGGCGATGTAGTACTCGAACTCGTCGCGATACTTGGCGATGATGCCCACCGTCGCGAAGCCGGCCGCATCGCCCATGCCGCAGATCGTCGTGCCGTCGTTGGCCTCCGAGATGCGCACCATCGCGTCGATGTCCTCGGGCCGCCCGCGGCCGGCGACGATGCCGTCGATGATCCGATGCAACCAGCCCATGCCCTCGCGGCACGGCGTGCACTGCCCGCACGACTCGTGGTGATAGAAGCGCAGCATCACCTGCAGCAGCCGCACCATGCAGGTGCCCTCGGCAATGACGACCATGCCGCCGGAGCCGACCTGGGAGCCAACCGCCTCCATCGCCTTGTGGTCATAGGTGACCGTTGCAATATCGGCGTCGGTCAGCACCTTGGTCGAGATGCCGCCGGGGATGATGCATTTGAGTTTCTTGCCACCGAGCACGCCGCCGCAGTCCTCATAGATGAACTTGGCGAGCGGCGTGCCGTATTCGAGCTCGTAGACGCCCGGCTTCGCCACGTGGCCGGAGATCGACACCAGCTGGGTGCCCGGGCTTTTCGCCACGCCGACCTTGCGGAACTCTTCCGCCCCCATTCTCACGATGATCTCGATGTTCGACAGCGTCTCGACGTTGTTGATGACGGTCGGGCGCTGATACAGCCCGCGGACCGTGAGACGCGGCGGGCGGTTGCGCGGGTAGCCCTTCTTGCCCTCGATCGAGGTGATGAGCGCCGAGGCCTCGCCGCAGACGTACGAACCGGCGCCGCGGTAGACGACGAGATCGCAGGAGAAATCGGTGCCGAGGATCTTCTCGCCGAGAAGGCCCGCTTCGTACGCTTCGTCGACCGCACCCTGCAGCCGCCGGTACGGCAGGTCGAACTCGCCCCGGATGTAGACGAAGGCGTTGCGCACTTGCAGCGCATAGGCCGCGATCAGCATCGACTCGACCAGCTGGTGCGGTGAGTTCTCGAGGATCCAGCGATCCTTGAACGTGCCCGGCTCACCTTCGTCGGCATTGGCGCACAGGTAGTGCGGCTGGGAGTCGTTCAGGTGGATGACCGACCACTTGCGACCGACCGGGAAGGCCGCCCCGCCGTGGCCCAGGATGCCGGCTGCCGTGACCTCCTTGGTCACCTGCTCCGGCGTCATCGACGTCAGCACGCGTTGCAGTGTCTGGTAGCCGCCGCGGGCGCGCACCTCGGCGAGCAGGTGCGAGGTCGGCGTGACCGGAAAACTCATCAGGAGCTTGCGGCCGCTCATTTGAGTTCTCCGAGCAGCGCGTCGAGCCTCTCGACCGTCATGTTCTCGTGGTACGTCTCGTTGACGATGACGACCGGGGCCGTGCCGCAGGAGCCGAGGCACTCGACGTGGTCAAGCGTGAAGCAGCCGTCAGCCGTGGTCTGCCCGGGCTGGATACCGAGGCGCTTGGCCAGGTGGTCGATCATCCGCTCGGCTCCTCGCATCGAGCACGACACGTTGCGGCAGGCCTGCAGGTGCCAGCGTCCGACCGGCTTGCGGCGGTATTGCGTGTAGAACGACAGTACTTCCTCGACCTGGATGCGCGGCACGCCGAGGTACTCGACGACCAGGTCGATATCCTCTTCGGCAACGTAGCCACGCTCCTGCTGGATGCGCCGCAGGCACGGCAGCGTCAGCGAGGACTCGAATCCCGCCGGATAACGCTGCTTCATTTTCTCGAACTCGGGTAGCAGGTGGTGCATCGACACGATGGTGTTCATCGGTCGCACTCCCCGCCGATCATGTTGATCGAGCCAAAGGTCGGAATCAGGTCGGCGAGCTGATAGCCGTCGAGCATCTTGTGGGCGCCGCCCATGTGGACGAACGAAGGCGACCGCACGTGGACCTTGTATGGCGTGCCGCTGCCGTCGCTGACCAGGAAGAAGCCGAGTTCGCCGTTGGCGCCCTCGTGCGCCACGTAGATCTCGCCGGCCGGCACGCGCGGGCCGTCCATGATCAGCTTGAAGTGGTTGATCAGCGATTCGATCTCGCCATAGACCAGCGGCTTCGGCGGCAGAGTGCAGCGGCGGTCGTCAACGTTGATCGGCCCCGCGGGCAGCATATCGATCAGCTGGCGGATCATGTGCACGGACTCGTCCATCTCGCGCATCCGGACGTAGTAGCGGTCGTAGTTGTCGCCCTTGATGCCGACCGGCACCTCGAAGTCGAGTTCGGCATAGGCGAGATAGGGCGTGTCCTTGCGCAAGTCGCGCGCCGCCCCGGTCGACCGCAGGATCGGGCCGGTGTATCCCCAGTGGATCGCGTCGGCCGTCGTCAGCACGCCGACATCGCGGGTACGGTCGATGAAGATGCGGTTGCGGTCCACCAGGCCGTGAACGCGGCCGATGAACTCCTCGTACTGGGTCAGGATCTGCTCGAGCCGCTTGAGCCACCCGTCGGGCAGGTCGCGCGCCAGGCCACCGATGCGGCCGAAGCTGTACGTCACGCGCGCACCGGTCAGGTCGGCGATGTGCTCGTAGATGTAGTCGCGGATCATCACCAGGTACAGGAACGCGGTCATCGCACCGAGCTCCATCAGCGTGGCCGCGATGCAGGTCAGGTGGTCCGCCAGCCGCGAGTACTCGGCGAGCAACGTCCGCAGGTACTTCGTGCGCGGCGTGATTTCTACGCCCATCATCTGCTCAACGGCATCGCAGTAGGCGAAGTCGTTGATCAGCGCCGAGCAGTAGTTGAGCCGGTCGACGTACGGGATCAGGTTGTGCCAGGTGTGGTCCTCGCACTCCTTTTCGAACCCCCGGTGCAGGTAGCCGCAGTGCACGTCGGTGCGCAGGATCTTCTCGCCGTCCAGCTCGGCAATGATCTGGATCGTGCCGTGCGTCGCCGGGTGCGAGGGCCCGATGTTGACGATGACGGTGTCATCGCGCTGCGGCGTGGTGAAGGCCGGCCGGACGGGGTTCGGTATCTTCATGTCCATTTCAGACTCCCGCCCGGTCCGCGATATCGAACCCCTCGCGGTACGGCACGAGCGGCTGTTCGCCCAGCTTCGGGTAGTCCTTCCGCAGCGGATAGCCGACGAAGCCTTCGTAAAGCAGCAGTGGCCGGAGATCGGCATTGCCGTTGAAGCGGATGCCGTACATCTCGTGGCACTCGCGCTCCTGGAAGGCCGCTGAGCCGTAGTGTTGCGTCAGGGAATCAACCACCGGATCGCTCTCGGGGACCCGGGCCTTGACGCGCACACGCACGCGATGCGTCGTCGAGTAGAAATGCCACACGACGTCGAAGCGCGGCTGCCGGCCCGGCCAGTCGATCGCCGTGACATCGAGCAGCATGTCGAACTTGCACGCCGATTTCAGCGTCTGCACCAGCCCGGAAAGCGCCGCCGGAGCGATCTCGACCACCAGGGTGCCGTGCGATACAGAGCTCGCGGTTGCGAGGCTTCCGAGCTGCGACTGGATCGACTCGAAGATCGGCGTGGCCATCAGAAGTCCTTCGTCAGGATGATGTGCTTCTGCCGCGCGATCTTGTCCTGCAGCTGCATGATGCCGTCGATGACGGTCTCCGGCCGCGGCGGGCACCCCGGGATGTAGACATCGACCGGGATGACGCGGTCGATGCCGGCAAGCGCTGCGTAGTTCTGATAGAAGCCGCCGCTGGTCGCGCACACGCCGAAGGCCATGACCCACTTCGGTTCGCACATCTGTTCGTAGACCTTGAGCAGGATCGGGGCCTGCTTGTGCGTCACGGTGCCCACGACCATCAGCAGGTCCGACTGGCGCGGCGAGAAGCGCGGCAGCGCCGCGCCGAACCGGTCGGTGTCGTACGGCGTGGAACTCACCGACATGAATTCCATCGCGCAGCACGCGGTCACGAACGGGTAGGGGAACAGCGAGAACTTGCGCGCCCAGCCGCAGAGTTCATCCTTCTTCGTGGTCAGGTACTCGAATGCGGCGCTCTTCCCGCCGGCAGGCGAGATCGGAATTGTCGGGTGGGCGGCACTCACTCGGTCACCCCTTCCAGCAGCCGTGCGCGGTAGACATAGAGCAGGATCAGCACCAGCAGTGCCATGAAGATGACGAAGGTCACCAGCATCGTTCCGGTGACCGGCTGGGCACCGAGCGCCCAGATGAACAGGAACACGGTCTCGAGATCGAACAGGATGAACACGATCGCCACCGCGTAGTACTTTGCCGGCACCGCCTTGACGTTGCGCGGATCGACCGGCTCGACGCCGCATTCGAACGGTTCGAGCTTCACGGCGCTGTCCACGGGCTTGGGCCCGAGCACCTTGTTGAGCGCCAGCATCAGCGCAACGAGACCCAGGATCGCGATCATGTAGATCAGGAAGACGACATAGGGGTTCATTGCGGGGGACCTCCTGCGCGGCGTCGACCTGTCATGCGACGTAGCTTGGATACTCGGGCTGGTACATCTGGGCCCGGATGAATTCCGCCAGGTCGCCCGGGCGTTCGATGCCTGCCAGTCCTTCCCCGAACGCGACTTCAGCAACCGCGGCCGCAACACACAGCGAGGCCGAGCGGATTGACTGCAGGGGCGGATAGAGACTCCCCTGGTCCAGGTCGGACGTTGTCACCGTCTCCGCCAGCGCCCGCGCCGCCGCCATGAACATGTCGTCGGTCACACGTGTCGCGCCAATCGCGATGGCACCCAGGCCGACGCCGGGGAAGATGTAGGAGTTGTTGCCCTGGCGCGGCACGTAGCGGCGCCCGTTGTAGTTGACGGGATCGAAGGGGCTGCCGGAGGCGAACAGCGCCTTGCCACCCGACCACTCGTAGGCCTGCTCGGCCGTGCATTCGGAGCGCGACGTCGGGTTTGACAGCGCAAACACGATCGGGCGCTCGTTCATCTGGGTCATCGTCTCGATGACTTCGCGCGTGAACGTGTTTGGCGTGGCGCCGACACCGATGATCGCCGTGGGCTTCAACGCCCTGACCGCGCCGAGGAAGTCGCCGACCGGCGCATGCGCGTGCGCATAGGGCTTCTTGTGTTCGGCGAGATCCTTGCGCTCGGCCACGACGAGCCCCTTCGAATCGACCAGCCAGCAGCGGGCGCGGGCTGCGCTCTCGCTCAGGCCGTCTGCGCGCATCGCCGCCACGAGCAGATCGGAAATTCCGGTTGCCGCCTCGCCCGCGCCCAGGCACAGGAAGGTCTGGTCGCTCATCTTCTTCTTAGTGATGCGCAGCGCCGAAAAGATGCCGGCCACCGTCACGCTGGCCGTTCCCTGAATGTCGTCGTTAAAGGAGCAGACGCGGTCGCGATACTTCTGCAGCAGCCGGAACGCATTGTGGTTGGCGAAGTCCTCGAACTGCACCAGCACGCCCGGGAACACCGCCTGCGTCGCCTCGATGAACTCCTCGACCAGTTCGTCGAACTCGGCGCCGACGAGGCGCTTGCGCCGCGTGCCGATGTACAGCGGATCGGAGCGCAACGTTTCGTTGTTCGTTCCGACATCCAGCATGACCGGCAGGCAGCGGCGCGGATGCACGCCGGCGCACGCGGTGTAGAGCGCCAGCTTGCCGATCGGGATGCCCATGCCGTTGGCGCCGAGGTCGCCGAGCCCCAGGATGCGCTCGCCGTCGGTGACGACGATGATCGCCGCCTCCTTGTAAGGCCAGTTGTTGAGCACCTGCTGGATGCGCCCGCGGTCAGCCGCGCTGACATACAGGCCGCGCGGACGGCGGTAGATGTGGCCGAACTGCTGGCACGCCAGCCCCACGGTCGGCGTGTAGATGATCGGCATCATCTCGTCAGGATTCTCGACGATGACGCGGTAGAACAGCGCCTCGTTCCGGTCCTGCAGCGACTCGAGCATGATGTACTTGGCAAGATTCGTCTGCAGCCGCCGGAAGTTCTCCAGCACGCGCGTGACCTGCTCTTCCTGCGTGGAAATGTGAGGCGGCAGCAGCCCGCGCAGACCCAGCATGTCGCGTTCGGCTTCCGAAAACGCCGTGCCCTTGTTAAGTGTCGGGTCGCGCAGCAGTGCCGTGCCACGCGGGAACCACTCGGGCAGCGGCGGTGGCAGCACTCTCTGGGTTCTTCGTTGCAGCATGGCTGGCGTCTCCGTCATCTCTGCCTGATCGATCAGGCTTTTAGGTCAGCCGCGTGGATGGCGCTGGACAAGACCGCCAGTTCCGGGCGGGACGGGTTCGCACGGACGGGCATGACAAGTCCGGGCTCCCGCTGAATCGTGATCTCCATCGCTCCCGCTCGCCTCTGGCCGGGCGTTTCCTATGGTGCGCAGTTACAGCGCAGTGCGGCAACGCTACGGGGCTGTGGGAATGGCGGATTGACACCTGTCAAAGGAGAGCGGCTTGTGTCGCGCGCAGCATCAACCGTGCAGCCGTTCGTACTTCGCCTTGAGCTGCTCCGGCGTTTCTTTGTGGTTCGGATCCGGAATGATGCAATCCGCAGGACACACATCAATGCACTGCGGCGTGTCATGGGCACCGACGCACTCGGTGCACTTGTCCGCGTCGATCGTGTAGATCGGGCTACCGACGCTGATCGCCTCGTTCGGGCACACCGGCTTGCAGGCGTCGCAGGCGGTGCAGTCGTCCACAATCAATAGGGCCATGGGTTCCTCCTCAATGGGTACGGTGGGTTGCCGGTTCGGGTATCCGGTCTAGGCGAACTCGCTCGTGTACGACTTCAATGCCTTCATGTAGTTGGCCCGCTCGAAGGCATCGGGATCCGGACAGGCCTGCTGACTCAGCGAACCCTTCATCTGCTCGACCGACGTGTACTCACGCTCGACCAGCCAGTCCGTGATGCCGCGCACAAGCGTGCCGATGTGGTCAGGCCCCATCTTCAGCAGGCTGCTGGCCACCATCACGCAGTCGGAACCCGCCAGCAGCAGTTTCAGGATGTCCTCTGGGGTATGGGCCCCCCCTGTGGCAGCCAGGCTCGCCCGCACGCGGCCGCGCAGGATCGCGATCCAGCGCAGCGCCAGCCGCAGTTCGTCGGAGGTGGACAGCACCAGGTGCGGCACAACTTCGAGCTCATCGAGCTCGATGTCCGGCTGCATGAAGCGGTTGAACAGCACCAGGCCCGAGGCACCGGCCTGCGTCAGGCGCTGCGCCATGTTGGCCATGGCGCTGAAGTACGGCGCCACCTTGACCGCGACAGGGATCTTCACTTCCCCGGCGACCGACCGCACCAGCTCGATGTAGCGCGCCTCGACCGCGGCACTGGTGTCCTCGAGCTGGGTGGCAAGGAAGTAGACGTTCAGCTCGATCGCATCGGCGCCGGCACCCTCGAACTGGCGTGCGATCTTGGTCCAGCCGCCGGTCGTGTAGCCGTTGAGGCTGGCGATCACCGGCACCTTGAGTGCGCGCTTGGCATCGGCAATCAGCGCCAGATACCGGTCCGCGCTGCTCGCCTGCGACTGCGGCTCCGGGAAGAATCCGGTCGCCTCGGGCGACAGTTCCGCGCCGTACAGCATCAACTTGTAGGAGGACATCTCCTCGTGCTCGAGTTGTTCCTCGAACAGCGAAGGCAGCACCACGGCGGCCGCGCCAGCCGCCTCCAGCCGCTTGAGGCTATCGAGCGAGCCGGTCAGCGGAGAGGCCGAGGCAACGATCGGGTGCTTGAGCTCCAGCCCGAGGTAGCGGGTGCGAAGATCGACGCTCATTGCGGTGTCTCCTGCGGTGCGGCTCGTCGTGCGTCTCTAGGTACGGCGCGGGGCGGGATCGGGCGGAGCTCAGCCATCGGTCGACTCCCCGCTGGCGCCCGGCGCCGGTACGGCCGCCTCGGTCGCCTCGTTCTCGGTTTCACTTGCGGCGGCGATCACGCGATGCACGCCGGCCACCTGTTCGTAGAACTGCCAGCGCGCGTCGGCTTCGGCCTGCGCCTGCTTGCCAAGCGCCCTCGCGCGCGCCGGATCGGCCTGCAACAGCATCGCAAAGCGGCCCTCCTTCATCGTGAACTGGTCGAGCGGGATCGTGGGCTTGCGCGAGTCGAGCTTCAGCGGATGGTCGGCCCCGCCCATGCCCAGCCGCGGGTCATAGTGGTACAGCGTCAGGTAACCGCTCTTGACCGCATCGCGCTGGTGGCTGAAGCCGGTGGTCATGTCGATCCCGTGCGCGATGCAGTGGCTATAGGCAATGATCAGCGACGGCCCGTTCCACGCGGCCGCTTCCTGGAAAGTGCGCACCGTGTGCACCGGGTTAGCGCCCATTGCTACCTGTGCGACATACACATTGCCGTAGGCCATCGCGATCATGCCGAGGTCTTTCTTGCCGATCGCCTTGCCAGCGGCAGCGAACTTCGCCACCGCGCCGCGCTGCGTCGACTTCGACGCCTGGCCGCCCGTGTTGCTGTAGACCTCGGTATCGAGCACGAGGATGTTGACGTTACGGCCCGAGGCGAGCACGTGATCGAGACCGCCGTAGCCGATGTCATAGGCCCAGCCGTCGCCGCCTACGATCCACACGCTGCGGACCACGAGGCTGTCGGCCACTGCCAGCAGGCGCGCCGCTTCGGGCGTGCCGAGCTTCGGCAGGATGGCCTTCAGCTGTTTGACGCGTGCGCGCTGCGCCTTGATCTGCTCGTCGTTGTCCTGCGGGGCGGCGAGCAGCGCGTCAGCAAGTTGCGGCCCGATGCGGCCGCGCAGCTGCGTGACCAGCAATTTCGCGAGGCCCTGCTGCGAATCGAGCGCGAGCCGCATGCCGAGGCCGAACTCGGCGTTGTCCTCGAACAGGCTGTTGGCCCACGTCGGGCCCTGTCCTTCGGCGTTCTTGGAGTACGGGGTCGTCGGCAGGTTGCCGCCGTAAATCGACGAGCAGCCGGTCGCGTTGGCGATCACGAGGTGATCTCCGTACAGCTGCGACAGCAGCTTCAGGTACGGCGTTTCCCCGCAGCCGGAACACGCGCCGGAGTACTCGAACAGGGGCTGCCGAAGCTGCGAGCCACGCAGGCCGTCGATGGTGTCAAAGGACGGCCGCACTTCCTTCAGGCCAAGGAAGAACTCGTAGTTGGCGCGCTCCGCATCCAGGTGCTCGAGCTTCGGCGCCATGTTGATCGCCTTGTGCTTCGTCACCTGCTTGCTACGCGTCGGGCAGACATCCACACAGGCGCCGCAACCGGTGCAGTCTTCCGGGGCCACCTGAAGTGTGTACATCATGCCTTCGAGGCTGTCCTTGCGCGTCCACGGAACGGCCTTGAATGCCGGCGGCGCGTTCTTCATTTCGTCCGGCGAGAACACGTTCATGCGGATGGCCGCGTGCGGGCACACCAGTGGGCAGATCGCGCACTGGGTACACAGTTCCGCGTCCCAGATCGGGATTTCCTGCGCGATGCTGCGCTTTTCCCACTGCGTTGTGCCGGTGGGAAACGTGCCGTCGACAGGCATCGCGGACACGGGCAGCAAGTCGCCCTTGCCATCGAGCATCATGGCCGTCACGCGTTGCACGAAGTCCGGGGCCGCCTTCGGAACGATCGGGCGGCGCGACAACAGCGAATCGGCCCGGCTGGGTACCTTCACTTCGGCCATGGCCGCGAGCGAGCCGTCGACCGCCGCGAAGTTGCGGGCGAGCACGGTCTCGCCGCGCTTGCCGTAGGTCTTGCGGATGGCCTCCTTGATCTTCGCGATCGCCTCCTCGCGAGGCAGGATTCCGGAGATGGCGAAGAAGCACGCCTGCGTCACGGTGTTGATGCGCCCGGCGAGCCCTGCATTCTTCGCAACGGCCAACGCGTCCACCACGAAAAAGCGCAGTTGCCGCTCAACGATGGTCTGCTGGGCCTCGCGCGGCAGTCTGCTCCAGACCTCGTCCGGCCCGTACGGACTGTTCAGCAGGAAGGTGGCACCGGGCCGCGCAAGTTCGAGCACATCAAGCTTCTCCATGAACTCGAACTGGTGGCAGGCCACGAAGTCGGCCTTGCCGATCAGGTAGGTCGAGTCGATCGCATTCGGACCGAAGCGCAGGTGCGAAACCGTGATTGCGCCGGACTTCTTGCTGTCGTAGACGAAGTAGCCCTGCGCATGAAGCGGCGTGTTCTCGCCGATGATCTTCACCGTGTTCTTCGTCGCGCCCACCGTGCCATCGGCGCCAAGACCGTAGAACACCGCGCGGGTCACGCCCTCGCCCTCGGTAATGAATTCCGGGTCCCACTTCAGCGAGAGACGAGTGACGTCGTCGAGGATGCCGACGGTGAAGTGGCGCTTGGGCTTCGACTGCTTCAGTTCGTCGAGCACGGCCTTTGCCATCGCCGGCGTGTATTCCTTTGACGACAGCCCGTAGCGACCGCCGATAACGCGCGGCAATGACATGTCCTGCGGCCAGCCCTCGGCCAGTGCGGTCACGACGTCCTGGTACAGCGGTTCGCCGACCGCACCCGGCTCCTTGGTGCGGTCGAGCGCGGCGATGGACTTGACGGTCTTCGGGAGCGCGGTGACAAAGGCCTGAACGTCGAACGGCCGATACAGGCGCACCGTGACAATGCCGACCTTCTCGCCTGCGGCGGCGAGTTTCGCCACGGCCTCGCGTGTCGCGCCGACCCCGGACCCCATCTGCACGATGACGCGCTCGGCATCCGGCGCGCCCGCATACCAGAACAGGCTGTACCGACGGCCGGTGACTTTGTGGAAGCGATCCATCGCCTCGACGACGAGGCCAGGCACGGCCTCGTAGAACGGGTTGCAGGCCTCGCGTGCCTGGAAGAACACATCCGGGTTCTGTGCTGTTCCGCGTATCACCGGCGCATCCGGGTTCAAGGCACGGCCGCGATGGGCTTGCACCAACTCGTCGTCGATCAGTTGGCGCGCGTCCTCTTCCATCAGCAGGTCGATCTTGTTGACCTCGTGGCTGGTGCGGAACCCATCGAAGAAATGCAGGAAGGGCACGCGCGCCTTCAGCGTGGCCATGTGTGCAATCGCCGCCATGTCCTGCGCTTCCTGGACGTTCGACGAGGCGAGCAGTGCGAAGCCAGTGGTGCGCGCGCTCATCACGTCGC
>Ga0105090_10001525_pt1 | contig 12532 bp, 8 predicted proteins | sample PPLLak3March2015_FD_79110 | JGI IMG/M metagenome (GOLD analysis project Ga0105090, IMG submission 79110) | Freshwater sediment microbial communities from Prairie Pothole Lake near Jamestown, North Dakota, USA - PPLs Lake P7 Core (1) Depth... | ecosystem: Environmental > Aquatic > Freshwater >... | reverse complement strand
GCAGAGACGGTCCCGGCCGATGCGTTGTTGTGGCGGCGCGTTCGGCGCGCGATCGATCCCTTGCCGCGCGAGTTGTTGCGTGAAGCGCACGGGCACTTTGGCGAGATCGGCCTGGCCGAGGCTTGGCGCGAGTTCCAGCTGTTCGAGAGCGATGAATTCTTCGATGAAGAGTCCCCGTACGCCTCACTGTTCTTCGCGTGGTTCCTGTACGACTGGCTGCCGGATCCGGCCGACACCAAGCTTCCGACTGCAGTCCACGACGTCACCGTGGCGAGCGCGTATCTCACGCGTGTCGGTGCGCGCCTGGATCCGATTGCACGCCGCTATGTCGACGCGTGCAGCGTCGCACCGTTCAGCTTCCATGAAGTCCTCGACGTGCGACGGGGGGCAGGACTCCGGTTGCGCGATGTCATGCTCGGGACGGAAGCCGAGGTGATCGAGCACAGCGGTTCGGCCTGCGTTGAGCCGGGCGATGTCCTGTTCGCGAAGCTCGTTCCCATTGAAGGCATCCACCTGATCGAAGGCATGGGGCCGGTGGCGATTCCGCCGGTGCACAAACCGGCGCTGGTCGACCTGCGCAAGAGGGTCGGCGCGCGGGACAGCCTATTTGGCAGCGACCTGCTGCGAGAGTTCGACCTGGAACTGCAGGAGGTTTACCTGGAGCTCGCCAACTCGATACTGAATTCCGGACTTCCGGAACTGCGCAACACCGACGGCGACCCGATCGAACTGCACACTCTGATCTTCGACCTGGAGGCGCCGGAGGCTGTCTTTGATGCGTTGAAGGATCTTGCTGCTGGACTGTCCGCTGAGGAAGTTGAATTGGGCGCGCAGCGCGACGCCGACGGCCGGTTCGTAAGAGGCGAAATCACTTGGCGCCGCTTAGGCAACCGTATGCATAAGGACTGGGACAACACGTCGCTGGGGATGTTGCGCATCGAAGGTCGCCGACTGACCGCTGAAGTCAACTCCGCCAAGCGTGCCGCGGCGCTGCGCAGGCTGATCGAGCAGCGACTGGGAGACACCGTGCGCGCCCGTCCGAGCGTCGTGCAGTCGGTTCAGTCCATGCTCAGTCGCGAGCCGACACCGCACGAGTTGTCACGGCAGAAGCGTCGGGAAGCGGACCAGGCCGAGCTGGCCGCGCAACCAGAAGTGCAACGGGCGATGCTTGAGCTCACGCGGAGCCACTATCGCGCATGGGTCGATAAAAAGATCCCCGCGCTCGGCAATCGAACGCCGCGCAAGGCGGTGCGCGATCGCGACGGCCGCGAGGCGGTCGAGGCGTTGGTTGCGCAGATCGAACGCGATGGAAAGCACATGAGCCCGCCGCTGGCCGCGGACATTGTGCGCGAGCTCCGCGAGACGCTGGGACTGGGCGACCCCAAACGAAATGGGCCGCCGCCAGGCGGCTCATGAGACGAATCCGCCCGGGCCAACGCGGCGCAAGAGAATGGCTGCCTTCCCGCCAACTGATCGGCATCCGCACCGACCGGCCTTGAATTAGGCCGGTCGCGCCGAGAACGGGAGTTCGATAACTTCGGCAAAGCCTTCGGATCTGTCAGGTGGCTCCAACGCCGCAAACACATTCCGCAGCCCTCGCTCGTTGGCGACTTCGTCGATCGGGCGTGCCGCATTGCGCCTTACGCAAACTTCCAGCGGAGTCTGCAGCCACACAGCAATGGCAGGCACGGAGAAGCGCCTGGCAGCCGCCAGGATGGGCGCCCTCTCCGCGCGCTTCACAAGAATCGCGTCGAAGAACACCGCCTCAGGTTCTTCCTTGGCGCGTTGCCGGGCCCATTCGCTCTTGCCGGAGCCCTGCGCCCCCACGAGCACATACAGTTTCGTCGACGCAGTTGCGGCGGCCAGAGCGCCATTCAAGGCAACGTAACACTTCGCCCACGCCTCGGCGTTGCGCTCTGGCGTCGTGATTCGCCCCTCAGGCGTCTCCAAGAAGTGATCCGGGTTGATGTGCATCTTGGACCTCACAGGACGAGCGCACCACCGATCCAGCTGTACTCATGCCTGGGCCGAACGATGGGCGGCCAGTTCTTCAAGAACTATGTCCGCACCTGCCGCAATCGTGCAACTCCCAGAGCGGCCCCTTCTGGCCGAACTGGGCCCCAGAGTTACGGCGTCCCTTCGGTAGACATCGCCGTTCGGTGGTCCAAGCGCCGCCGCCCGGCCGCAGGGGCGGATCACTTCGGCCAACAGGGCTTCTGCCCTACGGCCTCGTTGGCGCAAGGGCCCTGTCAAAGAAACCAACCACATCAGCATTCATCCGTCGATGAAACTCGGCGCGATCGAACCCATCCTCGTCCCGGCAAAGAGCAGGCGGCTGCAAGAGGCGACACGGGGCCAAGAACGAAGGATGGTCCGCGCCTGGCACCGAGTGCGCTTCGACCTGCTCGCCGAGTTGGTCTTGGATGACCGCGCCATTGCTGGCATGCGGGGTGACACGGTCTCTCTCGCCGATCCAGAGCTGAATGGGCACGGCGACATCCGACAAGCCGCCATTTGCAAAGGTAAACCCGAGACCAGGTGCGGCCAGGACAACCGCCCGAATGCGCTTGTCCGCAGTGAAGTCATCGACCACCTCGGCATCATCCTTCAACAGTGGAGAGTTGCCGGCGCGCAGCACGTCGCACACGAACTCCGGCTGAGTGGCACAGTGGGAGGGAATGATCCGAAGATCCGGGCGGCCGCCCACAACGGTTAAGACGGTAAAGCCGCCTGCCGAAAACCCAAACGCTCCAATGCGCGTCGGATCCAGTTGGCTGCGCCCGGGCCATGCGTTCAGCATATAGTCGAGCGTTCTGCGAAGCTCCTGGCTTCGATTGCCCCAGAACACTGGGGAGCTCAGCCCGCTGCTGTCTTCGACGTTGTCGCCGCGGTGGGCGAGCGCAGCGACCACGTAGCCGGCGTCGGCGAGGGCCAGAGCGAGGTCCACATGACTCCCCGGTCCGCCTCCGTTGCCGTGAGACAGCACCACCAACGGCAGGCGCTCGCCCTGCACCGGCCCGTCGCGCGCCACCGCCATCAGCGTTACGCCCAGCAGCGTCGTCGGCAGCGACCGCGCGCTCGTCGGATACCAGACCGCGATTGCGACGGGCTTGCCGAGCGCATTGGTCGCCCGACCGACCTGGAAACCCACCGGGCGCTCGGTGCGCGGCGCGCTCCAAAACACTGCGCCCGCCAAGGCAACCAACAGGAGCCCTATGGCGGCGATCGATGCGTAGATCCACCTTCTCATGGCGATCCCGCCTCCTTGGCAAAGAGCCCTGAATCTAGCCCACCACGGGTCGGGTAGACGCGCCCTGCCACGATCCTGCGAAGGACAGCAGTAACGCCGCCGTCACCAGTGGTCAGGGACGCAGAATCTAGTCTTGCGTGTCTCGTCGCGACCGGGTGTCGCGACGTTCGCGGTCGAAGTCATCGCCGCTCAGCGAATGCACCCCGCCGCTGTCGCAGCGGGGGATCCGACTACCTGTGACCATCACGTCGCAACGTTCTTTCGCCTCGGCGTTCGCCGCATGGCTCGACGAGTGCTCAGCCGCGCAACCGCTGAAGAGCAATGCGATGAGCGAACACGACAACAAGCTGCGCACGAAGAACTCCGCTAAGCGGACTCAGCAGTCTAGCTTGGGGACGCTCGGAGCTGATGGGAAGCCCGCACACAAGGGAGCCCCGATTCCAAGCGTTGGCCGAGTCAGGCGGTGCGGGGTGGACGGTTGCCGCCGTAGCGAGCAGAGGACTCAATGTGTGGCGATGACGCGATCGAGCCAATGCAGTCGCCACCGCACGGCAGACTCGCGGCGTTCGAGGTGACGAGGCGCTGACCACCGAGAACTCGCCCTCGGCGAGCGCCGCGGCCGGCCAGGATGCTGAAGGGACGCCGAGCTTGCGAACACGGCGTCACTCACGTGGTTGCCGGCCGAGCCGGCGCCCGCAATCGGACGACGACGGCCTGCGCGGCGGGCGGCCGCTTCGGAACCACCGCCGCGACGAACATGCGCGGGGACCGCCGCCCGCGTCGCCTTCCGTGCGTGAGGCGCCAGCGTCCTCGCGGGCGTGTCTTGCGGCCCGCGAGGATGCGACCGTCCGCCTACTTGATCAGCGCGAAGAGCATCGCCTGGGCCACGACCTGGCCGCCGGCCGACACCCGCAGGACCGCCTGCTTGGGGCCCGTGCTGCCGCCCTTGAGCGGTTTCATCTGGATGGCGACCCGCGCGCTAGCGCCATGCACGAGCGTGACGACGGTCCCAGGCACCGAGAACGTGACCCCAGCGCCCGCACCGTCGACAACCTCGAGCGTGTACGTCTGCGGCCCGCCGCTGACGTTGGTCAGTTCGACACTGTCCTGCATCGTCCTCCCGCTTCCCGCAGGCACCGCGCCAAAGCTCAGGCTGACCGGGTCCAGTGCGACGCTGGCCTGCACCGCCGCCAGTAGGTTCTGACGGCCGGTGCCAACCTTGTTGGCATCCGTGACGATGGTCGTGTTGTCCAGGTCCTTCACGACCTTGCGGTCGGCAGTGTTGACGATCGCCGAACGCACTGCGGCTGCACTCCAGCCAGGGTGCTGCTGGCGCACGATGGCGGCGCTGCCGGCCAGGTGCGGGGCCGCCATCGACGTTCCGTTGAAAAACGCGAAGCAAGGCGCGCCACCGCAATAGCTGCGCGGTATCGACGACACGATGTTCACGCCCGGGGCCATCACGTCGGGCTTGACGCGGAAGTCGACGTCCGTCGGGCCCCACGAACTGAAGTCGCCGATGATGTCGTCGTTCGCCGCCACCCACTCATAGGTGCCGAACTGGGGCAGCGTGGTGCTGGCACCGTCAGCAGCCTTCAGTGCGGCGCCGTTCGACGGATCGACCATGAAGCCGGGAATCGTCGGCTGGTCGGCCGTGCCGTCCTGGCCCATCGCGATGGCACCGGCCGCGTTGTTGACGACGATGGCACCCACGCCGCCGGCGGCCTGCACGTTGCGCAGCTTCACGCTGAAGCTGCACGCACCGCGCGAGATCAGCGCGACGGAGCCGGCGAGGCTACCTGCCGCGAAGGGGTTGCAGGCCAGCGCCAGGCCGTTGAACGGGCTGGCGACGTCGGTGAGCACACGCAGCGGCGCAGTCACCGGGCCGACGCCGAAGTCGCCCTTCACGGCGCGGTAATCGGTACCCCCGACGGTCACCTGATGGAAGATCTCGTGTCCGACCGAACTGGCGCCTGCGGTGAGACCACGCGCCGCCGACCCGGGCGAGCCAACGGTGCGGTACCCCGGGCCTTCATTGCCGTTGGAGATGGTGACCACCATGTTGGCGCGGTCGAGGTTGTCGACCGCGACGGTCAGCAGGTCCTGGATGCCGCTCGCACCGCCGCCCAGGCTCATGTTGGCAATGTCGAAGCCATCGGCGTAGGCCGCTTCGAGGGCGTTCAGGATGTCCTCGGAACGGGCGCTGCCGACCGCACCCGGGAAGACGTTGTAGTTGCCCAGCAGCGCGCGCGGAGCCACCCCGGACATCTTGTAGGGCAGGGTCACGCCGTCGACGACGGTCGGGGTCTCGAAGTTGCACGCGACGGTGCCGGCGACATGCGTGCCGTGCGAGTCGATGGCCTCGGGCGTGTAGCGGCGCGATGGCGTCTTGTTGTTGAAGACCTTCGCGGCGATGACCTTGTTGTTGGTGAAAGTGCGGTTACCCAACTGCATCTGCGTGTCGTAGCCGGTATCGCTGAAGCATGGGTGGCCGACATCGATGCCCGAGTCGACGATGGCGACCTTCACGCCCGATCCCGCGTTGGCCGCACCGCCGGCCTGGGCCCACGCGTCCGTGGCGCGAATGATCGCCAGGTCGGGATCGGCGGCATTAGGGTAGTACAGCCCCTGGTACTGCGCCGTTCGGACCATCGGCGCGGCGGCCACTTGCGCCAGCGACGCTCCATTGAGCTTGACCGACACCGCATTGAGCGAGAGATCGAACTCGCCCGTGACGCTCGCCTGCGGCGCGTTCGTGCGCAGCCAGGCCTTGTAGCTGTTGCGCAGCGCCGCAAGCTGCGCCCGGTACGCCTTGACCGTACTGCCGTTGAAGTCGATCTTCTTGCCAGGCTGGGGCTTGGTCCTGGCATAGGTGGCCAGCGGATCGCCGTTGAGTTGCACCAGCGCGAAGTCGTTGTCCTGGGTCGCGCGTGCCGTAGTGCTGTCGCTGCGCTGCGCAGCGTGGACGGCGGCCGTGCCCAACGCCAAGGCGGCAAGGGCGGCAGCGGCAAGCATGTTCAGGCGTGCGCCGGCGCGCGGGTGGCGTGTACTCGTCAAGATGGTCCCCTATTGAAGAAGTTCGGGCATCCTAGTGGCCGACGCAATGGTTGTCGATGGAAATTCATCCCGCGTCGATCGGCGGCGGTTTCGAACGCGTGTCGGGCCGCACGCGGACGCGGCGTGGAGGCAAGCTGGATCCGGGCGCTCCTGCGCACGGCGGCGGCCGTGGCCAGCGATGCGGCCAACCCACGGAGGCCGAGTTGATGTGCCAGGAAGTGGTGCACGTCCACAGCCTGGACAGGCTGACAAGCGCGGTACTCAGCGAGCCGCCGCGGGGAACTCCAGCTTCCGCGCAAGTCCGTGCCTGGCCGGTTGTACCTGTGCGGGCTTTGCAGCGTTCGCGCAAAGCGCGCGGATGCGCTCTGCCTAGCTAATGAGCGCGACCAACCGGCCCGCGATGGAGACCCACGCGTCGCTCTGAGCAAGGGCGATCCGCCCCGGTACCCCTACGATGATCAGCGCCGCTCCCCAGCCGAACGCCGGATGCAGTCGGCGATGGCGGACGGTATCGATCGCCACGACCACAAGCACGCAGGTGATCATCCCCCCGAAGAACGCAGGCAAGCCGGCCTCTTTGAGCGCGTCGATCGGCAACCGCGCTACGGCCGGCGTCAACATGCCCACCGTGGCCAGCAGCATCAGTCTCTTGTGCGCGGCGCTCTTGCGTCGCATGGCAAGCGCGCCTCCAACCAGTATCGAGAACACAAGAAGATCGACCAGCGGAATCGCCAGAAACATCAGCGGCGTCACCTGCGGCGTGGGCGAAAATCCGCGCTGCGCGGCGTCGAGCGCGGCCGCCACGCCGATGACAACCAGCAGGACTGCAACGCCGACGCCGGCGACACCGAGCCGACGATGCAGATCGGTACGTCCAAACTCAACCAGCGCTGTCTGCACGACGAGAAGCGCAATCCAGGTGGACATGACGACGCCATGCGCAAACAGCAGAGTCGACAATGGCGGTGTGCCGAACACGCTCTTCAGATAAAACGTCGGGGCAAAGCCGGCCAGAACGACTGTTAGGACGAGTAGCACGCTAAAGACGAACAGCGGCCGGTCCGGGCGCGGGGCGCGTGCCACTGATGATGCGAGGACGGGTGTGCCTGACATGACGTGGCCTTTCACGACGACGCGGCGGCGACGATCTTTGCACCCGTACGACGTCCCGTCCAGCCGTTACTTGGCAGCTGTGCGCTGTGGTCCGCTCTTGGCGACCTCGGTCCCCAGTCCGTGAGGTCTGCAACTGACGGCCCGTCACCCTTCTGCAAGCGGGCGCATCACGAACCAAAGCAGACGCCTCGCCAAGCCGCACTAAAGAGTGCGAAACATCACCAACGCGTCGACGTATCCCAGCGATGGATGCCGGAACGCTTGCGGAATTCTTCCCACGATGTCGAAACCTAGCGACCGCCACAGCGCCACGGCGCGCGTGTTGGTGCTGACGACGAAGTTGAACTGCATACCGCGATAGCCGAGTTGCCGCGCCTGCTCAAGAGAGTGGAGGCACATGGCGCGCGCAACACCTCGTCCAGTCGCCGCGCCTGCAGTCATGTAGCCGCAGTTGCACACATGCTTGCCGCCACCGGCTTGATTCGTCCGAAGGTAATAGGTGCCGACGATCGCTCCATCGTCCTGCGCCACGAAGGTCGCGCGGTCGTGGCCGAGCCAGTAGGCCAGTGCGTCCCCTTCGGTCATATCCGGGTCCAGCGCGTACGTCTCGCCAGCACGGATGGTCGGCTCGATGATTCCCCAAATGGCGGCTCCATCGTCCCTCGTGGCTGGCCGGATGTACATGGAGCTCTCTGAGACGTTGCTGGCTGAGCAGAAAGGGGCGCCATGTATAGCACTCACCTGTGGGACGGCTCCACAGCGAGGATGAACTGTTCGCTGTGGTCAGCGTGAGGCGCCTCGAAAGGTGCGGCCTCCGCTACGGCCTCGATGGCTGCCAAGTCAGCTGGAGTTTCGGAACGGACGATGAGCGCCATGCGGATGAGTGTCGGCAGCGCCAACCGCCTTGCCTGACGGGACCACCTCGAGGCACAGAAACGAGCCGCCGCTAGACATCCTTCTTGTGCATCAGGTATTTGACGATGCCATCGGGGTAACCATCGATCTTCGCAAGCACGCCGTAGCCGTGCCTGCGATAAAAGTCAGGAGCCTGGAAGCTGAGTGTCGTCAGGTAGAAGACGTGGCAGCGACGTGCCCGTGCCCGCGATTCGAATTCCAGAATCAGCCGCGATCCGACACCCGCACTTCTGTGTTCGGCCTGAACCCAAAGTTGTAGTAATTCACAACAGGCTCCCCACGTTCGTCCGACAGCACCCCCGATCAGTCGCCCAGACGGATCCATCGCACACGATGCAATGCGACTGACGTCGGCAAGGAGCGGAGCAGCCCCGAAGTTGTAGTGCTCAAGGCCTGCGTCAACGGCAGCCAGCAAAGCTTCCGATGGCGCGTCCGTCGACGTGTACTCGATCGGTTGAGTAGGCATGCCAGAGTTTTGGGTCGATACCGGCTAGGACGGTTGGCCGCTTCGATGACTTTGCGGTGGGGCTGGCCAGCACATCGGCCACCGAGAATATTGAAATGTCCGCCATGAAGAACACCTCGTCAATCGGCGCGGAGTCTGGTTGTGGCCGCAAAGCGAACGGCACGCGAGGTCGATGAGGGCCCGTGCGCGAGCCTGCCGCGCGCTGCAACTTCCGCAATACACGAAGTGACAGTACCGGTCGGGACTGTGGTCGACCAGCCATGGCACCAGTCGCTTCGATCGTATGTACCGCGAGGTTCCGGGGCACGGGTTCGGCCCCGGCACGGGAACGGGGGCAGCGGGCTGGATCAACGACGCGGTGCGCTTCTGGGCGCGTGCGCCGAGCCAACGCCCGCCGCGGCCCCCGCGGTGACGGCCCGTCACACACTGCTCCGCATCCGGCGACTGGACGCGTTCGTGCCATTCCATACATTGGGGATAGGGGGATCGTGAGATGAGCGCCCACACTTCCTCGCCGCCGGTCTTCGGCGCCGAGGAGAGTGGTATGGCTCGACTACTGACTCATTCCCGCACTCTCACCGCTTTCCAGAGGCCGTCGGCGCGTATTCCCCTGCGCGGCGTTGCGATGGCCATGGTGCTGGCTGGTCTGCTCAGTTCGAGTGACCTCATGGCGAGGCGTGGCGTCGAGCCCGCCCGTGGCGACGCTTACGACCCGCTGCTCTCCGAACCGGGCACTGTGTGCGCCCCCGCCGTCGCCGGACGTCCGCCCTTGCTTCAGAAGCTGATCCTCGCGCAAACCGAGACCAAACCCTTCAGGCCGCAGCCGATGCAGGCCGCGGGCGGCGAAGTACCGCTGTACGACAACCTCGGCACGCTGTCCCTCAAGGTAGGAACGCGCAACGCAAAGGCACAGCAGTACTTCGACCAGGGCCTCCGCTGGGCCTTCGCATTCAACCACGCCGAAGCTCAGCGCGCCTTCCAGGCCGCGCAGAAGCTGGACCCGAAGCTCGCGATGGCCTGGTGGGGCGAGGCGCTGGTGCTCGGGCCGAACATCAACGCGCCGATGCTGCCCGAGGCGGCGCCGGCGGCGCTTGCCGCGCTGGCCAAGGCCGTCGAACTGGCGCCCGGCGCCCCGGCCAAGGATCGTGCACTGATCGCGGCTCTCCAGAAACGCTACTCCGCGGATCCGAAGGCCGAGCGAGCCGCACTCGACGCGGCCTACGCCGACGCGATGAAGTCGGTCGCCGAGAAGTATCCGGGCGACGACACCATTCTCACGCTGTACGCCGAGTCCGTGATGGATACGCAAGCCTGGGACTACTGGGAGGCGGGCGGCGCGAAGCCCAAGGGCCGCGCCGGCGATCTGCTCGCGGCGCTGGAGAAGGTGCTCGCGCGCAGTCCAGGTCACCCCGGAGCGATCCACCTCTATATCCACGCGGTCGAGGCATCGACAAAACCCGAGCGCGCGCTGCCGCACGCGCGACGGCTGGCCGCGCTGATGCCGGGCGCGGGCCACATCGTGCACATGCCGGCCCACATCTACTACCGCATTGGCCTGTACAGGGAGTCGCTGGAAACGAACAAGCGCGCGATGGCCGTCGACGAGCAGTACTTCAAGACCTCGCCCTCGGACCCGATGTACAGGTCGGCCTACTACCCGCACAACATCCACTTCGTGCTGGTCTCGGCGCAGATGGGTGGCGATGGCCCGACCGCGATCGAGGCCGCGCGCAGACTCGACGCTTCACTGTCCGACACGGTGATCGCGCAGTTTGCCGTGCTGGAACCCATCAAGGCCGCACCCTACCTCGCCCACGCGCTGTTCAGCGCGCCCGAGACGACCCTCGCCTTGAAAGCGCCGCCGAAGGAGCAAGTGCTGGTATCCGCGCTGGCGCACTACGCACGCGCGCTCGCCTTCGCAGCGAAGAAGGACACGACCAGCGCACAGCGCGAGATCGATGCCATCGCCGTGATGGAGCAGAAGGCCGACTTCAAGCCGTACACCGACTGGGCCGTACCAGGCCAGGAGATCGTGCAGACCGCGCGGCTGGTCGCGAGCGCGCGCCTCGCCGACGCGCAGGGCAACCTCCCCGCGGCGGCCAAGGCCTACGAGGAGGCGATCGCCATCGAAGACGCGCTCGCCTACATGGAGCCGCCCTATTGGTACTACCCGATCCGCCAGTCGTTGGGCTCGGTCTATCTGCGACAGGGCAAGCTCGATGCCGCCGAGAAGGCCCTGCGCGATTCGCTGGGCCGCGTGCGTAGCAACGGCTGGGCGCTGGCGGGCCTGGCGGGGGGCTACAAGCGCAAGGGCGACGCGAAGGCCGAGGCCTCGGCGCGCCAGGCTTACGCGCGGGCCTGGCTCGGCGGCGCGGCGCCCGACGTCAGCCGACTGTAGCCAGCCAGACGGGCCCTTGTCGGGCCCCACACAATGGCCTCGGGGCGGGCTTGGAGCGTCAGATGTAGCGGATCTCGATGATCTCGAACAAGCGCGTGCCGCCCGGTGCTGAATGGCCGGCCACCACCGGAGCCAGCCTCACTCTCGCTTCTCGGCCTCGGCCTCGCCGGTCTCGCCCTTACCCGCTGCCGCACGCAATGGACGACGGATCATCAAGCCGCAGGTCCCTGACTCCAGTCCCGTTCGGGGAGCCCTCAGCCTCAAGGATTGCGTCGGTGCAGCGCGACCCCTCTTTCACGTCCAGGCCGATAGTCCGCGGGTCCCCGGTTCGGTGAGCAACTCCGCGCAGAGTCAAGGATGGCCACCGAGCATCGCCCGATGCATCCGACCGCACACGGCACTGGGCTGCCCCCGTCTCTCTGGACACGATGGATGGCAACATGTGTCTAGGAGAGAGCGATGGGGACAAGAAGGAAGTTCACGGACGAGTTCAAGCGTGAGGCGGTGAAGCTGGCAACGCAGCCCGGCGTGCCGATGACGAAGGTGGCGGCCGAGCCCGGAGTCGAGCGCAGCGTGCTGCGCCGGTGGATTCTGAACACGCGAGGCGGTCGATATGAACCCACGCCTGGCAAGCCGCTCAAGAGCGACATGCAGGCGGAGCTCGAGCAGGTCAAGCGCGAGCTTGCTCGGGGGAAGATGGAACGCGACACCCTATAAAGGGCGCCCGGCTACTTCGCGAACGACCCGACGTGAGATTTGGCTTCATTGCCAAGCATCGTGCGGTGTGGCTGATTCGCGTGATGTGCGCGGTCCTGCAGGTTTCCCCGATTGGATTTTACGAATGGTTCGGCAGAGCGCCGAGCCGGCGTGCTCGGGCCAACGAGAAGCTCACCGGACTGATCCGGCAGCGCTTCGAGGCGAGCGACCGCACCGACGGCAGCCGTCGCGTCTGGCGCGATCTGCAGGCATGGGGCGAGCGCTGCGGCATTCATCGGGTCGAACGGCTGATGCACGCTGCGAGCCTGGCGGCTCGCAAGAAACGTCGCCGCGTGCCCAACGACACAGGCGTGTGGCCTGAACACAGCATCGCACCCAATCTGCTGCAGCGCGCATTCGAGGCTGAGGCTCCCAACCGCAAGTGGCTGGCCGACTTCACCTACGTCTGGACCGCGGAGGCTGGCTGTATGTGGCCGTCGTGCTGGACCTGTACTCGCGCCGAGTCGTCGGCTGGTCGCTGAAGTCGGAGATGACCGCACAGCTCGTGATCGACGACTTGGTGATGGCGGTCTGGCGCCGGGGCATGCCGAAGGAACTCCTGCACCACTCCGACCAG
>Ga0105090_10001524_pt1 | contig 12532 bp, 10 predicted proteins | sample PPLLak3March2015_FD_79110 | JGI IMG/M metagenome (GOLD analysis project Ga0105090, IMG submission 79110) | Freshwater sediment microbial communities from Prairie Pothole Lake near Jamestown, North Dakota, USA - PPLs Lake P7 Core (1) Depth... | ecosystem: Environmental > Aquatic > Freshwater >... | reverse complement strand
TTGGCCTTGGCCGACAGGATCTGCCGCGCTTCGTCGGTATACGCCGGCGCGAGCAGCACTTCGACGAACTGCTTCGACACCGCGCGAGCGGCGTCGCCGTCGACCGGCCGGTTGAACGCGATGATGCCGCCGAAGGCCGACGTCGGATCGGTGCGAAAGGCGCGCGCGTAGGCGTCGGCTGAATCGGCGCCTACCGCCACCCCGCAGGGGTTCGCGTGCTTGACGATCACGCAGGCCGGCGCATCGAGGCTCTTGACGCATTCCCAGGCGGCGTCGGCGTCGGCGATGTTGTTGTACGAAAGCTCCTTGCCCTGCAACTGGCGTGCGGTGACGAGCGAGCCGGGCGCCGGATGCAGGTCGCGGTAGAACGCGGCGCGCTGGTGCGGATTCTCGCCGTAGCGCAGATCCTGCAGCTTGACGAAGCGGCCGTTTGCCTGCCGAGGGAACTCCCCGCGCGTGCCGTCGGGCTGCAGCGAAGACAGATAGTCGGAAATCGCGCCGTCGTAGCCGGCGATTGCGTTGAACGCGGCGACCGCCAGCGCGAAGCGCGTGGCGTCGGACAGCCCGCCGGTGTCTTGCAGCTCCGCCAGCACTGCGCCGTACTGCGACGCGTCGGTCAGCACGCCGACGCCACGCCAGTTCTTGGCCGCCGAGCGCACCATCGCAGGACCGCCGATGTCGATGTTCTCGATCGCGTCTTCCAGCGTGCAGTCGGGCCTGGCGACGGTCGCCTCGAACGGGTACAGGTTGACGACCAGCAGGTCGATCGGCGCGATGCCGTGCGCCGCGATCGCGGCCATGTGGGCGTCGAGCTCGCGGCGTGCGAGCAGGCCGCCGTGGATCGTCGGGTGCAGCGTCTTGACCCGGCCATCGAGCATTTCGGGGAAGCCGGTGTGCTCCGACGCCTCGGTGACCGCGATGCCGTTGTCGGCAAGCAGCTTCGCGGTGCCGCCGGTCGAGAGGATCGCCACGCCCAGCGACGCGAGCGCGCGGGCGAGGTCGACGACGCCGGTCTTGTCCGACACACTGATCAGCGCGCGCATTGCCTTGCAGCTTGTCTGGTTCATGGTCAGAGCATGCCGTGATGCTGCAGCTTCTTGCGCAGCGTATTGCGGTTGATGCCGAGCATCTCGCTCGCGCGAAGCTGGTTGCCCTGCGCCTCGCGCATGACGACCTCGAGCATCGGGCGCTCGACTGCCTGAATCACCATCTGGTAGATCGCGTTCGGCGGAGTGCCTTCGAGGTCGCGGAAGTACTTTTCGAGGCTTCGGGACACAACCTCGTCGAGATTCGTTTGCCTGCTCATGCCAGGTGGCTCCACCGGAACAGCTTGTCGTTGGCTGCCTCGCCGCAACTGGCGGCGTCGGCCCTGTCATCGCGGTCCGGCGTGAGGACCTCGGCGAGGAACCGGTCGACCGCATCGAGCTGCTGCTCGGGGCACTCGAGCCGGTTGAATCGGTCGAGGAACGCGCGCGCGCGCCCTGCGTCGGCCTGCCGGCCGATCATCGCGCGCAGGTACCAGCCGACATGCTTGCGCGCGGTGCGCACGCCGGTGAATTCGCCGTTGAAGGCGTAATGATCGAGCAGATGATCGCTCAGCACCGCGCGCAGTTCGGCGGCGTCGGGCGGCGCCAGCAGCGCGCCGGTTTCGAGGAAGTGGGCGATCTCGCGAAAGATCCACGGCCGGCCCTGCGCTGCACGGCCGATCATCACCGCGTCGGCGCCGGTGATGCGCAGCACTGCCAACGCCTTGTGAGGCCCGTCGATGTCGCCGTTGGCGACGACAGGCACCGACACCGCGGCCTTCACGTCGGCGATCGTTCCGTATTCGGCCTGTCCGCCGTAGGCGCAGGCGCGCGTGCGGCCGTGCACGGTGATCATCGCCGCGCCCGCGCGCTCGAAGTCGCGCGCCAGCCGGACGGCGTTGCGGCGCGACGGCGAAGGGCCGGTGCGCATCTTGACGGTGACCGGCACCTGCACGGCCGATGCCACCGCGTCGACGATTGCCAGGGCGAGCGCTTCGTCGCCCATCAGCGCGGAGCCCGACCAGGCGTTGCAGACTTTCTTCGCCGGACAGCCCATGTTGATGTCGATGATCTGCGCACCCCGGTCGACGTTGAAGCGCGCCGCCTCGGCCATCATCCGCGGATCGGCGCCGGCGATCTGCACCGCCTTCGGCTCCATCTCGCCCTCGTGATCGATGCGCCGCGATGTCTTGACGCTGGCCCAGAGTTTCGGGTTCGACGCGGCCATCTCCGAGACTGCGTAGCCCGCGCCAAGGCGCTTGCAAAGCTGACGAAAGGGCCGGTCGGTGACCCCCGCCATCGGCGCAACGAACACCTTGTTGCGCAAAGCGAAAGGACCGATTCTCATCGATGCAGGCCTGGATGGTCGGGAAAGGAAAGAAGCGGACGCAGCGTCCGAAGGGAGGGCGATTCTAACGGATTACACGCTGCCTAAAAAGTGTGCAGTGCAACAAGCGGTCTGGATGCGTGCGCCAATTTCAGACGCGCAGGCCGAACATGAAGGCGCGCGCCAGCACTCGCCGCGCAGGCGCAGCCACGTCGAGCAAGCCGAGTGCGAGCGATTGCAGCGACACCGGCATCGGTGCGGTGAACAGCGTGGCCAGCGTGTCGGTGACCGCGACCGTGGCGTAGCGATCGGTGCGCCGGGCCCGTGCGAATGCCGGCAGCGCGTCGGCGAGACGCACGCCGCGCGCGCGCGCATCGCCGAGGTGCTCGGCGAGCACGAATGCGTCGCGCAGGCCGAGGTTCAGGCCCTGGCCGGCAACCGGGTGCAGCGCCTGTGCGGCGTTGCCGATCGCGACCTCGCTGCCGCGCACGATCGATGAGCGCATCCTGCGCTGCAGCGGCGCGACCTGCGGGCTGTCGCACAGTTCGAATGCGCCGAGCCATGGGCCGAAGCGCATGTAAAGCTCGGTGCAGAAGGCATCGGGCGACAGCGCCGCGCGCCGTCGCGCCAGGTCGGGCCGGCTGCACCAGACCACCGACCAGCGATCGGTTTCGGGCAGTGGCAGCAGCGCCAGCGGCCCCTCGTCGGTGAAGCGCTCGAACGCGACCCCGGCGCCTGGCCGGCGCGCCCGCACGGTGGCCAGCAACGCCGCCTGGTCGAAGTCGCGCAGCCTGCTGTCCTTGCCGGCGTCGCCGTCGGCGACGACGGTGACCGCGTCGGCCGGTCTGCTGTCCGCTTCGGCTGCGAGCGACTCGCTGTGAGTCGTGGGCGAATCGGACGAACGGGATGCATCGGCCCCGGTTGCGCCGACGCTTCGCGACAGCGCGCCGTGCAGCGCGTCGTAGCGCACGACGTGGCCCAGCGCCGGCACGCCAAGTTCGGCCGCCGTTAGCCGAGTATGGCCGGCGGCGCCGCGCAGCGACACGTCGATGGCGAGGATTGGCGCCGATTCGGGCACTGCGCCGATCCGGGCCAGCAGCTGCCAGCTGCCCAGCGACAGCGCGATCGTCCGGCGCGCGAGCCAGGGGGGCAACTCGGCGGCCGGCGCGTCGCAGGCGAGTTCTGCAGCGTCGAAGCCCTGGCGCGCGAGCAGCCCGCGCAAGGCGAGCGAGACCGGGCCGGTGCCGGCGATGCGGATCGTGGTGCCCTTGTTCATCCGCGCATCAGCGACTCGATCGCATCGGGCGCTTTCGGCACGTCGCAGGTGAGGATCTCGCAGCCGGCTGCGGTGACGGCCGCGTCGTCCTCGATGCGGATGCCGATGTCGTGGAAGGCCTTCGGCACGTCGTCGGCGGCGCGCACGTAGATGCCCGGCTCGACAGTCAGAACCATGCCCGGCCTCAGCACGCGCCACGGCCGGCCATGCTCGCCAGGGGGCTGGCCGGGCTCGCGGTAGTCGCCGCAGTCGTGCACGTCCATGCCGAGCCAGTGACCGGTTCGGTGCATGTAGAAGCGTCGGTAGGCGCCCGATTCGATTGCGCCGTCGAGCGTGCCTTCGATCAGCCCGCAGTCGATCATGCCCTGCGCAAGCACGCGGACCGCCGCATCGTGCGGATCGGTGAAGCGCGCACCGGCCTTCGTTGCCTCTATCGCGGCGTGCTGAGAGGCGAGCACGATGTCGTAGAGTTCGCGCTGCGGGTCGCTGAAGCGACCGTTGACCGGAAAGGTGCGTGTGATGTCGGATGCGTAGCCGTCGAGCTCGCAGCCGGCATCGATCAGCAGCAGGTCGCCGTCGGCGAGCAACGCGTCGTTCTCGGCGTAGTGAAGCACGCAGGCATTTCGGCCGCCGGCGACGATCGACCCGTAGGCGGGGAACTGCGAGCCGTTCGCCCGGAACTCGTGCAGAAGTTCGGCTTCGATTTCGTACTCGCGGCGGCCGGGCCGCGTGGCGCGCATCGCGCGCACGTGCGCGTTCGCCGATATCCGGGCCGCGCGGCGCATGACGTCGAGTTCGTGCGCGTCCTTGACCAGCCGCATCTCGTCGAGTGCGTGCAGCACGTCGAAAGCCTGCGACGGCGCGGTCACGCCCGCTCGCGATTGCGCGCGCACCGCGTCGAGCCAGCCGCGCAGCCGCCTGTCGAGCCCGGGGTCGGTGCCCATTGCATGCCACACCGCGGCGCGGTCGGCCAGCAGCTTCGGCAGTTCGGCGTCGAGCTCGCCGAATGCGAACGCGCGATCGAACCCGAAGCGCTCTCTGGCGTGCTCGGGGCCGTGTCGCCAGCCGTCCCAGATTTCACGCTCCTCGTTCTTCTCGCGGCAGAACAGGATCGATTCCTCGCGATCGGCATCGGCGATGATGACGACGGCCGCTTCCGGCTCGGGAAACCCGGTCAGCCAGTAGAAATGGCTGTCCCAGCGGTACGGATAGTGGCTGTCGCGGTTGCGCGGCTTCTCGGGCGCGGTGAAGACGATCGCGACGCCGCCGCCGCGCTCGCGCATGGCAGCGGCGAGTCGGGCGCGCCGCGAAACGTGAACCTGCATGCCGTGCTCCAGAATCATCGGGTACGCAATTGTGCATCCAGAGCGGCGAGTCGCGCCGGCGTGCCCACATCGATCCACAGGCCGTCGTGGCGTTCGGCTGCCGCGCGGCGCTGTGCCGCCGCCGCCCGCAGCAGCGGCGCGAGCCCTGCCGGGGTATTGCCATCGAGGCCCGCGAACAGCGCGGGATCGTAGATGCCGAGGCCGGAAAAAGTCAGGCGTCCGCGTTCGTCGGCGCCGAGCAAGCCGTCGGCCAGCGAGAAGTCGCCGCCCGGATGGTGGGGTGGATTCGGCACCAGCAGGCACCAGGCGAGCAGGGCCTCGGCGCGCAGCCGCGCCGCGATTCCGGTGGCGCGCGCAAGCGGGAAATCGCAGAACACGTCGCCGTTGACGACCAGGAAGGGGCCGGCGCCGAGCAGTGGCAGCGCGCGGGCGATGCCGCCCGCAGTCTCGAGCGCCGGATTCTCGGCTGAATACGCGATGCGAAGCCCCCATCTGGCACCGTCGCCGAGCGCCTGCTCGAGCATCGCGCCGAGATGCGCATGGTTGATCACGACTTCGCGAAAACCCGCCGCTGCGAGTGCTTCCAGATGCCAGGCGATCAGCGGCTTGCCGCCCGCTTCGAGCAAGGGCTTCGGACAGTGGTCGGTCAACGGCCGCATCCGTTTGCCGCGGCCGGCGGCCAGGATCATCGCGCGCATCGGGATGCCGGGCGCCTCAGGAAGTCACGCCGATCCGCGCGGCGCGGTTTTCGACGCGATCGATCAACCGCGCCAGCGCGGTGAAGGCGCTGTAGCGGCCGGCGACTGCGATCACCGGCGCGAGCACGCGCGGCATGTCGGCCAGGTAGCGCTGTTTGCCGTCGCGGTAGTTCAGGCGCGCGAAGATGCCCAGCACTTTCAGGTGCCGCTGCAGGCCCATCCACTCGAAGTCGCGCCAGAACTCGCCGAAGTCGTCGGCCAGCGGCAGGCCGCGCGCGCGTGCGCTCTCCCACCAGCGAATCGCCCAGTCGAGCTGAATCTCGTCGGGCCACGAGACGTAAGCGTCGCGCAACAGCGAGACGAGGTCGTAGGTGATCGGGCCGAACACGGCATCCTGGAAATCGAGCACGCCGGGCACGAACTGCGCGGCGGCAGCCCCGCTTGCGCCCGTTCGTGCGCCGGCGCCGTCGGTCCAGCCATCGCCGGCGCCGACCATCAGGTTGCGCGAGTGGTAATCGCGGTGCACGTAGACGCGCGGCTGGGCCAGGTTGTTGGCCAGCAGCGCGTCGAAGGCCGCCCGCAGCACGTTGCGATCGTCGTCGGTGGGCTGGAAGCCGCGATGGCGCGCCAGGTACCAGTCCGGGTACAGCATCAGTTCGCGATCGAGCAGCGCACGGTCGTAGTCGGGAAAGACGCCGACCCTGCTGGCAGTCTGCATCGTGACGATCGCCTGCCCGGCGCCGCGGTAAAGCCGCTCGATTTCGGCCACGTCCGGGTTGCGGGACAGCCGGTCGAGCAGCGTTTCTCCGCCGAGATCGTCGAGCAGAAGGAAGCCGCGTTCGAGGTCGGCCTCGACGATCGCCGGCACGCGCAGGCCGGCGTCGCGAAGGACGGTGGCGGCGTGGACGAAGGCCCGGCAGTCTTCCTGCGGCGGCGGCGCGTCCATGACGATCAGGCTCGCCACCGCGCCGCCGCGCGTATCGACCCGGAAGTAGCGCCGGAAGCTCGCGTCATCGGAGGCGGCGCGGATCGTTTCGATCGCCAGTGCGTGGCGCGCGGCGAAGCCCTGGAGCCAGCCGCGCAGCGATTCGAGCCTGGGGTCGGCAGCCAGGATCGGGGGCGGTTCGGACGGCAGAGTTGCGGCGGGCGAGCGTAAGGCGCGGGGCATGGCGCGTTGGTCGGGGCCGGGAGGGTTTCGGATGCCGGGGCAGCGGCGATCGTCGCGTGCGACGCCGGTTTGCCGCGGGGCGATCCGTATAATAAGGCCAGTCGCCGTACAACGTTTCAGCCATGACTTCCCGAGAGGCCGCGCTTTGCCATTAGCGCAATGAATCGCCGATCGTGCGCCTTCCTTCCGAATGGGTCGCCGAAAGAAAGCTCCCCGCCGCTTCCGCCCACTGCTGGCTCGCCTGAACGGCGCTGCCGGTCGTGCCGGCGCGCTGGTCGTGTTGCTTGCGCTGGCCCAGGCCGCGCCCGGGCTGTCCGCGCAGCCGCTGGCGGCCTCCGACGGCGCGGCGGCGCCGTTGCAGCTTCGCTTCGAGCCTGCCCTGCGGGAGTCGAACGCCGAGATCCGCGATGGCCGGGCCACCTACGGTCGCGGTGACAGGGCCACCGCGCGCATGGGCCGGGATGCGACGCTCGAGGGCGACGCCGAACTGCGGCGCGCCGGCACCGTCGTGCGGGCCGACCGGATCACGTACTACGAAGCCGACGAGGAGGTCATCGCGGTCGGCAACGTCCGCATCTCGCGCGATGGCAACCTGTTCGTCGGTTCGCAATTGCGTCTTCGGCTCGACACGAACGAGGGCAGTTTCGTGTCGCCGGCCTATTTCCTGCCGCAGTTCAACGGCCGCGGGCGCGCCGACCTGATCGAGTTCCTCGGCAGCGACCGCACGCGGTTGACGCGCGCCACCTACACGACCTGCGAGCCCGACGACCCCGACTGGATCCTGCAGGCGCGGACGCTGACGCTCGACGAGGCCGACGGCTCCGGCTCGGGCAGGTCCGCGAGCCTGTCGTTCATGGGCGTGAAGATCCTCGCGCTGCCTGCCTTCGCGTTTCCGCTCGGCGACGAGCGCAAGAGCGGCGTGCTGCCCCCCACGATGTCGATCAACTCGCGCACCGGCCTGGACGTGGTCGTGCCCTACTACTGGAACATGGCGCCGAACCGCGACTTCACGTTCTATCCGCGACTCAGCACCAAGCGCGGCGCGCAGCTCGGCGGCGAGTTCCGCTACCTGGAGCCGCGTTACCAGGGCGACATCAGTTTCGAGTTGAATCCGGACGACCAGGTGACCGGCCAGGCCCGATACTACTATCAGCTTCGTCACGGCTTCCGCGATTACGCCGGGTGGGCGGGCGGGTGGGAAGTGCGCGATGTGTCCGATGACGACTACTTCATCGACTACTCGCGGTCGATCATGACCAGTTCCGACAGGGTGCTGCCGCAGCGCTTCTACGCTACGCGAACTGTGGCGCGCGACTGGTCGCTGCTGGTCGACGTGCAGAAGTGGAAGCCGATCCTCGATTCCCGGCCCGGACCCTACGAGAAGGTGCCGCAGCTGCAATTGAGGCAGCTGCGCCGCGACGTGGCCGGCTTCGACATCGACACGACCGTCGATTCGACGCTGTTCGCCGCGCCGACGCCCACCGGGCCGCAGGGCTGGCGGATGTACGCCAATCCGCAGGTGAGCTGGCCGTTCGTGCGGCCGGGCTGGTCGATCGTGCCGAAGCTGTCGGTGCACGCCAGCAGCTATCAGCTCGAACGGAACGCCAGCTACGACACGACGCTGACGAGGGTCTTGCCGACGTATTCGATCGATGCCGGCATGCAGTTCGAGCGGCCAGCGGAGTTCTTCGGTCGCGAGTTCACGCAGACGCTCGAGCCGCGGCTGTTCTATGCATACACGCCGTACCGCGATCAGTCGGAGTTTCCGGTTTTCGACAGCGCGACCACTGATTTCAGCTTCGCTCAGCTGTTTTCGGAGAACACTTTCGTCGGCAACGACCGGATCGCCGATTCCAACCACCTGACCGCGGCAGCGGTGTCGCGGCTGATCGATCCCGCAACCGGAGCAGAGAAGATGCGCTTCGCGGTCGGGCAGCGCGTTTACTTCGACGACCAGCGCGTCACGTTGCCCGGCGTTCCTCCGCTGTCCGATGGACGCACCGACATCCTGCTGGCGGCCTATGGCGACCTGGGCAGCGGCATGAGCTTCGACACCGGCCTGCAGTACACCGTCGACAAGGCGAATGTTCCCCGCTTCAGCGCGCTGTGGCGATGGCTGCCGCGCGAGGGCCAGGTGCTCAACGTCGGCGCGCGATACCGTCAGGAGGAGATCGGCCAGCTGGACACGTCGTGGCGCTGGCCGCTGGCGCGGCGATGGATGTCGATGGTCAGGCTCAACTACTCGTTCCTCGACAAGGGGGTCGATCCGGTCAGCCGCATCCCGAACCAGCGCGGCATGGTCGAAAGCGTGCTGGGCCTCGAGTACGACGCCTGCTGCTGGATCTCGCGCTTCGTCCTGCAGCGCTACACGACGGGCGCCGATACCGCAACCACCGCTTTCTTCTTCCAGCTCGAACTCAAGGGTCTGAGCCGGATCGGAAACGATCCGTTCGATATACTGCGCCGGAACATCCCTGGCTTCAGAGTGCCGGACGGCAGGCCGGGACCGGTATCGCGCTACTTCGGTTACGAATGAAAGATCGTCTGTCATCGCGGGGCGTGCTGCGTCCGGTTATTGCTGTGCTTGCGTTCGCGCTGTTTGCCGGCAGCGCCGGCGCGCAGCTTCGCATGCCTGCGCCAGCGGGGAGCTCGGCGCAGCCCGGCGATCCGTCGCTGCGGCTGCCCGGCGCTTCGGCTTCGCCGGGCACGGCGCCTGCAAGCGCCGCGCCGAGCGCGCCGGCGCCGACGGCGTCGCCGTCGATCCGCGAACTCGACCGCGTCGTGGCGGTGGTCAACAGCGACGTGATCACGCTGAGGGAACTCGATCGGCGCGCGGATATCGGTGCCCAGCAGCTGGGCCGGCAGGGGGTCGAGCTGCCGCCGCGCGACGTGCTGCTGCGCCAGGTTCTCGAGCGGATGATCATCGACCGCGCGCAGGACCAGATGGCGCGGGACTTCGGATTGCGCGTCGATGGCCAGCAGCTCGAACGCGCAATCGCGGGCCTCGCCCAGGAGAACGGGCTCACCGTCGCCCAGTTGCGACAGCGTGTCGAAAGCTCCGGCGAGAGCTACGACCGGTTTCGCGAGGACCTGCGCCAGGAGATCCTGCTCACCCGGCTGCGCGAGCGCGAGGTCGATTCGAAGGTCCAGGTCAGCGATGCCGATGTCGACGCGTTCGTCGCCGCGCAGGCACAGCAGCCATCCGTTGCGGCCGAGTACCTGGTCGCGCAGATCCTGCTCAGGATTCCCGAGGGCGCTACCGCCGAGCAGATCGAGCGCCAGCGCCTGCGTGGCGAAGAGATCCGCAAGCAGCTTGGCGAGGGCGCCAACTTCGCCCGGCTTGCGGCCGCCTTTTCCGATGCCCCCGATGCGTTGAGCGGTGGCCTGCTCGGCTGGCGCGCGGCGGACCGATTGCCCGAGCTGTTCGCGCAGGCGGTCCAGCCGATGCGCAAGAGCGAGGTCTCCGGCCTGTTGCGCAGCCCGGCGGGCTTTCACCTGCTGATGCTGGTCGACCGGCGCGACGGCGGGACTGGCCGAACGCTGCAGGGAGCCCCGGTCACACAGACGCGGGCGCGCCACATCCTGATCCGGCCGAACGAAATGGTCAGCGAGGCGGATGCCGTTCGCCGGCTTGGCGAGATCCGCCAGCGTGTCGAGGCGGGCAGCGCTGATTTCGCCGAGATGGCCCGGCAGTATTCGTCGGACGGCAGCGCCGGCCGTGGCGGCGACCTCGGCTGGATCTATCCGGGCGATACGGTGCCCGAGTTCGAGCGCGCGATGCAGGCATTGACGCCAGGCAGTATCAGCGAACCGGTACGAACGACGTTCGGCGTGCACCTGATCCAGGTGCTCGAGCGGCGCACCGACGAGGCCTCGCCGGAGCGCGTGCGCCAGCAGGCGCGCGAAGTCCTGCGCGCGCGCCGCATCGATGAGCGCTACCAGGACTGGCTGCGCCAGTTGCGCGACAGCACGTACGTCGAGTACAAGCTCGACGGCAACTGAGGCAGAGCGCTACTTGGACGGCGGTTCACCGACACGGACGACCGGCGGTCATCGGGCGCGCAAGCGCTTCGGCCAGCACTTCCTGGCCGACACCGGGGTCGTGCATGCCATTGTCGATGCGATCGCTCCGCGTGAAGGCCAGACGATCGTCGAGATCGGGCCTGGACTCGCGGCGCTGACCGACGCGTTGCTCGAACGGGTCGAAACGATCCAGGCGGTCGAGATCGATCGCGACCTTGCCGCCCGGCTGCGCCGCCGCCATTCCGAAGGCCGACTCGTGCTGCACGAAGCCGATGCGCTCGACTTCGACTTCCGCACGGCGCTGGCCGAGCCGGTCCGCGCCGGCGGCGGGCTCCTTCGCATCGTCGGCAATCTGCCGTACAACATCTCGAGCCCGTTGCTGGTGCGCCTGCTGGAGTTCCGGGACATCGTCATCGACCAGCACTTCATGCTGCAGAAGGAAGTCGTCGACCGGATCGTCGCGGCGCCCGGCACGACCGATTGCGGTCGGCTCACGGTGCTGTTGCAGTCGTTCTACGACTGCGTGAAGCTTTTCGATGTGCCGCCCGAGGCCTTCGATCCGCCGCCGCGCGTCGACTCGGCGGTGCTCAGGATGAATGTTCGACGCGATCGTCTGGGCGACGACCCGGCACCGTTGCAGCGGTTGCTGGCTGTGGCCTTCGGCCAGCGGCGCAAGATGCTGCGCGGCACGCTGCTGCCCTGGCTGGCGCAGCGCGGCGTGCCGGTCGACGACATCGACCCGACCGCGCGTGCCGAGGAGATCTGCATCGAAACCTGGCGCTCGCTCGCTGCCCGACTGGCTGCGGCAGGCTGAGCGAGCCTCCTCCGGCGCCGCCTGCTTCAGGAAGGCTTGTGCTCGATCAGTTCGATCTTGTAGCCGTCGGGGTCCTCGACGAAAGCGATTACCGTGCTGCCGCCCTTGACCGGACCGGCCTCGCGCGTGATCCTGCCGCCGGCCGCCCGGATGCGGTCGCAGGCTGCGGCGGCGTCGGGCACCTCGATTGCCACGTGGCCGTAGGCGTTGCCGAGCTCATAGCGATCGACGCCGTGGTTGAAGGTCAGCTCGAGGACCGCGCCCTCCGATTCATCGCCGTAACCGACGAATGCCAGCGAGTACTTCTGTTCGGGGCGTTCGGTCCTGCGCAGCAGTCGCATGCCGAGTGTCGCGGTGTAGAAGTCGATCGATCGTTGCATGTCGCCGACGCGCAGCATCGTGTGCAGGATTCTCATCTCGTTGATCTCCGTTTCTTGTGAAAAGGTGAGCAGGGCGCGCGCGTGCCGGGAGTCAGGCTTCGGCGTCGTCGGGGAACTGGCGCAGCCAACTGCGCGCACGCTCGAAATCGGGAAACAGTTCGCCGACCGTGGACCAGAAGCGCGGCCCGTGGTTCATCTCGCGCAGGTGTGCGAGTTCGTGCGCGATCACGTAGTCGACGATCTCGAGCGGGAAGTGGACGAGCCGCCAGTTCAGGCGGATCGAGCCGTCAGGCGTGCAGCTGCCCCAGCGGGTGCGCGCCGACGACAGCGCCCAGCGGGTTGGAGCGCGGCCCAGGCGGCTCGAGAACAGCGGGATGCGCTCGCCAAAGGTCGCGCGCGCGCGCTGCTGAAGCCACGACTGGATGCGGTCCTTCATCTGTTGGCAGTTCGCGCCCGCGGGCAGGCCGATGCGCAACTCATCGCCAACTGCCTCGAC
>Ga0105090_10001523_pt1 | contig 12535 bp, 15 predicted proteins | sample PPLLak3March2015_FD_79110 | JGI IMG/M metagenome (GOLD analysis project Ga0105090, IMG submission 79110) | Freshwater sediment microbial communities from Prairie Pothole Lake near Jamestown, North Dakota, USA - PPLs Lake P7 Core (1) Depth... | ecosystem: Environmental > Aquatic > Freshwater >... | reverse complement strand
GCCGTCACCTGCCACAAATGTCCGATCGTGTCTGTATGCCCGGTCAAGACGGTGATCGGTGACTACGTCGAGCGCAAGGTTGCCAACCCTGCCGCCGTGAAGACGAAGAAGAAGTAGTCCAGCGACCGGTGCCTGCAGTGGGGCAGCGGCTGGTGCTGCCTTGTATCTGCCCTTCAGCGAGATCTTCGACCCAACTGCTCTGACCCGGTAGACACTGTAGAAATCGACCGTCACCGCCGTGCCGCGAATGGTGGGTGCGACGGCCACGCACCTGCAGTGCCTGCGTCGCCTGGTCGACGATGATGGTTGGATCCGCACGCTGAGGGAAGAGGCCGAGAACGAGTGCACGCGCCTGATGGCCCCCGTGCGGATCGCGCGACCCGAGGCGCTCGAGTGGCTGCTGATCGCGCTGGCGCAATGGATCTTCTACGTTGGCTTTGGTCGGTGCCTAGCTACCAAGGGAGGCCCCCCGGGTCTGCCGGGGAGGCAGTAAGGGTTTGAGGAGTAGCCGACAAGGCTGCCGATTTCGAGGGGTGTGAGTCCCCTTACCGCCAATTACCCGGCCAGCGAAGAGCAGGCCAGCGCGCGCGCCCGCCGCATCGGACAGCAGCGGCCCGTGACCGTGTACCGGCTGGTGACGCAGGGCTGGATCATGGAGAAGATCGTGCGCCTGCACCGCAGCAAGCGCGACCGGGCCAAAGGCATCCTGAGCAGTGAGGACGCGGGCGCGCCGATCGACGCGGCACAGTTGATGGAATTGCTGCGCTCGCAGTAGGCAAGGCCACGCTATTCCTTAGGCTGGCCCTGGTTCTTGTCACGCTTCGCATCTTCGTCACGAGCGTCCTTGTCGGTGGGCTTGGGCTCAGCTATCGGTGCCGGTGCCTGGGCGGTCGACGGGTTCGAGGGCGTTTGTGCCCTGGACGCTGCGGCGGCCGGACGCGGTTCCGCTGGCCTGGCGGACTGTGCCGCGTCGGGTTTGCCCCGTTGCGGCGCTGGCGCTGCATCGGGTGGCGTGGCTGAGGTCGGTTTGACCGGCACCGGCACCGGCATCGGTCGCTGCGGCATGGGCGGCGCAGCCTTGGTGATGGCGGCGGGCGCGGGGGTGGTCAGAATCACTGGCTTCGTGGGTGGTGCAGGTGCAGGCGCAGACGCAGTAACGGCCGCTTGGGGGTCGCGCTGCGGCGTCGCCTTGCCCTGGTGTTCGGACTTGCCGCGTGGCTCCTGTGGACGCGCGACAGGGGTTGTCGCTTCAGGTGCCCTCTCGGCAGCGCGTGCAGATTCCGGCGGGCGCTTGTCTTCCTTGTCGGATGCCCCATCCCTGGCTCGCGGCTCGGGGGACCGCCCTGCCGCCACGGGCGGTGCAGTCTGCGCCGGCACAGGGCTCGGTGCTGCAACTGGTGTTGCGGCCGACGGTGTGGCGAGGCCCGCGGGGGCGGGGCCGGCCCTGCGATCCTTCGCGTCGTCGCGTGCATCGGCCTGACGCGACGCGGCGTCGGGCGGCGGCGGCTGGCGCGTCGGCGGCGCAGCTTGGCCTTGTTCGACCACACGCACGGTGGGTGGCGGGGCTGCCGCCGCAGGCTTCGCGTCCTGTCGCTGCGCGTTCTCGCCTGCCCGACCTGGCAGCGTTGACGGCGCAGGTGGCTGCACCGCCACGGCGGTGGGCGGCGCGGGCGGTGCGGTGTGGGCAATGACCGGACGCTCGAAGACGCGAGCCGGCGGCTTCTCGCCTCGGGCGGCGGCGCCTCGAACGCTTTGTTCGGTGGGCGCTACATGCGTGATGGCCGTCACCGGCGCGCTCTGCAGCGTTTGCGTCGACACCCGCACCGCGGCTCTGGATACCGGCTGTGATTGCACGAAGGTGGTGGTGGGCACGGCGACAACGGCACCCGGCACCATGCGGTTGGCATAGACGATGTTCGTCACGTTCGTGGTGTTGTAGGTGTTCTGGATGACGGTGTTGTTGACGACGGTGTTGCTGCGGTTGATGCGCTCGTAGTAGTCGCGGCTCACCGCATACGACGGTCGGTACACCTCGCGCGGCGCCAGCGGGAACCAGGCGACGCCGCCGATCGGGCCGCTCGAGATGCTCAGCTGGAAATTGCTGCCGCCCACGAAGACTACCAGCGCAGGTGCATAGACCGCCTGCATGCGCACCGGACCGGGCACCCAGCCCCAAGTGCTGCCCAGGTTGGCCCAGCGGCCGTAGTGCGACACGGCGAAGCCCCAGGGAGCGTCGTCCACCCAGGTCCAGCCCCAGGGGGCTACCCACGCCCAATGGCCGTCGCGGTAGGGCGCCCAGCCCACGGCAACGCGGTTCGGCACCCAGACGTTGCCGTAGCTGGCGTCCACGCGCCAGCTTCCATATGCATCCAGGTCTTGCGCGCCGATCACGTTGGGCGACACGTAGCGCGCCGACACGGATGTGTCGTAGCTGCGGTCTCGCTCACGGGACCAGCGATCGAAATCGTCGAAGCGCGGTGCGGCCACGTGCTCGTAGTCGCGCAGCCCCGTGCCCGTGAAGCGGTAGGGCTGCCGCGAATCGATCACATACGATGCACCGTCGCCGTAGGCTTCGCCCTGGCCGTTGCGCACGATGATGGTCGTTGCGCTGCCGTTGGGGTCGACCTCGATGCGGTATTCGCCAGGCTGGCGCAAGGTGAAGGCGAGATTCGGCGTGGCCACCTCGAACACCTGGTTGGGTTCGAGCCGACGCACGCGCACGTTCAGGCTGCCCTGCGTCAATTGCAACTGCGCAATTCGATCGTCGAGGTTGAGCACCGACACGCCGGTGTTGGCCTGCATGCGCACCATCGCGCCGCCGACCTGGATTTCTGCGCGCGCGCCCGCATCCGACCACAGGCGATCGCCAGTGGTCAGCGGTCGGTTCAGCGTCGCCTGGTCCCAGTCGTTCTGGCCGGCAGGTGAGAAGCTGACCGGGCCGCTCATGTAGCCCAGGCGCGCAACGCGTGATGGCGGGTCTGCATAGGCCCAGGTGCTGAAAGCGAGCAGTGCGAAACCGGTTACGCAGGCGATGCGGCGAAGGCCAAGGGCTGGATAGTGCATACGAATTTCCTTCAGGCGTTTGGCGGTTCAGCTCTTGCGGCTGCCGAACAGCAGTAGCGCACCGCCGATGACGATGGCGGTCACCCCAGCCCAGACCGGCACGTTCACGGTCTGCTTTTCAGTCACCGACAGTTCGATCGGCCCCAGCTTGGCGTGGTGCGTGTCCTTGGTGAAGCTGAAACTACCGTAGGCCAAGCCAAGCACTCCGGCCACGATCAAAGCGATGGCGGCGATCCTGATGGCATTCATGTCATCTCCTTGTAGAAACGGTAACGGTCAGCGTGTTGGTCGCCGTGCGCTGCCCCAGTCGCACCTGGTCTGCACGCACCATGTGCGCGTTCAGCACCTGCATATAGAAAGTCATCAGGCACACACCCACGACAAGCCCCAAGCACACTGCCCAGCGATGGGCCGGCCGCAAGGTCGTCCATGAATTCAGCAAGACAGTCCAGGCTTTCATCGCTGCTCCCATGACGATGGGTGAGTGGGTGAGTGTCGTGCGCCGCGCTGCCGGGGCCTATCGGCCGAAGGCCGGGCCGCACGTAGGACTTGTCCGATGTGCAGCGGTGCGGCCGGGCCATGACAAGGTGCTGTTGTCCTACACCGCTATCGGACAGGCTCGCGCGCTGAACGAGCGTAGGGCCGACGCCGATCGCACATGCAGCCCCGTAGATTCGGAGCATGCCGTCCCAACAACCCAGGAGCCACGCATGAAGCACATCGGTCTTCAATCTTCCCGGTCGCGTTCGATACGGGTGCTGTGCATGGGCGCAGTGGCATGGAGTTGCATGCCCGCGCTGGCAGCCGGCGATCCCGCTGCGGCCGACGCTGCGGCGCGTCATCAGCGCGAGCGTGCCGTGTGCACCAGCGGCCAGTCGAACCAGGAGCGCGCGACTTGTCTGCGCGAGGCCAGCGCGGCATACGCCCAGATGCGCAAGGGCGGCGTGCAGGAGCACGACATGGCGTTCGAACAGAACGCGCAAAGGCGCTGCCAGGCCCTGCCGAACGATGACCGCAGGGCCTGCCTGGCGCGCATGCAAGGGCATGGCAGCAGCAGCGGCAGCGTGTCGGGGGGTGGCATCTATCGCGAACTCGTGACTACCGAAGTTGCCGCGCCAACCGTGGCCCAGCCTGCCGCCCAAGTGCCATTGGCGGCGCCGAAGTAGGAGCTCGCGCCGGACTCGGTCGAGAACGTCCCGCCGCGACTTCGCGCTCAGACGCCGGACGGGGGTGGCGCTGCCCATCGGCAGCGCAGCGCAGCGGACAATTGCGCCGATGAAGACACCGAAGAGACTGCAATCGCTGCTTGACTACGGGCTGATCGACAGCGTCGTGCGGCAACTGATGAGCGGCAAGGAAGCCACCGTCTACGTCGTGCGCTGCGGCGATCACATCCGCTGCGCCTAGGTCTGCAAGGAGCCCACGCAGCGCAGCTTCCGCCAGGCGGTGTGGCACGTCCGTGACTAGCATCGCGGACCAGGGTTACCGTCTGGGAGAAACCGTCGTACCTTCTTGCACGGTGTGGGCAGCGGGTGTTGCCGCTTTCCCGCTGGGCGCATTGCCAGGCGTACCGCTGGACCGTGCCGGTCGTGTGAAGGTCAACCCGGACCTCACGCTGCCCGTCCACCCGGAGGTGTTTGTCGCCGGCGACCTGGTCGCCGTGTTGCGGGCTGACGGGCGCCCTGTGCCCGGCGTGGCCCCCGTGGCCAAACAGGTGGGCATTTACGTGGCGCGCGCCCTGAGCGCACGTCTGGATGGCGGCAGCGCACAGCCTCTTGTGTCCGCGGATCACGGCAACCTGGCCACCTTCGGCCGCATGGCGGCGGAGGTGGACCTGTGCGGTTTCCAGTTCTCGGGCCTGCTGGCCTGGTTGTTGTGGCTGGCCGCGCACGTATCATTCCTGATCGGCTTTCGCACCCGAGTCAGCGTGCTGCTGAACTGGGCGCTGGCCCACTGGACTTGCCAGCGCGGCGCATGCATCGTTCTGGGTCAAGACCGTTGCGCGAACAGGCTGCCCTGACCTGCCGGGCCTTTGGCGAGCCTGCCCGCATCGCGCAATTTGCACGCTCGTCGCATGCAGACCGTAGGACTATGACTACGGGCTTTGGCGACGTAGTCCGCTCTGCACAAATGACAGGCCGGTCCACACTCAATGGCGCTGCTGAACCAGGGCGCAGAAGACACCGGCAAGGGCTTGGCGCAAGTGGAAGCCGCATGATCATGACCATACGATGCTGGATGGTGTTCGCCGGCATCGCACTACTTCTGTCTGGCTGTGCCAGCAGCAGTCTGGTGGCGCAGTGGAAGGACACGCAGTTTGCCGGCCAGCCGCCGCGTGGCGCGAAGGTCACGGTGGTCTGCCAGGCGCCGGACTCTACGTTGCAACGAATATGCGTCGACCGCATGTCAGAGCGGCTGGTCACGCAAGGCATGCAACCCATTCCCGCGCTTGATGTTGACGGTGCGCCGGCCGACCAGGCCACGCTGTTGCTGGGCACGCGCAGCGTGGGTGCCACGGCGCTGCTGCGCACCCGCATCGCGCCAGAGGTGGCGGCCATCACGACCGCGCCGAGCTTCAACATTGGCATCGGCGGCTTCAGCGGTGGCTACGGTAGCGGCGGTGGCGTGGGCGTGGGTGTGTCGGCGCCACTGGGTGATGCGGGTCCGCCCGCCACCGGCTATGGCGCGAGTGCCGCGCTCGCCGATGTCGCCAGCGGGCAGCTGATGTGGAGCGGGCGCGCAAGCGCATCACCGTCATCCGACCTGAGCCAGCAACTGACCACGCTATCGGCACAGATGCTCGACGCTGCCTTCCAGTCGGGCCTGTTCCCACGCTGAGCCCCGTGGACGAAACCTTTGCAGCAACAAGCCTGACCCACTTGTCCTACGCAGGACAAGTGATTGCCTCTTCAAGCTCTGGCCGTGGCGATACCCGAGTTTCGCCCCTCGCGCAATAGACCATCGGACCCGCAATGCAAGCAATCGTGTACCAGGATCAACCCGCCAACCAAGACCTCGCTCGCAGAGCGCATGGGACGTGGGCCGGGCGTATGGCGATGTGGGTCGGGCTTGTGGCAGTCGCCCTGGCCCTTGCCGGGTGCGGCGGTGACGACGATGGTGACGGGGCTACTGGATCAGTCGTGGCGCCGCTGGCGCTGCCCGGGCCCTATCCGGTTGCGTGCAGCAATGTCGCACAGGACTTTTCGCGCGTGGCGGCTTCCGGCGAGCTGGCAAAAGCCTATTGGGAAGGCAGTCCTGCGGCAGACGGAACGCCCCGCTATGCGTCCGATCTGCTGTCGGACCCGGTGAATGCGCTCTCGGTCACGGTCAATGCGCCGAACGACTCCAACCTCTTCGGCTCGTTTGCCGGAAGGTCCATCCAGTTTGTCGTGCTCGTCTGCTATCCCACCAGCGCAGACAACTTCCGTCCGGACCTTCCCTTGCCCACAGGTCAAGTCGTGCCGCGCATGCAAACCGGCGCTGAAGCGCCGCTGTGGGCCGAAGCCTCGACCCGCTACCCTGTGATTGCCTTCTCGCATGGCTTGGCCGGCAGTCCGCTGTCGGGCGACTATCTGACCGTGCTCTCCTGGTTGGCGAGCTTCGGCTATGTCGTGGTGGCCCCATTTCACGGAGATCCGCGCTTCACGAACCTGCAGATCGCTGACTTCCGCGACGCCGTCGCTGTGGTGACCCGTCTCAGCGATGCAGTGGCCATGCAGGCTCTGCGCCCGTTGGCAATGTCGGCAGCGCTGGACCTCGTGCTGGCCCATCCCCAATGGCGTGAGCATGTCGACGCCGCGCAGATCGGCGGTTTCGGTGCGAGCATGGGTGGCCAAACCATGCTGCTGATGGGTGGTGCGGCACTGACGACCTCGCCTGGGCTGGCGTCGTCCCCCGTGGGCGCCGATCCTCGCATCAAGGCTGCGGTGGGCTATGTGCCGTACTTCGGGCAACCCCTGCTGCCGGCTTTCGGGCGTGACCAGCAAGGGCTCGACAACGTGACGCTACCCTATCTGGCCATTGGCGGGACGAGTGACACCACGGCTCCTTTGATCATCACGCAGCAAGGCATGGTGCGGCTCCAGGGTCCGCGGCAGCTCGTCGCACTGGTCGGCGTAGAGCACGAGTTCGACGCGGCTTCAGCCCCCGACATCCTGAGCTGGTCAATGACATTCCTAGATGCTCAGGTTCGCGGTGTTCCCACGGCGCGCACACAACTGGAGACCATGACCAGTGTGGCGGGCGGCGGCGACGACAGGCTCGTCATTCCATTGGACAGCCCGCTCCCGCATTGACGAGAACGCCGGACATTCCAAGAACGGCGTAGGCCGACACCCGATGGTGGGCCTGTCCCACAGCTGCGTTCAGCAATGGCGGCTATGGTCACCGCAGGGTCCGTGGGTGCGGTTCGTCTCGGCGCAATCGGGAAACCCTACCCATGGAAGCAATGGAGGAGACAAAGATGGCAGAGCGCGCGCAAGTCAAGGGCAAGGTCGAGTACCGCGAGGGCGACGGTGCCAACATGACCATCCGTCGCGGCCCGGTGGAAGTGCAAACCACTCCGGCCGATGCCACCTTGAGCTGGACCGACGGCCAAACCAGGGGTTCAGCAGCGATTCCCATCGCTGACTTCAACCGCTATCTGGCCAAGGGGCTGATCGAGCTGGATGGTTGATGTCGTCGGACGATGACGCTCTTGCGGCTCCTGCTCCTGCCGGGGACGCCGGCAACCGCGAGATCGCATCGCTTCCCACGCTCATCAACGTTCGCAGTGTCTCGTTGGCGGTGCTTGCACTGCTGGCTAGCGTCTATGCGCTGCATTGGGCCCGTGCCGTAATAATTCCGCTTCTGCTGGGCGTGATGCTGAGCTATGCGCTTACGCCGGTGGTCGACCGACTCCACCGCTGGCGCCTGCCGCGGGTGCTGAGCGCGGCGGTCGTGCTGATCGCGGTCGTGTCCGGCTTCGGATCGATGATCTACACGCTCAGCGACGACCCTGCACACCTGTCGAGTCATTGCTGGAGGCGGCTCAGAAGCTGGGCCAGGCGCTGCGCCCAACGCGCGGTGCGCCGGTCAGCAGCATCGACATGGTGCAGGAGGCTGCAACCCGACTCGAACAGGCGGCCGAGGCCACCACCGCTGTTGCGCCACCGGTCACAGGCGTGACCCGCGTGCAAATCGAACAGCCGCGCGTGAACATCAAGGAATACCTATGGAGCGGAACGTTGGGCCTGGCAAGCCTGATCGGCCAGGCGGCAGTTTTGTTCTTCATCGCATTTTTCCTGCTGACCACGGGGGACAGATTCCGGGGCAAGATGGTCAAGATTGCCGGCCCCATCTTCGCCAAGAAACGCGTCACCGTGGAGGTGATGGACGAGATCGGCGCACAGATCCAGCGCTACCTGGTCATCCAGGTCTTCACCAGCGTGCTGGTGGGGCTGGCGACCTGGGGCGCCTTGGCGTGGCTCGGGCTGGAACGCGCGGCCGTGTGGGGTTTGGTGGCTGCGGTGCTGAACCTGGTGCCGTATCTGGGCGCGATCGTCACGGCCGGCGGGCTGGCCCTGGTGGCCTTCCTGCAGTTCGGCAGCTTCGGCATGGCTGCACTGATCGGCGGTGTATCGATGTTCATCAATACGCTGGAGGGCAACCTGATCACCCCCTGGCTGGCAGGGCGCGCCAGCAGCATGAACCCGCTGGTGATCTTCGTCGGCGTCCTGGCATTCGGCTGGCTGTGGGGTATCTGGGGGCTGCTGCTGGGAACCGCGATGATCATGGGGTGGTCATCACCGCCGGCATTTCAAGCCTCCAAGAAGTCAGCCCACGCCTGCAACATCGCACGACGTTCGTCCTGGTACTGATGTCGGTTGTAGGCAGCACGAACGCGATTCGCCGGAGCGTGCGCAAGACAGTGCTCGATGACATCGATATTCGCGCCCGTCGCGTTGAAGTAGGTGCTGAACGTGGCGCGCATGCCATGCGGCGTGCCTTCGCCGCTGAGGCCGAGGCGTTCCATGACGGCGTTCAGGCTACGGTCGGCCATCGGGCGGCTTGGGTCCGCCCGGTTGCGGAACAGGTAGACACTCTCATCGGGCACGAGGGTTCGCAGTTCGCGAAGCCAATACACAGCTTGGCGAGAAAGCGGCACCCAATGTGCCCGGCCAGCCTTCATCCGCTCCGCCGGAATCTCCCACTCGGCAGCGTCGAGGTCGATCTCGCTCCAGCGCCCGCAAACGACCTCGTTCTTGCGACACGCCGTGAGGACCAGGAGGCGCATCGCGATGCGCGTCTGGTGGCTGAGTGACTCGGTCTCGTTGAGGGCGCGCATTAACCCGCCAAGCCTCGACGGCTCCAGTGCCGGGTGGTTTTGCTGGTTGCGCTTGCGAAGCACGCGCACTGGCTGCACCGGGTTGTCTTCAATCAGCCCGAGTCGATTGCGTGCTCGAAGATGCCCCACAGATGATTGCGAAGGTTGCGGGCAACCTCGGGCGCGCGAGCCTCGACCGCCTTCAGCGTTGTCGTCAGTTCGAGCCGAGTGATCGAGGTGACAGACCGCCCACGGAATACCGGCACCAGGTCCTTGTCGACTTCGCGGCGGCGCTGGTTAACCGTCCCCGCGCGCAGCCCGACGCTCGTTGCGGCATCCCAATCCGCGTACAGCGCCTCGAAGCTGCCCTTGTCGCGGTGCATGCTGGCAAGCGCTTTCGACTCGCGTTCGGAACGCCGGGCCTGCACCGGGTTGATGCCGCTGGCGACGAGCTGTCTCGAAGCTGCATGCGCCGCTCGTGCCTCGGCCAGGCTGACCTCCGGGAACGCACCCAGCGCCTGCAAGCCCTCGACGCCTTGTAACCTGAACTTGTAGCGCCACAGTTTCGACCCGTTCGGTTGAACCAGAAGGAACAGGCCACCACCGTCGGCGATCTTGTAGGCGCGCTCGGCAGGCTTGGCAGTCTTGATCTTCAGAGTAGTGAGCATTTGCGGCGGCAACTGTGCACTCGCGTACCCCCAAACATACCCCCAGGAGACTGAGATTGTCTGGAGTGTCCTGGAACCCCGTGAGACGACAGTTCAGCACAAGTCGTTGATTCGCAAGGGCCTCACGCGGGACCCGAGATGGCTCGGGACAACCCGGGACATCGTCTCCCGTTCCAGGTGGCGAGCTTCATCGTGCGGTCCTTGGCCTCGCAGGCGGTACGGACGTGCATTGTGCAGATCCGTCGGCAGTCCTCGGGCTGCGGGTGGCAACACCGGCGACGGTCATGCCCTAGAGTGAGGCCATGCACCGCAGCCGGCTTAGCGCATGAACTCGCTCGACGACCCTCGCCACGACCATGAGGTCGGTTCGTGCGATGCCACCCAGGACAGCACGCGCACCGACGACACGCGCATCGGCACGGTGCGGCCGCTGATCTCGCCCGCGCTGCTGCTGGACGAGCTGCCCGCGCCCGAGGTGGCGATGCAGCTGGTGGAGCGCACGCGGCGCGAGATCGGTGCACTGCTGCGTGGCCAGGACGACCGGTTGCTCGTCGTGGTGGGTCCGTGCTCGATCCACGACCACGACCAGGCGCTGCAGTATGCACAGCTGCTGCGCGCCGAGCGCGAGCTGCTGGCGCCGGACCTGCTGCTGGTGATGCGCGTGTATTTCGAGAAGCCGCGCACGACCGTGGGCTGGAAGGGCTACATCAACGACCCGCGGCTCGACGGCAGCTTCCACATGAACGAGGGCCTGCGCCTGGCGCGGCAACTGCTGCTGGACATCACGATGCTGGGCGTGCCGTCAGGCACCGAATTCCTGGACCTGCTGTCGCCGCAGTACATCTCCGATCTCATCGCCTGGGGTGCGATCGGCGCGCGCACCACCGAAAGCCAGAGCCACCGCCAGCTGGCCTCGGGCCTGAGCTGCCCGGTTGGCTTCAAGAACGGTACCGACGGCAGCGTCAAGGTCGCCGCAGATGCGGTGCTGGCGGCCCGCTCCAGCCATGCCTTCATGGGCATGACGAAGATGGGCCAGGCGGCGATCTTCGAAACACGCGGCAATGCCGACTGCCACCTCATCCTGCGTGGCGGCCGCCAGCCCAACTACGACGCGGCGTCGGTCGCCGTGGCCTGTGCCACGCTGCGCGACGCAGGGCTGCGCGAGTCGTTGATGATCGACTTCTCGCATGCCAATTCCAGCAAGCAGTACCTGCGCCAGGTCGACGTGGGCCACGACGTGGCACGCCAGGTGGCCGGCGGCCAGGCCGGCATCTGCGGCGTGATGATCGAGAGCCACCTGCAGCAGGGTCGGCAGGACTTGCTGCCCCGCCAGTCCCGTGCCGATCTGGTGCCCGGCGTGTCGATCACCGACGCCTGCCTGGGCTGGTCGCAGACGCGGCCGCTGCTGCACCACCTGGCGCAGGCCGTGCAGGCGCGCCGCCGACTGCATTGACGCCGCCCGCGCGCGGCTCATGCCAAGTCGCGTTCAATAGATTAGATATCGTGTCGTTCCTCGGACTTCAAGGAGTCGTGGATGAAGGATCTGATCGTGGGCGACAAGCCGACCGTGCAGCGGTTGGCCGAGAGGCTGAAGCGGGCCAGTAGTCGATCGGAATACCAACGCATTCAGTGCGTGCTGATCCGGGCGACATTGGGCAGCTCGGCCAAGGAGATCGCGCAGTTGTTGGGCTGGTCAACGGCCAGCGTACACGTCATGCACTCGCGCTGGGCCAAGGAGGGTGAGACGATCTTCGATGTGCGCGGGCGTGGCGGAAGGCGCCACCAGCACCTCACGCCCGAGCAGGAGCAGGAGTTGCTCGCTCCGTTCGTGCAGCGCGCCCGTGACGGTGGGATGCTGACGGTGGGCGAGCTTCAGCAAGCCTACCGGGATCGGGTTGGCCGGGATGTGGCCCGCTCGACGATTTACCGGCTGTTGGACCGGCACGGCTGGCGCAAGGTCGTACCGCGCCCGCGGCACCCCAAGGCAGACGTTGCGGCGCAGGCCGCCTTTAAGAAAGCTGCGCCGCGCGGTACGCCAAGAGGCCTCGCGCCAGGCTGAGCAAGGCCGCCGCCTGCGGCAGATGTTCCAAGACGAGGGCCGATTCGGTCTTCTGGGCACGCCGCGGCGGTGCTGGGCCCCGCACGGCATGCGTCCGGTGGTCGGCGCACGCCTGGAGCGCAAGTACATCTACGCCTTCAGCGCCGTCAGCCCCCCACGACGGCGTGATGGACAGCCTGGTGCTGCCGTGGGTCAACGCCCAGACCATGTCGCTGTTCCTGGCCGAGGTTGCACAGCGTCACGCCGACGAGTTCGTGCTCATGGTCATGGACCAGGCTGGCTGGCACCTGGCTGGCGAGTTGGTCGTGCCTTTGAATATGCGACTGCTCTTCCTGCCGCCCTACAGCCCGGAGTTGAACCCGGCCGAGCACTTGTGGGAAGCGCTGCGCGAGGACTGCTTCGCACAAATCACGTCTTCGTCGACCTCGACGCCGTCGAACG
>Ga0105090_10001522_pt1 | contig 12541 bp, 9 predicted proteins | sample PPLLak3March2015_FD_79110 | JGI IMG/M metagenome (GOLD analysis project Ga0105090, IMG submission 79110) | Freshwater sediment microbial communities from Prairie Pothole Lake near Jamestown, North Dakota, USA - PPLs Lake P7 Core (1) Depth... | ecosystem: Environmental > Aquatic > Freshwater >... | reverse complement strand
GCGCGCACGATGCACATCGTGATCAGCGGTCGCCTGCGGGTGTTCTCGGCGCACCCGGTCAACGGCCGCGAGATCACCTACGGCGAGTGCGGCCCGGGCGAGTACGTGGGCGAGATGAGCCTGGACCGCGGCGTGCGCAGCGCCAGCGTGGAGGCCCTCGAGGACAGCGTCTGCGCCGTCGTGACGCGGCAGACGCTGGAGGCCTTCATCACCGAGCGGCCGGCGTTCGTATTCGAGCTGCTGTCCAAGGTCATCGGCAGCGCGCGCCGGGCCACGCTGGCGGCGCGTCAGCTGGCGTTGAACGATGCCTACGGCAACCTGAAGGCCTGGCTGGAGGCCGAATCCGAGCCCGCGGCCGACGGCACGCGCTGGATCGCCAGGCGCCCCACGCACCGTGATCTGGCGTCGCGCATCGGGCGCTCGCGCGAGATGGTCAGCCGCCTGCTGAAGGACCTGCAGACGGGCGGCTACGTGGTCGTGGAGGGCCAGGGCTGGCGGCTGGCGAGGGCTTTGCCGGAGCGCTGGTAAGCGAGCGCCCGACGCGGACAACGGCGGTGCCAACGCTCCCCAGGCCCCACTCGTCCAGCGGGTCCACGCCTTCGGGCCAGCCGGCCCGGTGCGGCCGGCAGCCCGGCGGCGGGCCCTGTTGCTGTCGTCATCGAAACCTCCAGGTACCCCGTGGACGGGTCCTCAGGGCGACGCGGCCCCACGCAGCGAGTGCCCGCCGCACAGCGCGGGCGGCGCCCGCCACCGGGCCAGCAGGGCTCGGGCACGGCGCGGGTCGCGGGTCGCCAGACCCTCCGTGATGTGCGACTGCGCCTCCGCGACGACGAGGCAGGCGCGGTCGACGCGCCCGCGCGCCGCGAGCCGTTCGCCGTACGCGATTGCGGCACGCAGTCCGAACGCCCGTTTGCCGCTGGCGGCCGCGCTCGTCAGCGACCGTTGCAACAGGGCATCACCGCCCTCCTCGTCGCCCTGCATCCAGGACCCCTGGGCAGCCAAGCGCAGCAGTTCGGCTTCGTGGTAGCGCTCGCCGGTGCGCTCGACGATCGCGCGGGCCTCGTCGACGCGGCGCATCGCGCCCTCGACGTCACCGGCTTCGAGCTGCGTCTCGGCCAGCAGCGACAGATAGAAGGGCCGCGTGATCGACGCGCCGGTGGCAACCCACAACTGGTACCCCGCCTCCATCTCCGCCCTGCCGCTCGCCTTGTCGCCGGCCAGTGCGCGAAGCCGGCCGCGCACCACCCGCGCATGCGCCAGCCAGACGGTGAAACCGGCGTCCTCGCACAATTCGACCGCCAGCTTGCCCCAGCGCAGCCCGGCCCCGATCTCGCCGCGGAACAGCGCAATGCTGGCGGCAAAGCCGTAGGCCTCGCCCATGCTGAAGCGATGCCTGAGCGAACGCGCCAGCGCGACGACCTCGTCGGCGCGACGCAGCGCGGCGTCGGCCCGGCCCTGCTCCCACAGCGCCCACGCCGAGTAGCACATGCACATCACGCCGGGGTCCTGCACGGCCGCCGGGTGGTGCATCGACGGCGTGTACGACGCCAGACAGCGGTCGAACAGGGCCAGCGCACTGCGCGCGTCACCGGCATGGAAGCGCACGTTGGCCAGCGCCCAGCGCGCCTGCATCACCGCCAGCGCATCGTCGCCGGCACAAGCTCCAGCCAGCGCCTGCGTGGCGAGGGTCTCGGCGCGATCGAGCTCGCCGCGCATCACGTGCACGCTCTCCAGCCCCAGCAGCACCTTGCTGCGCGCCACCGCATCGCCATGCTCGGCGGCCAGCGTCGCGGCCCGGGCGTAGATGCGGCCGACCTCGTCGGCACCGTAGCCCTCGGCGGCGATCAGGCGCGACGCCAGCAGCAGCAGCAGCCTCAGCTCATTGGCGTCGCGCGAGGTCGTGACGTCGCTGCGGGCCAGGCTGTCGAGCGCGGCACGCAGGTGGCGGATGGCCTCGCGATTGGCCGACGCGGCGGCGGCAGCCCGTGCGGCGCGCTCCCACAGCGTCACCGCCTCGGTATGGCGTCCGGCCCCCGCCAGGTGGTGCGCCAGCCAGTCGGGCTGGGCCACGACGGCCGCCGCGAAGTGCGCCACCAGTGCCCGCGCCACCGCCGCATGCAGCGCCACGCGATCGCGCTGCCACAACGACAGGTAGACGACGTCGCGCATGAGTTCGTGCCGAAACGCCAGCCGCGGCACGCCACCGGCGTCGCGTGCGCGCAGCACGCCGGCGCGGCCGAGTGCCGCCAGCTGCCCGGGTGCGTCGTGCAGCACGAACGGCAGTTCAGGATCGGCGACGACCGCGTCGAGCAAGGCCGCCGGGAAGTCCCGACCCAGTACGGCAGCGACCTGGCTCAGCGGCTTGCCGTGGGGACCGAGCCGGTCGATGCGCGCCATCAGCAGACCGTCCAGCGACGACGGCACCTCGGCCAGCCACGCGCCCGGCCGGCCGCCGGCATCGACCGCCATGAGCGCCGACTCCTCCAGGAACAAGGGGACGCCGTCGGCGCGCTCGGCCAGCCGTTGCACGAGCTCCGGCGGCAGCGCGTCACCGACGGCCTCGCGGATCAGCCAGCGCGAGGCCGCAGGCGACAGCCGTCCCAGAGCCAGCATCTCCGCACCTTTCAGCGGCGGTGCCGATTCGTCGTCGCGCTGCGTGCACAGCACCAGCAGCCGGGCCGGATGCGGCGTGTCGATCACGCGCTGCAGGACTTCGCGCGTGGACGGATCGACCCGAGGCAGGTCCTCGACCACCACCGCCAGCGGCGCATCGACCGCCGACACCGCCAGGGCCTCGACCAGCGCGATGATCAGGTCCTCGCGTTCACGGGTCGGGGCCCGTGCCGAAGCGGCGCCGGCGGCCAGCGCGTGGCCGGCAGTCAAGGGCAATGGCGCCGCCGAGACGGCAATGCCCGGCGCCGGGCCGACATCCAGCAGCGGTTCCAGGCGCTGCACGATCGACGGTTCCGCCATCGCCTGTGGCAGCGCACGCACCAGCACCGCCTGCCTGACCGATGCGCTGTCGTCGTGGCGCAGGTCCAGGCTGCGCTGCAGCGCATCGGCCAGCGTGCGAAATGCGCTGCCCTGGGTCTCGGGCAGTCCGCGCAGCGCGATGAAGCGTCCACCGTCGATGCGCAGACCCTCGAGGAATTCGCTCACCAGACGTGACTTGCCGACCCCGACGTCGCCGTGCACCACCACCGCGACGACGCCGCCGGCCGCCGCGCGCGCCCAGCGGTCGCGCAGTTCCGCCAGCTCGGCCTCGCGACCCACGAAGCGCGTCAATGCGGGCGCGTCGAACGGGGCCCGGATGCGCGGCCCGGCCAGTCGCGATACCCACACCTCCTCGGTGATGCCCTTCAGATGTTCGGCCGCTGGCAGGCGCCCGAAGTCGAAGCGCTGCCGGGCCAGCCGGCGCGTCGCTTCGTCGACCATCACCTCGCCCGGCGCCGCACGCTGGCGCAGCCGCGCCGCCAGGTGCAAGGGCGTGCCGTACGGCACCCCGCCGCGCACCGCGATGCGCCCGGTGGCGACGCCGATGCGCAACTGCGGTCGGCCCGGCAATCCCGCCACGGCGGCCTGCATGGCCAAGGCCGCATCGAGGCCGCGCACCGCCGCATCCTCCAGCGCGCGGGGCACCCCGAAACAGGCCATCGAACCATCGTCGTCCTTGCGGTCGGCCACCGAGCCTCCGCGGCCCTGCACACAGTCGACGCACAGGGCATGCATCCTGGCGATGGTCTCGCTGTAGCCTTCATCACCCAGCCTAGCGATCAGCGCCGTGGAGTCGACCAGATCGAAGGACAGTGCGGTGACCTGACGATGCTCGTCTGCCGCGGCCCCGACGCCGGCCGAAGCCGCATCCGCCATGACCGGCGGCGGCCGGCACAGCGGCCGCGGCTCGGCGTGATAGAGACGCCAGCGCAGCCACTCATTGGCCCCGTCGGCTGCCGATGTCGACGCCGTGGCCCCCTCGGCAAATGCGCCCGCCACTGCGCGCAGGGCGACGGCCGGGCCGGCGCCCTGCGCACAGGCCTGCAGCCAGGACGCCACGGCGTCCAGGAGCTGCGCCGGCGGCAGCGCGAGCGGCGCCAGCAGCACCCCATGGCCACCCGAACGCAAGGCGATCACGGCCTCGATGTCCGCCGCGGCCGCCGACCACACCCACAGCGCCGGGGCGGCCGTGCGCGCGCGCGCAACGGCACGGCGCGCCCCGTCCAGGCAGGCCATGACGACGACATCCGCGCCGGCCCCGGTCTGGTCGTCGCGCGAGCCGGCCACTTGCGCCCAGGCGACATCGGCGACCGCTTCGAGAGCCTGCGCCGCAGACTGCGACCGGATGGAACGGCTGCCGACGACGAGCACGCCGGGCCGCGGCCGCGACACGGCGGTGGCCGCGGCCGACGGCATCGCAGGCGCCGGCCCTTCCAGCGCGAGTTGCCTCGTGATCGCGAAGCGGGTGCCCCACGGGCCGGATCCGGCGTCGAAGCGCTCGATCGGCAGCGGATCGAGTTCGACCGGGAGCTGGACCGTCAGCACCCCCGACGCGACCGCCGCGAGCGCCCGCGCGACGTCGTCGGGCAACACCAGCACCTGCAGCGCCCGCGGCGTGGCCCCCGCTTGCACGGCGGCGCGCACCGCCGCGACCGTTGCCGGCGCCCAGCCCTGGCAGGCCAGTCCACGGAAGTCGGTGAGCAAGACGAAGATGCTGCCGCCGTCGACACGCAAAGCGAGCGACAGCGTGGACGCTGGGTCCACTGGGCCTCCTCCCCAGGGCCTGCGTCGGCAAGGCCGAACTTGGCAGACCCCTCACGAACCTAATGTGCATGAGGTCGGGAGGTTCTGTCGACACCTAGTCTGACCGGCGTCCCCGGTGTCCGGCGCCGCCAGCGAGGTCACGGCTCGCGTTCATCCCCAAGAGTGCGGATGTCGCGCCCGGTGCGTCGCAAAAGCTGGGGATGCCGCGGCGCCGAGGCGCGCCGATGCTGCGCACACCCCCTATCGCAAGGAGCCCGCCATGTCGACGACGTCCAGCACATCCTTCCTGGCCCCGGGCCTGCGACTGCTCGGTGCCGCGGCGGCGCTCTGCACGACCAGCGCCATCGCGGCGGCGCTGCTCGCCAGTTGGCAGCACAAGACCGATCCGGTGTGGCTGGCCGCCACGCCGGAAGTGCTGGCCGAGGTGGCCGTCTGCGACCGTGAGGCCACGCGCATCGAACGCGATCTCTGCAAGCAGGTCATCGTCGCCTCGCGCGTGCCTTCCGAGACGCGCGAGACGCGCGTGTACGCGAGCGCCTCGCGCTGAGGCCGGCCGCGCGGCCGACTCACCAGCGCAGCAGTCGCGGCCCCAGCCAGGCCCCCAGCGCGCCGGCCGCGGCGATACCGGCCGTGTACCAGACCGCCACGAAACTGGGGGCCAGCTCGACGCAGGACAGGGCATAGCTGAAGGCCCCCACGGCACCGGCCAGCACGCCGGCGGCCAGGCCGGCGCAGCGCGGCTGCGTCGGCGCCAGGCCACGCAGCGCCCACAGCGTGCCGGCCAGCGCAGGCAGCGACAGCGCCAGCACGCTCAGCGGGCAGGTCACCCACGAGTGCCCCAGCACGGTGGCCAGGCGTTCGCCATCGGGAACCGCCCACAGCGATGCGGCGCCCAGCAGCAGCACCACCACCACGACCGCGGCGGCCAGTCGCGCCGGCGCCGCGGCCGGCGCCGCCGGCCGGCCCAGCCGTGCCACCCACCACAGGGCCGCCGCGGCCAGCGCACCGGCGTAGGCGAACTTGATCCACGGCCCGGGCTCGGCATACAGCGCCGCCGGGATCGGCCCGATCCACGCCAGTGCCGCCGTCACGCCCAGCAGCAGCCCGCCCGCGACCGCCGGCGTCAGCCGCCGCGCGGCCAGCGCGCGCGGTGCAGCCCCGGCCTGGCGTGCCAGCATGTCGATCAGCGCTTCGGTCTTCATGACTCGTCCCTCACCCGTTGTGCCAGGCGCTTGAGCCCGCGGTGCACCTGCACCTTGATCGCCGACTCCGAGGCCCCCGTGCGCAGCGCCGCCTCGGCCACCGACAGGCCCTCGATCTTGGTCAGCACGATCGCCTGCCGCTGCGCGGCGGGCAGGGCGTCGAGCAGCTTGACCAGGTCGCGCCGCGCCGAGCCTTCGTCGGCGGCGGCCGGCATCGCGCTGTCGTCGAGCTCGTCCAGCGGGTCGTGCAAGGCTTCCTGCCGACCCCGCCGCCGCCACAGGTCGACCAGCTTGTGGCGGGCGATGGCCAGCACCCAGTGGCTCACCGGCAGCGCGGGGTCGTGGGTGCCGCGCTGCAGGTGCAACGCCAGCAGGGTCTCCTGCACCAGGTCCTCCAGTTCGTCCGGCAAGCTCTGCATGCGCCGGCGCAGGTAGCTGCGAAGGCGAGCGGCGATGCGACGCAGCGATTCGCGGTAGGCCGCCTCGTCGCCCGCCTGCGCACGCGCCCACAGCGGCTTGAGGCCGGCCTCGAAGTCGTCGCGGGCAGTGTCCCAGCTCATTCGTCGTCGCAGGCGTTCTGGTTACAGGCAAGGCGCACCCGGGAGCGCGGGATTGTGGCCCCGCACGGCCCGGCACGGCCTACCATGCACGGCGCGGGCCGCGAACCCTGCATTCCCCCGGCCCACAAGGGGACGAACCGACATGCACACCCTGAACGTGGACGTGGCCATCATCGGTGCCGGCACCGCCGGCATGACCGCCTACCGTGGCGCGCTGGCGCACACGCGCAGCGTCGTCGTCATCGAGGGCGGGCCCTACGGCACGACCTGCGCCCGCGTCGGCTGCATGCCGAGCAAGCTGCTGATCGCCGCGGCCGATGCGGCGCACGGCATCCGCCACGCCGGCCGCTTCGGCGTGCACGGCGGCGGCGTGGTCGTCGACGGCGCGGCGGTGATGGACCGCGTGCGCCGCGAGCGCGATCGCTTCGCCGGTTTCGCCGTCGATGCCGTGCAGGCCTGGCCTGCCGAGCACCGGCTGCAAGGCAAGGCTCGCTTCATCGACCGCAGCACGCTCGACGTCGGTGGCCACACCCGCGTGCAGGCCGGGCGTATCGTCATCGCCACCGGTTCGCGGCCGGCCGTGCCCGACGACTGGCGACGCGCCCTCGGCGAACGGCTGATCGTCAACGACGATGTTTTCGAGTGGCAGACGCTGCCGGCTTCGGTAGCCGTCACCGGCACCGGCGTCGTCGGCCTGGAACTGGCGCAGGCGCTGCATCGCCTGGGCGTGCGCGTGCGCCTGTACGGGCGCAGCGGACGCATCGGGCCTCTCAGCGACCCGGCGCTGCAGTCGCTGGCGCGCGAGATCTTCGCGCAGGAACTGCCGCTGGCGGCGAAGGCCGGGCCACTGGCGCTGCGACGCGAGGGCGAAGAGGTCGTCGTGCGGACGGTCGACGCCACTGGCACGCCGGCCGAGGAGCGCTTCGACTGGCTGCTGGCGGCCAGCGGCCGGCGTCCGAACGTCGACGATCTCGGCCTGGAGAATGCCGCGCTGCCGCTGGATAACGACGGCGTGCCGGTGCACGACCGGCGCAGCGGGCAGATCGGCGACAGCCCCGTGTTCCTGGCCGGCGACGCCGCCAATGACCGGCCGCTGCTGCACGAGGCGGCCGACGAGGGCCGCACCGCCGGCGACAACGCCGGCCGCTGGCCAGACGTGCGCATGCAGCCGCGGCGCACACCGCTGGCGGTGGTGTTCAGCGATCCGCAGATCATGCTCGCCGGTGCCAGCCACGCCGAATTGAGCGCCGCCGGGACCGACTTCGCCATCGGCGCGGCTTCGTTCGAGGACCAGGGCCGCAGCCGCGTCATCGGCCGCAATGTCGGCGCGCTGCATGTCTACGGCGAGCGCGGCAGTGGCCGCTTCCTGGGCGCCGAGATGCTGGGCCCGGCGGCCGAGCACATCGGCCACCTGCTGGCCTGGAGCGTGCAGCGCGGCGACACCGTGCAGCAGATGCTGGACTGCCCCTTCTATCACCCGGTCATCGAGGAAGGCCTGCGTGGCGCGCTGCGCCAGCTCAACCGCGCGCTGGGCATGGGACCGCCACCGGTGGAGCGATGCCTGGACTGCGGCCCGGGGGCTTGAGCGGGCAGCGGCCGATCACGAGCCCCGCGCACCGTCTTGCCAGGCGACGATGGCGCCCTGGCCGATGAGCAGGGCCAGGCTCGCCCTCAGATCGTGGGCTGCATCGATGGCGGCGGCCTCGCCCAAAGACAGGCCGCGCAGCAACCGGCCGCAGAAGGTGGCGGCAGCCGGCGCAATGGCCTGCACCACGACCTCGTCGCCGACGCGCAGCACCAGCGCGCACTCGCCGCGGCCGGGATCGACGTCCTCCAGCCGCCCCTGCCCCTGGTGCGCAGCCCATATCGAAACGATGGCATATGGCGAGACGACGAGGCACAGCGACGGCTGCAGCGCCAGCCGCGCCTGCGGCAGCCGCGACGGATCGGCCAGCCGCAGTGCGATCGCATCGGCGCCGAGCACCGGCGCATCGGCGGCGTGATACGCCCGCACGCGCGCACGCTCCAGCCGCGCCAGGTCGGCCAGCCAGGGCAAGGCGGCGGCAGGCTCGAAGCGCGCCACCCAGTCGGCGAAGCCGTCGCCATAGTGCGCCAGCACCGGCGAGGCCGGCGGTTGTTCGGCCACGTACAGGCCCGCCATGGCGGCGAAGAATTCCGCGCCCACGAGCTCACGCACGACCGGGAAGGTCTCGGCCAGCGCCGCCACCAGCGACACCACGACGTTGTTGCGGTGGACGGCAAAGCGTGCGACAGGATCGGACCCGTTCCACGCCACCAGGCCGGCGGGTATGGGATGCGCCGGGTCCAGCAACGCCGCGGCCAGGTCCCGCTGCGTCAGGGGCGGTGCGCCGCGAACCGCGGTCGAACTCATGGCGGGGCCGCGACAGCGGTGGTCGCGTCGCGCAGCACGGCGCGAGCCCGCGCCGCCTCGGCTTCCAGTGTGGCCAGCGGCGGTAGATCGTTGTCGCGCTCGATCAGCGTCGGCCTCTCGCCCAGCCGGGCCATGGTGCGCGCATACAGCGTCCACACGGCATCGGCCACCGGCGCGCCGTGGCTGTCGATGAGCAGGCGGTCGCCGCCGGCGTCGACATCCTCGGCAAAGCCCGCCAGGTGGATCTCGCCGACGGCCGCGGCGGGCAGGGATTCGATGAAGGCCCAGGCATCGCGGCCATGGTTGACGGCGCTGACGTAGGCGTTGTTGACATCCAGCAGCAGGCCGCAGCCGGTGCGCCGCACGACTTCATTCAGGAATTGCGCCTCGTCCATGCTCGACGCGACGAATTCGACATAGGTGCTGGGGTTCTCGAGCAGCAGGCGGCGGCGCAGGCGCTGCTGCACCTCGTCGACATGGTCGCAGACGCGGCGCAGCGTGACGGCGTCGTAGGGCAGCGGCAGCAGGTCGTTGAACCAGTGCCCGCCGTGGCTGGACCAGGCCAGGTGCTCGGAGAACCAGGCCGGCTGGAAGCGGTCGAGCAGGGTCGCCAGCCGCGCCAGGTGGGTGCGGTCCAGCGGCCCCTCGCCGCCGATCGACAGGCCCACGCCATGGATCGACAGCGGCCAGCGCTCGCGCACGCGTTCCAGGTGGCGCAGGAAGGGCCCGCCGTCGACCATGTAGTTCTCGGCGTGGACCTCGAAGAAGTCCACCGCCGCGCCGGTGTCCAGCACCTGCGCGACGTGGCTCGATTTCAGGCCGAGGCCGATCATGGTTCAGGCTCAGGCCTTCTTCTCCTTGAACTCCTTGAGCTGGCCCATGCCGGTGGGCGAGCTGGCAGAAGTCATCTTCTCGCAGCTGCCCTTGGGCACGTACTTCCAGGCATTGCCCTGGTAGTCGCGCACCGAGGTGCCGGCGCAGGTGGTGCCGGGGCCGGCGGCGCAATCGTTCTTGCCCTTCATCGCCACGCCGTAGCACTTCTCCTTGTCGGCGCCCTGCGCCTGCACAGGACTGTGGGCGAGGCTGAGCGCGGCGCCCAGGGCAAGGGCCAGGGCGGCGGCGGTGGTCTGGGTGGCGAGGCTTTGGGACATGGCGCGATCTCCTTGAAGGGGTTGGCATACGGACGTTGCGGCGAGCGGGCTTGCCCGCCGACCCGTGCGTAGTCGCCGCAGGCGGCGCGCCGGTTACAACGGGGCGCAGAAGAATGCGGGCCGGCGCCGGACAGGCTCAGTATTTCAAGCGCGCGTAATAGGTCTTCTGCGCCGCCTCGCGCGCCTGGCCCAGCGTGTGGATGCCCATCGCGGCCAGCAGCGGGATCAGTTTCAGCAACACCTCGGCGGTGACGATGGCGTCGCCCAGGGCCGTGTGACGGCCGATGACGGTGACGCCGAAGCGTTCGGCGATGGCTTCCAGGCGGTGCGACTCCTGGTTCGGGTGCACCACCGCCGACAGCAGCAAGGTGTCGAGCACCGGGTGGTCGAAGACGACGCCGCTGCGGGATTCGGCCAGCTGCAGGAAACGCATGTCGAAGGCAGCGTTGTGCGCCACCAGCACGGTATCGCCGACGAAGGTATGGAAAGACGGCAGCACGCGGTCGATGGTGGGCTGGCCGCGAACCATCGCGGGCTGGATGCCGTGGATGGCGATGCCGGCGGCGGGGAGGTCGCGCTGCGGGTCCACCAGTTGTTCGAAGGCCTCCTGGCGCAGCAGCTTGCCGTTGACCAGCCGCGCCGCGCCGATCTGGATGATCTGGTCGCTGGCCGGGTCCAGGCCCGTGGTCTCGGTGTCGAAGACGGTGTAGCTCAGCTCGGACAGGCGGCGGTCGTCCAGCGCATGCTGGCTCTCGCTGGCACGGAAGAGGTCGAAGTCGTAATACTCGGGCCGGCTGTCGTGGCGCAGCGCGACGGCGTTCAGCTCCTCGACGTCGCCCGCGGCATCGGCCAGCGGCAGCAGGCAGCGGAAGAAGGCCTGGTGGCGCACGCGGTCGCGCTCGAACCAGAATTCGCCGCCGTGGCGCTGCATCACGTCGCGCACGGTCAGCGGGCTCACCTCGGCGCCGAAGCGCATGGGCTCGCTCTCCCAGCTCATCACGGTTTCGGTGCTCATCGCCTGGCCGGACCAGATCAGGTCCAGCTGCGCACGGCCGCTGCTCGGCTGCAGGCGCAATGTGAGCGCACGGACCTCGAATTCATCGACCAGTCGGCGGCCCAGGTAGCTCAGCGCCTGCAGCAGCGCGAAGCTGTCCACCTTGAGCCACAGAGCAGCGTCGACCTCCTGCGTGCCGGTGCGCACTTCGCACACGGCCTCGATGCGGCGCAGCGCCGCGGCCACGAGGTCGGCACCCAGCATGTCCTCCAGCGGCCAGCGCGTCTTCACCTCCTGCGTGCTGCGCGCGGCCAGCTCCTGGATGCGCCGCGCCATCGCCTGCGACTCGTCGCGCACGACGGCCAGGAAGCGCTCGCGCGTGGCGCCGTCGAGGCCCGGGTCGTCGAGCACCTCCACCGCCGCCTGCAGGTTGCCCAGCGACGCGCGCGTCCCCTCGGTCAGGCCCTGCAGCAGCTGGTCCTGCGCCGAATCGCGTTCGTATTCGCGCGTGATGTTGTCCAGCATCAGCACGAAGCCGGAGAGCGGGGCATCGGCCGCCTCGCCGTCGCGCACCGGCGCCATCTGCGCGCGCAGCAGCTGGCCGCTCTTGGTGACGGTGACGAACTGCGCCGAAGGCGTGGCCGCGCCGCGCTGCAGCCGCTGCTGGATATTCTCGAGTGCGTGGGCGACCAGCTGGCGGTCGAACACGGTGTAGATGCTGCGGCCCAGGCCGATGAGTTCGGCGCCGCCGGCGAGCGCCGGCGCGTCGGACAGCGCCTTGAACTGCAGCCGCGCGCGGTTGTTGTACAGCAGCACGCGGCCGTCGAGGTTGCAGACCACCACGCTCTGCGTCAGCTCCGACATCAGCGCCGCCAGCCGGCTGCGCTCCTGCTCGACGCGGCGGCTGCCCTCGGCCACGCGTTCGGCGATCTCGCCGCGCAGCCCTTCGCGCTGCTGCACCAGCGCGTTGATCGTCTCGGCCAGGCCGCGCACGGCGGCGTTGCCGCTGCCCTGCAGCGTGGTCTCGGCGTCGGTCTCCAGCAGCACACGCGCCTGCTCCAGCAGCCGCGATGACGGCGCCACGTGGCGGAGGTAGACCCAGCGCGCGATGGCCATCATGGCGCCGGCCAGTAGCAGCGTCGCCAGCCCCAGCAGCGCCAGCCGCGGGCCCAGCAGCGTGGCCGCGGCGGCGGCTTCCTCGGGCGTGAAGGTCGACCACACCAGCGCCACGGTGGCCACCAGCCACGCTCCCAGCACGGCGGCCGTCACCCCCGCCGACCAGGCCAGCGCCTTGAGAAGACGGGTGTCGCGCTTCAAGGCGCAGCCTCCAGCATCTCACGCACCTTCTGCACCAGTTCGCGCGTGGAGAAGGGCTTGGTCATGTAGGCGTTGGCGCCCAGCGCCAGCCCCTTGACGACGTCGGTCTCGCGCCCCTTGGCGGTGAGCATGAGGATCAGCGTGGCGCGGATCTCGTCGTCGTTGCG
>Ga0105090_10001520_pt1 | contig 12542 bp, 14 predicted proteins | sample PPLLak3March2015_FD_79110 | JGI IMG/M metagenome (GOLD analysis project Ga0105090, IMG submission 79110) | Freshwater sediment microbial communities from Prairie Pothole Lake near Jamestown, North Dakota, USA - PPLs Lake P7 Core (1) Depth... | ecosystem: Environmental > Aquatic > Freshwater >... | reverse complement strand
TGGCAGCGAGCTTCGCCGTCAACGAGCTCTTCGGTGGCCGGTTCGTGCCGATTCCCGCCTCGGCGTGGCTCTTCGTTGCCGTGGTGCCGGGCCTGGTGGAGGAGGCGGCCTTTCGCGGCGTGCTGCTCGCCGCAGCCGAGCGCGCTGCGCCGGCGGCGCGGAACTTCGCTGGAGTGCGGGTCAGCGCCGGCACGGCCCTGCTGACGGCGGCATTCATCCTGCTGCACGGCCCGAGCCTCGGCATGGTCGTCTCCGTGCTGCCGGGCGCGCTGCTGTACCTTTGGCTGCGATTGAAGACCGGCAGCCTGTTGCCTTCGATCGTCGCCCACAACCTGTGGAATCTTCTCGTCCTGCTCGCCCACCGCTGACCCACAATGCCCGCCCTGTTCGAACCCCTGCCGCTGCGCGGCATGCAACTCGCCAACCGGATCATGATTTCGCCGATGTGCCAGTACTCGGCGGTCGAAGGCTGCGCCACCGGCTGGCACTACGCCCACCTGTTGTCGCTTGCCGGCTCGGGGGCGTCGCTGCTGTGCCTCGAAGCGACCGCAGTGACCCGCGACGGCCGGATCACGCCAGGCTGTCTCGGCCTGTGGGACGACGCCTGCGAGGCCGCACTGGCGCCGATCGTCCGACTGATCCGCACGACCTCGCCGATCAGGCTCGCGATCCAGCTGGCGCACGCCGGCCGCAAGGGGTCGAGCCGGGTTCCCTGGGAAGGCGGAAAGTTGCTGCCGCCGGCGCAGGGCGGCTGGCTGCCCGCCGCGCCTTCGGCCGTGCCGATCTGCGGCGAAGAACCGCCGCCGCGCGAACTGTCGCGCGGCGAACTGCCGGCGCTGCGCGAGGCCTTTGCCGACGCGGCACGGCGGGCGGCACGCCTCGGCTTCGATGCCATCGAACTGCATTTGGCGCACGGCTACCTGCTGCATCAGTTCCTGTCACCGCTGGCCAATCGCCGCCATGAACACTACGGCGGCACGCTCGACAATCGCCTGCGCTTTCCGCTCGAAGTGTTCGACGCCGTGCGCGAGGCCTTTCCGGCCGACCGGCCGGTGGGGGTGCGCGTGTCGGCGACCGACTGGCTCGACGGCGAAGACAGCTGGACCCTGGAGCAGACGATCGAACTGGCGCGCCGCTTGCAAGCGCGGGGCTGCGACTGGATCGACGCCTCCAGCGGCGGCATCTCGCCGCGGCAGAAGATCGCACTTGGCCCCGGCTACCAGGTGCCGTTCGCGCGCGCACTGCGCGAGGCCACCGGCATGACGACGATCGCGGTCGGCCTGATCACCGAGCCGCAGCAGGCCGAAGAGATCATCGCCTCGGGATCGGCCGACGTCGTGGCGCTGGCGCGGGCGATGCTCTTCGACCCGCGCTGGCCCTGGCGTGCGGCCGCTGCGCTCGGCGGCACGGTGCAAGGTCCGCGGCAGTATTGGCGTGCCCTGCCGAGGTCGGCGGCTGGAGTCTTCGGCGACATTTCCTTCGGTCAGCGCTGACGAAAACGACCGCTTTGCCGGTGCCGTCATCGACGGCGGCGGCAGGGCCAGCTCGTAGAATCGACGCCGTTCCCGCCCGCCAAGGTCCCCCATGCTTGCCGCCGTTCCAGTTGCGTCGCCCTCGATTGCGCCGATCGAAGAAATCATCGACGAATTCCGCGAGGGCCGGATCGTCGTGCTGGTCGACGACGAAGACCGCGAGAACGAGGGCGACCTGATCTTCGCTGCCGACTTCGTCACCGCGGAGAAGATCAACTTCCTGTCGAAATTCGGCCGAGGCCTGGTCTGCATGCCGATCACCGCCGAGCATGCGCAGCGGCTGCGTCTGCCGCCGATGGCGGCGCAGAATCGCAGCGTGCATGGCACCAATTTCACGGTGGCGATCGAGGCCGCCGAAGGCGTGTCCACCGGCATCTCGGCGGCCGATCGCGCGCACACCATCCGCGTGGCCACGCGCCCCGAGGCTAAGCCGGAGCAGATCGTGCAGCCGGGCCATGTCTTTCCGCTGGTGGCGCAGCCCGGTGGCGTGCTGATGCGCGCCGGCCATACCGAGGCCTGCTGCGACCTGGCGCGGCTGGCGGGGCTGAATCCAGCGGCGGTGCTCTGCGAGATCATGAACGACGACGGCACGATGGCGCGCCTGCCGGATCTGGCTCCGTTCGCGCAGAAGCACGGCCTGAAGATCGGGGCGATCGCCGACCTGATCCACTATCGGGCCGCCCATGAATCGATGATCGAACGCATCGGCAGCCGCCCGATCAGCACCGCGGCCGGCCCGTTCGAGCTCGTCGCCTACCGCGACCGCCCGAGCGGCAGCGCCCACCTGGCGTTGGTGCATGGGCAGATCGACGGCAGCCGCGAAGTGCTGGTGCGCGTGCACGAGCCGCTGTCGGTGCTCGATCTGCTCGACGCCGCGATCGGGACTCACTCCTGGCCGCTGCCCAAGGCGCTCGCCCGGATCGCCGAGGCTGGCGGCGGCGTGGTGGTGCTGCTGAACTGCGGCGAGTCGGCCGACGGCCTGCTGGCCCGCTTCGAATCGCACTTGCAGGACGCGACCGGCAGCGGCGAGGAGCCGCGCAGCGCCCGGATGGACCTGCGCACCTACGGTGTCGGCGCGCAAATCCTGCGCGATCTGAATGTCAGCCGCATGAAGCTGCTGGCGCGGCCGCGCAAGATGCCGTCGATGGCCGGCTTCGGGCTGCATCCGACCGGCTTCCTCGAAGACTGAAGAGGGCCCCGCGTACACTCGGCCGCTGGAGGAATGATGGCGATCGAAGAACTCGCTCCCGATCTGGACGGTGCCGGGCTGTGCCTCGGCATCGTGCAGTCGCGCTTCAATGAGTGGGCGGGCAAGGCGCTCGCCGAGGCCTGCGTCGAGCAGTTGCTGCAACTCGGCGTCGACGAGGCCGACATCACGCGGGTGACGGTGCCCGGCGCGCTGGAGATCCCGCTGACGCTGGCGCGTTTGGCGGAGGCCGGCGACTTCGATGCGCTGATCGCGCTCGGCTGCGTGATCCGCGGCGACACCTATCACTTCGAGATCGTCGCCAACGAGTCGGCCGCAGGCCTGACCCGGGTGGCGCTCGACGCGGGCGTTCCTGTGGTCAACGGCGTGTTGACCACCGACAACGAGGAGCAGGCTCGGGCCCGTGTCGACGAGAAGGGCCGCGACGCCGCCCGGGTCGCAGTGGAGATGGGCAACCTGATGTGGTCGCTCGCCGACGAAGGCGACGACGACGGCGAGCAGTAGCGTGACCGCGCCGCAACCGGCAGAGCGCCCGCGCCATGGCGGCCGCAGCGCCCGCCGCCGCGCGCGCGAACTGGCGGTCCAGGGCATCTACGAATGGCTGGTCGGCGGCCAGGACGCGGCAGCGGTCGAAGCGCATCTGATGGAAAGCAAGGGCTTCGAAACCGCCGACAAGCGCCATCTTCACGAGGTGCTGCACGGCGTGATCGACGGCGCCGACGCGCTGCGGGCGCGCTTTGTCGGCTTCATCGACCGCCGGCCGGAGCACCTGTCGCCGGTGGAACACGGCATCCTGCTGATCGGCACCTATGAGCTGCAGCAGCGGCCGGAGATCCCTTACCGCGTGGTGATCAACGAAGCGGTCGAGCTGGCCAAGAGTTTCGGCGGCACCGAGGGCTTCAAGTACGTCAACGGCGTGCTCGACAAGGTTGCCGCGTCCCTGCGGCCCGATGAAGCGCAGCCGCGCTGACGGCCTGCCCGTCGCCGCAGCCGCCGTGCGACGATGAACGAATTCGAACTGATCGACCGCTTCTTCGCGCGGCCGCTGCCGCCGACGGGCCGGGTGCGTCGGGGCGTCGGCGACGACTGTGCGCTCTTCGACTGCGGCGACCGGCTGCTGGCAATCACCACCGACATGCTGCTCGAAGGCCGCCACTTCCTGCCCGGCGCCGATCCAGCAGCGCTCGGCCACAAGGCGCTGGCGGTCAACCTGTCGGACCTCGCCGCCGCTGGCGCGTCGCCGCAGGCCTTCCAACTAGCCTTGGCCCTGCCGCGCGCGGATGCCGGCTGGCTCGAGGCGTTCTGCCGCGGCCTCTTTGCGCTTGCCGGTCGTCACGACTGCGTGCTCTCGGGAGGCGACATGACACGGGTGCCTCGGCTCGGCGCGGATGCTGGCGACGGGCCGCTGACGATCTGCATCACGGCGCTGGGCGAGGTGCCGCATCAGGCGCTCCGCGGCCGCGACGGCGCCCGCGAAGGCGATGACCTGTGGGTTTCCGGAACGCTCGGCGACGCGCGGGCGGCGCTGGCCCGCCGCCGCGGAGAGATCGCCGCTGCGGAATCCCTGCTCGCGGCCTGGGCGCCACGGATGGATCGGCCCACGCCTCGGGTTGAACTCGGCATCGCGCTGCGCGGCATTGCCACCGCGGCGATCGATGTTTCCGACGGCCTGCTCGGCGATCTCGGCCACATCCTGAAGCGATCGAAGGTAGGAGCCGTGGTCGAGGCGGAGCGCCTGCCGCGCAGCGAGGCGCTGCGCGGACTGCCGCCGGCGCTGCAACGCCAGTACACGCTCTGCGGCGGCGACGACTATGAACTGCTGTTCACCGCGCCGACCGATCGGCGCCGCGAAGTCAGGGCAGCCGGCCGCGCCGCGGCCGTTGAAGTGACGTTGATCGGCAGCATCGTTGCGTCTGGCGGCGGGCTGCGCATCGTCGATACCCAGGGTGCGCCGCTGCCCGGCGACTGGCGCGGCTTCGATCACTTCGCTGAATGAACGCGCAGGCTCCGGAAGCTGCGTCCGGACGGCGGCCGCCCGCGCCGACGCTCAGCTTCCTTCTCGCCTCGCCGTGGCACCTCGTCGCGCTCGGCGCCGGCAGCGGGCTGCCACGATTCGCGCCGGGCACCTGGGGCACGCTGCTGGCGTGGCTGCTGTTTCTGCGTCTGGATCGTTCGCTCGATACGACATGGTGGTGGCTGCTGGTGGCGGCGATGCTGGCCATCGGCGCGGTGGCCGCCGATGTCACCGGGCGCCGCATGGGCGTGGCCGATTCGGGACACATCGTGATCGACGAAATCGTCGCCTTCTGGATTGTGCTGCTGCTGCTGCCCGGCGATGCGGCGCATGGCGGATGGCTGCTGGTCGCCGCATTCCTCCTGTTCCGTTTCTTCGACATCGTCAAGCCGCCGCCGATTCGCAACCTCGATCGCCGGCTCAAGAACGGCATCGGCGTGATGGCCGACGACCTGGTCGCGGCCTTCTACACGTTGCTGGTGCTGGCGCTCGGATTGCGCCTTTTCGCGTGACGATGGACGCCGCGCGGACGATCGAGGCACTGGCCAACAGGCTCGGCGAAGCGCTGTCGTCGCGGCGGCTGCTGTTCGCCGCCGCGGAGTCCTGCACCGCCGGCGGTGTCGCCTATGCGGTGACGCAGATCGCCGGTTCGAGCCGGTGGTTCGACCGCGGCTTCGTCACCTACTCCAACGCCGCCAAGCGGCAGTTGCTCGGCGTCGCTGCGGCCGACCTGCGCCAGTACGGCGCGGTCAGCGAGCAGGTAGCGAGGGCCATGGCGCGCGGCGCGCTTGCCGCCAGCGACGCGCAGCTTGCCGTGGCCGTTACCGGCATCGCCGGCCCGGGTGGCGGCAGCGCTGCGAAGCCGGTCGGCCTGGTCTGCTTCTGCTGGGCGCTCAGGCGCGGTGGCGACCTGCGCCTGTGCACCGAGTCGCGACGCTTCGACGGCGACCGCGCCGCGGTGCGAACGCAATCGATCATCATCGCCCTCGAAGGGGCTCTGCGGATGCTCGAGGAGAACAGGCATGTCTGAATGGTTCGGCGGCTTTGAAGTGGAGCGGGTCAGGGTGGGTGATCTGCAGTTGAACGTCCGGCACAACCTGGCGCAGGGTGCGGGCAGGCCACCCCTGCTGCTGCTTCACGGCTTTCCGCAGACGCATGTGATGTGGCACCGCGTGGCGCCGCGACTGGGCGAGCGCTACGCCGTCGTCGCTCCGGATCTGCGCGGCTATGGCGATTCCGACAAGCCGGTCTCCGACGCCGCCCATGCCGCCTACAGCAAGCGCGCGACCGCTGCCGATGCGGTGGCGCTGATGCGCCGGTTCGGCTTCGAACGGTTCGGCGTCTGCGGCCACGATCGCGGCGGCCGCGTTGCGCACCGGATGGCGCTCGATCATCCCGGCGCGGTCGCCAGGCTGATGCTGCTCGACATCTCGCCGACGCAGACGATGTACGAGCGCACCGACATGGCCTTCGCCCGTGCTTACTACCACTGGTTCTTCCTTATCCAGCCTGCGCCGATGCCGGAGCGGCTGATCGGCGGCGACCCGGAGTTCTATCTCCGCGCCAAGCTGGGCGGCTGGGGCACTCATGGGCTCGAGGTCTTCGATCCGCGGGCGCTTGCCGAGTACGAGCGCTGCTTTCGCGATCCGGCGACGATCCATGCAATGTGCGAGGACTACCGAGCGGCCGCTTCGATCGACCTGGAACACGACCGCGCCGATCCGCAGGCGAAGATCGTCTGTCCGCTGCGCGTTTTGTGGGGCGAACGCGGTGTGGTGAACCGCCTGTTTGCGCCGATCAGCGACTGGAAGAGCAAAGCTTCCGGAGCAGTCAGCGGGCGGATGACGCCCGGCGGGCATTACATCCCCGAAGACTCGCCGGAACTGCTGCTCGAGGAGATGTTCGCCTTCTTTGGCGACGCTTGAACCGGTTAGGCAGCCTGCGCCAGCGGCGACTCGAACGCGCCAAGGCGCTGTTCCTGCAGGCGCAGCCAGAACTCGGCTTCGTCTGGCGTACGCAGATGGAACACCTGCAGGTGCGCCAGAGCCGAATCGGTCAGCAACTTGCCGAGGTGCGGCGTCCAGACCATGTGCGCAAGGCTGCCCGTGATGTCCGACAGCCTCGGCCCGTGCCATGCCAGCGCGTCGCGCAACCGCGACCGCAGGCCGCGCAGCCAGGCTCGGGTCACCTCGGCTGGCGAGAAGTGCAGCCAGATCGCGGTGTCGGCGGCAGCCAGCAGCCGTCCCGACAGGCGTCCAGCTTGTGCTACGGCGATCCAGCCGCGGCGGGTCTCGTCGTCGGCCAGGGCTTCGGTCGCCTGTTCACAAGGTAGGCCCAGCCGATGGGCGAGCCGCGTTGCCGTCAGGCGACACCATGCCTGTCCAAAGTGTCCAGCCTGTCCGATGACCAATACACGCTGCATTTCGGTCGAGTATTTGTCCGACGTCTTTTGGCAGAAAGACCCTTTGAGAGAGTAATCACTGACTGCGGCAGGCCGGTCAAGGCCTGTGAGCGATTCGGTATTCCGTATAGCGGGAGTTTGGGGCGTCACTGTTGCGCCGCGGCAACGCCGGACCGCTCAACCAGCCAGATCGCGCGTTGCGGACGCGCGAATCGCGTCCAGTGTCGTTCCGGGCGAAATCACCTGCGGGTCGACTCGCAGTTCGAGAAGGGCCGGCAGCTTTCGGCTGCGGCTGAACTCCAGAGCCGCCTTCAGCGCCGGGCCAAACTGCTCGTCGCGCTCGACCAGGGCGCCAAAGCCGCCATACGACTCGGCGAGCCGGTCGAAGCGCGGGTTGGCAAGCGATGTTCCACTGACGCGGCCGGGATGGTGCCGCTCCTGGTGCATCCGGATGGTGCCGTACATGCCATTGTTGAAAACCAGGATCAGTACGCCAACGCCATACATCGCGGCCGTTGCCAGTTCCTGTCCGGTCATCAGGAAGTCGCCGTCCCCGGCGAAGGTCACCACAGTGCGCTCCGGGGCGACCAGCTTGGCCGCGATGCCGGCCGGGACCCCGTAGCCCATGCTGCCCGCGGTCGGCGCGAGTTGTGTTCGCAGCCCGCCATAGCGCCAGAAGCGATGGGCCCAGGTCGCGAAGTTTCCTGCCCCGTTGGTGATGATCGTGTCGGCCGGCAGTGCGGCCTGCAACGTGCGCACGATCTGCAGCAGATCGAGCTGCGGCGGCTTGCCCGAATACACCGGCGCCTGCGCCTGCCAGGCCTCGTACTCGCCGCGTGCGGCCGGCACCGTCTCGGCCCAGCGAGCAGAATCGACCGGCGCCATTCTCGCCAGGGCGGCCGCCATCTGAGGCATGCCGGCGGCGATCATCAGTCGCGCCTGGTAGACGCGTCCGAGTTCCTCGACACCCTGGTGCACGTGCACCAGCGACTGTCGCGGCCGCGGTGCCGCCAGAAGCGAGTAGCCGCCGGTGGTCATTTCGCCGAGCCGCGGGCCAATCGCCAGCAGCAGATCGGCCTGACGGACGCGTTGCGCCAGCTTCGGATTTAGGGCGATGCCGACGTCGCCGACGTAGTTCGGATGCCGGTTGTCGAACAGATCCTGGTAACGGAAAGCGCAACTCACCGGCAGCCGGTTCGCCTCGGCGAAGCGCTGCAGGTCGTCGCATGCGGCGGCGGTCCAGCCGGTGCCGCCAAGCAGCACGAGCGGCGAACGCGCATCGGCAAGCAGCGCGCGCAGCGTCGCCATCTGTGCCTCGCTCGGCGCGGCCTGTACCGGCTGGTACGGCAATGCGTCATCGACCTCGGCCTCCTGTCCGAGCAGGTCTTCGGGCAACGCGAGCACCACCGGGCCCGGGCGGCCGCTGGTGGCGACCTGGAACGCGTGCGCCACATACTCCGGCACGCGATCGGCGCGGTCGATCTGCGCCACCCACTTCGTCATCTGGCCGAACATGCGTCGGTAGTCGAGTTCCTGAAATGCCTCGCGCTCGACGAAGTCGCTGCCGACCTGGCCGATGAAAAGCAGAATCGGCGTCGAATCCTGGAACGCCGTGTGCACGCCGATCGAGGCGTTGGTGGCGCCCGGTCCGCGAGTGACGAAGGCGACGCCCGGCCTGCCCGTCAGCTTGGCGTAGGCGTCGGCCATGAAGGTCGAGCCGGACTCGTGCCGATTGACGATCAGGCGGATGCCGGGCGCGTCGTACAGCGCGTCGAGCACCGCAAGGTAGCTTTCGCCCGGCACGCAGAAGGCATGGTCGACACCATGAACCAGCAACTGGTCGACCAGCAGTCGGGCGGCGGTACGCGGCATGAGGTCTCCGGGAGATCGATGCTTTCGGGTCATATGCCGCGCCAGGGCGGCAGGTAGAGATCCTGCTGGTAGGTGCGCACGAGTTGTGGGACGAAGATCACGAGAGCGGAGAACAGCATGCCGCTTGCCAGTGCTTCGCCCCAGGCGAGCAGCAGCGCGAAGGCGAGCTGATCGGTGTTGGCCGCCGCCGGTTGCAGCAGCCCGCGGACCAAGACGAGCGTCGCGCTGGTCGCCGCGGTCACCGCCAGCGTCACGAAGAGGCCGTTGCCGATGATGAAGACGAACAGGTTCTTCGGCAGCCGCAACTCGATCTGCCGCTGCAATGCGGTCGTCAGCATCGTCGGCAGCCACACCAGCAGCAGGCCGTTGAGGCCAAAGTTGGTCCAGTGGCCGCCTCCGAGCCCGGTATGAAGCGCCAGGGCCGCGACCAGGCCGAGTCGGGCCCAGTAGCGGCCGAAGATCAGTGCATAGAGCGCGGCACCGAGCAGCCCGAACCCGGCGCCGGTGGCCAGGTGCGCCTGCAAGGTCCACAAGCAGGCGATCGCCACGGCCCCCGCCAGCCACAGGTGCTGCTGCGCACTGCGCAGAGGCGCATCCTGCGGCGGCTGCCGCAGCGAATGCAGCACCAGCGCGGCCAGAAGCAGCCAGGCCGCCGCTGCCCATTCTGGTGCCAGCGCCGCGTAGAGGAAGTTCATCGCCGTGACCGGATGCGGATGGGACTCTAGCGCGGCTCTGCCCGCTGCGCGGCGCGCTAAGCTCTGCCGCAATCAACCGGTGCAACGATGACGCGAGACGGCAACAGTTCGGTGGATCTGCAGGAGACGGCACGTCTCGTCGAGGCGCTGGAGCGCGACCTGGCGCGAGCGGAGCGCGGCGAGGGCGATCTCGATGGACTGCGCGCCGATGTTGAGCGATTGCGCGTGGCGCTCGCGTCTGGACGACCCGACCACGACCTGCAAGGCGGCCTGGAAGGTGTGCGCCAGAAGCTGCATGCCGCCAGCGACGAATTGCTGGACGACGCCATCCTGGCCGGCGACTACATCGCACGGATCGGCCGCCTGCTCGGCCTTTAGATCGAGGCGATTTCCCCCAAGCATGCTGCTGGCGCGACGGACGCCGGAGGCGGGGGTTTGAATGGAGTAACTGCGCGGTGAAGTACGTTCGACTCGGCAACTCGGGCCTTCGGGTATCGCGCTTTGCGCTCGGCATGATGACCTACGGCACGACGCAGTGGCGGCCCTGGGTGCTCGAAGAGGCGGCGGCGCGCCCGCTGGTCAAAGCAGCGGTCGAGGCCGGAATCAATTTCTTCGACACTGCCGACATGTATTCCGCCGGCGTATCGGAAGAACTGACCGGCAAGTTCGTGCGCGAGTTCTGTCGCCGCGACGAGGCGGTGGTCGCGACCAAGGTCTTCTTTCCTGTCGACATCGGGTTCCGCGGCGCCAATTCTTCGGGCGCGAAACCGGCGCCGCGGCCGAATGGCAGCGGCCTGTCGCGCAAGCGGATCCTCGCTGCCATCGATTGCAGCCTGCGCCGGCTCGGCACCGATCACGTGGATCTTTACCAGATCCATCGCTTCGACGATGCGGTGCCGGTCGAGGAGACGATGGAGGCGCTGCACGACGTCGTCAAAAGCGGCAAGGCACGTTACATAGGCGCGTCGAGCATGTACGCGTGGCAGTTCGCTGGCATGCAGCACGTCGCCGAGCGCAACCGCTGGACGCGGTTCATTTCGATGCAGAACCACTACAACCTCGTTTACCGCGAGGAAGAGCGCGAAATGAATCCGTACTGCCGCGCCACCGGCGTCGGCCTGATGCCATGGAGCCCGCTGGCGCGCGGTTTTCTTGCCGGCAACCGCAGACCCGGCGCAGGCGGCAGTTCGGACAAGGATGGGGGGGCAACCTCGCGTGCCTCCACTGACGATATCGCCCAGTCGTTCTACTACCGCGACGACGATTTTGCGGTGGTCGACGCGGTGTCGGCACTGGCGGCAGAAAAGGGGCTCGCCAACGCCACGGTCGCCTATGCTTGGCTGCTGCACCAGCCTGGCGTATCAAACCCGATCATCGGCATCAGCAAGCAGGGACAGCTCGAACAGGCACTGGCGGCTCTTGAGGTCGCTCTGTCCGCCGACGAGCAAACGCGGCTTGCGGCGCCCTATCGTTCGCACCCGGTGATCGGCCACAGCTGATCCCGACTGTGGCGCGGATTGCCGCCGTTCGGCGCTTGGGCGCGGCCGGGCGCCGGGGCGGCGCGGGTTTTGCGGCCCCAGTGATAGCCGGAGGCCGGCCGCCGGTGTAAAAGTCCGGGCATACCGCATACACGTCACCCAAGTTTTCCGACACACGCATGGGATTTGCCACGCCCTTTCCCGAACCGGAGTCGCCCGACTTGCGGCGCTACATCGTCAGCGCCCGGCCGCAGATCGTGACCGTGCTGCGCGCGCTGTGCGAAGCGGCGCCGCAGATCAACGCTTTCGTCGGCGGCGGTCCCGAGTTCGCCGTCGCCACATTGCAGCGGGTCGACGAGGTGCATGGGGAGATCCATTGCGAGTTGCCGCCGGGCCGGTCGATGTCCCGCCTGACGGCTGCCGAGGCGACCTTCGTCGGCTTCGTGGATACGGACAAAGTGCAGTTTCGTGCCAAGGCGATGGCCGCAGAACAGGGCGGATACGCGTTCCGCCTGCCACTTCCAGAACTGGTTCTACGGATGGCGCGAAGGCGAACCGAGCGCGCCAATACGGACTTTCGCCGCCGGCCTGCTTGTCGGCTGGAGTGGACCGACGGAACGACCCGGTCGCTGACGGTTTGCGATATCGGCCTCGGAGGGCTCGCCGTCGAGGCGTCGACCGTACTTGCTGCAACGCCTTGGCCGGGATTGCGAATCGACCGCTGCCGGCTCGATCTGCCGGGTGTCGGCGGCGCCGAAGTCAGCCTGGTAATCCGTCACAGCACGCCACTTGCCGGCTCGGAATCCCTGGTGCGAATCGGCTGCGAGTTTGTCGAACCTGCGCCCAAGTTACTGACGATGATCGACCGGTATCTTGGCGAAGGCGTCGCGGAGACAAGGAGCAAACCTCTCCCGCCCGGGGTCCTCACTAACCCGTCGCCGGAATCGTTCCCGTGCAGCGGTTGAACGGGTCCTGCCGTCTTGCAGCAAATACGCCGGTGGGGCACCGATTGGGCGCGCAAGGACGAAAAAAAACCGGGCAAAGCCCGGTTTCCTGTGCGATTCGGGACTTACGCCAGAACGGCGTCACCCAGTCCGCCACTGACCTGCGCCAATTCCGACAGCGAAAGTTCAGCAACTTCAACGATTTCGACCACGGCTTCCATGACTACCCCCCAGAACAGTTACTCGACCGGTTGCTTGCCGGACCCGGATCACGGGTCCTTGAGGGCAGTGTCTTTGGCTCACCAAATCCCGCTAGGCCGGCGTTAACCCGAAAGGGCGATACCAGCTTGGCGCGATAAATAGCAAAAATACGGTATGGGCGTCTCGCTGCCACTGAAC
>Ga0105090_10001519_pt1 | contig 12545 bp, 13 predicted proteins | sample PPLLak3March2015_FD_79110 | JGI IMG/M metagenome (GOLD analysis project Ga0105090, IMG submission 79110) | Freshwater sediment microbial communities from Prairie Pothole Lake near Jamestown, North Dakota, USA - PPLs Lake P7 Core (1) Depth... | ecosystem: Environmental > Aquatic > Freshwater >... | reverse complement strand
GCGGTGATGACACAACATGGCGGGAAATTTCCCGAGACACTCGAGGCCATCATGGACTTGCCGGGTATCGGCCGTTCAACGGCCGCTGCCATCTTGGTGTTTGCTTTCGGCAAACGCAGCGCGATTCTCGATGGCAATGTGAAACGCGTGCTGGCCCGCGTCTGCGGCATCGCGGGCTATCCCGGTGAAACTGCAGTGGCGGCGCAACTGTGGAGCGAGGCCGAGGCCTTGCTGCCCAAAACCGGGTTGCGGCCTTACACCCAGGGCCTGATGGACCTCGGTGCGACCTTGTGCACACGAAGCAAACCGCGCTGCACCGAGTGTCCGGTGCAGAAACTGTGCGTGGCGTTCAAGACCGGTCGAGTGGCTGAACTGCCTACCCCCAAGCCGCGCAAGGCGCTGCCACAGCGCCGGACCATGATGCTGGTGCTGCAGCACGCGGGCGAGATCCTGCTGGAGAAACGGCCGCCAACGGGGATCTGGGGCGGGATGTGGTCATTTCCGGAGGAGGATGCCGATGCTGATGCGGTTGAAGCTTGTGCGCGGCGTTATGGAGCGGCGGTCACATTGAAAGCACCGTTGCCGGTGATTGCACACGGTTTCACGCATTTCAAACTCGATATCCTGCCGCAACTGGCTACCGTGGCGGCGTGGCCGCAGCGTGCGGAAGAACCGGGCCGGTTGTGGATTACGCCGGATGATGCATTACGTGCCGCGGTGCCGACGCCAGTGCGTGGCATCATTGAACAATTATTGAAAGTTGCATGAATATTTACAAAAACATGCCTCTTACGAGGCCGTCATGTTTTTGGAAATATTAAATAATCTTCGGCTGCCGTTAATGAACGGGATAGTGATGACTGAACCGGCATCGATGGACTGGAAAGACATCAGCGCATGGCGCAAGGCGCAGCGCGAGCATTGGATTGCCTGGCGCTGCGCGGTTCCAGAAGCACAGCGGGCAGCATGGGGCGTAGGCATGACCGCGTCCCTGTGCGCCCTGTTGTCGTCGCCAAAAAAGGCCGTGATCGGTTTTTGCTGGCCGTTCAAGGCCGAGTTCGACGCGCGTTATGCGGTGCGCCATTGGCGTGAGCAGGGCGCAGTGGCGGCGTTGCCGGAAGTCACCGGCAAGGGGCAGCCGCTGCGTTTCAGCCAGTGGTGGCCGGGTGCGCCGATGAAGCGCGGTGTGTACGATATTCCGGTTCCTGATGGTACGCCGCTGGTGTTGCCCGACATTGCCATCGTGCCGATGAATGCCTTTGATGGCCGCTGTTTTCGTCTGGGCTACGGCGGCGGTTATTTTGATCGCACGCTGGCAGCTTTGGAAAAACGCGTGGTCGCGATCGGTGTTTCTTTCGATGCGTGCCGTCTGCCCAGTATTTTTCCGCAGGCGCACGACATCGCCATGGATTTTGTGGTGACCGAGGCAGGGATATATGGAAGTGCCGGAGAACCGCTGCAATTGCTGGACGCCGTTGCTGCCGGGGATCGGGTGCGGGACTTGATGCAGCAGCGGAGTTTGCCCCGGAACAGCGCGAAATAACGCTGTAATCAATTGTTTTTATTGATATTTTCTATAATACCATGGGCTGCGAGTAATTCGCGCAAGCGGGCCAACCGAGCAGCGGTGTCGGTGATTTCCAGCAGTGCCTGTTTGTCCTGTGCCGATATCGGCAGGATTTCCGCAAGCCGGTAACTGACCCAAACCGGATGATCAAGTCGCACAGGACCCGGCACACTCTCGACGCCGGCGCGTTCCACGGCAAGCCGCAGCACTTCCTGGCAGGCGCGATCCATGCTGTCGGTTTGCGTCGGTTCAGGCAGGGTTTCAATACGCGCCGTGATCAAGCCGTTGCCGGCGACCGTGGTGTCGAGGACGCGAAACCGAGCGCTGCCGCGCGCCAGCACGGCAAACAGGTTGGGGTGGGGCACGTCCCATTGTGCGATATGCGCCAGGCAGCCGATGGCATGCGGGGCAGCAGGCAGGCCGACTTCATGGCCTTCCTTGATCAGGCAGACACCGAAGGGTGTGTTGTCGCGCAGGCAGGCCTTAACCATGTCGACGTAGCGCTGCTCGAATACTTTCAGCGGCAGCAGGCCGCCGGGAAACAGAACCGTGCCCAGCGGGAACAGCGGGATTTCGCCGGGTATTTCGTTAGCTAAGTCGTCGGCGGAAATGGTGCTCATGCGCCCAGTTCGCGGTGCCGCGCCAGTGTTCGATTGCGGGCACGGAATTTTTCGGCAAGAGTCTCGACAAAAAATACCGAGCGGTGGCGTCCGCCGGTGCAACCGATGGCGATGGTCAGGTAACTGCGGTTGTCGCGTTCAAACGCCGGCAGCCAGTCGGTGATGAAGCGGTGGATGTCGTCGAGCATGCGCATTGCGTCGGGCGTTGCACGAAGGAACTCGGCCACCGGCGCATCGCAGCCGGTCAGCGGGCGCAACTTGAGGTCGTAGTGTGGATTGGGCAGGCAGCGCACATCAAACACGAAGTCAGCGTCGAGCGGGATGCCGTGTTTGAAACCGAAGGATTCGAACAGCAGCGTCAGCCCGGCAGCCGGCAGCGCGGCAAAATCCTTGACCCAGTTGCGCAGCGTGTTGGGCGCCAGGTCGCTGGTGTCGAGGTGGTGCGCCATGTCCGAGATGCCGGCGATCAGTTCGCGCTCACGGTCTATACATTCGGGCAGGGTCAGTCCCAGCGGCGCCAGCGGGTGGCGGCGGCGGGTTTCCGAATAACGCTTGATCAGCGTATCCGGCTTGGCCTCAAGGAACATGACCCGCACGTCGATGCCTTCCGCACGCAGCCGCTGTACTTCCGCGGGCAATCCGGCAACCGCCTTGCCAGTGCGGGCGTCCATGGTCAGTGCCACAAGTTCATTGCCCGATGCGCGCAGGTTTTCGACCAGCAGGCCGACCAGTTCCACCGGCAGGTTGTCGACGCAGTAATAACCCGCGTCTTCGAGCACCGCGAGCGCGACGCTTTTGCCGGAACCGGACAGGCCGGTGATCAATATCAGTTGCATGTGGCGGCTGGCGTGCGGGATTTCAGCCGTCAGTGTCCGTCATCGACCGCGCCTGGCGTTCGACGAACTCCCGTGTGCTGTCAATGCCGCGCATCTGCAGCACATGGCTGCGTACCGCGGCTTCGGTCAGCACCGCGAGATTGCGCCCGGCGGCGACGGGGATGGTGACTTTGTGGATGTCGACGCCCATCAGCGATTCGGTGCCGGGTTTCAGCGGCAGCCGTTCGAGATGGGTGATGTCGGTGCCGGAGGGTCGCTCGAGACGCACGATCAGTTTGACGTTTTTGCGCGGGCGCAGCGCCGCTTCGCCGAAGATGGTGCGGATGTTCAACACGCCCAGTCCGCGCACCTCGAGGAAATCGCGCAACAGTCCCGGGCAGCGCCCTTCGATGCTTTCCGGGCCGAGCCGGTAGAGTTCGACCACGTCGTCAGCAATCAGTCCGCTGCCACGGCTGACCAGTTCCAGCGCGAGTTCGCTTTTACCGACGCCGGAATCACCGGTAATCAGCACGCCGACGCCCAGCACATCGAGAAACACGCCGTGGATGGTGGTGGATTCGGCGAGTGCGCGTGCGAGGTGGGGGCGGATGATCCACATCAATTCCACGCTGGGGATCGGTGACGAGAACAGCGGCGTGTGCGAGGATTCGGCAACCTCAGCCAGCAAAGCCGGCAGCGACTTGGCGCCGGCGACGATGAAGCAGGCCAGTTCACGGATTGCAACGCGTTCCAGCACCTTGTGGCATTCGGCAGGGTCCAGGCTGTTGAGGTAATCGACTTCCGAGTCGCCGAGCACCTGGATCAGGTTGGGATGGATGAAATTAAGGTGGCCGACCAGGCCCTTCGACGAGTCCTTGGTGAATTCACTGTCGATGCCCTTGCCGCCGCCGTCCCTGCCGGCGACCCAGGTGAGTTGCAGTTTTTCCCGCGTTTCTTCAAACAGCCGGGTTATGCTGACCTGCGGCATTCGGTTCCCATTGGGTGATCAATTGATGCAAATCCGCCGGCGTGGTGGCAGTGAGCAGGCGTTCGCGGAACGGTTTGTCGCAGAACATCTGGGCCAGTTCCGACAGGATCTGCAGGTGTTCATCGGTGGCGCGCTCCGGTACCAGCAGTACGAAAATAAGTTTGACGTTCTGGCCGTCGGGCGCATCAAAAGGCACGGCGTTCTGCACGCGGATCATCGCACCGGTGGCCGCCTTCAGCCCCTTGATACGACCGTGCGGGATTGCGACACCCTGGCCGAGTCCGGTCGATCCGAGTTTTTCCCTGGCGAACAGGCTGTCAAAAATGAGATTGCGTGAAATGCTCTCATTGTTTTCGAGCAGAAGTCCGGCCTGTTCGAATATCCGTTTTTTACTGGTCAGGTCTGAGTCGAGCAGGATGTTCGACACGGGCAGCAGCTTGGCGATCAGGTTCATGAGCGTGTTCGATGGGTTCGGCAGAGCCCGCAGTGTTACCGGGGCCTACTCTTCAACCGATTGATGTTTGATGGGCGCGGCATCGTGGCGATGCGCGAGGTTCTTGCCCTTGTGTTTGAGGATTGCACGGTCCAGCTTGCTGACCAGATGGTCGATGGCCACGTACATGTCTTCGCCGTGGGTTTCGCAGAAAATTTCCTTGCCGCTGAGGTGCACGGTGGCTTCCACCGTGTGTTGCAGTTTTTCCACGGTCATGATGACTTTGATATCAATGACATGGTCGAAGTGGCCAGTGATTTTTTCCAGCTTGTGCGCGACATGCTCGCGGATGGCGGGTGTGATCTGCAGGTGGTGCCCGGTGAGGTGCAAGTTCATGGCGTCTCCTTGATAATCCTTGTTAAAGGGTTTTCCTCAGGTTCACCGGGAGGATCTGCATCGATTCCCGGTATTTTGCGATGGTTCGCCGTGCTACGACTATACCCTGCTGCCCCAGCAATTCCGAGATCTGGCCGTCGCTCAGCGGGGTGCGGGTGTTTTCGGCGCTGACCAGTTGTTTGATCAGGGCGCGGATCGCGGTGCTGGAGGCGGAGCCGCCGGCTTCGGTGGCGACATGGCTGCCGAAAAAATACTTGAGCTCGAAAATGCCGCGTGGCGTGTGCATGAACTTCTGCGTGGTCACCCGCGACACCGTCGATTCATGCAGGCTCAGTGTATCGGCGATTTCGCGCAGCACCAGCGGCCGCATGGCGACCTCGCCGTGCTCGAGGAAATTGCGCTGGCGGTCGACGATGGCCTGCGACACCCGCAGGATGGTCTCGAAACGCTGCTGCACGTTTTTGATCAGCCACTTGGCTTCCTGCAACTGGGCGCTGATCTGTTGCGAATTGCCGCCACGGTTGCGCTGCAGGATGTCGGCGTAGAGCCGGTTGATCTTCAGCTTCGGCATCGCATCGGGGTTGAGGGCGGCAACCCACACACCCTTTGTTTTGCGCACGATCACGTCGGCGACGACAAAGCGCGTTTCTTCAACCGAAAAATCGCGACCCGGTTTCGGGTTCAGGCTGACGATCAGTTTTTGCACCGTGCGCAGGCAGGCGTCATCGCATTTCAGCGCGCGTTTCAGCCGGGCGAAATCCCGGGTCGCCAGCGCGTCGAGGTGGTTGCGAACAATTTCCAGCGCTTCGTCGCGGTACGGCGTATCGGCGGGCAATGCGGCGAGCTGCAGGCTCAGGCATTCGGCGAGACTGCGGGCGCCGATGCCCGTTGGTTCGAGGTGTTGCAGGTGCTGCAGCGCGATCGACAGTTCCTCCGGCTCCACGTCGAGTTCCGGCGGCAGCATGGCCGCGATTTCTTCGAGCGACTGCGGCAGGTAACCGCCGTCATCCAGCGAATCGATCAGCATCGCAACCAGCTGTTTGTCGCGATCCGACAGATGCATCAGTGACAGTTGCCCGGCGAGGTGGGCGCGCAGGCTGGCGGGTTGCTCGGCTACGGGCGAAAAATCGTCATCTTCGGCGTCGCCGCTGCCACCGTACGAGATACCGTCCATGGCATCAAACGCGCCGCCATCCTCGCCGGGTGCGGTGGCTTCTGCTTCGGTGGTTGCCGAGGATTCACCGGCGGCGGTTTGCTCCGTGCTGTCGCGGGGTGGCGGCGGGGGAGGTTCCACGTCTTCCCGCTCCAGCAGCGGGTTGTCCTGCAGCAGCTTCTCGATTTCCTGGTTGAGTTCGAGCGTGGACAGCTGCAGCAGCCGGATCGACTGCTGCAATTGCGGGGTCAAGGTCAGGTGTTGCGAGAGTCTGAGCTGTAACGAATGTTTCATCGGGGTCCGGACAGGGGAATCGCCTCCGGGGTTAGCGCGCGGGTGGTTATGCGCGCCTTTTCAGTCTGAATAAGCTGAAAAAACTGAACAATTGGAACAACCGGATCTGGCTGTCTCAGAGGCGGAAATGTTCACCGAGATAGACCTTTCTAACGCTTTCATTATAAACGATCTCGTCAGGCTTGCCGAAGGCGAGCACCGTGCCGTCATTGATGATGTAGGCACGGTCGCAGATGCCGAGGGTTTCCCGCACGTTGTGGTCGGTAATCAGCACGCCGATGCCGCGCGCCCTCAGAAAACCGATGATTTTCTGGATTTCGATGACGGCGATCGGATCCACGCCGGCAAAAGGCTCGTCAAGCAGGATGAAACGGGGTTCGGTGGCCAGAGCGCGGGCAATTTCCACCCGGCGCCGTTCGCCACCGGAGAGGCTGATTGCCGGATTGTTACGCAAATGTCCGACGTGCAGGTCCTGGAGCAGTGCATCGAGGCGCGCTTCGACGACTTCTTCGTCAGGATGGTACAACTGAAGTATCGCGCGCACGTTGTCGGCGACCGACAGCCGGCGGAATATCGATGCTTCCTGCGGCAGGTAACTGAGTCCGAGGCGTGCGCGCTGGTGGATCGGCGTATGCGTCAGCCGCACCTGGTCGAGATAGAGTTCGCCGCCGTCCATTGCCACCAGCCCCACCATCATGTAGAAGCAGGTGGTTTTGCCGGCGCCGTTGGGTCCGAGCAGACCGATGACTTCACCGCTGCGCACCTCCAGTGACACGTCCTTGACGACGGTGCGCGCCCGGTAACGTTTGCTGAGCCGTTCCGCTTTCAGCAGGAACATATCCGGCTTGGCGGCGTTCTGCGGGGTATCGATGTTCAGTGATTGCTGCACGATGTCCGGGCGCGTGGTTCAGGTCGGCGGCGATTGCAGTTCACCGCGTGGCGCGGTGAGATTAGAATCGGGTTTGAGCGGCACCGGCGGCTGGGCAGCCGGCTTGTCCTTGGGTTTGGGCTGAATCACGGCGCGGACACGGCCGTCGGATTTTTCCGCAGCCGCCGCCTTGGCGCCACCGCCGATGACCTGGAAAAATTCCGTCCGGGCATCGTAGGAGATGTAATTGCCACGGACTTCGTCGCCGCCTTTTTTCATGGAGGCTCGGTTGAACATCTGCATTTTGTCAGCGCGACTGTCGTATTCGATGCGTTCTGCCCAGCCTTCAATGTATTCGTCGTAGCCGTCGCGCTTCTGCCGGAAGTAGGCAAGTTTGCCCCAGGTGACGCCTTCCTTGAAGCCCTGATTGTCCTGACGTACTTCCATGCGATCGCCGCGGATGATCAGCGTGCCCTGGGTCAGCACCACATTGCCTTCGAATGTGGAAATCTGTTTTATGTCGTCGACGGTCACGCGGTCGGCTTCGAGGTTGATCGGTTTTTCCCGATCGGCTTTTTCCGCGAGCGCGGGCCCTGCGGCGAACGTCAGCGCGGCCAGGCAAAACGCAGCAATGCCGCGCAGCCACTGCCGCCGGTTAGCGGCGGGCTGCGCGATCGGGGTCATGGAAGGTGCCTCTGAACTGCGACAGGAATTTGACGATGCGGGTTTCACTGTTCAATTCTAAGCCAATCCCCCGGGCAACGGTATGGGCGTCGGTGACGGTCACCAGGCGATCGGTGCGGGCGATGTGTTCATCCGGCGTGACGTGGAGATAGCTGGTTTCCATGACCAACTCGCTGCGGTTGGCATAGGCTGCGCGTGTTGCCCGCACATCGGTTTCAAAGTGAATATGCTCGCCGCCGCTGGATACCCGGGCCGTGCGCGAGGTGATGCTCATCGGTGCGCGCGACGATGCGTTGCTGACGAAGCGCGGCGCCACCAGGTGCGTGGTGTCGTCATCCGGGTAATGGGTCATGCGTTCGGCGTACAGTGTGTGTTTGACGTCGCCGTTGGCATCCATGCGGCGGACCACGATGTTATCGACGATGTAATCCGGGTCATGCCGTTCGCTCCCGCTGCCTGTTGGACCCTGTTGTACCGCCTGATCCAGCCAGAACGTCAGGCTGGCCAGCACGGCGAGCAGCAGCAGGGGAAAGAATTGTGAAAACCGGGTCATGGCAGTGGGTTCAGTGCGGGGTGGCGTCAAGGAAGCGGCGGGTTTGCGCCGCCAGCATGCCCCGGCTGTGCAGAAGCATTTCGCAGAATTCGCGCACCGCCCCGTGGCCGCCCGTGGCGCGAGTCACGTAATCAGCGTGGCGTTTCAGCACGGCCGGTGCATTGGCCACCGTCACGGCAAATCGGCAGCGGAGAAACACCGGCAGATCAACCAGATCGTCGCCCATGAACGCGGCTGCTTCCGGAGCGATTGCCAGCTCGTTGAGCAATGCATCAAAACCGCTGCGTTTGTCGGCAACACCCTGCTGCACATGGTGGATTCCGAGATCCCTGGCGCGCAGCAGTACGCTGGGCGCGCGCCGGCTGGTGATGATGGCGAGTGTTATGCCCGCGTCCTGCAGCAGTTTCATGCCCATACCGTCGCGCACGTCGAAGGCCTTCATTGCATCGCCGGTTTCAGAGTAATACAGCCGGCCGTCGGTCAGCACGCCGTCAACGTCGAAGGCGACGAGACGGATGTGCCGGGCTTTTGCGGAAATACTTAAGCTGCGATCCAAGGTGCGGTCCAAGTGGTTTTTTTCGTGACTTGGAGGTCAGACCACTTTGCCGCGGAAAAGGTCATGGATGTTTAAAGCGCCAAGCAGCCGCTTGCCGTCGTCGACCACCAGCAGCTGGGTGACTTTGCCGCGTTCCATGATCTCGACGGCTTCCGCCGCTAGCCGCTCCGGGCCGATGGTGCGCGGATCCGGCGACATGATGCCGGTGATTGCCGTCTTCCGCAGGTCCTGGCCTTTTTCAATCGCCCGTCTCAGGTCGCCGTCGGTGAAGATGCCCTGCACGGTCTGCGCGTCATCAACCACGGCGGTCATGCCCATCCGGCCGCGCGACATTTCAAGTAAAGCATCGGTCAGGGTTGCCTTTGCGGACACGCGCGGTGCATCGGGACCGGAACGCATCACGTCGCGAACCAGTGTCAGCAGCCTGCGGCCGAGTGCCCCGCCGGGGTGGGAGAGTGCGAATTCGTCCTGCGTGAAACCGCGTGCACGCATCAGCGCGACTGCAATCGCGTCGCCCAGCGCCAGCGTGGCCGTGGTGCTGGCCGTGGGCGCCAGATTGAGCGGACAGGCTTCCTGCGCGGCGCCGGCGTAGAGATGCACATCGGCTTCGCGGCCCAGCGTGGATGCGGCATTGCCGGTCAGTGCCAGAAGTTTCGCGCCCTGGCGTTTCAGCACCGGGATCAGGGTCAGCAGTTCGGCGCTTTCGCCGGAATTGGACAGTGCCAGGAATACGTCATCGCGGGTGACCATGCCGAGGTCGCCATGACTGGCTTCGGCCGGGTGCACAAAAAAAGCCGGGGTTCCGGTGCTGGCGAGGGTCGAGGCGATTTTGCGTGCGATGTGGCCGGATTTACCGATACCGCTGACGACAACGCGCCCGCGGCACAGCAGGATGATCTGGATTGCCTGTTCGAATCCGGCATCGACCCGCGGTATGAGGTCGGTAATGGCCCGCGCCTCGATCGCGAGGACCTCCCGGGCGGCCGCAATCGCCGGGCTGACAGCAGTGGCATCGGGGGAGAGCTTCATCGTTGAAATTATAACAAAGGGATGACGCGGGACCCCGAAGGATGTTGCTTGCAATTCATTGAAGAAAAGGCAATATTCAGAGCGCCACAACCCCCCAGAACGCATGCAAACCGCCCTGCAACCCGTCCTTGTGCTGCTGTCTGCCGCCGTGCTGGTGGTGGTGATCTTCCGTTCGCTCAAGCTGCCGCCACTGCTCGGTTACCTGATCGTAGGTGTGCTGATCGGACCCCATGCGTTGGGCTGGATTAACACGACAGACGAGGTGCGCGACCTCGCCGAAATCGGCGTGGTGTTCCTGATGTTCAGCATCGGTCTCGAATTCAGCCTGTCGCGCCTGATGACGATGCGCCGCATCGTGTTCGGACTGGGTGGGGCCCAGGTGCTGATCACCCTGCTGCTGGTGCTCGGTATCGCCACCGGTGTGGGCCTCAGCTGGCAGGGCGGCATCGTGCTCGGCGGCGCGCTGGCGATGTCGTCCACCGCCATCCTCGCCAAGTTGCTGGCCGAACGTTTCGAACTCAATTCGCCGCACGGCCAGCAGATCATCGGCGTCCTGCTGTTCCAGGATATTGCGGTGGTGCCGCTGCTGATCCTGATCCCGGCGCTGAGTGCACCGCCGGAGGATCTGCTGCCCACGCTCGGTTTTGCGCTGGTGAAGGCCGTGGTCTTGCTGACGGTGCTGTTGTTCGTGGGGCAGCGTCTGATGCGCGCCTGGTTTCACGTTGTGGCGCGGCAGAAGTCATCCGAATTGTTCGTGCTCAATGTGCTGCTGGTGACTCTGGGTGTCGCGTACATGACCGAGCTGGCGGGTTTGTCGCTGGCGCTCGGGGCGTTTGTCGCAGGCGTGCTGATTTCGGAAACGGAGTACCGCTATCAGGTCGAGGAAGACATCAAACCGTTTCGCGATGTGCTGCTCGGACTGTTTTTTGTTTCCATCGGTATGCTACTCGATGTAAGGGTGGTCATCGACAACGCCTGGGTCAGTGTGCTGCTGGTGTCGCTGGTGCTGGTGAAGACTGCGCTGATTTTCGGTCTGAGTCGCCTGTTTGGCGCGCCCAGTGGTGTCGCCTTGCGCGCCGGGCTCGCGCTGGGGGCCTGCGGCGAGTTCGGTTTCGTGATCCTCGCCCATGCCGCCGGCAGCAAGCTGTTGGCGCCCGAGGTATTGCAACCGGTGCTGGCGGTGATGGTTCTGTCGATGTTGATCGCACCGTTCGTCATTGAACGCAGCGAAGCCATCGTGCGTCGCTGGAGTGCAACGGAATGGACGAGCCGGGCGATGCAACTCCACAACATCGCCGTGCAGTCGATGGCGACGGAAGATCATGTGCTGGTCTGCGGTTACGGGCGCAGCGGCCAGAATCTGGTGCGGTTTCTCGACCAGGAAGGTGTTCCCTCCATTGCGCTGGACAACGATCCGCAGCGCATTCGCGAGGCAACTGCGGCTGGGGAGCGAGTGGTGTACGGCGATGCGGCGCGCCGCGAAGTGCTGCTCGCCGCGGGGCTCGCGCGGGCGCGCGTGGTCATCGTCACTTACACCGACACCGCGTCGGCACTGCGCATCATCGCGCTGGTGCAGGAGGCCAGGCCCGGATTGCCGGTAGTGGTGCGCACGCTGGATGACAGCGATGTCGAAAAGCTGAAAAACGCCGGGGCCACCGAAGTGGTGGCGGACCTGATGGAAGCGAGCCTGATGCTGGCCTCCAGCACGATGATGCTGGTAGGCGTGCCGCTGAACCGGGTATTACGCCGTATCCGTGAAACGCGGGAGCACCGTTACAATCTGTTTCGCGGTTTTTTCCGCGGTATCACTGATGAAACCGACATGGACGACCAGGCACTGCAGCAACGCCTGCATTCAGTGCTGGTCACTGCCGGTGCTAAAGCCATCGGCCGGCAGTTGCTCGAACTGGAACTGAACGGCGTTGAAGTCACCGCAGTGCGCCGCCGCAATGTGCGTACTTTGACGCCGGCCCCGGAGACGCACATCGAGGAAGGTGATGTGGTGGTGCTGCTGGGGTCCGAGAGTGCGGTGGCGGCGGCGGAAATGAAACTGTTGCAGGGTTAGCGGCGGTTAACAGTTGCCGGAGTTGCGCAGGCCGTAAAAAGCCCGCTGGCGCGGGCTTTTTTTGCACATGGCGTGGCTCAGAACAGCGTCGAGGCCCCGCAGTTGGCGGTGGAAGTTGCCGATTGCCAGGCGCCGGTGGCAATCGTAAAGCAGATACCACCGGTATTGTCGGCGCCGCCGAATGGCGCAAACCGCAACTGTCCGCCGGTGGCCAGACCATCATCCACCTTGCGGTCCACTTCGGCCAGGATGTCCGAAGGGATATTGTTGCCTGTTTTCAGGTTGTGCCGGAGCGAACCCGTGGCAGAGGCGCCATCTTGATAGGCGTTGTCATAAATCAGCTGAACGAGCGAACCGTAGGGATTAACCGGCGTATTGGTCGACGCGGCTGGTGAGCTATACACATAGCTGCCGGTTACGAACCCGGCCTTGGACAGGTGTTCCCACGCAGAGATGGATTCCAGGATGGCGCCATTGGTCAGAATCTGTCCGTTGTTGTCGCCAACCTGGCAGCCAGTGCAGTT
>Ga0105090_10001518_pt1 | contig 12550 bp, 8 predicted proteins | sample PPLLak3March2015_FD_79110 | JGI IMG/M metagenome (GOLD analysis project Ga0105090, IMG submission 79110) | Freshwater sediment microbial communities from Prairie Pothole Lake near Jamestown, North Dakota, USA - PPLs Lake P7 Core (1) Depth... | ecosystem: Environmental > Aquatic > Freshwater >... | reverse complement strand
GGGGTAGCGCACGGCGTACATGAGGCCCGCGAACGCCCCGGCCGCGAGGTAGAAGGCGACGAAGATCGGGCGGCCCCAAACGTCCTCCACGAAGGGGGCGACGACCCAGAGCATGAGGAGATTGAGCACCAGGTGGAACCACCCGGTGTGCAGGAACTGGTAGGTCACGAGGTCGGCGGCCTCGAGCCTGACCGGGACCAGGCCGAAGCGGTAGAGCAACGACTCCTGCAGGCCGCGGTGGTAGGCGTCGAGAATGGTGTCGAAACGCCGCTGCTCCCACTGCAGGCGCGCGGGATCGGAGGGCGCCCGAGGGCCGTCGCGCCGCATGTGCTCGGCGAAGGCGACCGCCTTCTCGTCGCCGAGCTCGATCGCGAAGATCTGGAGGAAGCGCTCGTCGATCTCGAGGTAGGGATGCTGGGTGAAGTACCCGAGCGCCTGGTGGAGACGCAGGAAGCCGAGCATCTGCTGCTCGTGCTCGCCCGGCGCCATCAGGATGAAGGTCACGGCGCACGCGACGATGATCGAGAACGTGACCCACGGCAGTCGGCGGACGCTCGTCTGCTCGTGGCCGAGGGGGATGATCATGCGCTCTCCAGCAGCCTCCAACGTTACTACAGCGGGTGCCCACCAGCGGCTGTTCGCCTCGGGCTCGGCTCACTGCCAGCGGCCCAACCGCCTGCTGACCCGAAGGCGTTTCTAACCAGGCCCGACCTCGTGCCGCAGCCGTTGCGCGAGCTGCAGCAGTGCGGGGTCGGTCGGGTGGCGGTCGAGGGCCCGCGCGAGGGCGCTCGCGGCCTCGGCGAAGCGACCTTGGCGAAGCTGCAGCGACACCAGGCTCGCGGCCAGCGGCGCGGAGTCCGGCTCGAGCTCGAGTGCTCGCGCGAGCGCCAGCACGGCATCGCTGCCGCGGTCCGCGCGCTCGGCGACCCGCGCGATGCGCGTCAGGAGGCGGACATCCCCGGGCGCCATGCCCCACGCGCGCCGCAGGTGCCCGAGTGCCGCCGACGCGTCGCCGCGGCGCTCGGCCAGCGTCGCGAGCGCGAGGTAGGGGTGCGGAGAGTCGGGGTCGAGGCGCAGGGCCTCCTGCGCCGCAGCGAGGGCACCCGCCGCGTCACCCTCGAGGTCGCGCGCCACCGCGAGCAGGGACCAGCACCGCACGCGTTGACCGCGCGCGGCCGGAGGCCGCGCGAGCAGCGCCTCCAGCAGCTGTTTCGCCGAGCCCGGGTCGCCGTCCTCGATGGACCACTGCGCCAGCTCGAGCTGCACGGCCGGCGCCGCGGCGAGCTGGCCCAGGCGCTGTCGGGCCTCGAGATCGAGGCCTCGCCGCCGCAGCTCGCCGGCGAGGGCGAGGGCGTTGTCGACCCGGCGTCGGGGATAGAAGCCGTCCCGGAGCTCGAGGCCTCGCAGGCGAACCATTGCCTCCTGCTCGGGTGTCAGCTCGACGGGTGGTGACCGCAGGCCGGGAGCGACGGCCTCGGCGATCGCCAGCTCGGCCAGCGCGAGTTCGACGCGGCCGGCGGCGAGCAGTGTCAACCCCCGCAGGCGCCGCAGCGTCGGCAGCGAGGGGTCGCGGAGGAGCGCCGCCGCCAGCAGCTGCTCGGCCTCGGTCAATCCACCGCTGAGCAGCGCGGACCGCGCGAGGTTGGTCGGGCCCACCGGATGGGCGGGCATCCACCGCGCCTGGAGAGACCCGATGCGTGCCAGCATCGGCGCCAGCACCGCCCGTGGCGCCTCGCCGAAATCGCGCAGAGCGAGACGGCGGGAGCGCTCGACGACCGGCGGCCAGGCGATCGCCGTGTCCCCGGCCAACTTCGCCGCCACCGCCCCGGGGTTCTCGAACGCCGTCGCCCGCGCCCGCAGCCACCACAACCAGCCCGCGGCGTCGACCGTGAGGACCGCGGCCGCCGCGATCGCGAGGCCGATCCACGTTCGCCTCCCCGGGCTCACGGGTCGATGCTCTCCCCGTCCTCATCGACGAAGCAGAGTGCCGTCCGCAGCTCGAGACCGGTGCGCGCCGTCGCGCGATCCCGTACCAGCCGCACCAGATCCAGGACCTCGGCGGCGCGTGCGTTCTTGGCGGTCGAGACCCGGTTGGCGACATCCGACGCCAGGCTCGCCCCGCCCACCGTGAGGCCGAGGCATGCGGCATCGGCGAGCACGGTTTCCGCCCGCACGCCCTGCGAGCCGATGAAGACGGGCGTGGTGGTGCGGGGCCGTCGGGGCGGCAGTCCGCGCTCGTCCCCCCGCCGCAGGTGCAGCCCGCGGCGCCCGTCGGTCGCGAGGTGCAGCCGCGCCCTGACGACGACCCGCCGCCGGAGATCGAGCCGGGCGCGCGGCGCGGGCTCCGCCGACCGGGTCAGCCGCAGCCGCTCGATCGGGGACCCGGGCCGCGCCACCTCCACCCAGTCCAGGACCCCGTCGAGCGGGAAGTCACCCCGTCCCGAGGCCTGGATCACCCCGCCGACCGTACCCGAGGCGGCGGCCAGGGGCTGCGAGCCCAGCAGGCCGGTCCGTGCCGCAGCTCGGCACACCTGTGCCATCATGGCACCACCACCGGCCACCGCACCCTCGAGCTCGAGCTCCCACAGGCCCAGGCTTCCGCTGAGGTTGAGCACCGGCACCCGCAGCCCGCGGTCCGAGGGCACGAGGCGGCTTCCCGAGCCGAGGACCAACCAGTGCTGGCCATGGGTCGCGAGCAGGTCCAGGGCCCGTTGAAGCCCGTCAGCACTGCGACACCTGATGAGCAGGTCGGCCGTGCCGCCGACGCCGAGCGCGGTCCAGGCCCGAAGATCCACCCGCTCGTGGATCTCGGGCTCGCCGCCCTGCTGCAGGTTCCGGAGGTCTTTCTTCAGGCTCACGAACCGGTCCCGGGTGCCGTTCGGCGTTTCCTGAGGATGCTGGCACGTACTTTGCTTGATATCGCGGCAGCCGGACACCCAACGATCCGGTCCACGGCATCATACCTCCTCCTTCCTCCTGCGGGCCCCCCGGCCCGCACCTTTTTTTGGGCCCGGTTCATCCCCGCTCCCCGACCGCTTTGTAGGAGCGCGTCAACCCTCGTCCTCCAGATCCTTGAGGCCGAGATTGCGGATGTGGTAGAGCAGCACCTGCCGCGAGATCCCGAGCTCGCGTGCCGCGGCGCTGCGGTTGCCGCGGTGGCGCCTGAGGGCAGCAGACAGGAAGCGGCGCCGGAAGTCCTGCTGGGCCTGCTCCCAGGTCGCGGCCGGCGCCGGCTCCTCGCCGGCGCACGGCAGGTGCTCGGGGCGCACCACGCCGCCACGCGCCCTGACCATCGCCACCTCCACCACCTGCTTGAGCTCGCGGACGTTGCCCGGCCACGGGTAACGGCACAGCGCGCCTTCGGCCTCCGCGCTCCACGACGGCCGTTGCAGCCCGTGGCGGGCGCAGGCCTCGCGTTCGAAGAGCGTGCGCAGGAGAGGTATGTCCTCGCACCGCTCCCGCAACGGCGGGATGAGCACGTCCGGCGCCGCGATGCGGAAGAAGAGGTCGCGGCGGAAGGCACCGTCCCGCATCCGCCGCTTGAGGTCGCGGTGGGTTGCCGAGATGATGCGGACGTCAACCCGCCGCGACTGGTGGGCACCGACCGCCCGCACCTCGCCGGACTCGATGAAGCGCAGGAGCTTGACCTGGAGCCCGCCCTCGAGGTCGCCGATCTCGTCGAGGAAGAGGGTGCCGCCGTCGGCGGCGACCGCAAGACCCAGGCGTGACCGGTCGGCGCCCGTAAACGCCCCTTTGACCGATCCGAAGAGCTCCGCCTCGAGCAGGCTGCCGGGTATGGCGGCGATGTTGACGGCGACGAAGGCGCCGGAGCGCCCAGAGAGGCGATGCAGCGCTCGTGCCGCAACTTCTTTGCCGACTCCGGTCTCGCCGAGCAAGAGGATCGGAAGGTGGGTCGGTCCGAGCTCGCGGAGCTCGCGGCGTAGCCACTTCGCCGCCTCCGACACGCCCGCGAATCCGGTGTCGTCGACCTCGCCACCCGTCGACCCTCGGCCTCTCGGCAGCACGAGGTCAAGGATACCGAGAACCAGATGTCGGACCGGACCCTCGCCGAGCTCTCCCCCGAGCGGAACGACGACCAGCCGACCCTGACGCATTTCGGGGCCTGGCGATCCGCCCCCGTGGCGCCACAGCAGGCTTCCGTCGGCGCCGTCCCTGATCTCGAGCCCGCTGACTCCGAGCGCGGCGAGCAGCGTGGTCAGCTGCTCGGGCTCCGCACCGTCGATGCCGCCCCTCTCCACAACCCTGGCAAGCACCGTGACCACCTCTCCGGCACGGCCGGCCACCCCGTCGCAGGTGTCTGCCCAGCCCACCAGGCCGGCCGCGCGGAGGGTCCGCGCCGCGCGCCGCCGGCGCTCGGGGTCAACCAACAGTCGGCGCCCGGCGACCCGTTCCGCCAGAACGAACGCGAGCGCGCCGCCGGGCGTCGCCAGATCGACCTCGAAGACCTCGCCCGCGGCCGGACCACAGTCGGAGCAGGTGACGAGGAGCGCCGCCGCCTGCGCCACCCCCCAGCCGTCGCTCGGCGTCGCGGGCGGTCGGCCCCCGGCTGCGGCGACGCTCAGTGCGAGCCACGATTCCCCCTCCTGACCGGCACGCCGCAGCAGCTCCTCCGCGCGGCGCGGGTCGCCGTCGAGCAGTGCGGCGGCCCCCCGCAGGAGGCTCAGCCCTTCTTCGAAGCGGGCGTCGCCGTTCGCGACCGTCCGCGAAAAATCCTCAAGGCGCCGGCGGAAGGCAACTTCGTCGCCGACGGCGAGCGCGACCCTCGCGAGCTCCCCCTTCGCGAAGGGGTCCACCGGGTCGAGCGCGAGCAGGCGCTCGAGCCGCTCTGCGGCCTGCTCCACCCGCATCTGGTCGATGTCGGCGACCGCGAGGTTGAAGAGCGGACCCGAGATGAGGTGCGCGAAGCCCGCCGCGCGCAGCAGCTGGTAGGCGAGCAGATCGTGCCGCACCGCCTCCCGGCTCTCACCGAGGCCGAGGGCCGCGGCGCCGAGATCGAGCTCGAGCATCCCGCGCAGCCCCGGCCCGAGCGGGTTCCGCGCCAGCACCCGCAGCAACCGCCGCGCCGCGAATGCATCGCCCCGGTGGAGCCGCGCCAGCGCCTCACGGTGAGCCGCATGGATTCGCAGCGCAGTGTGCCGGCCGGCGAGAGCCCGCGCCCGGTGGGTGTCGCGCTTCCCGGCGGGCGGGTCCACGAAGAGGAGTTCGATCTCGATCCGCCGCGCAACGAGGTCGCTGAGGCTCGGGCGGCACGCCTCGAGCACCGCCCGCGGCGGCGCGCGGTCCACCTCCGGGTTGCCGCGCGCACCCAGCAACACGAGGGCTGCCGCCTCGGCCGCAGCTCGCGGCTGTGCCCGCGCCTCGTCAACGGCAGGGAGCCGCCGCGCAACACCCGGTGCCGGGTCCAGATTTTTGAGCCAGGCGGCGAGCGCGCCGCGATGCGTCGCCTCGACTGCTGCCAGTGCGAAGCGCGCTCCGGCGAGGTCCAGGACGGCGAGGCAGGCCTCGGCCAGGAACAGCTGGACACGCTCGCCGAGGGCGCCGCTTGCGGGCTGCGCCAGGAGCTCCCGCACGGCCGCGGGCTCCAGCCGATCGAGGCTCTCTCTCGCCCACGCCTCGAGCTCCCCCGCTTCACCGCTGCCGAGGGCCTCATGCAGCAGCCGTTGCGGGCTCCCGGGTGCGTGCAAGGCCGCGATCGGGAGGTGCCGCGAATCCATCGCGAGCGCTCGCGGCTCCGGCAGCCGCCACCGTCCGTCGGACTCGACGACTCCCAGAATCCGGCGCTGGAGCTCCAGATCAGCGGGCGCGAGCGCGGTGTGGAGCGCGAGAAAGCCGGGCGGAAGCCCGTCCGGCGCCAGCGCCAGCCAGCTCTCCAGGATCGGCCCATTGCCCCCGCCTGCCGGTACGCCCGGCCGCCGCCGCCGCGGCGCCGGTGCCAGCCTTCGCAGGAGGGCGTTCGTGAGAGCCCCCCGGTCTGCGGCCTCAAAGGGCTCGAACCGCCGCTGCCGAGCGTCGATGAGCTCCTGAGCGACCGCGGGCGGTATGCCGGTGATCGCGAGGTTGCGGGGCGAGAGCCCCGCACCGGTCGGTGGCGGCTCCGCCACCCAGCCGCGGGGGAGGAGCCCCACCGCGACCGCGCTGCAGCCCTCCCGCTGCGCCCATCGGGCCAATGCGTTGAGCTCGCCATGCGCCAGCCTGCCGACCACGATCAAGACGCCGTTCTCGTCCGCGGCCCGCGCCCATCTCTGATCGGCGCCGGGCTCGTCGGCCGCCTCCACCCACGCCGCGCGGCCGCGGCGGCGCAGCGCGCACCAGAGGGCCACCGCCAGCCGCCGCGCCGTCTCCTCGAAGGGGACCCGCCACAGTCGGAGATCGCCCTCGTCCGGCAGCGGCAGAGGATCCCACTGGAGAGCCCAGAGGGTCCGAGCGGTCACCGGGTCGAGCGATCCTCCAAGCTCTCGCAGCTGTCGTGCCGGCGCGCCCTCGAGCGAGAGCCCGGGCTCCGCCCGGTCGCCGTCGAGCTCCCCGGGCGGGAGCCCGGCGGCGCGCGCGACCCGGGCGATGACCGCAGCGCGGGCGACCTCCATCGCACCTTCGCCACCGCCAAGGCGATCGAGGACCGGCGACAGCGAGTACGGAAAACGGCCGAGAACGGCCCGTACACCTTCGTCGCAGCGAAGCAGCCGGAGCCCGGCGAAGGCCGCTCGCCCCGGCCAGAGGTCGAAGTCGCTCAGGAGGGAGGCGGCCGCCGTCAGCTGGACCGCAGCGCGGAGGCGGTCCCGGCGTGACAGCGAGGTGGGGCTCACCGCCCGCCCGACCGGTCCGCCCTCCTCTGCGACGATCGGGGCGAGGCACGGCGCGGGAAGGCTCGGGTGCTCTACCAGCAGGGCCGCGGGCTCGGGTATCCGCACGTCCCTAACCCCGCGCGCTCGCCGCCAACCTGTCCCAGGCGGTCCAGAATCCGGGGAAGGACTTGCCGACACAGATCCCATCGTCGACCCGGAGGGGTCCCGCCGCCAGCGCTGCCACAGCCATCGCCATCGCCACGCGGTGGTCGCCCGCGGCGGTCACTTCGCGCGCCGGCCCGGTAATCCGCCGAAGCGGCGCGGCGACGGTCAGCGCCGCCTCCCCGACCTCGAGGAGCGCTCCGAGCTGACGCAGATTGGCAACCATGACCGTGAGCCGGTCGCTCTCCTTGTGCGCCAGGTTGCCTAGGCCGGTCAGTCGCGATCCCGGCGGAGCGCAGGCCGCCACCACCGCGAGCGCCGGAAAGAGATCGGGCGTGTTTTCGAGGTCGCACTCGATCGGGTCTGCGACCGGCCCACTCGCCGACACCCACTCCCCGTCCCAGCTGCACCTGAGCCCGGCGGCGGCGAGCACCGCCAGAACCGCGCGGTCGCCCTGCCTGCTGCGCGGATCGAGGGGACCGACGACGACCCGACCGCCAGCGACCGCCGCTGCTGCGAGCAGGAACGCCGCCGCCGACCAGTCACCCTCGACCGTGACGGTGCTCGGGCGAAGCCCTCCGGGAGGCACCTGCCAGAACCGCCGGTCCCCGCTCACCACCACCTCCGAGCCGAACGCACACAGGACCTGGCGCGTCAGATCGAGGTAGGGGGCGGAGGGCAAGGGCCCGGCCACCTCGAGCTCGAGCCCGTGCCGCATCAACGGCGCTGCCAGCAGCAGGGACGAGACGAACTGCGAGGACAGCTCCGGCCGGATCGCGGCCCGCCCACCGGCGAGCCGGGAACCGTCGACCTCGGCCGGCAGAAAGCCGCCCGCGGCCTCGATCCGCGCTCCGAGGCCGCGTAGGACCTCGAACAGGGGGGCCATCGGACGCTCCCGCAGGCGCCGGCTGCCGTCGACGGTCGCGCGGCCAGGAAGGGCCGCGAGCAGGCCCAGGATCAGCCGAGCGCCGGTGCCGGAGTCGGCGAGATCGAGGTGCTGTCGACCGGCCGGCGTCGAGCGACCGGCGACGGCGATCTCGTCGCTCCACTCCACGGGCCAGCCGGCAGCGGCGAGCGCCGCGGCGAGGACCCGGGTGTCGTCGCAATCCAGCGGCCGGCAGATCCGGCCTCCCCCGGCGGCTGCCGCCGCGATCAGCGCCCGGTTGCTGAGGCTTTTGGAGCTCGAGACCTCGACCACCGCCTCGAGCTCCGCGTGCGGTCCCGGGAGCTCGCGCGGGATCACGGGCCCGCGCTCCCTTCTCGCTCTGAAGCTCTGTCGCCGATCGCGAGCGGCAACGGCTCGAGGCGCTCGCCGACCAGAGACCAGGAGCCGTCGTCCGCGACGAGCACTGAGGTCCTCGTGTCGAGCCAGGCCGGCATCACCAATGCCACGCGCTCGCTGCTGCGCCGCAGCCACGGCGAGTGGAAGTGGCCCCAGAGGAGAACGTCCACCCCCTCAGCCCACGCCGCCTCGGCGCTCCGCTCGAGGTCGGCGACAGGTTTGAAGTGGCGGAACCTGCGGTTCGTTTTCGCGAGGTGGGCTTCCATGCGACAGACGATGGTCGTCGCCAGCCCGCGCGGCAGCAGTCGCGCCCACAGCCTGGCCGCAGCCGACTTCGAGATCGTCGACCAGAAGCGGTACTGGAGATCGCGACGGTTCACGAGATCGCCGTGCACGAGCTCGAAGACCCGGCCGCCGGCAGTGAACCGGTAACGTCGGCCGCTCCAGTCGAGCTCGCCGGCGAGCTCGGGCTCGTCGAGGAAGAAGTCCCGGTTGCCCTCGACCACGATCAGGCGAAGGCCGCGCGCGCGCAGCTCGCGCCACACGCCCAGCACCTGCCGAACCGACGCTGTCCAGAACTTGGACATGCCGATGAGGTACTGGAAGGCGTCGCCGAGATAGATGATCTCGCCGACGCCGCGCTCGCCGGCCACGCGCAGCAGCGAGCTCATCGCGTCCGCGTCGTCGGCGCCCTGCCCGACGTGCGAGTCCGCGACGATCAGGCGTTTCATGCGGGCCATGGTAGCGCAGGCCGGGAGGACGTCACAGGTTCGAATGTTGAACGTTCAAACGTTCCACCCCCTCCCCCTTGAGCTCCGTGCGACGTGGAGGTGGCCGGCGAACATTCAACGTGAAACGTTTAATCGTTCAAACGACGGGACGGCCGCTGCGGACTTCAGCCGTTGCGGCGCGCGAACTCCTGCATGAAGCCCGTGAGCGCCTGCACTCCTTGAAGCGGCATCGCGTTGTAGATCGAGGCGCGGCAGCCGCCGACCGAGCGGTGACCCTTGAGCCCGACCATGCCCTGGGCCTTGGCCTCCGCCACGAACTTCGCTTCCAGCTCCTCGCTCGGCAGCCGGAAGACCACGTTCATGTAGGAGCGGCTCGCCGGGTCGACCGGACAGCGGTAGAACGCGGGGTGCGCCTCGATGGTCTCGTAGAGCAGGTCGCCCTTCTGCCGGTTGCGCGCCTCCATGGCCGTCAGGCCGCCCTCGCTCTGCACCCACTCGAGCACGTTGCGTACCATGTAGATGGCGAAGGTCGGGGGTGTGTTGTAGAGCGACTCGTTGTCGGCGAAGGTCCCGTATCGCAGCATGGTCGGCAGCTTGCCGTTCGCCTTCTCGATCCAGGACTTGCGGACGATGACGATCGTCACCCCGGAGGGGCCGACGTTCTTTTGAGCGCCGGCGTAGATGAGGTGGAAGCGGTTCGCGTCGAAGGGCCGCCAGAGGAAATCCGACGACATGTCGGCGACCAACGGGACCTTCCCGGTGTCGGGGAAGTCGTGGAACTGGGTTCCCTTGATCGTGTTGTTCGAGGTGATGTGCACGAAGGCCGCCGCCCGGTCGAGCTCGTACTCTGCCGGCCCCGGAATGCGCGTGAAGTCGTTGGGCTCGCCGGTCGCGGCGACGCGCGCCGAGGCGACGATCTTCGCCTCCTTGAGAGCCTTCTGCGACCAAGAGCCGGTGACGACGTAGTCGGCTGAACCTCCGGGCGGGATGAAGTTCATCGGCACCATCGCGAACTGCAGCGATGCGCCGCCCTGGATGAAGAGCACCAGATGGTCGTCATCGAGGCCGAGGAGAGCCTTCAGCAGGTCCATCGCCTCGTGGTGCACGGCGTCGTACGCCGCCGAACGGTGCGAGATCTCCAGCACGGACATGCCGGTGCCGGCCCAATCGGGCAGGTCCGCCTTGGCGCGCTCGATGGCGGGCGGGGGAAGAATCGCCGGCCCGGCGTAGAAGTTCAAGGTTCCGCTCATGGTCGCCTCCTATGCGGTGTGCTGCTGAAAATCCTCGAGAATCCTGACCACGACGTCGCCGATGCGCAGCATGTTTTCGCGGGTCGAGGCGCCGAGGTGCGGCGTCATGATCGCGTTCGGCGCTTCGTAGAGCGCGCACGCCGCATCCGGTGGGTCGCTCATGAACACGTCGGTGGCGTAGGCGCGAACCTTGCCCGAGCGCAGGGCCTCGACCAGATCCTGCTCGTTCACGCAACCACCGCGGGCGGTGTTGATGATGGTCACCCCGTCCTTCATCTGCGCGATGGTGTCCCCGTTGATCATACCTCTGGTGCTGTCGGTCAGCGGCACGTGCAGCGAGATGTAGTCGGCCTGGCCAAAGAGCGCCTCCAGGCTGACCAGGTCGACGCACTCGTGGCTCTTCAGCAGGGGGTCGTAGGCGATGACCCGCATGCCGAAGGCAATCGCGCGGCGGGCAAGTTCGGTGCCGATGTTGCCGGCACCCATCAGACCCAGGGTCTTGCCCATCAGCTCGGTCCGCTTGAGCTCCTTCTTGAGCCACTTCCGCTCCGTCATCCCGAGGTGCCCGTCGACGAGCCGCGTCGGCACCGCGATCATGAGCGCGAAGGCGAGCTCGGCCACAGCGACCGCCGAGGCCTCGGCGGTGTTGAACACCTGGATACCCCTCGATCGTGCGTACTCGACGTCGATGTTGTCGAGGCCGACCCCGCCCCGAATGATCAACCGCAGGTTGGTCGCCTGGTCGATGTAGTCGCGGGTGCACTTGGTCTTCGAGCGTACGAGCACGACGTCGACCTCGGCGAGCCTGGCCTTGTCCTCGGTCACCTCGCCGAAGACATCGAGCTTGGCGGGCAGCGATGGATCGAAGGCGTCTGAGATGAGTATCTTCATGGTTCCCTCCCCGGGCATCAGTCGTCGAGCGGTCTCACCAGGAGACCGGAACGGAGCTTCGGTTCGAACCAGGTCGACTTGGGCGGCATCACGAGGCCGGCATCCGCGACCGCGAACAGCTGCGCGATCGAGGTCGGATGAAGCGCGAAGGCGACCGCCCATCTCCCCGAGTCCACCAGCCGCTCGAGCTCCGCGAGCCCGCGAATGCCGCCGACGAAGTCGATCCTCTCGTCCGAGCGCGGGTCGCCGATGCCGAGCACCGGGCCGAGGAGGTTGTCCTGCAGGATCGCCACGTCGAGGCTGCGGACCGGGTCGGTGGTCGGAAAGCTCCCGGTCCGCGCCCGCAGGCGATACCACCGGTGGTCGAGGTACATGCCGAAGGTAGTCGCCGCCGGCGGATGCCCGTCGGCGGCCGGCTCGAGCTCGAAGCGCTCGCTGATCCGCGCCAGCAGGGCCTCGCCTCCCAGGCCGTTCAGGTCGCGCACCACCCGGTTGTAGTCGAGGATCTTCATCTCCCGGTCGGGGAAGATGACCGCGAGAAAGAAGTTGTACGGCTCCTCCCCGGTGTGCTTCGGGTTCGCATCCCGGCGCAGGGCGCGGATGCGCGTCGCGGCCGCCGAGCGGTGGTGGCCGTCCGCCACGTACAGGGCCGGGACGGCCCTGAACACGGTCGCGAGTGCTTCCCGGTCCTGGGGCCGGTCGACCACCCACAGCACGTGCTGGATGCCGTCCGGCGCGACGAAATCGTAGAGCGGCGCTCCCGCAGTCAGTCGGGCGACGAGCGCGTCGATCTCGGGGCACGCCTTGTAGGTCAGGAACACCGGGCCGGTGTTCGCGTTCAGGGCGTCCACGTGGCGGGTGCGGTCGTCCTCCTTCGCCCGGCGGGTGTGCTCGTGCTTCTTGATCAGGTCGCCTTCATACTCGTCGATGCTCGCCCCGGCCACGAGCCCGGTCTGCACGTGGTCTCCCATCCGTTGGCGGTAGAGGTAGAAGGCCGGCCCGGTCTCGCGCACGAGCACGCCGTCCTCCTGCAGGCGCCGGAGGTTCTCCGCGCCCTTGGCGTAGACCGCGGCCGCGTAGACGTCGGTGCCCGGCGGGAGGTCGATCTCGGGCTTGTTCACGTGCAGGAAGGACAGCGGGTTGCCGGCTGCCATCACACGCGCCTCGTCGCTTGACAGCACGTCGTAGGGCGGGCTCGCGACCCGGGCCGCGAACTCCGGGCGCGGGCGCCACGCGCGGAAGGCTTCGATTCGGGCCATGTTCCTTTCCTCCCCGAACATCCGGCAGGTCCACCGAGCACGTGAAATCTATCACATGCCCCTGCGGACGGCTAGACGACGGAGGCGCAGGCGCTCAGGAAAGGACCAACCGGAGGCGGATCGGGGCCTCCCAGCCCTTCGCCATGACGGTGAGGAAGAAGGGCCTCCCGGG
>Ga0105090_10001517_pt1 | contig 12551 bp, 3 predicted proteins | sample PPLLak3March2015_FD_79110 | JGI IMG/M metagenome (GOLD analysis project Ga0105090, IMG submission 79110) | Freshwater sediment microbial communities from Prairie Pothole Lake near Jamestown, North Dakota, USA - PPLs Lake P7 Core (1) Depth... | ecosystem: Environmental > Aquatic > Freshwater >... | reverse complement strand
CGCCACCGACACCGGCGCCGCGCCCGTGAGGCCCGTCACCTGCACCGGCGCCGAGGTGATCACCGTCGAGGGGGCCACCAGGAACTGGTCGGTGAAGGCGAAGGCGCCCGGCGTCGTATCCGACGCAAGACCGGTGCCGGTGAGTCGCGCCGTGATCGTTGCGGGGTTCACGTTCGCGCCGAAGACGAGAAGATCGTCCGCCCTCGGACCCGCGACGGACGGCGTGAAGGCGACCGAGATCGTGCAGCTCGCACCGGGCAGAAGCGTCGCACCGCAAGTCGAGGCGATCACGGCGAAGTCGCCGTTCGCGCCCCAGCCCAGCCCCGTGACCTCGTGGCCGCCGGCGTTCGTCACCGTGACCACTTGCAGCGCGCTCGTCGTGCCCACGGGGCGGGCGGCGAAGTCCAGGCGGGCCGGCGCGATTGCCAGCAAGGGCGCCGACGCCGTCGTGGAGGTGAACGTGCCGGAGACACCGCCGATGGTGAGCGTGGTGGCAACCGAGGTCGAGTAGGCCGGGGATGCCATGTGACGGACGCACACCGATTGCCCCGGATTGATCGTCGACGGCACGCCCAGGTAGGCCGTGGTGCAGCCGATGGAATATTCACCGCCGATCACCGATATCGGAGCAGGGTTGAAGTAGCCGGCGGGCACGAACTCGCTGAAGACCTGCACGGAGCCGCGAACGACGCCCAGCCGCGTCCCGGAGAAACCGTCCGGCGTCGTGTCGTTGCCGGAAAGGCCCACGACGATCGTCGGCGCGGGGCGGTTCGTCGAGGAGCCATCGCCGAGCTGGCCTCGATCGTTCGAACCCCAGCACCTCACCCCACCGCCTGCGGCGATTGCGCAGGTGTGGAAGCCGCCCGCGGCGACGAGCACCACCTCGCTGGAGAGCCCGCTGACATCCGCCGGGGCGGGACGGTTCGTCGTGGATCCGTCGCCGAGCTGGCCGGAGGCGTTGTTGCCCCAGCACTTCACGCTGCCACTCGCCTGGAGCGCGCAGGTGTGATTCGTACCTCCCGCGATCGCGGCGATTCCGCCGAGCCCCGTGACATCCACCGGCGTGAAACGGGACGTCGTGGAACCGTCGCCGACCTGGCCTTCCTGGTTTCGTCCCCAGCAATTGACGCCACCGCTCGCCATGAGGGCACAGGTGTGTTCACCGCCCGCCGCGATCGCCGTGACGGCGCCGAGCCCCGTCACGTCCACCGGCGTGTTTCCGTTCGCCTGGCCACCGTCGCCGAGTTGGCCGATCAAGTTGTGGCCCCAGCACTTGACCTTGCCGCTCGCCGTGAGCGCGCAGGCGTGGTGGCCACCCACCGCGATCGCCGTCACGCCGCCGAGCCCCGCGACATCCACCGGCGCGAGACTGTCCGTACCGGAGCCGTCGCCAAGCTGGCCGCTTCCGCCGAAGCCCCAGCATTTCACCCCACCGCCCGTGGTGAGCGCGCAGGTGTGGAAATGGCCCGCGTCGATCGCCGTGACGCCACCGAGCCCGATGACCTCCACCGGCGCGAGACGGTTCGTCGTGGAGCCGTCGCCGAGCCCGCCGAAGAAGTTGTTGCCCCAGCACTTGACCCCGCCGCTCGCGCTGAGCGCGCAGGTGTGTTCGCTACCCGCCGCGATCGCCGTCACGCCGCCGAGTCCGGTGACATCCACCGGCGAGAGACGGTTCGTCGTGGAGCCATCGCCGAGTTGGCCGGCGGCGTTGCTGCCCCAGCACTTCACGCTGCCGCCCGTCGTGAGCGCGCAGGTGTGTCCGGTACCCGCGGCGATCGCGACCACGTCACTCGGGTCCCGGATTGCCAACACCTCGAAGCTGCGCACCACCTGCGGCGCCGGCGCGAAGTCCACGCCACCGGGCTGGTCCGCCGCGATCGTGCAGGTGCCCGCGGAGAGCATCGTCGCCGTCGCGGCCCCCACCGTGCAGACCGCCGGCGTGTTCGAAGTGAACACGACCGGCAACCCGGACGACGCGTAGGCGAAGAGCCGCGTCGGAAGGGCACCCACCGCACTCTCGCCCACCGGCGCGAAGGTGATCGACTGCGTGGCGACCACCGTCCACGAGAACGACGCCGGCGTCGGATCGACGTTGTTCACGTTATCCCGCGCCCGCACGCGCAATTCGTGCGCGCCGATGGCGAGCCCCGGAATCGTCACGCCGCTGATGCAGAAGAGGAACGGCGCGCCGTCGAGGGAACAATCGAAAGCCACGGGAAAGACCTCGGGGGTTGGCGAAGAGAAGAAGAACGTGGCCTGCCTCGCGCTGGTCGAGCCGCCTTGCACCAGGTCCGGGGAGGTGACGATCGTTTCGGGCGGTGTCACGTCGTACAACCACCCTTGCAACGCCGGCGTCGGGTCCGCATTGCCGGCTGCATTCCGGGCCCTGACCCGGAATTCGTGCAAGCCTTCGACCGTGACGACCTGCGTCGTCGGCGACGTGCAGGCGAAGAACGGCCCGCCGTCGAACGAGCACTCGTACGTCGTGCCGGGCCCGGGATCGCTGCTGGAGAAAGTGGCCGTCGCGCTCGCCTGCGATTGGTCGATCGACAGGCCCAGCAGATACGTGTCCGGCGGCGTGGTGTCGAGTCCGTCGAGCCCGACGACGACGACAAACCAATTGAACGGTATGTTCGTCGTCCCGTCGCCGAGCTGCCCGTGGTCGTTCCGGCCCCAGCACACGACGGCGCCGGTGGCCCGCAACGCACACCGGTGTTGGCCGGCCGCGATGGCCGTGTGGTCGCTGGGGGGGAGCAACACTTCCGACGGCACTCGCGTGTCCAGCGCGCTCACGTAGAGAAAGAGGTTGTTGTTCCCCCAACACTCCACGCGTCCGGCGGCGGTCAAGGCGCACGTGTGTCCGTCACCGGCCGCCACCTGCACCACGCCCCCGGGAAGCCTGACGACACTCCCCGGCGTGGCGCGGTTCGTGTTGGTGCCGTCTCCCAGCTGCCCTGCCGAATTGGAGCCCCAGCACTGCAGACTGCCCGCTGCCATCAGGGCGCACGTGTGCTTTTCGGCCGAGATGCCGACCGCAGGACCCGGCAGGCCGACCACGTCGGTGGGAACGGAGCGGTTCTCGACGGTGCCGTCGCCCAGCTGGCCATACAGGTTGAAGCCCCAGCACTTCACGCCGCCGCCCGCCATGACCGCGCAGGTGTGCCAGAAGCCCGTGGCGATGGCCACCACGCCGCTCGAGAGCCCGCTCACGTCGACCGGCTGAAGCCGTTCGGTGGTCGTGCCGTCGCCCAGCGCGCCCTGGCCGTTCTCGCCCCAGCACTTCACGCCACCGCCGGCCAGAAGGGCGCACGTGTGCCTGAAGCCCGCCGCGATGGCCATGACGCCGCCCGAAAGGCCGGCGACGTCCACTGGAACCTCCCGCGTGGTGATGGTGCCGTCCCCGAGCTCCCCGAAACTGTTCCTGCCCCAGCACTTGACGCCGCCGCCCGTCGTGAGGGCGCACGTGTGCTCGTAGCCCGCCGCGACCGCCGCCACCCCATCCGCCAGCCCCGTGACGCCGACCGGCTGCGGCCGCATGGTTCTCGTCCCGTCGCCGAGCTGGGCGGAGGTATTGCGTCCCCAGCAGCGAACGCCACCGGCAGCCGTGACGGCGCACGAGTGGAAGGCGCCCACCGCAATGGCCACGACATCGTCCGGATCGACGCCCGCCGCCACCGCGAAGCCGCGCGTCACCCGCGGCGCCGGCGGCCAGTTGGCATCGCCCGCCTGGTCCGCCGCGATCGTGCACGTGCCGGCCGCCTGCACCGTCACCGTCGCCCCCGAGACGCCGCACACGCCCGGCGTGAGCGAGGTGAAGGTCACCGGCAGGCCAGATGTCGCGAAGCCCGTCACACGGAAAGGCGGCGAGCCCACGCCGCGCTCGAGCAGCGGCCCCATCGAGATCGACTGGGCTGCCGTGCCGGTCGTGGAGGTGAACGCCCCCGCAATGCCGCCGATCGTGAGCGTGGTGGTGACGGAGGCATTGGGCGACGATGACGCCACATGCCGGACGCACACCGTCTGCCCGCTCGCGATCGTGCCGGGCGTTTCGACGAAAGGCCCTGCACAGCCCACCGAGTAGCTCCCGCCCGAGACGCTGACGGTAGCCGGCTGGTCGATGCCCGTGATGGTCGCCGGGGCGGAAGTCACCGTGCTTCCGGGCGCGACGCCGGACTGCGGCGCGAAGGCGAAGGGGTCCGGCGTCGTGTCGGCGCCGCCGACCACGAACCATTGCAGGAGCACGACGTCGAGGTTCGACACGCCGTTGCTCGCGACGAGCGCCCCGGGGGCGATTTCGAGCAAGGCGCTGGACGCGGAGCTCGCCGTGAGCGAGAGGGTCACGGTGCACGACTGGCCGTTCGCCAGCGGTGCGCCGACGCCGGAAAGGGAGAAACTGCTTGCGCCCAAGGCACCCGACACCGTCGCCGGGCAGTCGGTCGTGGGCACGGCGGCGTGCGTGAAGCCCGCGGAACCCGTGGACGTGGCCGCGAGCGTAAGACCGTTCACCGCGGAGCCGGTCTGGTTCGCGATGGTGATCGTGTAGGTGCCGGCCGTGCCGGCGGGCTGCGAACTGGGCCCTCGAACGTACGCGACGAGGTTCGCGACGCTCGGCGCGACGATCCGCATCGCGCCCTGCGTTCCGTCCGGGCCCTCGAGCGAAAGCACCGCATTGCCGTTCGCCGGGTCCAGCACGATGCCCGTGGCGGCGCGCGCGATGACCGGGTAGGTCCGCAATCCGAACGGCCCCCACGCCGTATCGCCGGCAAGGGAGACCGGCAGAAGGCGCGCGACGTAGGCTGCCTCTCCGTCGTATCCCGCGACGAGCAGTCGCCCGTCGCCTTGCACGGCGATGGCGAGTGCCTCGTCGACGCCATTGCCCGTGCCCAGCACCACGCCGGCGGCGAAGGTGTCCACGTCGCCCACGGACGCGAGGCGGTACACGCGCGACTCCTGGTACGGCGGCGAGGCGCTCCTCACGAACCCGGCCCCGGCGATGCGCCCCCCGGGCATCAAGGCGATCGCGTTGAACTCGTTGTCGATGGAGGAGAGGTTGAGGAAGAAGATCCCCCCCACGCCGAACGTGGCGTCTGCGGTGCCGTCCGCCAGGAACCGCGAGACGAAGAAGAAGCGAGGCAGGCCGCCGGGCTTCTGGTGGCCGGCAGCGACGATCCGGCCGTCGGCATCGAGCGCGAGGGCGCGGATGTCACTGCCGGTGTAGGCGTAGCCCGATCCCGCGAAGAGCGAGTCGTAGCCTCCGTCGGCATCCAGGCGAACGACGATGCCCGTCGCGTCGCTTCGGCCGCCCACGACGATCTTCCCGTCGGATTGCACGAGGACCGCTCGCGCCACGTCGTTGCCGGGATCGCCGAGATCCATCGTCACGGTCCCGCCCGTGCCGAACGTCGCGTCCGCCGCCCCGTTGGCCTCGAGGCGAAGCACCACCGACTGCCCCGAGTCGCTCTCGCCGGCGAGGACGATGCGGCCGTCCGGATAGGTCGCGATCGCCCGCGCGATGCCCGGCTGGCCGAGCACGAGCCGCCCGCCACTTGCGAACGTCGCATCGAATTCCCCGGCCACAGTGAGGGCGGTCACGGTGAATCGGTTCGCGCCCGCCGCGTCGGCGGCGAATCCGGCGACGAGGTAGCCACCGCCGGGACGGTTGGCGATGGCCAGGGCCACGCCGGACGCCGGCAGGGGATCGACCACCACGGGCGGGCCCGCCCCTTCGGCAAGGGTCGTGGCGTTTCGACGCGAGAGGGGCCAGGTCCGGCTGTTCGTCGCGCCGAGTTCGATCGCGGAGACGACTTCCACGCCCTCCTGCACGATGCCGCCGGCGCGCCAGGTCGATCCGGGGCTCGGGCCGCCCAGGTCCAGCACGGTCGCGGCGCCGCCGTCCGCCGCGACGGTTGCGACCACGCGGGTTGCGTTCGCGTCGGGGCGCTGCGTCTCGACCACGAGGCGGCCGTCCGCGAGCAACACGGCGGCCATGATGTCGTGCCCGGCCGCAGCATCGATCGCGAACGCGCCGCCGGAGGCGTAGGCCAGATCGGTGTAGCCATCGGCATCGAAGCGGGCGGCGAAAGGCTGCAATCCGGTGGCGGCCGTGCCCGCGACGCCGGCCAGCACGAGGCGGTTCGCGGCGTCCGTCTCGAGATGGCGGATGCCATCGCGGGCGCCAGTCGCGAAGTCGAACACGACGCGACCGGGGGTGTCGCCCCCGTTGAACGCCGCGTCCGCCGCGCCGGAGGCCGAAAAGCGCGCCACGATCGAATCGGAGCTCGAAGGTCCCGCCACGCACTCGCCTGCGATCACCGGCTTGGCGTTCGAGTCGATGGCGAGCGAGGTCGCGTTGGCGCTAGCGCAGGTGAATCCGGCGAGCTGGACGCCGGAGCTGCCGAAGGAGGCATCTAGCGCGCCCGTCATGTCGAAGCGGGCGATGGCGATGTCTTCGGAGACGCCGGGTGTCGTCGCAGCCTCGAGGGCGACGAGGACCAGGCCGGTGGCGGTGAACCGGGCACGCTGCAGTCGCTGGGTTCCGGCCAGGGGCAGCACGGGCCGGGCGAAGCCGGCGGCCCCGAAGAGGGGAACCGGCACGCCGGCCCCGGTGAGCGCCACGAGCAGGTTGTCCGCGCCGTTCAGCGTCCCCACGAAGACGAGGGTGCCCGAGAATGGATCGAGGGCCATGTCGCGGATGTCGGCGTCCGGATTCCCGAGCGGCAACCGCACGATGCCGTTCGTCCCGAAGGTGGCGTCGGGAATCCCGGTGGCGCCGATTCGGGCGACGAGCAAGGTGGCCGTGCCGCCGTCGCGGGAGAGCCCCGCGAGGACCAGGCGACCGTCGGCCATGCGTTTCAGGGCGCGCAATTCCTCCTGCGCGTAGCCCCAGAACCGCGCGCCGGAAGCGCCGAAGGTCGTATCGAGATCGCCGGGCGCGGCGCGGGCCGGCAGCGCGGCGAGCGAGGCCAGAACGAGCATTCCGCCGGCAAGCGCGGCAGCGCGTCGGAGCAGTGCGTCCATGGGGTGTTCCTTCCGTCGTTTCCGTTCGGCGCAAGGGCGCCCTGATCGGTAAAACGGAGTTGGAACGGAAAACCCCTCAGCGGGGTATTCATGCCCCGGATCGCAGGCAGGCCCTACCGCACGCCCGGGCTAGCCTCCGAGGCGGGCGACGAATGCATCGCATCGCCCGATGGCTTCGCCGATCTGCTCGACGAGCTTGCGTGACGTGGCCGCGTCCAGGTCGCGGTCGGCCATCTCCTGCCGGAAGTCGCGGCTCTGGGCGAGGAGCGCGCGCGCCTGGCGGGCCATCGCGAGCCGCTGGGAGGCTGCAGCCTTGGACGACTCGGCCAGGTCCAGGTAGGCGAGCCCGGCGTAGGATCGGGCCGTCGCCACGTTGGCCCGCACGCGAAGCCCCGACTTCGTGCTTTCCGACAACTTCGACTCGAGGGCTTCGACCTCGCGGCCGATGGCGATGGCCTCTTCGTGGCGACCCAGCGTCTGCTCGACGGAAACGCCGACGGCCAGCGCGCGAAGGTACGCGACGGCATTCGCGGCGTTGCCCGGTTCACGGCTCCAGGCGGCGGCGCCCAGCTCGCGGGCACGGGCGAGGTTTGCCGCCGCAACCGCGAGGTCGCCCGCCTGGCGTTGCGACTGGGCCAGCGTCGTCAGCCGCTTCACGATCGCCTGTTCGAGCCGCTGGTCCAGCGGATCGTCCCTGAAGAGCGACTCCGTGATGTCGACCGAGCGCTGCATCAGTTCGATGTCACGGGGAAGGTCCTCCGGGCGAAGGCTGGCTCCGACGATGATGGAGGCGCGTTCGTAGGCACTCGCCTGCGCATCGCGCACCGCCCGGTCGCCCGGCGACTCGCGATCGAGGGCATCGAGCATCGCCGTCGCCTTCTCGATGCGTTCGCGCGCCGCAGGCTGGTTGGATTTCAGCACGCTCAGGTCGACGGCGAGGTCCGCGACCGCCACGGCCTGCTCCCGGCGGTCGTCGCGCGTGGCCGCCGGCAGGGCCACGGCGCGGGCGGCGAGCGTTACGACGGCCTCGCGAGTGGGTATGGTGGCCGGGTCGCCGCCATCCTTGAGAAGGCGGGCGAGCAGCGACTTCGCGGACCGCAGCTCCCGAAGCGTCGCGAGGTCGCGCGGGTCGTCCCGGTCCAGCGCCTCCAGCATCGCAACGGACCTTTCCGCATGGCGCCTCGCCGCTCCTGCCTCGCCCACGTTCGCGTTCTGCGTGTCGCCCTCGATCTCGGCGATCTTGCGATACCCGGATGCGATCTCGCGCCGCAGCCCCCGGTCGCTTCCGGTCTCCGCAGCGAGCGAGTCGAGATACTCGAGCGAGGTCTTCACCAACGTCTGCCGCGCGGCGAGGGACCCCGGCAGTTTCTCGATGGCGCCGTGCACGTCGAAGATGAAGGTGTTGGCAAGCTTGCGCACTTGCGCGAAGTGACGCTCGGCGCGGACGCGCTGGGACTCGGCCACGACGAGCCCCGCGGCGAGCGCGACCACGATGGCGGCAGCCGCGGCGATCGGAAGCCTGTGCCGGCGCGCATAACGCCCGGCGAGATAGCGCCAGGTGCCTTCGCGCGCAAGGACCGGCAGGCTTTCGAGGTGCCGGCGGATGTCCTCGTCGAACAGCTGGGCCGACGCGTAGCGATCGGCCGGATCGCGGCGAAGGGCCTTCAACAGGATGGCATCGAGGTCACCCGAGACGAAGCGGGCGAGATGCCTCGGGCTCGCGACGCCCCTCTCGTGTGCCGCCTCGGCGGAAAGGGCCAGGGACGAGGGCCGGGCGATGTTCTCCTGGACCAGCGCGACCTGGGTGAAGGCCCTTCCCTCGCGCACCGCGCGGTAGGGCGAGGCGCCCGTCACGAATTCATGCAGGATCACGCCGAGCGCATACACATCAGTGGCGGTGGTGATCGCGCCTTCGGCCGCCTGCTCCGGCGCGGCGTAGCGAAGCGTCATCGCGCGCCCGCCCATCCGGGTCAGGTCCTGCTGCGGCGAGCCGGCGTTCGCTTCCTCGTCGAGGAGCTTCGCGATGCCGAAGTCGAGCAACTTCACCTGCCCCGCGGCATCGACGAGGATGTTGGCCGGCTTCAGGTCGCGGTGCACGACGAGGAAGCGGTGCGCGTGGGCCACCGCGGCGAGCACCTGGCGGATGAGCGCGAGGCGATCGCGGATCGGGAGCTTTCGCGTGGCGGCATAGACATCGAGCGGTTCGCCGCTCACGAACTCCATCGCGAGCCACGGCTGCCCGCTCCCGGATACGCCGGCGTCGTAAAGCCGCGCGATGTTCGGGTGCTCCAGCTTCGCGAGGATGTCGCGCTCGCGTCGGAAGCGTTCGGCACGGGCGCCGCCCGCCTCGAAGAACGTCGGCAGCTTGAGCGCCACCTTGCGCTCGACACGACCGTCCGCCTGCTCCGCGAGCCACACCTCGCCCATGCCGCCGCGGCCGAGGGGACTGATGAGACGGAACGGGCCGAGGATCTCGCCCGAGGCGAATTCGTCGCCCGGCGGCGGGGCCGCGAGGCGGGGGACGGTCTCGATGCCGGTCGCGCGCTCGAGCTGGTCGTGGGTCGCGAGAAGCTCCTCGACGAACGGTGCGAGGCCGGGCTGGCGTTCGCGAAGATCCCGTAGCCACGCCTCGCGCTCGAGAGCAGGAATCTCGAGCGCCATCGTAAATAGCGGATCGACTTGCTTCCAGGTCTCGGGCGAAATCTTCAAGGGGCGCGTTCTCGGGGCGACGGTCTCTCGACGGGTAGAACGGAAAGCGGGGGCGAAAGCCGTCAGCGCCTAGCCGGCAAGGAGCGTGTGCAGCAACGCCCGCGCCTTGGTCCACTCCCGGTGCACGGTGCTCACGGAGGTGCCCAGGGCCTGGGCGATCTCCTCTTCCGTGAGCCCGCCGAAAAAGCGCATCTCGACCAGGTGCGCGAGGCCCTCGTCGAGCTTCGCGAGATCCTGGATGGCCGCATTCACCTGCTCGACGTCCATCGCGCCGGCGTCGGCGCCCACGTCGACCGCCGTGTCCAGCGTGACGATATCGAGGTCCCCGCCACGCCGCTGCGCGCGCCGCTCGCGGACGACGTCGATCAGGATGCTGCGCAGGGCCCGCGAGGCGTACGAAAGGAAGTGGAGCCGGTCGGGGAACTCGCGTTCGCGGCCGCCGGCGAGCTTCAGGTAGCTCTCGTGGACGAGGGCGGTCGTCTGCAGGTGGCCCTCGAGCCCGCTGCCGCGAAGCCGGGCATGTGCGATGCGCTTGAGGTCGGGATAGGACTCGGCGAACGCGCGGTCGAGCGCCTCGTGGTCCTGGTGGGCGACGCGCTGGAGGGCCTGGGCGATCTCGCTCATCGGGTTGGACAGGGGGTTCGGAGTGCGGCCTCTCGAACCTAGCCGATCGCCTCCGAGTTGTCCAACCGGTGCGTCAGGAATTCTCGACCCGGAAACCGGGGACGGAGCCCGATTTCTGCCTGGCCCCGGTTCCGCCTATCGCGGCACGGTGACCACCGACGTCATCCCCGCCCGCTTCGCGCGCCGCACCAATCGCTCGTCGAAGGTCGCGAAGGCCTCCGAGCGCGCCGCTCCCGCCACGTGGAGGGCGTCGGCGAATTCGAGACCGGCGTCGTACCAGTCCAGCGCCTTCGCGATGGTCTCGGGGGCGTCGGTGGCGACGCCCTCCAGGCCCAGCACGCCCCGCAACGCCGCCGAAATGCGCCGCGGCTCGAGCCGATAGGCCGACGTGAGCACCCAGGCCGATTCCAGGAGCACCGTCGCGGTCACGAGCACCTCGCCGCCCTCGAACAGCCGCCGGGCGCGGCGAGCCTCGCCCGGGTCGTCGCCGACCACCTGGCGCACGAGCACGTCGGTGTCGACGGCGATCACTTGCGCTTGCGCGCCATCGCGGCGATGGCCGCATCCATCTGCTCCACGGACTTGCGTGGCCCCCGGTTGCGCGCAAGGGATCGTCGATGGTGACTCAACGCGAATGCGGGGCCGGAGGATGACCTCCCAAGGGGGACACCTCCCAAGGGCCTCCTTCAAGAAGCGCTGCGGGGATCACGAAAGTTACTGCGCGAACACCTCGATGATGCCCACGCCCGTGCCCCCATTCGCGCCGGTCACAATCGCCGTGTAGGCGCCGGGCTGCAAGGAGATGAGGATCACCGACTCGAGCGGGCTCTCGGGTGCGAAACCCATCGACAGGATCTGCGCGATATTCGGTGCCGTCTGCCAGTCGTCGTTCGAGGCGATCACGGTCTGCCCGCTGAAGAGCTGCAGGACCGGGTTCACGAGCGGGTTCGAAATGCCGAACTGGGCGAGCGACGGCCCCCGCGCGCGCACCACCACCGTCTGCGGCCCGGTGCCCTGGATGATGAAGCCGCCGATCATCACGTCCCCGCCTGTGAGCACCAGTCCCCGCGTCGAGATGTTGATCAGGGGGACATCGGGCCTGTCCACCTCGAACACCTCGATGATCCCCACGCCCGTTCCACTGTTCACGCCGGACACCACCGCCGTGTAGGCGCCCGGGTCCAGCGTGACGAGGATTGCCGACTCCAGCGGGTTGTCCGGCGCGAAGCCCGAGGTCTGGATGGCCGCCGCATTGGGCGCCTGCTGCCAGTCGTCGTTGCTCGCAATCACGGTCTGCCCGCTGTAGAGGTCCATTCGCGGGTTGGCGAGCGCGTTGGGCACGCCCAGCGGGATGAGCGAGGGACCGCGCGCGCGCACCACCACCGTCTTGGGCGCCTGGCCGCCGATGATGAAGCCGCCGATGAGCACGTTATCGACCGTGAGCACCTGCATGCGGGTCGAGATGTTGGCGAGGCGCGGGATGGGCGAGCCGGGCGAGAACGTCGCCGTGACGCTCTTGGCCGCATCCATCGTCACGTTGCACGCTCCCGTGCCGGTGCAAGCACCGCTCCAGCCGTTGAACAACGAGCCGGAAGCCGGCGCAGCGCCGAGGGCCACGGTAGCGCCCGAATTGAAGTTGGCGGAACAGGTCGCGCCGCAATCGATGCCGGAAGGCGTGGAGGTGATGAGGCCACTGCCGCCTCCCGTCTTGGTCACCGTGAGCGCGAACTGGCCCGCCGCGATCGCAAAGGACTGCTTCACGGTCGGCGCGGCGTTGTAGGTGGCATTGCCCGCCTGGTCCGCCGCGACCACACAGGCACCCACGCCAAGGAGCGACACCGACGCGCCGGTGATGGAGCATGCGCCCGGCGTCGACGTGGCATCGATCGTGTACGTGACCGCCAGGCCGGAGGTCGCCGTCGCGCTGACCGTGTACGTCGGCCCGCCCACCGTAGCGCCCGTGGGCGCCGTCGAGGTGAACACGATCGCCTGCCCACTCTTGGCCACCGCGAAGGACTGCTGCACCTGGGGAGCAGCGTCGAAGCTGGCATTGCCCGGCTGGTTGGCGTTGATCACGCAGGTGCCCGCGCCGATGAAGGATACGGTCGAGCCCGCGATCGAGCACACCGACGCGGCCGAGGCGCCGATCGCGAAGGTCACCGCCAGGCCGGAGGTCGCCGTCGCGCTCACCGTGTACGTCG
>Ga0105090_10001515_pt1 | contig 12557 bp, 11 predicted proteins | sample PPLLak3March2015_FD_79110 | JGI IMG/M metagenome (GOLD analysis project Ga0105090, IMG submission 79110) | Freshwater sediment microbial communities from Prairie Pothole Lake near Jamestown, North Dakota, USA - PPLs Lake P7 Core (1) Depth... | ecosystem: Environmental > Aquatic > Freshwater >... | reverse complement strand
GGCCCCAGCTGACGAGGATGCTCATCAGCAGCGAGGGCTCTTCCCGCGGCTTGACGTCGAACTTGACGCCGTTGTTGATCAGGTCACCGACCAGCCCGCGATCGAGGTAGGTCGCCGAGCTGCGCAGGCGCTTGTCATCGGTGGTCAGGGCAATGATCTCGGTGCCGCCGCCGGCACTTTCCTGCAGCGTGACGGACTTGATGCGGTTGCTGCGCACCTCTTCCAGGAAATCGGAATAACCGATCTGATTGCCCTGGGTCACACCGCGGTCGAACTGCTTGAAGACGGTGAACAGCACGAGGGCGATCACCAGCCAGACAGCGACTTTGGAAAACCATTGATTGTTCACCGCGGCTCCTTTTCCAGTTCAGCAGTACGGCACGGTACGCACGCTGTGCCGGATTCCACGGCATATGAAGGCGATTCTAGTTCAGTCAAGACAGGGTCCATGAATTGCTGGAGGGCCGAAAAGCACCGCCAAAACACGACCGGACAGCACCATGACACCGCCGCGCGATCACTTCATCGGGGCTTGGGACCCAGGCCGACGAGAAAGGTTTCAGCGGACTTGTCGCGCGAAGCCTTGGGTTTGATCGGCTTGACGACGCGAAAACTCTCCTTGAAGAGTTTGACCTGTTGGCTATACCCGCTGCCGTGAAAGGTCTTGCACACCAGGGCCCCCTCGGGGCGCAGGTGGCGCAAGGCGAACTCCACCGCCAGCTCGACGAGGTGGGAAATGCGCGCAGCGTCCGAAGCCTCGATGCCCGACAGGTTGGGCGCCATGTCCGACACCACCACGTCGACCGGCCGGCCACCCAGCCGCGCCACGAGCGCCTGCAGCACCGCATCCTCGCGGAAGTCGCCCTGCATGAACTCCACGCCCTCGATGGGCTCGATCTCGACCAGGTCGAGCGCGATGATGCTGCCGTCGAGCCCGCCGCTGGCCGCCCCCTCGGGCGCGAACCGGCGCCGCAGGTACTGGCTCCAGGCCCCGGGCGCCGCTCCCAGGTCGACCACTACCTGCCCCGGACGCACCAGCCGCAGCGCCTCGTCGATCTCCTTGAGCTTGTAGGCGGCGCGCGCGCGGAAGCCCTCGCGCTGCGCCATCTTCACGTAGGGGTCGTTGATGTGGTCGTTCAGCCACGCCTTGTTGACCTTCTTGCTCTTCGTCTTGACCTTCATGGGGCACCGATAATAGGCAAATGACCGCACTCACACTCAGCCCCGCCGAGCGCAAGGCACACCGCTCCGACGCTCACCACCTGGAGCCGGTCGTGATGATCGGCAACGACGGCCTCACGCCGGCCGTCTTCAAGGAGATCGACGGCGCGCTCAAGTCGCACGGCCTGATCAAGGTGCGCGTCTTCTCCGACGACCGCGCCGCGCGCGAAGCGCTGCTGGCCGACCTTGCCGATCGCCTGCACGCCGCGCCGGTGCAGCACATCGGCAAGCTGCTGGTGCTGTGGCGGCCGATGCCGCCCAAGGAGAAGGCCGAGCGCGACGACCGCCAGCCGGGCCCGCGCGTCGTCAAACTGGTGTCCTTCTCCAAGAGCGGCAACCACCGCGCCACGGTCAAGAAGGTCAAGGTCTTCGGCAACGAGCGCGTGACGCCCGGCGGCACCATCAAGCGTGCCCGGCGACGACAATCCAGCGTCAAGAAGACGGCCGGCGAGTGAGGCCCGGCCCGGCGGCACGCCAGGCCAGCGCCAGCACCAGCAGCAGCTTGATGCCGTAGAAGACGGCGCTCAGCGCATGCAACTGGCCGAAGCTCAGGGCCCCCTGGCCGGCGCGTGCCGCGGCCATCATCGGCTGCAGCGCGAAATAGCCGGCCACGGTGCAGAACACGGCACCCAGTGCAAGCACCATGCCGGTGCTGAACTGCGATCCCTGCCCGGCCGCCACGTCGCGGCGCGCCGCCACCCTCTCCAGCACCAGCAGCAGCACGCCCAGCGCCAGGCCGGTGTAGGCCTCCTGCGCCAGCATGCGGCCGACCACGCGGCCGGCGTCGGCCTGCGGCAGCAGGGCGAACGGCGCCGGCGTGGCCAGCGCGGCCACGCACAGCAGCCACCCGGCCCACAGCCCGGGCAGCAGCAGGCGCCAGCGCTGCAGGTCCATCAGACGTAGCGCACGTCGACGATCTCCCAGTGGCGCAGGCCGCCGGGCGCCTGCACCTCGGCGACGTCGCCGGCCTCCTTGCCGATCAGGGCGCGCGCGATCGGGCTGCTGATCGAGATCAGGCCCAGCTTGAGGTCGGCCTCGTCGTCGCCGACGATCTGGTAGGTGGCCTTGGCGCCGCTGGACTCGTCCTCGAGGTCGACGGTGGCGCCGAAGACCACCTTGCCGCCGGCGTCCACCTGCGCGGGGTCGATCACCTGCGCGCCGGCGAGCTTGGATTCGAGCTCCTTGATGCGGCCCTCGATGAAGCCCTGCTTGTCCTTGGCCGCCTCGTACTCGGCGTTCTCCGACAGATCGCCCTGCGCGCGCGCCTCGGCAATGGCCTGGATGACGGCGTGACGCTCGATGGATTTCAGGCGCTGCAGCTCGCTCTTCAGCAAATCGGCGCCGCGCCGCGTCAGGGGAATGGTGACCATGTGTGAATCCGGATGAACAAAGTGAATCCGCCGCAGGAGCCCCTGGGCGGGGCCGACTGCGGCGGACGACAGGTGGGATTTTAGATCAGTTCGGCGTGCAGGTCCTGCAAGGACATCACGGCCACGTCGGCACGGTGCTTGAGCGCCTCGGCCACGGCCTCGGCGCCGGCCATCGTCGTGTAGTAGGTGACGCGATGCGCCAGCGCGGCGGTGCGGATGTAGCGCGAGTCGGCGATCGCGGTGCGCGTCTCGTCGACGGTGGTGAAGACGAGCTGGATCTCGCCGGCGCGGATCATGTCGGCGATGTGCGGCCGGCCGTCCTTGACCTTGTTGACCACCTTCACCGGCAGCCCGGCCTCGGCGATCGCCGCCGCCGTGCCCTTGGTGGCCACGACCTGGAAGCCCAGGCCGACGAGGTCGGCCGCGACCTGGGCGGCGCGCGCCTTGTCGGCGTCCTTGACGGTGATGACCACGGTGCCCTTGTCCGGCAGTCGCGAGCCGGCGCCGAGCTGGCTCTTGAGCATGGCTTCGCCGAAGGTCCTGCCCACGCCCATGACCTCGCCCGTCGACCGCATCTCGGGCCCCAGGATCGGATCCACGCCCGGGAACTTGTTGAACGGGAAGACCGCTTCCTTGATGCTGAAGTAGGCCGGCACGACCTCGCCCGGCGGCTTGCCGCCGGGCCCGGATTGCGACGCCAGCGACTGCCCCGCCATGCAGCGCGCCGCGATCTTGGCCAGTTGCTGGCCGGTGGCCTTGCCCACGAAGGGCACGGTGCGCGAGGCACGCGGGTTGACCTCCAGCACGTAGACCACCGCCTCGTCGCCTTCGCCCTGGATCGCGAACTGCACGTTCATCAGGCCCACCACGCCCAGCGCACGGGCCATCGCCGCCGTCTGCCGCCGCATCTCGTCCTGCAAGGCCGTCGACAGCGTGTACGGCGGCAGCGAGCAAGCCGAGTCGCCGCTGTGGATCCCCGCGGCTTCGACGTGTTCCATGATGCCGCCGATCATGACCTCGGTGCCGTCGCTGATGCAGTCGACGTCGACCTCGATGGCGTCGTCGAGGAAGCGGTCGAGCAGCACGGGCGACTTCTCGCTGACCTTGACCGCCTCGCGCATGTAGCGCTCGAGGTCCTTGTCGCCGTGCACGATCTCCATCGCGCGACCGCCCAGCACGTAGCTCGGGCGCACCACCAGCGGGTAGCCGATCTCCTGCGCCAGCACGAGCGCCTGCTCCTCGGTGCGCGCAGTGCGGTTGGGCGGTTGCTTCAGCCCCAGTCGATGCAAGAGTTGCTGGAAGCGCTCGCGGTCCTCGGCGATGTCGATGCTGTCGGGGCTGGTGCCGATGATCGGCACGCCGGCGCGTTCGAGGTCCAGCGCCAGCTTCAGCGGCGTCTGCCCGCCGTACTGGACGATCACGCCTTCGGGCTTTTCCTTGTCGACGATCTCGAGCACGTCCTCCAGCGTCACCGGCTCGAAGTACAGGCGATCGCTGGTGTCGTAGTCGGTCGACACGGTCTCCGGGTTGCAGTTGACCATGATGGTCTCGTAACCGTCCTCGCGCAGAGCCAGTGCCGCGTGCACGCAGCAGTAGTCGAACTCGATGCCCTGGCCGATGCGGTTGGGGCCACCGCCCAGCACCATGATCTTGCGCCGCGACGTCGGCTCGGCCTCGCATTCGCCGTCGACGGTCTCGTAGCACGAGTACATGTACGCCGTCTGGGTCGCAAACTCCGCGGCGCAGGTGTCGACGCGCTTGTAGACCGGGCGCACCCCCTTGGCGTGGCGTGCCGCGCGCACGGCATGCTGGTTCGTCAGCAGCAGGCTGGCCAGCCGCCGGTCGGAGAAACCCTTCTGCTTCAGGAACCGCAGCTCGGCCGCCGACAGGCTGTCCAGCGTGCGCGACGCGACCTGTTCCTCGACGGCGACGAGATCCTCGACCTGCGCCAGGAACCAGGGGTCGATGGCGGTCTCTTCGAAGATCTCGTCCAGCGTCATGCCGATGCGGAAGGCGTCGGCCAGGAAGAGGAAGCGCTCGGGGCCGGCGTTGCCGATCTCGTCGACGATCTCGTCGCGGTCGGTGCTGCGCTCGCTGAGGCCGTCGATGCCGGTCTCGAGTCCTCGCAGCGCCTTCTGGAAGCTCTCCTGGAAGGTGCGGCCGATGGCCATCACCTCGCCCACGCTCTTCATCTGCGTCGTCAGGTGCGGGTCGGCGGCAGGGAATTTCTCGAATGCGAAGCGCGGGATCTTGGTCACCACGTAATCGATACTGGGCTCGAAGCTCGCCGGCGTGGCGCCCCCGGTGATGTCGTTCTTCAACTCGTCCAGCGTGTAGCCCACTGCCAGCTTGGCCGCCACCTTGGCGATCGGGAAACCCGTGGCCTTGGATGCCAGCGCCGAACTGCGGCTGACACGCGGATTCATCTCGATGACGATCAGGCGGCCGTTCTTCGGATTCACCGCGAACTGCACGTTGGAGCCACCGGTGTCGACGCCGATCTCGCGCAGGATCGCGATCGAGGCGTTGCGCATCAACTGGTATTCCCTGTCGGTCAGGGTCTGCGCCGGTGCCACCGTGATCGAGTCGCCGGTGTGGATGCCCATCGGGTCGAAATTCTCGATCGAGCAGATGATGATGCAGTTGTCCGCGCGGTCGCGGACGACTTCCATCTCGTATTCCTTCCAGCCGATCAGGCTCTCCTCGATCAGCAGTTCGTGCGTCGGCGACAGGTCGATGCCGCGCTTGCAGATCTCCTCGAACTCCTCGGGGTTGTAGGCGATGCCGCCACCAGTGCCGCCGAGCGTGAAGCTGGGCCGGATCACCGCCGGGAAGCCGTTGCCGCCGGTCTGCTCGGCGATGCGCTTCTGCACCGCCAGCGCCTCTTCCATGGTGTGCGCGATGCCGCTCTTGGCCGAATCCAGGCCGATCGAGGTCATCGCGTCCTTGAACTTGAGCCGGTCCTCGGCCTTCTCGATGGCGTGTTCGTTGGCGCCGATCATCTCGACGCCGTATTTCGCCAGCACGCCATTCCTGTGCAGGTCGAGCGCACAGTTCAGCGCCGTCTGGCCGCCCATCGTCGGCAGCAAGGCATCGGGACGCTCCTTGGCGATGATCTTCTCCACCATCTGCCAGGTGATGGGCTCGATGTAGGTGACGTCGGCCGTGTCCGGATCGGTCATGATCGTCGCCGGATTGCTGTTGACGAGGATGACGCGGTAGCCCTCCTCGCGCAACGCCTTGCAGGCCTGAGCGCCGGAGTAGTCGAATTCGCAGGCCTGGCCGATGACGATCGGGCCGGCACCGATGATGAGGATGCTCTTCAGGTCCTGGCGCTTAGGCATTGCTCTTCTCCATCAACGCCACGAAGCGGTCGAACAGGTAGGCGATGTCGTGGGGCCCCGGGCTGGCCTCGGGGTGGCCCTGGAAACTGAAGGCCGGGCGGTCGGTGCGCGCCACACCCTGCAGCGTGCCGTCGAACAGCGACAGGTGCGTCGGTCGCAGCGTCGCCGGCAGCGAGTCCGCGTCGACGGCGAAGCCGTGGTTCTGGCTCGTGATGCCGACCCGGCCGCTGTCCAGATCCTTGACCGGGTGGTTGGCGCCGTGGTGGCCGAACTTCATCTTGAAGGTCTTCGCGCCCGAGGCCAGCGCCATGATCTGGTGTCCCAGGCAGATGCCGAAGGTGGGCGTGCCGGCGGCGATGATTTCTCGCGTGGCCGCGATGGCGTAGTCGCAGGGCTCGGGGTCGCCGGGGCCGTTGCTGAGGAAGACGCCGTCGGGCTGCAGCGCCAGCACCGCGGCCGCCGGCGTCGCCGCCGGCACCACCGTGACACGGCAACCGCGGCTGGCGAGCATGCGCAGGATGTTGCGCTTGACGCCGAAGTCGTAGGCCACGACGTGCCAGCGCGGATTCTCGAGTCGGCCGTGTCCCTGGCCGAGCTGCCACTCGGTCTGGGTCCATTCGTAGGGCTGCGTCGTCGAGACGACGCGCGCCAGGTCGAGACCGGCCATGGAGGCCGCGCCACGGGCCGCCGCGATCGCGTCCTCGATATGCGCCGGCGTGATCTCCGTGCCGGCCGCCAGGCTCACGATGCAGCCGTTCTGCGCTCCGGTGCTGCGCAGCACGCGCGTCAGGCGCCGGGTGTCGATGTGAGCGATGGCGACTGTGCCCGCGCGCTGCAGGTACTCGGCCAGCGACATCGTGGCGCGGAAGTTGGACACCCGCAGCGGCAGGTCCTTGATGACGAGGCCGGCGGCGTGGATGCGATCCGACTCGACATCCTCGTCGTTGACGCCGGTGTTGCCGATGTGCGGATACGTGAGCGTCACGATCTGCCGGCAGTAGCTCGGGTCGGTCAGGATTTCCTGGTAGCCGGTGAGCGCGGTGTTGAACACCACCTCGCCCGTGGTGCGGCCGTCGGCGCCGATCGAGGTGCCGAGGAAGGTGGTCCCGTCGGCGAGGGCAAGCAGCGCGGGAGGCAGGTCGGGAAGCAAGGCAAAAGCTCCGGTTCGCGCGCTCAGCGCCACCCCCATCGACTGCTGTGGGGTGTGGATCCGAGGGGAAACCTGTGGCGGAGTTTCGCTAGCGCTGCGGTGTTGGCGGGCAAACCTGCAGATTATAGGGGCGCGCCGGGGCCGGCGCTCAGCTGCCGGTGCCGATCACGGTGGCGGCCGCGGCCCGCGCGACCTGCGCATCCTCGGGCGACTTGACGCCGCTGACGCCGACCGCACCGACGCACTGGCCCGCGATCATGATCGGCACGCCGCCTTCCAGCATGCCCTGCAGCGCCGGGACGCTGAGGAAGGCCGTGCGGCCCTGGTTGATCATGTCCTCGTAGCCCTTGGTCTCGCGCCGCCCCAGTGCGGCGGCGCGGGCCTTGGCCACCGCGATCTCGGCCGAGATCGGCGCCGCCCCGTCCAGCCGTTGCAGCCACAGCAGGTGGCCGCCGTCGTCGGTGATGGCGATGCTGACAGCCCAGCCAGACTTCGCAGCCTCGGCTTCCGCTGCCGCGGCCGCGGCGCGGGCGTCTTCCAGCGTCAGGAAATATTTGCTCTTCATGGACCGAACGATAACCTCTTCCGTGCCCTTGTCGGCACCGTCCGTAGGGTCATCGGGCGCGCAAGGTGCGGAACTTACAATGCAGGCCGGTGTCCGAGTGGGCACATTCCCTGTCGAGGAGTTTCAATGAACCAAGGCGCTCAAGTCCTCTCCACCGCCGGTGGCGCGCTGGCTGCACAGCGCAACCGTGTCCTGCGCAACACCTACTGGCTGTTGGCGCTGTCCATGGTGCCCACGGTGCTCGGGGCCTGGGTTGGCGTGCAGACCGGCATCGCCAGCGTCATGTCGCCCGGCATCGGCATCATCGTCTTCCTGGCCGGAGCCTTCGGCTTCATGTACGCCATCGAGAAGACCAAGAACACGGCCGCCGGCGTGCCGATCCTGCTGGCCTTCACCTTCTTCATGGGGCTGATGCTCGCGCGCCTGCTTGGCGTCGTGCTCGGCATGAGCAACGGCACCGGGCTGATCATGACCGCCTTCGCCGGTACCGGCGTGATCTTCTTCGGCATGGCCACGGTGTCCAGCGTGATCAAGCGCGACCTCACGCAGATGGGCAAGTTCCTGTTCATCGGCATGATCATGCTGCTGGTGGCGATGATCGCCAACTTCTTCATCCAGAGCAGCGCGCTGATGATCACCCTGTCGGTGCTGGCCATCGGCATCTTCTCGCTGTTCATCCTGCACGACCTCAAGCGCGTGCAGGACGGCGTCGAGACCAACTACATCAGCGCCACGCTCGGCGTCTACCTGAGCCTGTACAACGTGTTCTCCAACCTGCTGGCACTGCTCGGCATCTTCGGCGGCGAACGCGACTGACGACGGCTGCGACCGTGCTCGAGCAAAAGGGGCCTGCGGGCCCCTTTCTCGTGATCTATGCCGGATCAGGCCCGGCAGATGGCGCAGGCGCCGACGCCTCGTGGTCGAAGACCGCGATGCTCTCCGTATGCGCGGTGTGGGGAAACATGTTGACCACGCCCGCCAGGCTGCAGCGGTAACCCGCTTGGTGCACGAGCAACCCGGCGTCGCGCGCCAGCGTGGCGGGATTGCAGCTGACATAGACGATCCGACGCGGCGGCACCCAGCCTGCGCTGCCTTGCAGTTCGGCCAGGCCCTTGGCCAGTGCGAAGGCCCCCTCGCGCGGCGGGTCGACGAGCCAGCGCTCGGCGACGCCGGCGGCGCGCAGCTCGGCAGCGCCGATCTCGAACAGGTTGCGGGCCTCGAACGCGGCACGGTCGGACAGGCCGTTGAGCCTAGCGTTGTCGCGAGCCCGCGCCACCAGCGCCTCGCTACCCTCGATGCCCAGCACCCGACGCGCCCGTGTCGCCAGCGGCAGTGTGAAATTGCCGAGCCCGCAGAACCAGTCGATCACCCTCTCGTGCGGTTCGGGCGCGAGCAGCCCCACCGCGCGTTCGACGAGCACGCGGTTGATGTGGGCATTGACCTGGGTGAAGTCCGTCGGCTTGAACGGCATCGTGATGCCGAACTCGGGCAGGCGATAGGCCAGCATGGCGCCGCCGTCGTCGAGCCGGTGCACGGTCTCCGGCCCCTTGGGCTGCAGCCACCACTGAACGTCGTGAGCGGCCCCGAACTCGCGCAGGCGCTGTCCATCGGCGTCCGACAGCGGTTCCAGGTGCCGCAACACCAGCGCCGTGACCTCGGCGCCGACGGCGAGCTCGATCTGCGGCAGCCGGTCGCGCTGGTCCATGGCGCCGATCAGGTCCCGCAGCGGCATCAGCATCGCGCTCACGCGTGGCGGCAGCACCGGGCATACCTGCATGTCGGCGACGTATCGCGACTTGCGTTCGTGAAAGCCGATCAGCACCGTGCCCTTCTTCGTGACGTAGCGCACCGACAGCCGGGCGCGGTCTCGGTAGCCCCAGGCCGGGCCCTCGATCGGCCGCAGGATCCGGTCCGGCCGCACCTTGGCCAGGTGCCAGAGGTTGTCCTCCAGCACGCGCTGCTTCACAGCCACCTGCGCGGCCGGGTGCAGGTGCTGCATCTTGCAGCCGCCGCAGGCGCCCGCATGCAGGCCGAAGTGCGGGCAACCCGGGCGCACGCGCTGCGCGCTTTCGCTCCCCAGCGCCGACATCTGGCCCTGCTCCCACTGGTTCTTCTTGCGCGCGACGCTGACCTGCACCCGCTCGCCGGGCAGGGCGCCTTCGATGAAGACCACCTTGCCATCAGCGCGGTGCGCCACGCCCTGGGCCTCGAGATCGAGCGACTCGACGTCCAGCCAATCGGTTCCATATGCCATGGGTGGCGATTATCCGGGCCGACACCCGCGGCGCCGGTCAGGGCCCGACGCGACTGACGCGACTGACGTGGCTATCGCGGCGGCAGCAGCCGCGAGGGGTCGATCGGCCGCCCCTGGCGCCGGATCTCGAAGTGCAGCTGCACCCGGTCGGCGTCGCTCGATCCCATCTCGGCGATCTTCTGTCCCCGCCGCACGACCTCGTCCTCCTTGACCAGCAAGGCCTGGTTGTGCGCGTAGGCCGTGAGGTAGGTGGCGTTGTGCTTGACGATCACCAGGTTGCCGTAGCCACGCAGGCCCGACCCAGCGTAGACAACGCGACCGTCGGCCGCAGCCATCACCGGATCGCCCGGCTGGCCCGCGATGGCCAGTCCCTTGGACTTGCTGTCGTCGAAGACAGCGACCACCGGGCCGGCGGCCGGCCACGCCCAGGTAACGTTCTCGTCGGGTTCCAGTGACGGCGAGGACGTCGTCGCGGCCGGTTTCGGCGTCGCCACGGCAGGCGCCGAGGCCGCCGCGGCCGGGCTGCCGGCCAGTGGCCGTGACTCCACCGCCCCGGTGGGCGCGACCGGCTTGACGGCGACGACCTCGGTCTCAGGAGGCAAGATGCGCAGCACCTGGCCGACCTCGAGCAGGTTGGCGTTGTCGATGCCGCTCCAGCGTGCGATATCGCGCCAGTTCTGGCCGGTCTCCAGCCCGATGCGGATCATCGTGTCGCCGGGCTTGACCGTGTAGTAGCCGGGCTTGCCGGCATTCGCGGCACCGGGCGCGGCCGGCACCGCGGCGGCCGGCGCGGTGGTTGCTGGCGTCGCCGAAGGCGCCGTCGCCGCCGGCAGTGGCGCGGGCTGGCGCTGCTCCACCGGTGCCTTGTGTGTGGGCGATGCGCAACCGGCTGCCAGCACGGCTGCCGCGGCCATCCACGCGCTGCCCAGAAGTCGTGCCTTCGCCGCGTCAAACAGATTCATCGAACCGGATCCTTCGCTCATGCAGTGCCGGATTTTAAGGGGACGAAGTGCACTGCATCGTGCCAGCTGCGCACCAGCCCCTGCGGCTGGCGGTCGACGACCAGCAGTCCGTGGCCGCCGCGCGCCGGGTCGTGCACCGGCGCCACCAGGCGCCCTCCCACTGCCAGCTGATCGAGCCAGGCCGCTGGCAGCTCGTCGCCGCCGGCGGCGGCCACGATGCCGTCGAAGGGCGCCCGTGGCGCGTGGCCCAGACGGCCGTCGCCGAAGACCAGCCGCAGGTCGCCGTGGCGCTGGCCCTCCAGGTTGAGGCGCGCCTTGTCGTGCAGCGGCTTGAGCCGCTCGATGGAAACCACGCTGCGCGCCAGGTGCGTCAGCAGCGCCGCCTGGTAGCCGCAGCCGGTGCCGACCTCGAGCACGCGCCCGAGATGCCCCACGGCGCGGGCCGATTCACCCTCGAACAGCAGCGCCAGCATGTGCGCCACCACCGAGGGCTTGGAGATCGTCTGCGACAGGCCGATGGGCAGGCTCGTGTCCTCGTAGGCCTGGTTGGCCAGCGCGCTGTCGACGAAACGATGCCGCTCGACCCTTGCGAAGGCCCTCAGCACCGGCTCGCAGTGAATGCCCTCGGCGCGCAGGCGCTGGACCATGCGCGCGCGCACGGTCGCCGAATCCAGGCCCAGGCCCTGCGGCGCCCGTTGCCCGCGGGCTGCCGAGTGTTCGGCCGCATGCTGAAGCGGGCGCTGCGGACGCAGCAACTCGGTCGCCACCGGCCTGCCGCCGTCGGCCAGCCGGTCCAGCGCCAGCGGAAAGCGCCCCGGCCGCTGCGGCCGGTTCATGCCTTGCCGCCGGACAGGCGAGCCGCCCACAGCGCGGACGACGCGTGGTCGGTCAGATCCACCTGCAGCGGCGTGATCGACACCCGACCCTGCGCGACGGCATGGAAGTCGGTGCCCTCACCGCACTCACGCGCATCGCCCGCCGGTCCGATCCAGTAGATGGCCTCGCCACGCGGGTTGGTCTGCTGGATCACGGGTTCGCTGGCATGCCGACGGCCAAGCCGGGTGACGACCCGCGGCAGCGTGGCCGCGTCGGCGCGGTTGGGGATGTTGACGTTCAGCAGCCACGGCACGCCGCCCGGCGGCGACTGCGCCAGCACCTGCTCGACGATGGCGCGCGCCGTCGCGGCGGCGGCCTCCAGGTGCGACCAGCCCTTCTCGACCTGGGAAAAGGCGATCGCCGGCACGCCGAAGAGATAGCCCTCCATGGCGGCGGCCACGGTCCCCGAATACAAGGTGTCATCGCCCATGTTGGCGCCGTTGTTGATGCCCGACAGCACCAGATCGGGACGCCGGCCGAGGACGCCGGTGAGCGCCACGTGCACGCAATCCGACGGCGTGCCGTTGACGACGCGAAAGCCCTTCACGTGCTCGCCGCGGGCCTCGAAGATGTTCAACGGCCGATTCAGCGTGAGCGCGTTGGAAGTCCCGCTGGCGTTCTGCTCCGGCGCGATGACGTCGATTTCGCCCAGGCCCTCGCAGGCGCGAACCAGGGCGGCGAGGCCCGGCGCAAGATAGCCGTCGTCGTTGGCGATGAGGATGCGCATCGGGCCATTGTAGGGACGGCCGCCGACGAAAAAGGGCCCGGCGACGGCCGGGCCCTGCAGATGTGGTGCCGGTGAGAAGAGTCGAACT
>Ga0105090_10001514_pt1 | contig 12561 bp, 8 predicted proteins | sample PPLLak3March2015_FD_79110 | JGI IMG/M metagenome (GOLD analysis project Ga0105090, IMG submission 79110) | Freshwater sediment microbial communities from Prairie Pothole Lake near Jamestown, North Dakota, USA - PPLs Lake P7 Core (1) Depth... | ecosystem: Environmental > Aquatic > Freshwater >... | reverse complement strand
TCGGCGTCCGCCCGGCGCGATACTCGGCCAGGAAGTCCTCGAACACGTGGTCCCAGTACTCGGCGGCAAAGTTGCGCCGGTGCAGGTCGATGCCGAGACGGTCGGCGACGGCCTGCGCGTCGGCCGCGTCGGTTGCAGCGGAGCAGGCCGCAGTCGGGGTGCCGAGTCGGTCGTCCTCCTCCCAGTTCTTCATGAACATGCCGGCGACGGGGTGGCCGGCCTGACGCAACAGCAGGGCGGAAACGGAAGAATCCACGCCGCCCGACATGGCGACGATGATCGTGGCCTGCCGGTTGTGCCGCTTTGTGCTCTGGCCGTCCATGCCCCCCTACATGGGGGCGATCGGCGGCACACAAAAGCGCTTTCCTCGCTGGCTTCTCCCCTCCGGGCATCTGGGCTAAAATCGCGCCATGGGAAGGGAACTCGACTCGCGCAAAGACCAGGGGCTGGCCCTCGAAGAGGTTCGGCCGGAGGTCGCGCTGCCGCCGATGTACCGCGTCATCCTGCTCAACGACGACTACACGCCGATGGATTTCGTCATCGAGATCCTCAAGGTGTTTTTCGGCATGAACCATGACCGCGCGACGCAGGTGATGCTGCACGTGCACACGCGGGGCAAGGGGGTTTGCGGCGTCTTTACCTACGAAATCGCCGAGACCAAGGTGGCCCAGGTCAATGAATTCTCCCGGCAGAACGAACATCCGCTGAAATGCACCATGGAGAAAACCTGACGGGGCCGGAAAGAAAGCTTGAAACCGCCGGTGCGCTCGGCCGGTCTATCGGTTAAGGTGTGCGAGTAAGTTCGGGGGCAGGTTGGTGTCGTCGGCCGACGGGGGGCCAGGGAGGAAGCAGCGATGTTCAGCAAGGAATTGGAACTGTCGATCAGCCAGGCCTATCAGCAGGCGCGCGAGAAGCGCCACGAGTACCTGACCGTCGAACACATGCTGCTGGCCCTGCTGGACAACGCCTCGGCGCTGAGCATCCTGGGCGCCTGCGGCGCCGACGTGGCCGGGCTCGAAAGGGACATTCGCAAGGTCCTCGACGACACCGTGCCGCTGCTCGCGGATGACGACAGTCGCGACACCCAGCCCACCATTGGCTTCCAGCGGGTGCTGCAGCGCGCGCTCTACCACGTGCAGTCAGCCGGCAAGGACGAGGTGCTCGGCGCCAACGTGCTGGTGGCGATCTTCAGCGAGAAGGACTCCTACGCCAACTACCTGCTTAACCGTTACGACGTCAGCCGCCTGGACGTCGTCAACTACATTTCGCACGGCATCAGCCGCCTCGAGCGCAACGCCTCGCCTGACAGCGATGCGTCCGTCCTCGACAGCGGCGAGGACGGCGGCGAGCGCAAGAGTACGTCGCTGGAGCGCTACACCAGCAACCTCAACCAGCGCGCCCGCGCCGGCCTGATCGATCCGCTGATCGGCCGCGAACGCGAGATCGAGCGCACCGTGCAGGTGCTGTGCCGGCGGCGCAAGAACAACCCGCTGTTTGTCGGCGAGGCCGGCGTGGGCAAGACGGCCATGGCCGAAGGCCTGGCCTTGCGCATCGTCGAAAACGCCGTGCCGGAAATCCTCGCCGACTCGACGATCTATGCGCTCGACCTCGGCTCCCTGCTGGCCGGCACCAAGTACCGCGGCGACTTCGAGAAGCGCCTAAAAGCCGTGGTCAAGGAACTGCAGGACATTCCGGGGGCGATTCTCTTCATCGACGAAATCCACACCATCATCGGCGCCGGGGCGGCTTCGGGCGGCGTAATGGACGCCTCGAACCTGATCAAGCCGGTGTTGGCCTCGGGCGAGATGCGCTGCATCGGCTCGACCACCTTCCAGGAGTTTCGCGGCGTGTTCGAGAAGGACCGCGCGCTGGCCCGCCGTTTCCAGAAGATCGACATCACCGAACCCAGCGTCGCCGAAACGGTGGAGATCCTGCGCGGCCTCAAGACCCGCTTCGAGGACCACCACCACGTGAAGTACTCCGACGCCGCGCTGCAGGCCGCCGCGGAACTGTCGGCCCGCCACATCAACGACCGCCAGCTGCCGGACAAGGCCATCGACGTGATCGACGAGGCCGGCGCCCGTCAGCGTCTGCAGCCGGAAGGCCAGCGCAAGGAACTGCTGGACGAACACGATATCGAGGACATCGTCGCCCACATGGCGCGGATTCCGCCCAAGCAGGTGTCCCGCTCGGACCGTGACGCGCTGCGCAGCCTGGAGCGCGATCTCAAGCTGGTGGTCTTCGGCCAGGACGAGGCCATCGGCGCCCTGGCCGCGGCGATCAAGATGACCCGGGCCGGCCTCGGCGACGCCGACAAGCCCATCGGTTCGTTCCTGTTCGCCGGCCCGACCGGCGTAGGCAAGACCGAAGTGACGCGCCAGCTGGCGCTGACCATGGGCATCGAACTGATCCGCTTCGACATGTCCGAGTACATGGAAGCTCACTCGGTTTCGCGCCTGGTTGGCGCGCCGCCGGGTTACGTCGGCTTCGACCAGGGCGGCCTGCTGACCGAGGCCGTCACGCGCAATCCGCACGCGGTGCTGCTGCTGGACGAGATCGAAAAGGCTCACCCGGACATTTTCAACATCCTGCTGCAGGTCATGGACCACGGCAAGCTGACCGATGCCAACGGCCGTGAGGCGGATTTCCGCAACGTGATCCTGGTCATGACGACCAATGCCGGCGCCGCCGACAGCGCTCGCCGATCCATCGGGTTTTCCGAGCAGGACAACTCCACCGACTCCCTGGAAGTGATCCGGAAGGCCTTTTCACCCGAGTTTCGCAACCGCCTCGACGCGATCATCGCGTTCAAGGCGCTGGACATGCCGGTGATCCTGAGGGTGGTGGACAAGTTCATCCTGGAATTGGAAGAGCAACTCGCCCTGAAGGGCGTCACCATCACGGTGACTCGGCCGGCCCGCGAATGGCTGGCGGAGCGGGGCTTCGACCCCCGGATGGGCGCACGGCCGATGAAACGGGTGATCCAGGAGCAGATCAAGCGGCCGCTGGCCGACGCCCTGCTGTTCGGAGAACTCGCGGACGGTGGCGAGGTGCGCGTCGACGCGCCTCTGAAACGCTCGCCCGCGAACGGCGAGAAGAAGCTGCGCCTGAAAGTGACCGCGAAAACGCAGGAGCCCAAGGCGCTGCCGGCCTCTGCGGACTGAGACGCGAGCGTTACGGTTCTTTTGGGGGTATTGCGGTCACCGGGCGGAAACGCCCGGGGCGAGCCTATGTCTACTTGGTCCGGTAGGTAATGCGTCCCTTGGACAGGTCGTAAGGCGTCAGTTCGACCTTGACCTTGTCGCCGGTCAGAATGCGGATGTAGTGCTTGCGCATGCGTCCCGAGATGTGCGCGGTGACCACGTGCCCGTTGTCCAGTTCCACGCGGAACATGGTATTGGGCAGGGTCTCGGTGACCACCCCGTCCATTTCGATTACGTCTTCCTTTGTCATAGGCCCTCAGCGGTTGCGAAAGAAGCGGTATTGTGCCACAAAAAAAACGCCATGGTGTTGACATGAATGGGGTTTGCACTACAATACCCATCCTCCCGCGGGAATAGCTCAGTTGGTAGAGCACGACCTTGCCAAGGTCGGGGTCGCGAGTTCGAGTCTCGTTTCCCGCTCCAGGTTTCCAAAAGCCCGGTTTCTTCACTGAAACCGGGTTTTTTTGTGCCTTTACCGAGGCACGGTGACCGGCATGCCGCCGAGGGCGTCCAGGCGCAGCAGGTCGTCGTCGCGGCCGAGGTACTCCCAGCGCTGCAGGGCGATGGGGACGTTGCCGTTCAGCATCAGGTAGTCGTGGAAGTCGCGCAGCGAGAAGTCCTCGCCGCGGTCGAGCCGCGCGTCGGCCAGGAAGCGCAGAATCTGCAGCTTGCCGGCCTGGTAGGCGATGGCCTGGCCGGGGTTGAAGGCGAAAAATACCGCTTCCTGCAGGGCCGTTGCCCGGTCCATCGGCACCGCGCGAGCCAGGTAGTCGGCAGCCTCTTCGATGGTGAAATCTCCGAGCGCCAGGCGGATGTCGACCTCCACCCGCAAGGCGCGCAGGCGCATGAAATTGTAAAGGATCTCGCGCGATTGCGGGCTGTAGTCGAACAGCCCGGCCTGCAGCAACAACTCCTCGACGTAGAAGGCGATGCCCTCGTTGGCGCTGGAATCGATGTAGCGGCGGCGGATCGGGTCGGGGTTGGACCAGGACAGCGCCAGCTGGAAGTAGTGGCCCGGCACGCCCTCGTGGATGATCAGCGGCCGCGGGTCGCGCGCGGCCGACAGCGCGAAGTAGGGCAGGTCGGGGGAAGGTTCGAGGATGTAGCTGTAGGCATCCTCGGCGAGGCGCGTCTCGGAGGTCAGGTCGTCGGTCACGCCCATGAACGCCAGCGGCTCCAGGTGTGCGGGCAACAGGCGGTTGCGGTAGCGCATCAGCCAGTCCGGCACGCTCATCAGGTCGTGAGCCTCGAGGAAGGTACGGATTTCCTGCTCTTTGAGGGCCGCGGCCTGGACCTGGCGCTCGGCCGACTCGAACAAGGGCAGCGGCGGCAATTCGCGGTTGCGGTTCCGCTCGAGCGTGTCCCAGACAACGGCCTGGCTCCAAGCCTGGCTCCCCTGAGCGAGCAGTTCCTCCGGCGTGTACGGCAGCAGTGCGACATTGGTCAGAAACCACTGGTAGGCGTCCGGGCCCAGGGCGAAGGCGGTCTGCATCGAGTCCAGCCGCGAATGCAGCCAGGCCGAGTAGGCTTCCAGCGCCTTGGTGGCTTGCGTCACGGCGGTCGTCAGGCGCTGCCGCAGATCACCCGGAAACGATCCGGCCAGCGCGGTTTCCAGGCGCTGCAAGCGCCCACCGATGCCGTCGAGGCTGTCGATCGTGACCTGCGCGAACGGCCGCACGGCGCGGTCGAGGTTGCTTCGCGCGGCCTCCAGCGTGCGCGGAAAGCGCTCGAGGCGAAGCAGGATGTTGCGTGCCCGCGCCTCGTCGATCGGGGACGAGATCAGCAGCAGCTCGAACACGCTGCCCAGGGTCTGGTCGAGGTAGAAGAGGGGGTTGCGGTGCGGGCTTTCCAGGACTTCCAGTTCCCAGTAAACGCGTTGGATTGCCGCCCGCAGCAAGCGCGCATCGATTTTCGCAGTCACCGACCAGCCGGTGGTGTCGAGCTGTTCGACCGCCAGGAGGTACTCGCGGTATTTCTTCCGGTACGCGTCGAGCGCGTCGGGCGAGAAATCGGGCGCCCAGCCGTCCGGGCGCTCGACGCGCGGGATGTCGTCGCCGCTGGCGGGTTGCTGGACGCGGCGCCACGCGAAGAAATCCGCCGCCAGGGCCTGGATGACCGGGCCGCCGGGATCTTCTTCAACCGGCAATGGGTTCGGCGCTTCAGCCGGCGCGGCTACGCGCGGCGCGCACAGGCAGGCGGCCAGTGCGAGCAGCGGCCACCAACGGGCCCCGCCAGTCATATCCCATCGCATCCGCCGCATTGTGAGCGGAATGCCCGGCAAAAAAAAGAGCCGGGCCATTGGCGGGATAGTTCCCGGCAGAAAAATGATAATCTGTCGCGATGAACCATCCCCTGCGGCAGTTCCTCGATCAACAGGGTTTCGTGGTGCTCGACGGCGGCCTGGCCACCGAGTTGGAGGCGCGCGGCGCCGACCTCGACCATTTCCTGTGGTCGGCCCGGCTGCTCGCCGAGGCCCCCGATCTGGTGCGATCGGTGCACTTCGACTACCTCGTCGCCGGCGCCGACATCATCGCTACCGCGACCTACCAGGCCAGTTTCGCCGGGTTCGAGCAAGCCGGGTACGGGCGCAGACAGGCGGAGGGGCTGATGCGCCTGGCAGTGGAGCTGGCGCTGCAGGCGCGCGGTGATTTCTGGTCGCGGGAGGATCTGCGCCGGGGGCGCTTGCGGCCGCTGGTGGCCGCCTCCATCGGCCCCTACGGCGCCTGTCGCCACGACGGTTCCGAGTACCACGGCAATTACGGCGTCGGCCGGCGGGAACTGCTCGACTTTCACCGCGCGCGCATGGACGTGCTGGCGGACACGCCGGCCGACCTGTTCGCTTTCGAGACCATTCCATCCCTGCTGGAGGCCGAGGTGCTGATCGAACTGCTGGGGGATTACCCGGAGAAATGCGGGTGGTTGAGCTTCAGCTGCCGGGACGGCGCCCATGTCTGCCACGGCGAGCCCTTCGTGGACTGCGCAGCGCTGGCGGACGCAACGGCGCAGATCGTTGCGGTGGGCGTCAACTGTACCGCACCCGAACACATCGACAGTCTGCTGGACTCGGTGAGCGCGTTGCGCACACCCCGGGTGGTCTATCCGAACAGCGGCGAGCAGTGGGTTGCCGGAGAAAACCGGTGGGCAGGGCAGGGCTGCGGCGGGCTGAACGCCGCGAACTGGTACCGGCGCGGCGCGCGCCTGATCGGTGGCTGCTGCCGGACCGGGCCGGCCGATATCCGGCGCATGCGCGCCGAACTGCTCGGGCTGCCGGACTGAAGGCGGTCAGCGGGCATGGCAATAAGCCGCCCGCGATAGTAGAATGACGCGCCTCGACAGATCCGCTTCACCCCGGGCTAGGTGGCAGAGTGGTCATGCAGCGGCCTGCAAAGCCGTGTACGCCGGTTCGATTCCGACCCTAGCCTCCATTTCCTTATTTCTGTTCCCGCTGCCCGGCCCCCCGGCAACAAGGCCGGCACGGACGATTGCACACAGTGAAGAATTCGTGTCTGATACTTTCAGCCACGATGGGCGAGCGCCACCCGCCTGAGTTTCCGGAGCCTTGTCATGTTCGAGATGCGTCCCGACCACGCGCCGCAAGCGCGGCAGTTCGCGCTGCGATGATGGCGAGCGGCTGGGCTGAAGCGGTGGTGTTTGCAGGCGCCTTGTTGGCCGCTGCGCGAATTGCGACCCGGCCGGCGGTCCGCCGCGAGTTGCGCCTGCATCCGGCTCTGGCGCTCCTGGCGCTCACTGTTGCGTTGCTGACGCTGGCCGTGCTGGCCGGGCTCGCCACGCAGGGTGTCGCCGTGCGGCAAACCTTGGCCGGGATGGTCGTCCTGCTGGCCGGCCTTGCCTGGTACCGCGCCCGTCCGGCCTACGGCCGGCGGCGCGGACTGCCGCCGGGATCGCTGGCCCTGGACGTTTCGCTCAAGGCCGTGGATGACGAGAATTTCTACGCCGACGGCTTTCGCCGCTGGGGCGGCGTGTTCAAGTTCAGCCAGATCCACCGGCCGGTGGCCTGCGTCACGGATTTGCGGCAGGCTCGCGAGTTCCTGGGGCACGAGGGCGGGGCCGTGGGGCAGGCGGACTGGCCCTTCCATCGGCTGTTGCCGGGCAAATACGTCGAGTTCATGGACGGCGTGCAGCATGCACGCTACCGCGCCCTGTTGGAGCCGGCGTTCGGCCCGGACCTGGTGCAGGCCTGGGCGCCGGACTTGCGTGAATTGAGCCGGGCGAGCGTCAGCGAGATGGCCGCGGCGTCCGTGCCGAACGGTGTGGCGCCGTTCGCCTGGACCGAGCGATTGGCGTATGCGGCGCTGCTGCGCATCCTCGTGGGGATCGACGCTGCCGATCCGCGTGCCGCGCGCTTGCCGGCTCTGCTGGCGGCGCTGGACCGTCCCGTCCACCCGTGGCTGCCGCTGCCGGGTGCAAGCCGCCGGGCCATTGCGGAACTCATGGCCCGACTGCGTGATGTGGCCGAGGCGTGCGCGGCCTCGCAGAATGACGCTGCTCCGCGCTGCGTCGTCGACGAACTGTTGCGCCTCGACCCGGCGATGGTCGGCGACGAAACCATGGTCGGCAATCTCGCCACGCTGCTGCACGACGGACGCAACATGTTGCGCATGCTGCTCGCCTGGCTGGTGCAACGGGCAGCCGCTCATCCGGACTGCCTCGCCCGCATCCGCTCGGCGCGCGGCGACGAGAACGCCGCGGCGGCGCGCGCCCGGGAGTTCGTCATGGAAGTCCTGCGCACGAGCATGTCGCCATACCTCTACCGCAAAGTGACGGCCGACTGCCGCCTGGGGCAGTACCGCATTCCGCGGGGTTGGCTGGTGCGCATCTGCCTGCGCGAGGCGCATCACTCGCCGCGGACCTTCGAGCGCCCGCAGGAATTCGATCCGACACGCTTTGGCCCGGAGCACCGGCGTTCCGGCGAATTCTGGCCGTTCTCGATCGGGGTGCACGCCTGCTTTGCCGAGGGCTTCGTGATGGCGGTCGCTACCGGCTTCATGCAAGAACTGGCCGCCCACCATCTGCAGGCACTCAGCGACGGCCCGGCGGAACGCAACAACCGGCACTGGGCTTATGCCGTGCCGAGCCGGCAGCTGCGCGTCCTCCTGACGTCCGCCACGGGGGCGGGGCCGCAGGCGATCCCGGGGCCGGGCGCGAGGGCCGGCGGATGAGCCCGTCGCTGCCGCTCGAATTGCTGCTCGTTGCCGGCGCCGGCGGTATGGCGCTGCGGGTCGCGCTCAGGCAGCCGGTCCGCCGCGAGTCGCAGGAGAATCCCGGGCTGGCCCTGCGCGCGCTGACGCTGCTGCTGGCGGCGTTTGGGCTGGCGCTGTGGGCGGCCGGCCAGTGGCCCTTGCTGCGGCAGGCGCTCGCGGCGAGTGCCGGCCTGCTGGCCGTCGCGGCCTGGTGGCGGGCCCGGCCGGATTATGGCCGCCGCCGGCGCTGGCCCCCGGGTTCGCTCGGCATCGGTCAGTCACTCGACGCCATCGGCCAGCGACGGTTCTATGTGGAACAGTGCCAGCGCTTCGGGCCGGTATTCAAGATGAGCCAGTTCGGCCGCCCGGTAGTCTGCATTCTCGGCCTGGAACGCGGGGCACGGCTGTTGGCCGAGCACGGCCACGCGCTGGCCGGGGCCACTTTGCCGCACCATCGGCTGATTCCGCGCGGATTCCTGCGCTACATGCACGCCGAGACGCACAAGGCGGTCGCGCCGCTCTTTCGGGCGACGTTCTCATCCATTGCGCTCGATCAGCTCGCACCCACGGTACGCGACTGCTACCGGCGGGCGCTGGCCCGCCTGGCAGCTGATTCGGCCGCTGGTCCCGAGGGCGTAAATGCCCGCCCGTACCTGGAGCGGGCCGTGCTCGAATCCTTGCTTTGGCTGCTCTACGGCCTGGTCCCGGGCGATCCCCGGGGCGAGCGCCTGGCGCGCCTGATCGAGGAGCTGCAACCGGGGCATCCCGGCGGTCCCGGGTGGCGACGGCGTACCCGGGCCGCCCTGACGGGGATCGCGGCGATCATGCAGGAGATAAAGGACGGCTGGGCGGCCGGCACGGCCGTGCCGCCTGCGGCCCTGCATAGCCTGGTGGAGTCGGTGCCGGAGGCGATTGAGAATCCGACGTATTCCTGGAACTTCGCCATGATCAGCCGGATCGCCTATGGCGACCTCACTGGCCTGAACGACTGGCTGTTCAAGATGTGCTGCGATCATGCCTGGGCGCTGGATGCGGTCCGCCGCGGCGCGGAAGCGCATCCACCCATGCCTCCGGACAGCGAATCGGGCGAGACCGACCCGGCAGTCCGCATCGTGATGGAGACCCTGCGCCTGGAGCAGAGCGAGTTTCTCTACCGCAAGGTGGCCCGGCCGATCGAATTCGAAGGTTTCGTGCTGCCGCGTGGCTGGCTGATTCGGCTGCTGATCCAGGAGAGCCACCGGGATCCGGCGGTCTTCAGCGATCCCGATCGCTTCGACCCGGAGCGGTTTGTCCGGCGCAAGTACACCCGCGTCGAGTACGCCCCCTTCGGCGCCGATGCGCACGGCTGCATGGGCTACCGCTTGGCGCACTTGCTGGGCAAGACCCTGGTGGAGGAACTGGCCGGCTACGACTGCCGGGTCGTCAGCGACGGACCGCTGGAGCGCGGCAACCGTCATCGCCATCACTGGCGCCCCAGTGCCAACTTGCGCGTGACAATGACGCCGCGGGCCACTGCCTAGGCACGGAGTCGGGTCGCTTCGCGCGCGCCGGGGCAGGGCGCTACAATAGCCACTCCTGCGCCGGCAACTGCTTTGCGGACAGCGCAAGCCCGGGTGGCGAAACAGGTAGACGCAAGGGACTTAAAATCCCTCAGCCGCAAGGCTGTGCCGGTTCGAGTCCGGCCCCGGGCACCAATCACAGCAAGGGATTCAGCACCCCGTGACAGCGGGGTTGATTCCCGTCACGAGGTCATGATCCTGCTCTTGTCGAAGCGGGGGGGCTCCCGTATCGTTGTGCCCTCGAACAGCACCCTGGAGAATCGAATCATGAAGTCGGATCTGGAGATCGCCCAGGCGGCGAAACTGCGGCCCATCGGCGAGATTGCCTCCTCCATCGGCCTCGGCGAGGACGACATCGAGCTCTACGGGAAGTACAAGGCCAAGATCCACCTCGACGTCCTGAAGAAGTTCGAGCTCCAGCCCCTGGGTAAACTCATCGTCGTCACCGCCATCACCCCGACCCCCCTCGGGGAGGGGAAGACGGTGGCCACCATCGGCATCTCCCAGGGCCTCAAGAAGATCGGCAAGCGGGTCGTCACCACCCTCCGTCAGCCCTCCATGGGCCCGGTCTTCGGCATCAAGGGGGGCGCGGCCGGCGGCGGCTTCTCGCAGGTCGTCCCGATGGAGGATCTCAACCTGCACTTCACCGGAGACATCCACGCGGTCGGCGCCGCCCACAACCTGCTGTCGGCGATGATCGACAACCACCTCCACCAGGGCAACGCGCTGAACGCCGACCCCCACTCGATCTCCTGGCTGAGGGTGGTGGACATCTCCGACCGGGCGCTCCGGAAAATCACCGTCGGCCTCGGCGGCAAGGTGAACGGCGTTCCCCGCGAATCCGGCTACTCCATCACCGTCGCCTCGGAGGTGATGGCGGTGCTGGCCCTGGCGACCTCGCTCTCCGATCTCCGCGCGCGCCTCGCCCGCATGGTCTGGGGCTTCGACCGCACGGGCATGCCCTTGACCCCGGAGCACCTCGGGGCCGCCGGCGCGATGACCGTGCTGCTGAAGGACGCCCTGATGCCCAACCTCATCCAGACGCTGGAGGGCGGGCCCTGCATCGTCCACGCCGGCCCCTTCGCCAACATCGCCCACGGGAACAACTCCGTGCTGGCGGACATGCTGGCGCTCCGGGCCGCGGACTACGTGGTCACCGAGGCCGGTTTCGGCGCCGACAACGGGATGATCAAGTTCATGGAGATCAAGTGCCGGCAGTCGGGCCTGAGGCCGAGCGCCGTCGTCATGACCTGCTCCATCCGGGCGCTCAAGATGCACGGGGGGGTCGGCCACGTCCTGGCGGGCAAGCCGCTGCCGAAGGAGCTCACCGAGGAGAACATCGCGGGACTCGAGAAGGGCGCCGACAACCTCCGCCACTGCATCAAGGTCGCCAAGTACTACGGCGTTCCCGTGGTCGTCGTCATCAACCGCTTCGCCACGGACACCGACAAGGAGGTCGAGACGCTGCGGAAGATCGCGCTGGCAGCGGGTGCCGACGCCTGCGAGCCCATCGAGGCCTGGCTCAACGGCGGGGACGGCTGCCGCGCCGCCGCCGAGGCGGTCGTCAAGGCCTGCGATCAGAAGTCCGACTTCAGGTTCCTGGTCGACGAGAACGCCTCCATCGAGGAGAAGATCGAGACCCTCGCCCTGAAGGTCTACAACGCCAGGGAAGTCTCCTACTCTGGCGAGGCGATGGCGAAGATCAAACGCTACGAGAAGCTGGGGTGGGGAAAGCTTCCCATCTGCATGGCCAAGAGCCACCTCTCGCTCTCCCACGACAAGAACCTGAAGAACCTGCCGTCGGACTACGTCTTTCCCATCAGCGACATCAAGGCGTCCGTGGGCGCGGGCTTCCTCTACCCGCTGGCGGGGGACTTTCCCATCATGCCGGGCCTGCCCTCCCATCCCGCCGCGATGGACATCGACGTGGACGCGGAAACCGGCACCACGAAGGGGCTCTTCTGATGACGGCGAAGATTATCGACGGGAAGGCCGTTGCGGCGGAGATTCGGCTGGAGATCGCCGCGGAGACCGCGAAACTGTTCAAGGAACACGGGATCGTCCCCGGGCTCGTCACCATCCTGGTGGGCGAGGACCCGGGCTCGGTCTCCTACGTGACGGCGAAGTCGAAGACGGCCAAGGAACTGGGCTTCCACTCGGTGCAGGAGACGCTGCCCGCCGCGACTTCCGAGTCCGACCTCCTGGCGATGGTGGCCCGCTACAACGAGGATCCGAAGATCCACGGGATCCTGGTGCAGTTGCCGCTCCCCAAACACATTGACTCGGACAAAGTCCTGCTGGCCATCCGCCCCGACAAGGACGTGGACGCCTTCCACCCGGTGAACGTGGGGAAGATGGTCGTGGGAAACCCGGACTTCCTCCCCTGCACGCCGGCAGGCATCCAGGAACTCATCGTCCGCAGCGGGACGCAGACGGACGGGGCGGAAGTCGTGGTCGTGGGGCGGTCTAACATCGTCGGCAAGCCCATCGCGAACATCATGCTGCAGAAGGCGAGGGGGGCCAACGCCACGGTCACCATCTGCCACACGGGGACGAAGGACGTGGGGACGCACACGCGCCGCGCCGACATCCTCATCG
>Ga0105090_10001513_pt1 | contig 12565 bp, 12 predicted proteins | sample PPLLak3March2015_FD_79110 | JGI IMG/M metagenome (GOLD analysis project Ga0105090, IMG submission 79110) | Freshwater sediment microbial communities from Prairie Pothole Lake near Jamestown, North Dakota, USA - PPLs Lake P7 Core (1) Depth... | ecosystem: Environmental > Aquatic > Freshwater >... | reverse complement strand
CGCCGCAGGACGCCGACCAGCTGCTCTACTACCGCGAGGACAAGAAGGGCCAGATCCTCGAGGAAGGGATCAACGAGGGCGGAGCGATGTGCAGCTGGATCGCGGCCGGCACCTCGTACGCGAACCACGGCGTGAGCATGATCCCGTTCTACATCTTCTACTCGATGTTCGGGTTCCAGCGCGTCGGCGACTTCATCTGGGCCGCGGGCGACATGCAGGCGCGCGGCTTCCTCGTGGGTGGCACGGCCGGCCGCACGACGCTCGCGGGCGAGGGCCTGCAGCACCAGGACGGCCACAGCCAGCTCGTCGCGACCACGATCCCGAACTGCGTCGCCTACGACCCGACGTACGCGTACGAGCTCGCCGTGATCGTCCAGGACGGGCTGCGCCGCATGTACGCCGAGCAGGAGAACGTCTTCTACTACGTCACGTGCATGAACGAGAACTACGCGCACCCTGCGCTGCCGGAGGGCGCCGAGGCCGGCATCCTGAAGGGCGGCTACCTGCTCCGCAGCGGTCCGCGCGGCAAGGTGCGCGTGAACCTCCTCGGCTCGGGCACGATCCTCCGCGAGGTGCTCGCCGCCGCCGACCTGCTCGAGCAGGAGTTCGGCGTGCCGGCCGACGTCTTCAGCGTGCCGAGCTTCTCGGAGCTGCGCCGCGAGGCGCTCGACGCCGACCGCTGGAACCTGCTGCACCCCGGCGAGCCGCCACGCGTGCCCTACGTGCAGCAGCTGCTCGAGGGGCACGCGGGCCCGTTCGTCGCGGCCACCGACTACATCCGCACGGTGCCAGACCAGGTCCGCCAGTGGGTGCCGGGCCGCTACCACGTGCTGGGGACCGACGGCTACGGCCGCAGCGACTCGCGCGCGGCCCTCCGGGGCTTCTTCGAGGTCGACCGCCGCTACGTCGCGCTCGCCGCGCTCAAGGCGCTCGCGGACGAGGGCATGCTCGATCTCGCCACGGTGTCGAACGCGATCCGGCGCTTCGGGCTCGACCCCGAGAAGCCGAATCCGGTCACCGTCTGAGCGGGCCGGGCCATGGCGAACCTCACCGAAGTGCGCGTCCCCGACATCGGGGACTACAAGGACGTCGAGATCATCGAAGTGGCCGTGCAGCCGGGCGACCACGTCGCCACGGACGCCACGCTGATCACGCTCGAGACCGAGAAGGCGACGATGGACGTGCCGTCGACCGTCGCGGGCGTCGTGCGCGAGCTCAAGGTGCAGCGAGGCGGGCGCGTCTCGAAGGGCGACGTCATCGCGCTCGTCGAGCCGGAGACCGTCGGCGAGGCGATCGCGGCGGCAGCTCCGGTCAAGGGAACGGAGGAGGCGATCCTCCCGGCGATCCAGTCACTGCAGCCTGCGGCTGCTCCTGCGCAGCCTGCGCCGAAGCCGGCCGACGTGCCGGTCCCGGCGGCTGAGTCCCGGGCCGCGCCAGCTGCCGCGCCGATCGACGAGCCCGGTTTCTCGCGGTCACATGCCAGCCCGTCGATCCGGCGGCTTGCCCGCGAGCTCGGGGTCGATCTCGCCAAGGTGAGCGGCACCGGGTCGAAGGGCCGGATCGTCGAGCAGGACGTCAAGGCGTACGTCAAGCGGCTGCTCACCGAGGGGACGCCGGGCGCTGCCCTGCCGAGGGTTCCCGTCGTCGATTTTGCGGCGTACGGCGAAGTGGAGCGGCGGCCGCTCGGGCGCATAAAGAAAATCGCCGGGCCGCGGCTGCACGCGAGCTGGGTCAACATCCCGCACGTCACGCAGTTCGACGAGGCCGACATCACCGCGATGGAGGAGGCGCGCAAGCGACTCAAGGACGACGCGGCTGCGCGCGGGGTCAAGCTGACGCCGCTCGCCTTCGTGATGCGCGCCTGCGTGCAGGCGCTGCAGGAGTTCCCGCACTTCGCCGCGTCGCTCGACGCCGAGGCGGGCGAGCTCGTGATGAAGAAATACCTGCACGTCGGTTTCGCAGCCGACACGCCGAACGGCCTCGTCGTGCCGGTCGTGCGTGACGCGGACCGCAAGGACGTCTTCGAGCTCGCCCGCGAGCTCGCCACGCTCAGCGAGAAGGCCCGTGCCGGCAAGCTCGCCGCCGCCGAGATGCAGGGCGGGTGCTTCACGATCTCGAGCCTCGGCGGCATCGGCGGCACCGCGTTCACGCCGATCATCAACGCGCCCGAGGTCGCCATCCTCGGCGTGTCGCGCGCCGCGCAAAAGCCGGTGTACGTCGACGGACAGTTCGTCCCGCGGCTGATGCTGCCGCTCTCGCTGTCGTACGATCACCGTGTGATCGACGGCGCCGACGCCGCCCGCTACACGGGCTTCCTCGCGAAGGCGCTCGCGGACGTGCCCGCGCTGCTGCAGGCGATCCCGTGACGCGAGCCGCAACCGAAGGACCGACGACTTGAGCCCGTCCAGCGACCCGAAGGCGAACGAGCTGCGCATCCCCGACCTCGGCAACTTCGCCGAGGTGGCGGTGCTCGACGTGCTGGTGCGTCCGGGGGACCAGGTCGCGATCGACACGCCGCTCGTCACGCTCGAGAGCGACAAGGCGACGATGGACGTGCCATCGACCGCCGCCGGCACCGTGGCGAGCGTGGCGATCAGGCCGGGCGACAAGGTGTCGTCGGGCTCGCTGATCGCAACTCTTTCGCCCGCCGCGGCTGCGGACGCCTCGCTCGACGACACGACCCAGCGTGCCTCGCTGCGCGTGTCCGAGCCCTACGGCGGCGAGCCGTACCTCGACACGGTGCCGATCCCGCCGATGCAGGCTGCTCCTGCGGAGGCCGCCGCGGCCGCGCCAGCCAAGGCTTCGCCCGCGCCTCCGGCGGCCAAGCCTGCGAGCGAGGCTGGCGCGCCGGTCGCCGCCCACGCTTACGAATTCGACCTCCTCGTGCTGGGGGCAGGGCCCGGCGGCTACACGGCGGCTTTCCGCGCCGCGGACCTCGGGCTCAAGGTGGGCCTCGTGGAGCGCTGGCCCACGCTCGGCGGCGTGTGCCTGAACGTGGGCTGCATCCCGTCGAAAGCCTTGCTGCACGCGGCCAAGCTCGTCGACGACGTTCGCGGCATGGCCTCCCACGGCCTCTCCTACGGCGAGCCGCGGATCGACGCGCCGAAGCTGCGGGACTGGAAGAACGGCGTCGTCGGGCGCCTGACGGGCGGGCTCGTGCAGCTCGCGAAGCAGCGGAGGATCACCGTGATCCGCGGCGTCGCGACGTTCGCGTCGCCGCACGAGGTCTCGGTCGAAGAGGGCGGGCAGGCCCGGCGCGTGAGCTTCGACCGCTGCATCGTCGCGGTCGGGTCGGAGTCCGTGAGGCTGCCCGGGCTGCCGGACGACCCGCGCATCATCGACTCGACCGGCGCGCTCGAGCTCGAGCTGCCCGGCAGCCTGCTCGTCGTCGGCGGCGGCATCATCGGTCTCGAGATGGCGACCGTCTACGCCGCGCTCGGCGTGCGCGTCACCGTGGTCGAGCTCACGCCGGGACTGATGCCGGGTTGCGATCGCGACCTCGTGAAGCCGCTCGAGAAACGCCTCGCGGCACGGTGCGAGCGCATCCTGGTCGGCACGCGGGTCACATCCCTCGAGGCCCGGCCCGAGGGGCTGCGCGCGACGTTCGAGGGCACCGGCGCGCCCGCGCCGCAGGTCTACGACAAGGTGCTGCTCGCCGTCGGTCGCACGCCGAACGGCAGGCGCATCGGGGCCGAAGCCGCGGGACTCGTGGTGGACGAACGGGGCTATGTCGCGGTCGACCGCCAGATGCGCACGAACGTTCCGCACATCCACGCGATCGGCGACGTCGTGGGTCCGCCGATGCTCGCCCACAAGGCGACGCACGAGGGCAAGGTGGCCGCGGAAGCCGCGGCCGGCCTGAAGAGCCACTTCGACGCGCGAGTGATCCCGTCGGTCGCGTACACGGACCCCGAGATCGCCTGGGTGGGACTCACCGAGACGGACGCGGCCGCGCGCGGAATCCCCTTCGAGAAGGCTTCGTTCCCGTGGGCCGCGAGCGGCCGCTCGCTCGCGCTGGGCCGCGACGAAGGCCACACGAAACTGCTGTTCGATCCGGCCACGCGCCGCGTCGTGGGCGGCGGCATCGTCGGCTCGAACGCCGGCGACCTGATCTCCGAGGTGGCTCTCGCGATCGAGATGGGTGCCGACGCGGCGGATCTCGCGCTCACGATCCACCCGCACCCGACGCTGTCCGAGACGGTCGCCTTCGCGGCCGAGGCGTACGAGGGAACGCTCACGGACCTCTACCTGCCGCGCCGCAAGCCGCACGGCGCGAAGTGAGCGCAGGACCGGTCGAGTGAACCCGAGCCTGACCCGCGCCCTGCGGCTCGCAGGACTGCTCGAGCCCGCGCGGCGCCTCGAGTTGCGCAAGCGCATGGCGGAGGCGCGTGCGCTGCCCGATGCCGTGATCCTCGGGGCACAGAAGAGCGGCACGTCCTCGCTGCACTATTACCTCGCCCAGCACCCCGGCGTCGTGGCGCCGCTGCGCAAGGAAGTCCACTACTTCGACCTCAATCACGAACGTGGCGAGGCGTGGTATCGCGCGCACTTCGGCCGGTCCGGCGAGCCCGGGCTCAACCTCGACAGCAGCCCGTACTACCTGTTCCACCCCGCGGTGCCCGCGCGCGCGCGGGCGTTGTTGCCGCAGGCGCGGTACGTGGTGCTGTTCCGGAATCCGGTGCGGCGCGCGTACTCCCACTACTGGCACGAGCGCGACAAGGGGCGGGAGCGTCTCGGGTTCGAGGAGGCGATTGCGGCGGAGGAAGCGAGGCTCGGCGACGCCGAGCGACGGCTCGCCGCCGGCACGCTGGCCCGCAGCGAGGCCCACCAGCACTGCAGCTATCTCGCGCGAGGGCGTTACGTGGAGCAGCTCGAGCGGTGGTTCGCGGTGATTCCGCGCGAGCAGTTCCTCGTGCTCCGCTTCGAGGACATGGTGGCGAATCCGCTCGCCACGCTGAACCGAACGCTCGGATTCCTCGGGCTGCCGCCCATCGACAGCGTGCGGCTCGAGGCCCGCAACACGCGTCGTTACGAGCCGCTGGCGCCGGCAACGGCCGAGCGGCTCGACGAGTACTTCCAGCCGTACAACCGCAGGCTCGAGGCGTTGCTCGGCCTGCCGATGGGCTGGTGATCCGCGATCGTTCAGGGGCGACGCGTGCCGAGGACCACGTCCTCGGCCAGGAATCGACTCAGAGCATCGGCACCGCCATTTCGCACCGTCGCCGGGTCGAGCTGCGGCAGCTCGGCGGCGAGCGCTTCGAGCTGCCCGGCTCCCGTCAGGTCCGGGAATTCGCCGAGCCGTTGCGCGAGCCGCAGCGTGACGGCGTTCGCCTGCAGGAAGCCCACGCGATCGTGCCGGTCCCGCCGGACGATGTAGCAGCTCGGTTCCGGAGGGGGCGCTGCAGGCTGGAAGGCCGGCGAGAGCCGATGCACGGGATAGCGGTACGCGAGCGGCCACGCGAGCGGCGACAGCAGTGGCACGCCGGCCAGCAGGTCGCCCGTCGGGTCCACCGCGATCGTCGAGAGGTCGGTCGGGTCGACTCCGAGCGCGAGCTCCACCGCCTCGTAGTGCGCGAGCTCCGTGAGGAACGGCGGATCGTCGGCCCGCGCTTGCCGGGCGTCGAGGTACTCGACGAACTCGTGCGGCACCTCGAGGAAGAGCGGCGTCCGGCAACGATGGTCGCGGTAGAAGTCGCGTACGAGCCGGCGCCACCGCTCCCCGCCGAGGATCGACGAGAGGACCGGAAACGTGCCCCGCAGCAGTTCCGCGACGTTGTTGAAGAAGAGTTCCCGGTAGACCTCCAGGCGTCGGTCCTCGAGGCCCGGCGGCGGCGGCGTCGACGGATCGCGCAGGTGCGCCGCGAAGCGCCGCTGCAGGTCGAGGAGCTCCGGCTCGCCCTTCGGCTTCACGACGTGCCCGCGCTGCAGAGGGGCTCGGCTGCCGCTTCCTGCAGGCGCCGGATGACGGCCACCTCGGCGAGCAGCTCGTCGAGCGGCGGAATGTTGAAGTCGCGCTCGAGCACCGTGGGCTTCACGCCGCAGTGGCGATACGCCGCGCCGAGCAGTTCCCACACCGGGTCGCAGACCCCGGCGCCGTGCGTGTCGATGCGCAGGTCCGCGGCCTCGACGTAGTGTCCCGCGACGTGCATCGACACGACGCGCCGGGCCGGCACGGCCGCGAGGAATGCGTGCGGGTCGTAGCCGTGGTTGGCCGAGTTCACGTAGACGTTGTTGACGTCGAGCAGCAGGTCGCAGTCGGCCTCGTCGAGCACCGCATTCAGGAACTCGATTTCCGTCATCTCGGGCGCAGGTGCCGCGTAGTAGGAGACGTTCTCCACCGCGATGCGGCGGCCGAGTGCGTCCTGCACCTCGCCGATGCGCGAGGCCACCCTGCGCACGGCCGCCTCGCGGAACGGGATCGGCATCAGGTCGTAGAGGTGGCCGTCGTCCGAGCAGTAGCTCAAGTGCTCCGAGTAGCAGCGCGCGCCGTGGTCGTCGAGGAACGCGCGCAGCCGTGCCAGGAACTCCCGGTCGAGCGGAGCCGGGCCGCCGATCGACAGCGAAAGCCCGTGGGTCCCCAGCGGATAGCGTGCGGTCAGGTCGCGCAGCCGTCGCCCGTAGGCACCGCCGACGCCGATCCAGTTTTCGGGCGCGATCTCGAAGAAGTCGACGTCGATGCGGTCGTCGCGGGCCGCGAGTTCGGGGAGCATCGAGCGCCGCAGCCCGAGCCCGACGCCGGACAGCGAACCTGCGTGTGTCGGAGGAGAGGCCATGCGGCGAGCCTACCCGGAAGCCGCCGTCGCCGGCCAGCCGGCGGGCCTCCGGGGCGCTATTTGCGACGGTGCAGGAGCGACTCGAGCGACTCGAGGTAACGCGCTTCGTCCGGGGGCAGGCCGCTGCGCTGGCTGAGCCAGAGCGCCTCGCCGAGGCGTTCGAGCATGCGGTGCTCCGCCTCGTGGACGGCCCCGAGCCGACGCGTGAGCGCCTCGTGGATCGCGCGGATGCCGGGCGGGCGGTCCGTGGCGACCTGCTCACGGATCGCGAGGTGCAGCCCCATGTGCAGGAACGGGTTCGGCGCGCCGGACTCGGGGGTGTAGTCGCGGTCGACGCTACTCTCGTCCCCGAGCGCGTCGAGGTACTCGGGATGCTGCTCGATCACGGTGGCGATCTGGTCCTCGAGCGGCTCGAGAGGCCGTCCCTCGCGGCGCTTGCGCCACGCGTCGAGGTACGCCCGGCGGAGGCTGTCGCGGCCCTGGTCGTGGAAGAACGGCACGACTCAGGCCCTGCGCCGGCGCGGAGCGCCCTGGGGCGTGGCCCGAGGGGCGGCCCGCTGCGTGGCCTTTGCGGGCGTGGCGGCCTCGGCGCGCGTCTTGTCCGGGTATTCGCACAGGTCCGCGATGAGGCAGCCCGGGCAGGCGGGTCGGCGCGCCGTGCACACGTAGCGGCCGTGCAGCAGCAGCCAGTGGTGGGCGTGCTGCCGGAACTCCTGCGGCACCCGCGCGAGCAGGCCCTCCTCGACCTCACGGACCGTGCGGCCCGGCGCGAGGCCGGTGCGGTTCGCGACACGGAAGATGTGCGTGTCGACGGGCATCGTCGGCTCGCCGAAAGCGCAGTTCAGGATGACGTTCGCGGTCTTGCGGCCGACCCCGGGCAGCGCCTCGAGACTCTCGCGGTCGTGGGGGACTTCGCCGGCGTGCTGCTCGAGCAGCAGACGGCAGGTCGCGATGATGTTGCGGGTCTTGCCCGGGTACAGTCCGATGGTACGCACGTACCCTGCGAGGCCGTCGACGCCGAGATCGTGGATCGCCTGCGGCGTGTTCGCGACCGGGAACAGCCTGCGCGTCGCCAGATTCACGCCCTTGTCCGTCGCCTGCGCCGAGAGGATCACCGCGACCAGCAGCTCGAACGGCGTCGAGTACTCGAGCTCGGTGCGCGGCTCGGGGTTTGCCGAGCGCAGCCGCTCGAAGAGTTGCCGCCGCCGCGTGGCGTTCATCGCCGTGACTCCGCGACGGGAGGCGTCGCGAACGCCGTGGGTTCCGGTCGCCGCCGTCGCGCTGCGCGCGCATTGAGGCCCGCGAGCATCAGGCCGAGGAGCAGGAATGCACCCGGTGGCAGCAATGCGAGCAGCAATCCGTGCCCCTCGGGAACCAGGCGCCAGCCGGCGCTGGCCGTGCCGCCGCCCGCAAGCAGCGAAAGGCCCGCGCCGAGCGTGCCGTTCGCGAGCAGCTCGCGGCTCGCCCCCAGGGCGACCAGCACGAGCAGGAAACCGAGGCCCATGCCGAAGCCGTCGGCGACGGCCCGGCCGATCGGCTCGCGGGAAGCGAAGGCTTCCGCGCGAGCGAGCACGAGGCAGTTGGTGACGATCAACGGCAGGAAGATGCCGAGCGTCGCGTGCAGGCCGGGCCACCATCCCGCCATGGCGAGTTCGACGGCCGTGACCAGCGCACCGATCACGATCACGAACACCGCCAGGCGGATCTCCCGCGGCAGGCGAGGGCCGACCACCGCGGCCAGGCCATTGCTCGAGACCAGCACCGCGAGCGTCGCGAGCCCTAGGCCGAGTGCGCCCGAGACCGACGTGCTGACGGCCAGCAGGGGACACAGCCCGAGGAGCTGGACGACGCCCGGATTCTGCTCGAACACCCCGTTGTGGACGACGCCGACGACGCTCATTTCGGCATTCTAGCGGGCGAGCCCGCGCCCGGCTCCGCAGGCTCGGCGTAGAGCGCCGCACGGTGACGCTCGACGAAGAGCAGCGCGTTCCGCACCGCCTCCACGACGGCCCGCGAGGTGATCGTCGCTCCGGTGTAGTGGTCGAAGTCGCCGCCGTCCTTGCGCACCCGCCAGTGCGCGGCGGGCGGTTCGGCCAGCGACCGGCCGTCGAAGCCGCGTATCCAGTCCGAGCGGCGCTCTTCGATGAAGTCGCCGAGGCCCGGCGTTTCGCGGTGCCCGGTCACGCGGACGCCGAGCAGCCGTCCGGCCGGGTCGACTGCGACGAGGAGCGCGATGGTGCCGGAGTACCCGCCGAAAGCCGGCACTTCGAGCAGCAGCGCGACCGTGCGTCCGCCGCGTCGCACGCGGTGGACGGGCACCGGTCCCGCCCCGCCGAAGATCTCCTCGTCCTGCACGAACACCGTGTCGGTGAGCGGATCGTTGTCGTAGCGGATGTCGCCGAGCACCGACGTCAGCCGCGCAAGTTGCTGCTCCCGCTGCGCCGCCTCGATGCTCGGCCGCGCCGCGTCGTGCACGAGCGCCACGAGCCCGACCGCGACGGTTGCCGCCGCTGCGAGCACGAGAGCTGCGCGTGCCGCCCGGCGCGCGCCCCGTTCATTCGCGGGCGTGGCCATGGATCCTCGGCACGGTGTAGCGGTCGATGAGCGGGACGAACGCGTTCGCGATCAGCACCGCGAACGCGACGCCGTCCGGATAGCTGCCCCACGTGCGGATGATCCAGGTCAGCAGCCCGATCGCCGCCCCGTAGACGAGCCGGCCCCGGTCGCTCGTGGCTGCCGACACCGGGTCCGTCGCGATGAAGAACGCGCCGAGCATCGTGGCACCCGTTGCGAGATGGAACGCTGCACCGGCGTGGGCGCCCGGATCCAGCGCGTGCGCCAGCGCGGCAGGCGCCGCGAGGCCGGCCAGCATCGCGGCCGGGATGTGCCAGCGGATCACGCGCCGCGCGAGCAGCCAGGCGCCGCCCGCGAGCGCCGCGACGTTGATCCACTCGGCCCCGGCACCGCCGATCGTGCCGAATGCGGGGCCGGCGCGCAGTTCCTCCATCGTGTAGCTCTGCCGCAGCCCGGTGCGCAGCGCGTCGAGAGCGGTCGCGCCGGTGATGGCGTCCCACGGCGGACCGGGCTCGGGCCAGCTCGTCATCGCCGCTGGAAACGACACGAGCAGCACGACGTAGCCGACCATGGCCGGGTTGAACGGGTTCTGGCCGAGGCCGCCATAGGCGTGCTTGGCGAGCAGCACCGCGAACGCGACGCCGAGCGCCGTGAGCCAGAGCGGCAGCCCGGGTGGAACGCACAGCGCGAGCAGCGCGGCGGTGACCAGCACGCTGCCGTCGCGCAGCGGCAGCGACGCGTCCCAGTGCCGCAGCCGCAGCGCCGCGGCCTCGCACAAGAGCGCCGTTGCGGCCGCGACCGCGAGCTGGAGCACGAGCCCGGGGCCGTAGACGTACACGTGCGCCATCGCGACGGGCAGCAGCGCGACGAGCACCTGGTACATCACGCGCGGGACGGTGTAGCCGCCGACGACGTGAGGGGCCGGGAACGTGCGGAACTCCACGGGCGTCACCCCGGATCGGCCGGGCGGGCGCGGCGCCGGGCTTCGTCGAATGCTCGGCGCTCCGCTTCCGCCTCCGCAGCGAGGCGGCGCAGGTGCCTTTCGTGGCGTCCGCGCGCTTCCTCGGCCCGAAGACGGTCGATGTCCCGTTCGAGCTTGCGAGCCTTGGCAGCGCGAAAGCGCTCGACGAGCGGGATGCCGCTCGGGCAGACGTAATCGCAGCAGCCACACTCGATGCAGTCGGCGAGCCCGAGCCGCGCGAGCCCGGCCTCATCGTCGACGAGCGCCGCGCGATGCAGTTGCTGGGGCAGCAGGTAGGCGGGGCAGGCTGCCGAGCAGTCGCCGCAGCGGATGCACGGCCGCTCGGGACCGCGAGGCGAGAGGTCCGACGCCGTTGCGGCGACCACGCACGCAAGCCCCTTGGTGACGGGCGCCGCGTCGGTGCCGAGCGCGCGGCCCGTCATCGCGCCGCCGGCAATCAGGGACAGCGGTTCGCCGCAGTAGCCGCCGCAGGCGGCGACGAGCTGCGCCACCGTCGTGCCGATGCGGGCCTCGACGTTCGCCGGTTCGGCGACGCCGCTCCCGGTCACCGTCACGATCCGCGCGATCGCCGGCCAGCCGGTCCGTACCCACCTCGCGACCGCGGCGGCGGTGCCGACGTTCTGGCACACGACCCCGATCGCGGGCGGCAGCCGGTCGTGGGGCACCTCGCGACCGGTCACGGCGTCGATCAGCTGGCGCTCGGCGCCGAGCGGATACACGGCGGGCAACGCGCGGAGCGTGATGCGTGCGTCGCCTGCCGCGTCGATCGCTGTCGTCATCGCCGCGACGGCCTCCGGCTTGTCGTCCTCGATCGCGACGACGCAGCTGTCGGCCCCGGATGCCGCGAGCATCACCTGGGCGCCGAGCACGACGTCCGCCGCGCGCTCGCGCATCAGCGCGTCGTCGCAGCAGATCCAGGGCTCGCACTCCGCGCCGTTCAGCAGCAGCATCGATACGTCCGCAGTTCGCGCCGCTGCGAGCTTGACGCCGGCCGGGAATGCCGCGCCCCCCAGGCCCGCGATGCCCGCCTCGTGCAGCCGCTCGAGGAGTTCGGGGCCCGCGAGCCCGTTCCAGCCGACCGGACGGACCGCGGTGTCGAGGCGCTCGGCGCCGTCGTTTTCGATCACCACGCAGAGCCCGTCGCCGTGTACGAGCGGGCGCTGCTCGATCGCACGAACGCGGCCTGACACCGGCGCGTGCAGGGAAACGGAATCCGGGGCCGCCGGTCGCGCGACGAGCGTCCCGAGCCGCACGGGATCACCGACCGCGACGACCGGCACACTCGCAGTGCCCGAGCCCTGGTCAAGCGCCAGCACCGCGAACTCTGGCGCAGCCAGCACCGCGATCGGCCTCGCGAGCGCCGCGGACTTGCGCGCGTCGGGTCGCACGCCCACCGGGCGCGGGAGTGCGCTCAAGGCTGTCCCCGGCGTCGTGCGACGGGCGGCGGGGCATTCCCTGGGTCCTGCAATTCGATGCAGTCGACCGGGCAGGGCGGCAGGCACAGCGCGCACCCGGTGCACTGCGCCGCGACGACCGTGTGCAGCAGGCGTGGCGCGCCGACGATCGCGTCCACCGGGCAGGCCGGCAGGCACAGCGCGCAACCGATGCAGCGCTCCTCGTCGATCACCGCTATGCGCGCCGGCCCGGGGATGCCGTACTGCTCGTCGACGGGACGCACCGGGCGGTCGAGCAGCGTCGCGAGCGCATGCACCGTCGCGGTGCCCCCTGGCGGGCAGCGATCGATGTCGGCCTCGCCGGCGGCAATCGCCTCGGCGTACGGCCGGCAGCCCGGGTACCGGCATTGTCCGCACTGGGTCTGCGGCAGCAGCGCGTCGATGCGCTCGACCAGCGAACCCGGGTCGGGGCGCAGGCGCGACGCGGCCCAGCCGAGCGCCGCGCCGGCCGCGGCGGAAAGCGCAGCCGCGATCGCGACGGCCGGCAGCAGCGTCGGTTCGCTCATCGGCCGGCGAGCCCGCCGAATCCCATGAACGCGAGTGCCATGAGGCCCGCCGTGACGAGCGCGATCGGCGCGCCGCGGAACGTCGCGGGCACGTCGCCGGCATCGAACCGCTCGCGCAGCGCGGCGAACGCGACGAGCGCGAGGCCGAAGCCGGCGGCCGCGAAGAACCCGTAGACCAGCGACTCGAGCAGGCCGTGCTGGCGCTGGAGGTTCAGGAGCGCGACGCCGAGCACCGCGCAGTTGGTCGTGATGAGCGGCAGGAACACGCCCAGCAGT
>Ga0105090_10001510_pt1 | contig 12571 bp, 15 predicted proteins | sample PPLLak3March2015_FD_79110 | JGI IMG/M metagenome (GOLD analysis project Ga0105090, IMG submission 79110) | Freshwater sediment microbial communities from Prairie Pothole Lake near Jamestown, North Dakota, USA - PPLs Lake P7 Core (1) Depth... | ecosystem: Environmental > Aquatic > Freshwater >... | reverse complement strand
GCCCGATTTCAGGCCGGACGGGCGGCCGCGCTCGGCCACCGTGGCGATCCGCAAGGCGGACAGTGGGCCGATCGGGACGTGAGTCTGCAGCGGCCGCCGTCGCTCCGGATATTCACAAGCTAATCACACGCAGGAATGTCGCCGTCCGCAAGTCATTGATCCGGCGCGCGGCATCGGGTCGGTCACGTGGGTTCGATTCCCATCGCCCGCTCCAATTTCCCTCGTGGTTCAACGAAGAGGAGCCTCGGTTCTCGCATCGTGGCGTGCGCCGGATAACCGTTGTATTTTCTCCCGGGCCAGAAAGACCCAGTCCGGAACACCACCCGTGTCATCGATACAAGCTCTTCGGCGGTTGATCACCGCGGGCGCCTGCACACTCACGCTCCTGGCGGCTCCCGCCTTGGCGGCGACACAGACGTCACCGCCGCTCGTGGCCGTGGGCCACGTTCTGCCCGACGTGGTCATGGCTGGCCTGAATGGTCCGCACAAACCGCTGTCGAGCTACCGCGGGCGGCCGCTCATCATCAACGTGTGGGCCAGTTGGTGCGGTCCCTGTCGCAAGGAAGCCGCTTCGCTCGAACGACTGGCGTGGAGTGAAGCCGGCAGTCGCTACACCGTGATAGGGATTTCGACCGACGACGACAGAAACGCCGCGTTGAAGTGGCTCCGGCACTCCAGCGCCACGATCAGCCACTACATCGACTCCGGGCCGCGTTGGACGCTGGAGCACATGCTCGGCGCGTCGACTATCCCGGTCACGGTACTAGTCGACGCGGAGGGTCGCGTCGTCGCGAGGATTCGCGGCGCGCGCGACTGGGACAGCGCCGAGTCGATCCAGTTGATCAAGCGCGCGTTCGCCAGCGGCGGTCGCCCTGCACCGGCGCGCTGACCGCTGCCTCCGCGGCGTCCACCCGCTCCCAGGAAGCGCGGCGTACACTGGGCCGTGGACGATCCGTCCCGCACTTCAGGAGACGTCGTCGTGCACGCGCTGACCGCCGCAGCCTTCGCGGCCATCGTCGCTTTGCTCGCGACTCCCACCGCCATGGCCATCGAAGAACCGCGATTCAAGGTGCTCGAGAACGATGGCGGCTTCGAGCTGCGCGAGTACTCGCCGTACATTGTCGCCGAAACCCGTGTCGAAGCGGGCTTCGAGGACGCGGGCAACGTCGCCTTCCAGCGCCTGTTCCGCTACATCAGCGGCAACAACATCGCGCAGCAGAAGATCGCGATGACCGCGCCCGTCACTCAATCCCGCGGCGAAAAGATCAGCATGACGGCACCGGTGTCGCAGGTCGCCGACGGCAACGCCTACCTGGTCGCCTTCACTCTACCGTCGACTTACACGCTCGCCACCGCACCGAAGCCGCTGGACCCCACCGTCCAGATTCGCGCGGTGCCGGCGCAGATCATCGCCTGCTGGCGCTACTCGGGGCGGTGGACGGCAAGCAACTTTCGTGACTACGAAGTGCTGCTTCGCGAGCGAATCAAGTCACAGGGACTCGTCACCCGCGGCGACGCAGTGCTCGCGCGCTACAACCCGCCCTTCACGCCCTGGTTCATGCGCCGCAATGAGGTCTTGATTCCTGTGGTGCCGCTATCGCGCGCTGGGGGTCGCCAGAATCCGGCCAGTTCTCCCACCAGAACGGAGCGAGATTGACTTCGCCCGGGCTAATCAGGCGACCGCCGAATGCCAGTGGGCAGTGTGACCCACGCAGCAAGCCCGCCATCCGGGCGATTTTCGAGCGACACGGTCCAGCCATTGGCTTGCGCCAGCTGCCGAACGATCGTCAGCCCGAGCCCGGCGCCCCCTGTCGTCGCGCTTCGCGACGAGTCGACCCGGTGAAACGGCCGGAATACCGCCTCGATCTGGGCTGCAGGAATGCCGGGTCCCCGATCCAGTACGCCGAGCCTCACGGCGTCGGTTGACCGCGTCCCTCGCAATTCCAGCGCGCTGTCACCGCCGTACCGCTGAGCGTTCACGACGAGGTTGCCCAGCAGCCTGCGCAGGGCCATCGGTGGCGCTTCGATCGTGCAGCGCTCGGCCACGACCTGGACGTGTGAGCCGGCATCGCGCGCATCTTGTGCCAGATCCTCAAGGAGCTGGCATACGTCGACGGGCACGGGCGCCTCGCGACCGAGTCCTCGCGCCAGTTCCAGCATGTTGCCCACGAGCCCGTTCATTTCGTCGATGTCCGTATTGAGCCGTTCTATCCACTTCGGGTCGGGGCGCCGTTCCAGCATCTCGATCGTCAGCCGCATGCGCGCCAACGGCGTGCGCAGGTCGTGCGACAGGCCGGCCAGCAACGTCGTGCGACCCTCCAACAGGTCGTGTACTTCGCGGACGAGCGCATTGACCCGGCACGCCAGTGCGGCTAGCTCCTTGGGACCTGACTCAGGCAGCAGCTCCGGCGTTTCGCCCCGGCCGAGTGTGGCTGCGGCGGCATCCAGGCGCTTGAGCGGGGCAATGATCCGGCGCGAAAGCCAGTAGGCTGCAAAGATGGCGAGTGCGAAGCCCGTCACCAACGTGATCACGATCGTCGTCACGGGCTGGGTGCCCACTCGGCTGTGCGGGAAACCCAGCCACAACGTCCGCCCCCCAGTCGGTAACGCCGCCCAATGCCACTCCTCGCCGGAGCGACGCGAATTCACGATCGCGATCTCCTGGCGAAAATGCGCCGACAGCGCCCGCTCCAGTTGCCGCACATATGGGCCGTGGCCTGCACGACTGCTGACGTCGGGCGGCGGTTCCTGCAGTAGCGCGATGCCATGGTCCCCAGTCAGTTGCCGCACGAACGCAGGCCGCGTCTCCGGCGGTAACTCGCTCCAGGTCTTCGCCGAGATCGCAAGCAACTCGCCAAAGTCGTTTGCGGCGCGCCGCGCCATTGGCAGCATGAGCAGCGACATCACCGCAATCGCCGCAACGAGTTCGAACGCGACGAAAACCACGGCGAGCCGCAACGCGTTCTGCTGGGTCAGGCTCAGGCCGTGGCGCACGTGCGACCCTCAGGCCTGGTCGCCGCGTGGATTGAACAGGTAGCCCTCGCCGCGCACAGTGCGGATGTACACGGGATTGGACGGGTCAGGCTCGATCTTGCGGCGCAGGCGCCCGACGCGGATATCGATCGTGCGGTCGAACGGGTCGCGCTCGTAACCTTTGAGCAGGTCGATCAGCACGTCCCGGCTCAGCACTCGGTGCGGCCGCTCCACCAGTACCCTGAGCAGTTCGAATTCCGCGCTCGACAGGCCGACATCGGCGTGGTCGCGCACCAACCGACGTGCGGGCAGATCCATGCGGTACGGACCGAACTCCTTGATCTCGTGCGCCGGGGCCGGCGAAGCGGCTCGGGCACGGCGAAGCAGCGCGCGAAGTCGTGCCAGCAGTTCGCGAGGACTGAACGGCTTGGCGAGGTAGTCGTCGGCGCCCACCTCGAGTCCGACCACCCGGTCGATTTCTTCGCCGCGCGCCGAGAGCATGAGGATCGGAACTGCTGACGTCGCGCGGACCTCACGCGTCAGCGCGAGGCCGTCAATTCCCGGCAGCATCAGGTCGAGCACGATGACGTCGGGAGCGATGTGCGCCATTGCACGTCGCATCTGCTCGCCGTCCGCGGCCACGTCCACGGCGAACCCGACGTCCGTCAGGTAGTCGGCGAGCAGGCTGCGCAGCGCCGCATCGTCATCGACGACCAGTACACGTTCGGGACTGTTCATGCCGTCAGTGTAATCCGGACCCGCACGCCAATCTGCCGACGATGCAATCCGATGCAACCTGATACAGAACGATACACGGCCGTCGTGGCCATGTTACCGGCTGGACGCAACATCGCAGGCGTCGGAAGCGAATTCCGGCCCGAGGATGTATCGACATGAAAGCCTTGATTCCGCTGGTCCTGCTACTGGCGATGAGCGGTCCCCTGATGGCGTCGGACGCTCCGCCCGAGAGTGTGCCCGCTGCCCCGCCCGCGGCACCCTCGGAGCCCGAGGCGACCGCGAGCGAGGATCTGCCGTACGGCACTGGCTACGAGGAACGCCAACGGCGCCGGCGCGCCGCGCACGGCCAGCAGAGCGCGGGGCCGGCGGGCGACCGATCGCAGGGACCCAGGGCGACTGGTGCCGACCGGCCTCGGAACACGCGGCCACAGTCTCCCAGATCCCCCCGTTAGGAGAGCGCAAATGAAAACTCACGCATTGATCGCGACGGTTCTCCTCATCACCAGCCTGACGATCGCGCCCGCCTTGGCTCAAAACGCGCAGCAAGGAGAGCGGGGCGGAGCGCAGGCGGGTGCGCAGCAGATGCAGCAACAGCAGCAGCGGCAGCAGCAGCGCCAGGGTGATCGTGCCATGAGCCAGCAGCAGAACCTGGACCACGACCGACTGCAGACGCGCGAGCGCAACCATACCCAGGTGCAGGCCCGGGATTCGCAAGGCGCCGCTGAGGGAATCTATGGCGGCAACCTGATGACCGTCCAGGAGCGCAGCCAGTATCGCGAGCAACTCGGTGCATTCGCCACCGATCCCGAGCGCGAGGCGTTCCGCGCACGGCATCGCGAGCGGATGCAGCTGCGCGCCAAGCAGCGCGGGATCGAGCCGGAGACCACCACGGATTGATTGGTGTGCGTCCCTGGTTGGAGGAAATCCGATATGTGTCGTGACCTGCCGCGATCCACAGGTATCCTGGCCACAATCTTGCTGGCGGGACTGATCGCTCCGCCTGCCGCGCCCGCCGCAGAGCCGATCTTCAGCATGAGCGTGGGTGCCGAGTACACCACCGGTGGCTACGGTGGCGACGAGTCCGTCGACGAGACGTATCTGCCCGTCACGGCGACGCTCGACCTCGAGCGCGTGTCGTTCCGCGTGACCGTGCCGTACCTCAGCGTGAGTGCGCCGGAGTTGACGTACATCGACGTTCCAGGCGGCGAGCCGATCATCGGCGAAGGCCCCAGGGTGACGACCAACGGCATCGGCGACGTGCATGCGAGCGTGACTGTTTACGACGTGATCGTGTCGAGCGACGGCGACTTCGCGCTCGACCTGACGGGCAAGATCAAGTTCGGCACGGCCGACGTGGAGGACGGCCTCGGGACGGGCCAGGAGGATTTCGCACTGCAGGCGGACCTGTTCAGATTCTTCACGAAATTCACGGCCATCGGCAGCGCCGGCTACGCGCTGCGCGGCGATCCAGCGAACGTCGACCTGCAGGACATCTTTTACGCGACGCTCGGTGGTTCGTATGGCGTGAACGAGCGGGTCGAGTGTGGGGCTTTCTACGACTACAGGGGCGCTTCGCTGGAGGGCAGTGATGCCGCGCACGAACTGACTGGCTGGATCTCCACGATCGCGGGTGCGCGTGGACGAGCCGAGTTCTACCTGATGACCGGATTCGGCGACAGCTCGCCCGACTGGGGCGCCGGCATCTCGTTCGCAAGATCGTTCTGATGCAAGCAGTGTCGACGTCCGGGCGCAACGATGCATCTCGCTACATAGCGATACACGGGCGTCGTATCCAGGTTACGCAAGGCGCGCAGCATGCTTCCACGGATCGACATTCCGACGATCCCATCGAGGAGAGAATCATGAACGCACGCAAGATGATCGTCAGCGCACTGCTCGTCGGCAGCCTGATCGCAGCGCCAGCCGCGGTGATGGCCGGCGGGGCCAAGCATGGCAGCGGCGGAGCCAAGGCCCCGGCCAGCGCCATTCAGCAGCGTGACCGCCTGCACGACTCGTCGAATGGCACGACTCCGTCGCAGGACCGTGCCCAGGCACAGGATCGCGCGCGCACCCAGGATCCCGCCCACACCGGTGAATCCACTGGCAAGAAGTCGCGTAACCGCAAGGGCCCGTAATCTTTCGCAACGCGACGCCCGGCTGCTTGTTCCGGGCGCCGCGGACTGCTCGTCTCTCACAACCAAAGGCGCAACGAATGAACCAAGAGCACCCGGTCTATCTGGCGATCTGCGCACTCTGCTTGACGGTTCCGGTGGTCTCGGGCGTTCAGGCCCAAGACGTGCTCTCCACATCGGCCGTGGGCACTCCGGCAACGCCGGCGCCCGTGGCGCAGCCTGTCCGTGGCTGGCAGCTGATGTCGGACCACGAGCGTGCATCGTATCGGGCAGCGATGCGGAGTCTCGAGACGCCCGAAGAGCGTGAAGCGCTTCGCAAGGCCATCCACGAAGCGATGAAGACGCGTGCAACCGAGAAGGGCCTCGCTCTTTCCGAGGAGCCACCGGCACGCGGCGATCGTGGGCAGGGCGCTCGGCACGGGCGTTCGCCGAACGAACGGTGCCCACGGGTCGATTGATTTCTGGCGCGCAGCGGCGAGTACGTAGCCGCGACGGACCGTGATACCACGATGCCCGGTCGCCGCTGCCCTCGCCAGCCTGCGATTACGCCAGATCGAAACGATCCAGGTTCATCACCTTGTGCCAGGCCGCAACGAAGTCGCTCACGAACTTCTGCCGGTTGTCGTCGCAGGCATACACCTCGGCCAGCGCCCGGAGCTCGGAGTTGGAACCAAACACCAGGTCGACCCGAGTTCCCGTCCATTTGAGCTGGCCGGACGCGCGATCTCGGCCTTCATAGACCGCTTCGTCTGAGGAAGGCCGCCACTCGATATTCATGTCGAGCAGGTTGACGAAGAAGTCGTTCGTCAGTTTCTCGGGTGCGCTCGTTAGCACGCCGTGGTTCGACTGCCCCGAGTTGGCATTCAACGCGCGCATGCCGCCGATCAGCACCGCCATTTCGGGGGCGGTCAGGGTCAACAACTGGGCGCGGTCCAACAACAGTTCTTCTGTCGGCGTCTTCTGGCCTGCGCGCTGATAGTTGCGGAAACCGTCGGCCATGGGCTCCATCACGGCGAAAGACTCCAAGTCAGTCTGCTCTTGAGACGCGTCCATGCGCCCCGGCGAGAATGGCACCTTGACCGCGTGGCCGGCCTTCTTTGCGGCTTCCTCGACCGCGGCGCAGCCCGCCAGCACGATGAGATCCGCCAGCGAGATTTTCTTCTTGCCGCCGGACTGGGCGTCGTTGAACTCCTTCCGGATGGCTTCAATCTCCTGCAGAACCTTGGCCAGCTCAGCCGGCTGGTTCACTTCCCAGTCCTTCTGTGGCGCGAGGCGGATGCGGGCCCCATTGGCCCCGCCGCGGTTGTCGCTGCCGCGGAACGTCGCGGCCGACGCCCACGCCGTGGTCACCAGTTGCGGGATGGAAAGGCCCGACGCCAGGACCTTGGCCTTCAGTGCCGCGATGTCCTGCTCATCGACCAGTTCGTGATCCACCGTCGGAACCGGGTCCTGCCAGATCAGTTCTTCGGCCGGCACCTCGGGCCCGAGGTAGCGTGCGCGCGGACCCATGTCGCGATGGGTCAGCTTGAACCACGCGCGTGCGAAGGCGTCCGCGAATTCCTGCGGGTTCCGATGGAATCGGCGGGAAATCTTCTCGTAGATCGGATCGAAGCGCAGCGACAGGTCGGCCGTCGTCATCATCGGCGCGTGCTTCTTCGACGGATCGTGCGCGTCCGGAATCATGTGTTCCGGCCTGACGTTCTTTGCAACCCACTGGTGGGCTCCGGCGGGGCTCTTCGTCAGCTCCCAGTCGTACCCAAAGAGCATGTCGAAGTAGCCCATGTCCCACTGCGTCGGGTTCGGCTTCCAGGCGCCTTCGATGCCGCTCGTCGTGGTGTGCACGCCCTTGCCGGTGCCGAAGGCATTCTTCCAGCCGAGGCCCATCTCCTCGATGGAGGCGCCTTCGGGTTCGCGGCCCACCAGCGCCGGATCTCCCGCGCCGTGGCACTTACCGAAGGTGTGGCCGCCGGCGACCAGTGCGACAGTCTCCTCGTCGTTCATCGCCATGCGTGCGAAGGTCTCGCGCACGTCGCGGCCCGATGCGACCGGGTCCGGGTTACCGTTCGGACCCTCGGGGTTCACGTAAATGAGCCCCATCTGTACGGCGGCCAGCGGATTCTCGAGCTCGCGCTCCCCGCTGTAGCGCTTGTCGCCCAGCCAGGTTTCCTCGCTGCCCCAGTAGATGTCCTCTTCCGGCTCCCAGATGTCTGCGCGACCGCCACCGAAGCCGAAGGTCTTGAGGCCCATGGATTCGAGTGCGCAATTGCCGGCGAGGATCATCAGGTCGGCCCAGGAGATCTTGTTGCCGTACTTTTTCTTGATGGGCCACAGCAGCCGTCGCGCCTTGTCGAGATTGCCGTTGTCGGGCCAGCTGTTGATCGGTGCGAAACGCTGGTTGCCAGTGCCGCCGCCGCCGCGCCCGTCCGACACGCGGTAGGTGCCCGCGCTGTGCCAGGCCATGCGGATGAACAGGCCGCCGTAGTGGCCCCAGTCCGCCGGCCACCAGTCCTGCGAATCCGTCATCAGCGAATAGAGGTCTTCCTTCAGCGCAGCCAGGTCGAGCTTCTTGAATTCCTCCGCATAGTTGAACTGCTCGCCCATGGGGTTGGACTTCGCAGAGTGCTGGTGCAGGATCTGCAGGTTGAGCCGGTTGGGCCACCAGTCACTGTCCGACTGGGCGCCGGCATGAGTGCGGGCACCGTGCATTGCGAAGAACGGGCACTTTGCTTCAGTGGACATGGCTTGCTCCTTCCGTATTCAGTCAGCGCCGCAGCCGGGCGAACGCAAAGCTGCGGCCGTGGCCGAGCTTGATCGCCATGTGTATCCAGGTCATCGCGAACGGCTCGAGGTAGCGGGCCACCTTGAGGTCGCCGCAATCGACGGCGTCGAAACCGATCAGCGTGGCGAGTGCGATCACGCGGCTGCGTGCCTCGGCGTCGTCACCGCACACGGGCATGAAGACCTGTCCGCCCGCATAGCGGCTGTCGGCCATGTTCTCGGCGCCCGTCGTGTTGAAGGCCTTCACGACACGCGCGCCGTGCGCGGTCTTGGCGATCTCTTCCGCGCCCGAGGTGGTCGTGCCCACCGACAGACCGGCGAGTCCCGGGGCGAGGGGGTTAGTCGCGTCGACCAGTATGCGGTCCTGCCAGTCGGCAACGGATTGGGCAACGCCCAGGGCCGCCGAGTACGGAGTGGCGAGGATCACGAGTTCGCTGGCGGCCACGGCATCAGCCGTAGACGCGATGCGGGCCGCCGGTCCCAGCGCGGACACGATCTCCTGGTACTTGTCGGGGTGGGGCACGCCGAAAACAACCGATTCCCCCTTCGCGATGAAAGCGCGGGCGAGGGCCATGCCGACATTGCCGGCACCCACGATGGCGATGGCTCTACGAGTCATGGCTCTCTTGCTCCTTCTGCCATTCAGCCCGGTTGAACAACAACCGATTCAGCACCCCGGGGCCCAGCGCGCGGCTGACCTCACTCGCGGCAACCAGCGGCACCATGATCAGCAGCATCACCAGGCATCCGGACAGTGTCGCGAGCACCGAACGCTGCTGGTACTCCGCCAGCGTTTCGGTGAATGGCTTGCCGTGTGCCTTCCCGACAATGAGTTCCTCAACGATCGTGAGCACCACCAGCACGCCGAGCAGCACGAAGCTCCGGATCGCGATTCGCTGCGCCAATGTCGAGACCTTGAGCCGGGTTCCGGCGCCGACGGCTTCGCCGATGAGAATGAACTTGCCGAGCACCAGGGCTTTCACTGCCGCAAGGCCATGAGGCAGCAGGCCGGCGCCCGTCTTCCCCAGCAGGATCGACTCATGCAGCATCAGGACGAAAAAGCAGATGTAGAGATACGCAGCTACGAGCGCGTAGCGGCGGAGTTCCTCGCGGGCCCGCTCCTTGATGTCGGGCGCCATTATTCGGTCGCCTTGCCCTGCGCCGCGTCGAGATGTTCTCGCAGTTTGCTGGCCCACTCGCGCAGGATGTGATCTGCCGCAGCCTGGTTGGTGACGCGATTGGCTCTTTGGGCAAACGCGGGGTCATCCTCTCGTGCGTCCATGACTCGCGCGATGATCGTGTTGGTGGCGGCGTCCCATAACTCCAGATAGAGGGTCATCTGACCGGCCGACCGCACGACGGTCGCCCCGATTCCGGCGGTCATGAGGTCAGGCGCGCTCACTTCGACGTTGAGCAGCGCCGGCCGCAGGACCAGGACGTCGGGTGCCGCGACGTCTACGACCTGATAGCCACCCTTTTTCTGCAGTTCGTCGCTGAACACCTTCTTGAACTCAGCTGCGAGGCCCTTCTTGATCCGCTCCACGTCCTTGTCCGTGACGCGTCCTTCGAGACCGGCTCTGCTCCTGTTGTAGTCCTGCTCCCAGTCCTTCTCGAACTCCACGTAGCAGTCGAGGATCGCTACCCGCTTGTAAGGTGCGAGCGTAGCCCCGGGCTTCGTGTACACGAGGCTGTTCTTCGTGCTCTTCTGCAGGTGCAGCCCGTCCGGACTCACCTCCGGCGGCGCGTCCTTCGAATAGGCGCAGGGGCCCAGCGCAAGCAGCAGGGCGAGGCACGCCTGTGAGAGCTGGCGAATCGTGCGGGGGGTGGTGCGTAGCAACATGGTATCGGCCTCCAGCTGGCCACGGGCCTGGCCATCGCGCAAATGGTCAGATCGCTGGCGCGACACGTCAACCGCATTTGGCGCAATCGGGCGAGGGTACCTAGGCACCGTTCTGCTGCAGCAGGGCACGCCTGAAGCGGGCGGGCGTCACACCGTGCCGGGCCTTGAAGCACGTCGTCAGGTAGCTCTGGCTGGTGAACCCACAGTCGGACGCAATGTGGGCAATCGGACGGCTGGTCAGGGCCAGCAGGTGACGGGCGCGTTCGAGGCGACGCTGCCGCACGTACTGGTTGGGTGACACGCCGAACGCCTTCACGAACACGTGCCTGAAATGGGATTCGCCCAGGCCGACGTGTCGTGCGAGAGCCGCGTTGGTGATCTCCGCGTCGAGGTGCCGGTCGATCCAGCCGAGTGCCGACCGCAGCCGGCTGAGTTGGGTGGGGCTGGGTGAAAGACGGCTTCCAGTGCGACCTTCGAATACGCGCTCCGTCTGCCGAAGCAACACGCGGCCGAGTTCGTCGAGAAAGCGTGCGTCCGAGTCCGGCCCGCGCCGCAGTTCCTCGACGATCTGCAGGGCCGCCGCGGTCACCAGCGGGTCGGAGAACTGGTACTCCGACGTTGCTTCCGCGGCAGCCTCCGCGTGGCGGGCCAGGCGGTCGCCGAGAGCGGCTGGCAGGTAGAACCCCGCGACGTCGACAGCCCCCTCGAGCTGCCATTGCGACGGGCAGCCGGCAGCAATGAACACCGCGAAGCTCGGGAGGTAGCTGGACTGGCGGCCGTGCAGCCGGCCGCCGGATACACGGGCGCCACCGAGATGCACGATCAGCAGCGCGGTGGGAAGTGCTGGAATTTCCTGGCGCCGCGCCTGGAAGAGATACCGCTCGACGCGCATCGGGGTCCGCAGGCCGATGTCTGCACTGACGACCGGTCGCACGCCGAGTGCCTTGCTGATCCTACGCCACGGGGTGATGCGCATAGCCGGATTCTGAAAAAAACGACGCCAGTTTACAAAATTCCGCCGGCTCGCGAACGACCAGACTGTCTGCCATGGGAAACAACACGGTACCTCGCATGTCGGTCAAAGTGGTCTTCGCCAGTGTGGGTGCGTTGGCGGCACTGATCATGTGGCCATCCGCCAGTCCGGCAGAATCGGATGCGCGCTGGTCGGCGCGACTGGGTTACGCGCAGGCGTCGTTCGACACCGACTCAACGATCAGCGTGGCGGGCCAACCGGTTCCGGGTGCTACGGTCGCCATCGACGACCGGACCGTCCTGCTCGGCGACGTCGGGTTTGCATTCAACGATCGCTGGACGGCACGTCTCGCCGTGGGATCACCCATCGGCTTGCCGGTGGAAGCGGGCGGATCGCTCAAGGCGCTGTCGCCGCCGCTCACCGGCACCCTGGGCGAGATCCAGGTCGCGCCCATCGTCGTGTCGGCCCTCTACGCGCCGCGACCTTTCGGACGATTCAAGCCGTACGCCGGTGCCGGCGTAACCTACGCCTGGGTGCGTGAGGCGCAGTCCGGCGACGTCAGTTCATTGCGCGCGACCAGCGAGTGGGGCGTCGTCGTGCAGGCCGGTTGTGACGCGACGCTGGGCCAACGGTGGTCGGCCTTCGTCGACGCGAGGAAGCTGTATGTGGACACTACGGCGTCCGGCGTGATCGCTGCGCTGGGGGGCGTACCAGTCACGGCGGATGTGAACCTCGATCCGCTCATCCTGAACGTCGGGGTCGGGTACAGGTTCTAGCGAGCAGCGGCGTCAGCCGTGCGTCAACCGGTACTGGACGATGTACGCCAGTGCGCCGGCCGCGTAGCCGATCAGCGCCAGGCCGCCAATGCGGCGCGCGTACCAGAGGAAGTGAATTTTCTCGAGCCCCATCGCAGCGACGCCAGCCGCGGAACCGATGATCAGGATCGAGCCGCCGGTACCGGCGCAGTAGGCCAGAAATTCCCACAGGAAGCTGCCCTGCGGGTATTGCTCGAGGCTGTACATGCCCATCGAAGCGGCGACCAGCGGAACGTTGTCGACCACGGCGCTGATGAGCCCGATGATGATGACGATTACGTCGAGCCGGCCGATGGTCTGGTCGAACCAGCCAGCCAGTGCG
>Ga0105090_10001509_pt1 | contig 12572 bp, 10 predicted proteins | sample PPLLak3March2015_FD_79110 | JGI IMG/M metagenome (GOLD analysis project Ga0105090, IMG submission 79110) | Freshwater sediment microbial communities from Prairie Pothole Lake near Jamestown, North Dakota, USA - PPLs Lake P7 Core (1) Depth... | ecosystem: Environmental > Aquatic > Freshwater >... | reverse complement strand
GGCGCTGGTGGCCACGGCACCCGTGCAGTCGCTGGGCGAAGTGCAGGCTCGGGAGACGCCGCGCATGCCGAGCGGCATCGAGGAATTCGATCGGGTGCTCGGAGGAGGTTTCGTCGAGGGCGGCGTGGTTCTGATCGGCGGCGATCCGGGCATTGGCAAGTCGACGCTGCTGCTGCAGTCGCTTGCCACGTTGTCCCGGCATACGGCCGTGCTTTATGTCAGCGGCGAGGAATCGCCTGCGCAGGTAGCCCTGCGCGCGCGCCGCCTCGGACTCGAAGCGAAGCAGATCCGTCTGCTCTCCGAGATCGCGCTCGAGCGCGTGGTCGCAACGATCCGCGAGGAAAGGCCGGCGGTCGTCGTCATCGACTCGATCCAGACCGTCTACACGAGCGAGCTGACATCGGCGCCGGGTTCCGTGTCCCAGGTCCGGGAGTGCGCGGCACACCTCACGCGGCTTGCCAAGCAGCAGGGCTTCATCCTGATCATGGTCGGGCACGTCACGAAGGAGGGCGCGCTGGCCGGGCCGCGCGTGCTCGAGCACATGGTCGACACGGTGCTTTACTTCGAGGGCGACACGCATTCGTCATTCCGGCTGATCCGCGCCTTCAAGAACCGCTTCGGTGCGGTCAACGAACTCGGCGTGTTCGCGATGACCGATCGCGGCCTGAAGGGCGTCAGCAATCCCTCGGCTCTGTTCCTGTCGCAGCATGGGCCCGACGGCCACGGCGGCGACGTGCCGGGATCGTGCGTGCTGGTCACGCAGGAAGGCACGCGACCGCTGCTGGTGGAAATCCAGGCGCTGGTGGACACCGCGCACGTGCCGAATCCGCGGCGGCTCTCGGTCGGCCTCGATCCGCAGCGCCTCGCAATGCTGTTGGCGGTGCTGCATCGCCACGCAGGAATCGCCGCCTTCGACCAGGACGTGTTCATCAACGCCGTCGGCGGCGTACGGATCGGCGAGCCGGCGGCCGACCTGGCCGTGCTGCTGGCCATCGTGTCGTCGATGCGCAATCAGCCTCTGCCAAGAGGTCTGGTTGCGTTCGGTGAGGTCGGCCTCGCGGGAGAGATCCGCCCGGCGCCGCGCGGGCAGGAGCGGCTGCGCGAGGCCGCCAAGCTCGGCTTCTCGCTCGCGCTGATCCCGCGCGCCAATGCGCCCAAGCATGCGATCGAGGGGTTGGAGGTCGTCGCGGTGGATCGGCTGGAACAGGCGCTGGAGCGGGTGCGCGACTAATCGCGCATCGTCACTTTCGCCTGCCGTGATGAGCCATTGACGAAGAGCTCGAGTCCAATGTCAGCCGAACTACTGAGTCGGGCCGTTGAACGTTCGTTTCCGTGTCTCGCGATCGGGGCTTGGTTCCCAAGGGGGATCAAGCTCGTCTGAGGCAAGTCGCTCAGACCGGCTGGGCCGTGAACTTGACTCCCAATGCGCGCGCGACTTTCATAACCGTTTCCAGGCGAGGCTTGGCACCAGGCGCAAGCGCCTTATATAGGCTCTCCCGACCCAGGCCGGCATCCCTGGCGACCTGGGCCATACCTTTGGCGCGAGCGACATCGGCCAGCGCGAGAAGCAGCAGGTCGGGGTCGTTTTCCTCAAGGACTGCGGTCATGTACTCAGCGATGGCACCATCATCGGTGAGGTAGCGAGCCGCGTCGAAGGCGACGAGTTTCACTGGTGTCTTGGCCTTTGTCATGAGTCATCTCCAAGTTCCGCGACAAGTTTGAGGGCGCGACGAATGTCACGCTTCTGGCTCGCCTTGTCGCCAGCATTGAGGATCACGACGACGATCGTGCCCCTGCGAGTGAAATACAGCCGATAACCTGGACCATAGTCGACCCTCAGTTCGGCCACCTTGACTTCAATCGGCCGCCAGTCGCCGAGGTTTCCGGCTTCTATGCGCCTCAGTCTCGCCGCGATGCGAACCTGGGCCCTCTTGTCTTTCAGGCCGTCAAGCCAATTGGCGAACTCTTCGGTCTGGCGTACCGTGAACATTGGGCAATTGTATTCAAGTGGATACAAACTGTCTACTACACAATGCTCGCTTTTGTTCAACCGCTTAGCCGCACTCTGTCCGCTGAGACGTCGTTGTCACGCGAAACGAAGGCTAGGAGATCAGTACGAGCCTTGGCCCAGACCGGTGCCTGCTTGCATCACCGATGGTTCGGTGCCCACGGGAGTAGCCAACGGCTAGCGCTGGGCGCCCAGGAGCACGTTGCTCTCTCGGGACGGCAGCGTGACGCTGTCCGTGCCGTATTGCTCCGGCCGGCGCGAAGCGCCGGCTCCTCAACATCAGTTCGTAGGCAAGGCGCCGATGGAGCGTGCCGCGGCCAACCCGGATCGGACAGCTGTTTCAAGCGTGCAGGGATACTCCGAGGCCGTCCAGTCGCCCGCCAGAGCGAGGCGCGCGAGGCCGGTGGGGGATGGTGGTCGCTCGAGATCCGGCACGCAGGCGAGCGTGGCGCGTCGCTCGATGATGGCCCGCGCGGCGCGTGGCGCCGGCAAGCCGTAGAGGTCCGACATCTGCCGTGCCGCGGCCTCACACAGGGCGTCGAGCGTCGGCTCTTCATGGGTGCCGCCGGTGCTGATGACCAGCGCCAGCACGCCGGCATTGTCCGCGTCGAGTGCGCCTCGGTTGAACACCCACTGCCCGTGGTGTCGTCGCGGGGCGTCCTCGACGAGTGCGTTGAACAATCCGGGCAAGCGCGCCACGGCCGGCCGCTCGTACTTCAGGTAGACAGTCGTGATGGGCTGGTACCGGAAGCGGTCGATCATCCGCAGTTGCGGCCGCATGGCGTCCGCGTGGAGCCCGAAGACGCGCTGCAGCTGGGCCGCAGGTGCGGCGTACACGACGCCGTCCACGTCGAGCGAGGCGTGGTCGCCGCCGCTGCGAATCGCGAGTGACCAGCCGCGCTCCGAGCAGCGGGCGAGGTCGACCCGACTGTTCCGACGCACCGTGCCGCCATGTGCCGCGAGGTAGCGCTCGACGGCGTCGGGCATCGCTGCCGACAGGTTTGCGCGTGGCAGCCACATCTCGGCGGCCGCGGCACTGGCGCCCAGACTGTCGCGCAGCACGGTCGCAAGGACCTGGGCCGAGGCTTCGGCAAGCGGCGTGTTGAGGGCCGCGAGCGTCAGCGGGCGCCAGATGCGCTCGACCAGCCGCGGTGTCTGGCCGAGCTGCTGCAGCCACTCGCTTGCGGAACGGTCCGGCAGCACCTTCCAGTCGAGGCTCCGCGCGCGCGGCAGGAATCCCGCGAGCGCGAGACGGTCGTGCCCGCCCAGGCCGCGCGCCGTCAGAAGCGCGAGGGCGAGGTGCCAGGGCGCCGGCAGCCGCGCGGCGCGCATGCGCATGCCGTCCGGATAGGCGATCTCGAAGGGGCGGCGCGCAAAGGCCGCGTCCAGCGCTACGCCAACCTGTGACATCAGCGCGGCTGTCGCCGTGTAGGCGCCGATCAGCAGGTGCTGGCCGTTGTCGAGGACGTGCCGCTCGCCAGCGAGTTCGAGCACCAGGCGGCGCGCACGCCCCCCGAGTTCTGCGCCCGCCTCGAGCAGCGTGACCCGGTGGCCGAGGCGAGCCAGCTCGGCCGCCGCCGCACAGCCGGCCCAGCCGCCGCCGATGACTGCGACGTTCAGGCCCGTCGTCACGTGGAGACCCAGGTCTTCCACGCGATCCACAGCTTGCGCAACGGCGTCAGCGCGATGCGCTGCTGCAGGACCTGGAAGTTTTCGCGCTCGATCTCGTCGAGCAGGGACACGTAGATCGCACCCATGATCAGGCCGGCCCGTTGTGATCGGCGGTCCTCCGGCGGCAGCAGCGAGAGCGCTTCGCGGTACTGCGCACGGGCGCGTTCCGCCTGGAACCGCATCAGGGGCACGAAGCCTTCGACGTAGCGTGCAGCCAGCAGGTCGGCGGCCTTCACGCCGTACCGTTGCAGTTCGTCCAGCGGAAGGTAGATGCGGCCGCGCCGCGCGTCGTCGCCGACATCGCGGATGATGTTGATGAGCTGCAGCGCGCGTCCGAGGCGGCCCGCGTACTGGATCGTCTGGGGATTGACGAACCCGAAGATGGAGGCCGACATCTCGCCGACGACGCCCGCGACCAGGTGTGCATACCGCTGCAGGGCGGCGTAGTCCAGGTACCGGTTCTGCCGCAGGTCCAGCTCCATGCCGTCGATCACGGCATCGAGCCGCTCGCGCGTGATGCCGAAGCGCGCGTCGATGAAAGGCTGCAGGGCCTGCGTCACCGGATGACTCGGCGTCCCGCGGAAGAGCGCCGCCAGCTCGTCGCGCCACCAGGCGAGCTTGGCCTGCGCGACCCCGGCGTCGCGGGTCTCATCGACGACATCGTCGACTTCGCGGCAGAAGGCGTAGACGGCCGTGATGGCGCGGCGGCGCTCGGAGGGCAGGAACAGGAACGAGTAATAGAAACTCGAACCGCTCGCTGCCGCCTTTTGCTGGCAGTACTCGTCCGGGGTCATCGCCATCTCGGTGCCGGCCGGTTGCTCACAGGCGGCAGAGCGCACAAGGCGCGACGCAAGAGGTGCACGGCCGGAAGGGCATTCGAGGGGGCGTCATCGTCCGCCGGTTTGGGTGACCACATGCCGTCTCAGGCGGGCAACGCGCTGCTGCGCAGGCTGCGCCAACCCATCAGCAGCCAGTCGCGCGCGACCAGCCGCGGACGGTGGCGAAAAACATCGCCCTCGCAACTGTCGATGCGCTCGAGGACGCGCAGCCCGCCCTGCACGACCAGCCTCAGTTCGAATCCCATGCGGCCCGGCAATGCTCGCGTCAGCGGGGCGCCGGAGTGTAGCAACCGCCTCGCGCGCTCGACCTCGAAACGCATCAGCGTGCTCCATGCGGAGTCCACGTGGCCGGCGGCGATCTGACTCTCCGCCACGCCGAAGCGCTGCAGGTCTTCCTGAGGTACGTACACGCGCCCCTTGCTCCAGTCGACGGCGATGTCCTGCCAGAAGTTCGTGAGCTGAAGGCCGGTGCAGATGGCGTCCGACCACGCGAGGGATTGATCGTCGCCGCGGCGGTACAGCGCCAGCACCAGTCGACCGACCGGATCGGCTGAGCGGCGGCAGTAATCGCGCAGGGCCTCGAATGTCGGGTAGCGGGTGGTCGTCACGTCCTGCTCGAAGGCCGACAGCAGGTCGCGAAAGCGCGCCACAGGCAGATCGTGGTCTCGGATCGCGCTGGCCAAGTCCGGCCAGTCGCTGGACTGCCCTCGTTCGATCCGGGCAAGTTGTTCGCGCAGCCCGGCCAGCGCGCCGAGCCGCCCGGCCGGTGCCGCATCCCCCTCGTCCGCGAGGTCATCGGCCGTGCGCGCAAAGCGATAGATGGCCCGGATGGCGGGACGCAGCGCGGGCGGCGCGAGGAGGGATGCAACGGGAAAGTTCTCGTAGTGACCGACGCCCATGCGAATCACGCTAGCACAGCGCGCCCGCACCTTTGACGCGTGTCGCCTTCCGCTAGAATTCGCTGCTCGTTCCGCGCCGTGCTGGCCTGCGGCCGCGGCGCGAAGGTGGCGAAATTGGTAGACGCACCAGGTTTAGGTCCTGACGCCTTCACCGGCGTGGGGGTTCGAGTCCCCCCCTTCGCACCAACCGATTCTGACCTGCCGCTGTCGTGCGGCCCAACAAAAGAACCAGACCATGCAACAGACGATGGACACACCGGGCGCGCTTGAGCGCCGACTCGACCTGACCGTTCCCGCGGATGCGATCGAGAAGGAAGTGCAGGCGCGGCTGGCCAAGCTCGCGCGCAGCGTGAAGATGCCGGGCTTCCGGCCCGGCAAGGTGCCGATGAAAATGGTGGCGGCCACCTACGGCCCCCAGGTGCAGGCCGAGGTGCTGAACGACAAGGTTGGCGAGGCATTCAACTCGGCGGTCAACGCCAGCAAGTTGCGGGTTGCCGGTGCTCCGCGGCTCGAACCGCGCAAGGTGGAGGGGTCGACCGACCTGGCGTTCTCGGCCACGTTCGAGATCTACCCCGAGATCGCTGTCGGCGACCTCTCCGGCACGGAGATCCGGCAGGCCACGTGTCCGGTCGGCGATGCCGAGATCGACCGGACCCTCGACATCATGCGTCGCCAGCGGGCCACGTACGAGGACGTCGCGCGCGCCGCGGCCGGCGATGACATCGTCACGGTCGACTTCACCGGCGCCATCGACGGCACGCCGTTCGAGGGAGGCTCCGCGACCGACTTCTCGTTCACGGTCGGCCAGGGGCGCATGCTTCCCGAGTTCGAGGCGGCCGTGGCGGGCATGGCCGCGGGTGACCGCAAGTCGTTTCCGCTGACCTTTCCCGCCGACTACAACGCCAAGAATCTTGCCGGCAAGCAGGCCGAGTTCACCGTGACGGTGAAGAAGGTCCAGCAGCCGGTGCTGCCGGCGCTGGACACGGAGTTCGCCAAGGCCCTCGGCATCGCCGACGGCGACATGGACAAGATGCGCAAGGAAGTCCGGGCCAATCTGGAGCGTGAGGTCGGCACCCGGCTCAAGGCCCGCACCAAGGACAGCGCGATGTCGGCGCTGCTGGCGTCGACCAGCTTTGATGTGCCGAAGTCGCTGGTCGAGGAAGAAAAGCAGCGTCTCGCCGACATGGCGCGCAGTGACCTCATCGCGCGTGGCGTCAAGGCCGAAGAGGCGCCGCTGCCGCTCGAACTGTTTGCCGAGCGGGCCGAGCGCAGGGTGCGGCTGGGGCTGCTGGTTGGCGAACTCGTGCGTGCCAACGGCCTGCAGCCCAAGCCCGACCAGATCCGCAAGCTGGTCGAGGAGATGGCCCAGAGCTACGAGCGGCCGCAGGACGTCGTCAACTGGTACCTCTCCGACCGCAAGCGGCTCGGCGAACTCGAGGCGATGGCGCTGGAGGACAATGTGACGCGCTGGATACTGGACCACGCCAGGGTCGTGGATGTGCCGGTTGCGTTTGACGAACTGATGGGCCACAACCAGCGCTGACGAGTTGCAGCCAGGAGACAGTTGGATGAAGAGCCATATGAGCCCCCATGCCGCCAATCAGGCGATGGAACCGCAGGGTCTGGGGATGGTCCCGATCGTCATCGAGCAGAGCGGCCGCGGCGAGCGGGCCTATGACATCTATTCGCGCCTGCTGCGCGACCGGGTCATTTTCCTGGTCGGACCGGTGTCGGACCAGACGGCGAACCTGGTTGTCGCCCAGATGCTGTTCCTGGAGTCCGAGAATCCGGACAAGGACATCTCGCTCTATATCAATTCGCCGGGCGGCTCCGTCTACGCCGGCCTCGCGATCTACGACACGATGCAGTTCATCAAGCCAGACGTGTCGACGATCTGCGTTGGCATGGCGGCGAGCATGGGTGCCTTCCTGCTGGCGGCAGGCGCCAAGGGCAAGCGGTTCTCGTTGCCCAACTCGCGCATCATGATCCACCAGCCTTCGGGCGGGGCGCAGGGTCAGGCGAGCGACATCGAAATCCACGCGCAGGAGATCCTGAAGACGCGCGAGCGGCTGAACAAGATCCTGGCGGAACTGACCGGCCAACCCGTCGAAAAGATCGCCAAAGACACGGATCGCGACAACTTCATGACGGCGGACGATGCAGTAAGCTACGGACTGATTGACAAGATCTTCGTCAAGCGCGGCGAGCAGCCGTAAGCGGCGAAAGTCGGGGGACGATTCCACACGTATGACGGACAAGAAGGGTTCGAGCGAGAAGCTCCTCTACTGCTCCTTCTGCGGGAAGAGCCAGCACGAGGTCAAGAAGCTGATCGCCGGCCCGTCGGTGTTCATCTGCGACGAGTGCATCGACCTCTGCAACGACATCATCCGTGACGAGACGACGACGGACGCCGGCACCGGCGGCGTCAAGTCGGACCTGCCGACGCCGCGCGAGATCGGCGCCATCCTCGACCAGTACGTGATCGGGCAGGACAAGGCCAAGCGCATCCTCTCGGTCGCTGTCTACAACCACTACAAGCGCCTGAAGCACCTTGGCAGCAAGGACGACATCGAGCTCGCCAAGAGCAACATCCTGTTGATCGGCCCAACGGGATCCGGCAAGACACTGCTGGCGCAGACGCTCGCGCGACTGCTCAACGTCCCGTTCGTCATTGCCGACGCCACCACGCTGACGGAAGCCGGTTACGTCGGCGAGGATGTCGAGAACATCATCCAGAAGCTGCTGCAGAACTGCAATTACGAAGTCGAGAAGGCGCAGCGCGGCATCGTCTACATCGACGAGATCGACAAGATCTCGCGCAAGAGCGACAACCCCTCCATCACCCGCGACGTCTCGGGCGAAGGCGTGCAGCAGGCGCTGCTGAAGCTGATCGAGGGCACGATCGCCAGCGTGCCGCCGCAGGGCGGACGGAAGCACCCGAACCAGGATTTCGTGCAGATCGACACGACGAACATCCTGTTCGTCTGCGGTGGCGCATTCGATGGCCTCGAGAAGGTCATCCGCAACCGCTCGGAGAAGAGCGGCATCGGCTTCGGCGCCGAAGTGACGAGCGCAAGCGAGCGGTCGGTCGGCGACGTGCTACGTGACGTGGAGCCCGAAGACCTGATCAAGTTCGGCCTTATTCCGGAACTGGTCGGGCGCCTGCCCGTCGTTGCCACGCTGGACGAACTGGGCGAGGACGCCCTGGTCGAGATCCTCGTTGAGCCGAAGAACGCCTTGATTAAGCAGTTCCAGCGCCTGTTCCACATGGAAGGCGTCGAGCTCGAGATCCGGCCGGAGGCACTCAAGGCCATCGCCCGCAAGGCGATCAAGCGCAAGACGGGAGCGCGCGGACTGCGTTCCATCGTCGAGGGCGTCCTGCTGGATGTCATGTACGACCTGCCCAGCACGAAGAACGTCGCCAAGGTCATGGTCGACGAGAACACGATCAGCGGCGGCAAGCCGTTGCTGATGTACGCCGACCAGCCCAAAGTGGCCGGCGCGCCACGCTGATCGGCCTGCCTTCCGTCGCCCGTCGCGCGGCGCCGCGACGATTCGCGGCGCGTGCTAGATTGAATCAACGTGAAGATTCTCCGGTCTTGCATTGACCGGACCCGCACCCATATCCAGCGCTGAATCTTCCATTTAAGGGGACGTCCCGATGTCTACCCAGATCCTGCCCCCCGAACGCATCACTCTGCCCTTGCTGCCGCTGCGGGACGTGGTCGTGTTTCCGCACATGGTCATTCCGCTGTTCGTCGGGCGGCCGAAGTCGATCAAGGCGCTCGAGGCCGCGATGGAGGCCGGCAAAAGCATCATGCTGGTGGCGCAGAAGAATGCCGCCAAGGACGAGCCGACGGCCGAGGACATCTACGAAATCGGCTGCGTGGCCAACATCCTGCAGATGCTGAAGCTGCCCGACGGCACCGTGAAGGTGCTGGTCGAGGGCGCGCAGCGCGCGCGGATCGAGCGCATCGAGGACGGCCCGAACCACTTCACCGCGGACGTCGTGCCGATCGTGCCCGACATCCATCCGACGGCGGAAGCCGAGGCGCTGCGGCGGGCGATCGTCAGCCAGTTCGATCAGTACGTGAAGCTCAACAAGAAGATCCCCGCCGAAATCCTGACCTCGATCGCTGGCATCGATGAAGCGGGTCGCCTCGCCGACACGATCGCGGCGCACCTGCCGCTCAAGATCGAGCAGAAGCAGAAGATCCTGGAGATGCAGGGCCTCAACGAGCGGCTCGAGCACCTGCTCGCCCAGCTCGAGACCGAGATCGACATCCTGCAGGTCGAAAAGCGCATCCGTGGCCGCGTCAAGCGGCAGATGGAGAAGAGCCAGCGCGAGTACTACCTGAACGAGCAGGTCAAGGCGATCCAGAAGGAACTGGGCGAGGGCGAGGAGGGTGCCGACCTCGAGGAGCTGGAGAAGAAGATCAAGGCCGCGCGCATGCCCAAGGCCGCGCGCGACAAGGCCTACTCGGAACTGAAGAAGCTCAAGCTGATGTCGCCGATGTCGGCCGAGGCCACGGTCGTGCGCAACTACCTCGATACGCTGGTCGGACTGCCGTGGAAAAAGCGCAGTCGAATCAACAACGATCTGACCAATGCCGAGAAGGTGCTCAACGACGACCACTACGGCCTGGAGAAGGTCAAGGACCGCATCCTCGAGTACCTGGCCGTCCAGCAGCGTGTCGAGAAGGTGAAGGCGCCGATCCTGTGCCTGGTCGGCCCTCCGGGGGTCGGCAAGACCTCGCTCGGCCAGTCGATCGCGCGGGCGACGAACCGCAAGTTCATCCGCATGGCGCTGGGCGGCGTGCGCGACGAGGCCGAGATCCGCGGCCATCGCCGCACCTACATCGGCTCGATGCCTGGCAAGATCCTGCAGAACCTCGGCAAGGTGGGCGTGCGCAATCCGCTCTTCCTGCTCGACGAGGTCGACAAGATGGGCATGGACTTCCGCGGCGACCCGGCCTCGGCGCTGCTGGAAGTGCTCGACCCGGAGCAGAACCACACGTTCCAGGACCACTACGTCGAGGTCGACTTCGACCTGTCGGACGTGATGTTCGTCGCCACCAGCAACACGATGAACATTCCGCCCGCACTGCTCGACCGGATGGAAGTGATCCGCCTTTCGGGCTACACGGAAGAAGAGAAGGTCCACATCGCGCTGCAGCACCTGCTGCCCAAGCAGATGAAGACCAATGGCCTGAAGACGGGTGAACTCGCCGTGGCGGAAAGCGCTATCCGGGACATCATCCGCTACTACACGCGCGAAGCCGGTGTGCGTTCGCTCGAGCGCGAGATCAGCAAGATCTGCCGCAAGGTCGTCAAGCAACTGCTGCTGAAGAAGCAGGACCGCAAGGTCCAGGTCGCGGCGAAGAACCTCGACAAGTTCCTGGGCGTGCGCCGCTACAGCTTCGGCGTGGCCGAGAAGCAGAACCAGGTGGGCCAGGTCACCGGCCTGGCGTGGACCGAGGTCGGCGGCGACCTGCTGACGATCGAGGTGGCGACGATGCCGGGCAAGGGCAATGTGCAGCGGACCGGCTCGATCGGGGATGTCATGAAGGAGTCGGTCGAGGCCGCGCGCTCGGTGGTGCGGGCGCGGGCACGCCGCCTCGGCCTGCGCGACGACCAGTTCGAGAAGACAGACCTGCACGTGCACTTCCCGGAGGGCGCCACACCCAAGGACGGGCCTTCGGCCGGGATCGCCATCACGACGTCGATCGTCTCGGCCCTGTCGGGCATCCCTGTCCGCGCGGATGTCGCGATGACCGGCGAGATCACGCTGCGCGGCGAGGTGCTTGCCATCGGCGGACTGAAGGAGAAGCTGCTGGCCGCTCACCGTGGCGGCATCAAGACGGTGCTGATCCCGGAGGAAAACGTCAAGGATCTCGCGGAGATCCCCGACAACGTGAAGAACCGGCTTGAAATCGTGCCGGTCAAGTGGATCGACAAGGTTCTCGAGGTCGCGCTCGAGCGCCAGCCGGTGCCGCTGACTGACGAAGAGGCGGCCGCTGCGCCTCCCAAGGCGGCTGATGCAGCCGCCAGCGCGGAAGTCGTCAAGCATTGACGGAGTCGCAGTGTGCACCCGTACCGCGGGTGCACACTGCGCATCACTTCCGGCTCAGAGCAAAAAATCGTTTGCTTGCGCTTGACACTCCCATAGCAGCGCGGTTGAATAGCTCTCCAGTTTCCGAAGCGCACCTTCGGCCGATACTCATAATAAATTTCGCTGCGACGGCCACCACGCGCTGACTTCCGAAGACCAGCAAAATGAGGGGGTTTACGTGAACAAGACAGAACTGATCGACCACATCGCCAAGCAGGCAGACATCTCAAAAGCGGCGGCGGGTCGGGCCCTCGAAGCCATCGTTGGCGGAATTCGCCACAGCCTGAAGAAGGGCAACTCGGTCACCCTCGTGGGCTTCGGGACGTTCACGGTCAGCAAGCGCGCTGCGCGCACCGGGCGCAATCCCCGCACAGGTGCGGCGATCAAGATCAAGGCTGCAAAGGTTCCGAAGTTCCGGCCTGGGAAGGCCCTGAAAGATTCTGTACAATAGCCGGCTGCGACGCGCTGCACTTCGCTGAATTCGCGGGGGTGCTTAGCTCAGTTGGTAGAGCGGCGCCCTTACAAGGCGTAGGTCGGGAGTTCGAGCCTCTCAGCACCCACCACCGAGCAAGCGGCGGGTTGTTGCTGTACCGCGCGGGAGTGGTAGTTCAGTTGGTTAGAATACCGGCCTGTCACGCCGGGGGTCGCGGGTTCGAGTCCCGTCCACTCCGCCAAACTACGAAGGCGAACGCAAGTTCGCCTTTTTTGTTGTCTTGCCGACAATGAATCACTGAGGAGCGAGTCCGCTCATGTTCGATTCGATCCGCTCACACCGCCGCTGGCTGATGTTCTTCATGCTGGTGCTGATCTTCCCGTCGTTCGTCTTCTTCGGGATCCAGGGCTACAACAGTTTCATGGAAACCGAGGGCGCGCTGGCCACGGTTTCAGGCAAGCCCATTACCCAGCGCGACTTCGACAACGCGCAGCGCGATCGCGTCGAGCGCCTGCGCCAGCAGCTCGGCGCGGAGTTCGACCCACGGTTGCTGGATACGCCGGAAGGCCGCAAGTCGATCCTCGACGGACTGATCATTGACCGTGCGCTC
>Ga0105090_10001508_pt1 | contig 12576 bp, 11 predicted proteins | sample PPLLak3March2015_FD_79110 | JGI IMG/M metagenome (GOLD analysis project Ga0105090, IMG submission 79110) | Freshwater sediment microbial communities from Prairie Pothole Lake near Jamestown, North Dakota, USA - PPLs Lake P7 Core (1) Depth... | ecosystem: Environmental > Aquatic > Freshwater >... | reverse complement strand
GCGCACGCTGCAGTTGGCCATGCCCGTGGTCGTCGGTATGGTCGCCAGTTTCAGCATGAATTTCGTCGATACGCTGATGGCCGGCCGTTTGCCGGACAAGGAAATCGCCCTCGCGGGCATCGCCACCGGCGGGGCCGTGTGGTCGGCGGTATTGATGTTTGTGTTGGGACTGCTGATGTCCCTGCAACCGGTGGTCGCCCAGCTCGATGGCGCCGGCAACCGCCCCGCAGGTGGCGCCGCAGCGCGCCAGGGCATGTGGATTGCCCTGGTGGTCGGGGTTCCCTATCTGCTCTATATGCGCTCGGGCAGGCACCTGTTGGAGTGGATGCAGGTCGGTGCGGACATCGTCCCGACCGCTGTCGAATACATGGATGCGCTGAGTTGGGGGGCACCGGCAATGTGCCTGCTGCTGGTGCTGCGGTTTTTCAGCGAGGGCGGTGGCAATACGCGCCCGACCATGTACATGGGTCTGCTCGGCGTGGTGTTGAACGTACCGCTCAATTACATACTGATGTTCGGCAAGCTGGGTATGCCCGAACTGGGTGCAGAGGGTTGCGGTATCGCCACCGCGATCGTGATCTGGGCGCAGTTGCTGCTGATGTTTTTTTACGTCCGCTGGCGGCCGCACTTCAGGGATTTTGACCTGTTCGGACGTTGGGACTGGCCGCAGTGGCCGGCTATCTGGAGACTGATCAGGGTCGGCCTGCCGATAGGAACCGCTATTTTTGTCGAAGGCAGCCTGTTTATCGCCGCGGCGCTGCTGATCGCGCGTCTCGGCGCCTTGCCCGCTTCGGCCCACCTGATTGCCATCAATTTTTCCGCATTGATGTTCATGGTGCCGTTGGGGCTTGCCAGTGCCGTGACGACGCGCGTGGGTAACGCGCTCGGCAGGGGTCAGCCGGAGGCAGCACGCTACGCGGGTCTGATCGGACTCGCGCTCGTGCTCGTTACGCAGACGCTGGGCGCCGCCACGATGCTGATCATTCCCGAGTTCATCGTGCGTATCTATACCGATGACCCCGCGATCACAGCGATCGCCGTCAGCCTGCTTTTCTACTCGGCGATATTCCAGTATTCCGATGGCATCCAGATCTGTGCTGCAGGCGCGTTGCGGGGTCTGAAGGACACGCTGGTGCCGATGTTCATCAATATCCTTTCCTACCTGGTGCTCGGTCTGAGTGCCGGGTATTACCTGACCTTCAATAAAGCCATGGGGGCTGCCGGCATGTGGATCGGCATGATCATCGGATTGTCATTTGGCGCGGTATTGCTGTTGGGGCGATTTTTGCTCAAGAGCAGGCAATTGATCAGGTCGCATGCCCGCTGATTGGGTTTGCACCATCATCCCCGCTTACGCGGGGATGATGTCCAGGACACTAGGGAACTTCTGATTAATTCAGAAGTTCCCGCGACACATGGATGTGTCGCCAAATCAGCGGCTCTAAGCCGTTGATTTGTAAGGCAGTCGAAAATCACACTTTTCGGCTGCCGCGCTCTGATAATGCCAGGACGGCATTAATCAGAGCTTCCCTAGTTCACAGTTTCAGTTTTAACCGGCGTTTCAGCCGTCGCGGGCGCGATCCGGTTCTTCAGTTGCTGCAACTCGGCCTCGATGGCCGGGTCACCCTTGGCTTCTCCTGACAGCCAGGCATTGACCGCCTCGCCGCCGACTTCGTAGGAGCGGACCCGGGCTTCGAGCCGGTCCACCTGTGACTGCAGGCGGTCAAACCGCCCCATGGCGTCGCGCATCCTGCGTTCGCCCGGCGACAATCGCTGTGGCGGCATGCCGGGACGTCCTGTGCCGGTCGGGGATTTGCGTGTCTTGATGTCCTTCAATTTCGCCTTGGCTTCCGCGAGCTTGTTCTTCAGCGTCGCCATGTCGAACTCCAGCTGGGTCACGCGCTGGTCGAGGTTGCGGGATTCATCGGCGGCGGAATGCAGCACCTGCTCAATTTCGGCCCTGGCCTTCAAGGCGCTGCGTGCCAGGTCATCACGGTTGGTTTCGACGGCCTTCTGCGCGCGCGCCGACCATTCTTCGATCTCCTGCTGGTAACGTTCCTGCAGGCGCTTCAGGTGTGTCTGTTCGGCGAGCAGGTCGGCGCTGGCGAGACGCGCGTCCTCGCTGGCGTCCTCCATGTCACGGATCAGCGCCTTTAAAAGTTTTTCAGGGTCTTCCGCTTTTTCAAGCAGTGCATTGACATTGGCGGCGATAACATAGCGTAGTCGAGAAAAAGATCCCATGGTTCAGTCTCCAGTTGTTGAGTGGGTCGCCTTGGTAGATGCAGATTCCATGCCACGGTATTAAACATAACGAAAATAGACAGATAGGTTGTGAGCCTGGATGCGGTTGAGGTGGAGCTTGGTGATTTTGGCAAACTGTTGGTCTTTTCTGTATCTGCCCTGATGACCGGGCGCAGCCAGGGAGACCGCGTCGGCGCGCTGTGACCTTCGAGCGATTGTGATTGGCGGTTCCTGTCCATACAATAACCCCCACGGTTTTCTCACAGGCGATAACATGACTCAAGAACGGTCTTTCCCGGTAAGGTTTGCGCTGGGGCTATGGCGTTTTATCAACGGCAGCAGAATAGTTTTTCTGAACCTGCTGTTCCTGCTCTTTATTTACCTCGTGTTCCTGACGTTTCAATCGCCAGAAACATTTCGCCTGAAACCCAACTCCACGCTGGTCATACGCCCCTACGGCGATGTCGTCGAACAATACACGACCACGCCGCTGGACCGCGCCATCGAGGAAGCCACCGAGCAGGACCGGTCTGAAACCCGTTTGCGCGATATGCTGGAAGCGATCCACCGTGCCGCCGGTGACAGCGATATCACGCAGCTTGTGCTCGACCCGAACTATATGCGCAGCATCGGCCTGGCGGCATTGAACGACATGGCCCATGCGCTCGAGGCGTTCCGCTCGACCGGCAAACCGGTGATCGCACTGGCGGATTCCCTCGGGCAGAACCAGTATTACCTGGCCACCCTGGCCGATGAAATCTGGTTGAATCCAGATGGCGGGATCTGGATAGACGGTTATTCAGAATACCGGCAGTATTACCGCGAGGGGCTGGAAAAACTGGCGGTCGAGATCAACCTGTTCAGGGCGGGCAAGTACAAGTCGGCGATGGAACCCTATATCCGCGACGATATGTCGGACGAAACCAGGGAATCCGGCAAATTCTGGCTGAATAACCTGTGGCAGCAATACCTCGAAGCGGTCGCCAAGAACCGCGGTCTGATCCTGAAGTCACTGCAGGAGTCCATCGATGACCTGCCCAACCAGATCGACAACGTCAATGGTGACTTTGCGCAGTATGCGGTGAACCTGGGCCTGGTGGACCGCTTGATGACGGCGCCGCAGGCGCGCCAGGAACTCGCAAAACGCGGGGTTCCTGACCAGGCCGGCGACAGTTACCGCGCCGTCGACATGCAGGACTACCTGGACCTCACAGAATCGCTAAAGGCCTACAGTAACGCCAGGCAGATCGCTATCGTGGTCGCCGAAGGCGAGATCGTCGGTGGCAATCACCCGGCCGGGCGGATCGGCTCGATTTCGACAGCGGAGCAGTTGCGGCGCGCGGCACGTGATGAAAACGTGGCTGCGGTGGTGGTGCGTATCAACAGCCCGGGCGGCGATGCCTACGCCGCTGAGTCCCTCAGGCTCGAACTTCAGCAGGTACGCGATTCGGGTAAAACGGTTGTCATTTCCATGGGTAACGTCGCCGCGTCTGGCGGCTACTGGATGGCCATGGCCGCGGACGAGGTCTGGGCCAGTCCGGCCACGATAACCGGTTCGATCGGTGTGTACGGCATATTGCCGACATTTGGCGGCACGCTGAACAAGATAGGCGTGCACACGGATGGCTACGGGACCACCGCAATGGCCGGCAAGCTAAGAATTGATATGCCGCTGGACCCGGGTATCGCGCGGATATTCCAGTCAAGCACGGAAAAAATATACAGGCAGTTCATCAACCTGGTCAGCAAGGCCCGCGGCAAAACCTATGAGGAAGTCGACGAGATCGCGCAGGGCCGGGTCTGGAGCGGTGAGCAGGCGGCAGAACGTGGTCTGGTCGATAAGACGGGGTCGTTTCAGGATGCCATCAAGGCCAGCGCGCGGATTGCCGGTCTGGGTGACAACTATCAGATCGAATGGATCGAACCTGAACAATCGGCGCTCGACCGCCTGGTCATGGATTTCATGAGCAGTGCGGTGTCAAGACTGCATATTTCTGTCAGCAGACCGGCGAACCTGCCGGTTTCCTGGCTGCAATCCATGCTCGACGATTTGCAGTTCATCAGCGCGCGGCAGGGCAGGTTCACCGTTGCCGCCCACTGTTTATGCGGTATGTAGAGCGCTGGCGGGCCCGAGCATTTCACCGGCCAAACTGAACAGCCCGGATTCCCGGGGAATTATTGGAGTGATTCTGAAACTGGAGTGATGCTGGTTCCGGCGTCCGGTATCAACCATCGGTTTTTGCTAAGGTCGATACCCCCTCCCATTTCTTCCTGAACGACGCGGTCGACAACAAACAGACCCTTTTCCGCCATAGCCTTGAAGGCGTCCATACCATTGTCCGGAAAGTTTCCGCGGGTTCTGTGAATATTGAAGCGATCTGCAAATGATCTGCCGAAGGCCTGCTCGATACCGTCTTTTCCATGCATAAAACCGAGCAATCCACCCCAGGTGGCGGCGGGGTTATCAGAGTCCCAACCAGCCAACACGGCAATTTTGACGGTTTCTTTAAAGTCCCCTTGACCATAGAACAGGCTGACGAGGCTGGATGCGAAATTGATACCTGAGGCAAAGCAGCCGTTGCAATAGAGATTTCTGGAAGTGATGTCATAACCATCGAGCTGGTCAAGCTGATAACGTTGATAGACCTCATCGCGTGTCTGCTCCCACGGCCCGCCGGCCTGGTAACGGCTTTTGACAAAATCAAACATTTTTGCCGAATAGGAATCATCCGGTAACCTTTGCCGCGCGGTATCAGCCATCCACAGGATCTGTTCTCCCGGTGGCAAATTCCGGTCAACATATGCTGCCAGCGAATGCATCACTACATAGAATTCTGCTACCCAGGCCGCGTTCCCATGCGCCGTTGTGCGGATTGGCAAATAGGCCATCCTGAGCGCTACATCCGGTCGGGCCGGTGCGAACAGACCAAAAATCTCGGTGGTAAGTTGTGCATCGATCATCTCATATTCGATGTTGTTCAGCGGGTTGGAGGTGTCAGGTGGCAGCAGGCCGCCGATACGCATCAGGTCATGTGCACGCTGGTTGGAAACCCACAGAAAGTTTTCCTTCGCCCCCGCAGCGTTGACGAAAGGCGTATTGTCATCGGAATAGATGTGCTTCAGCCAGCCATCACGTATCTGCCCAGGGCTGAGCACGCTGGTCCGATTGGTCAGCAGCAGGTGCTGATACATGTACTCGATATCGGTGTCATCATCGGCACCCCAGGCACCGCCTTCAGCTTCAATCACCCAGTCAATGGTTGCAGACAGCTCACTGGGCTTGCCCTCGGCCCAGATACTGGGCTCATCCGGTTGACCCCAGGATTCGCGGGTGTAGAACTCACCACCCGGCCCCTCACCACCGATCTTATCCATCTCCGTCACCAGCCCGGTCCAGTTGGCGATGCACTGTCCTAACCAGAAACCATGGAGCTTGTCGAGATACTCCTCACGTGAGATCACCAGATCGGCGGCGGCAGGCGAGTAGGGCAGGTATTCCATTGATGGGTTGACCCGGACGGCTTGACCCGTAGCGCCTCCGGAAGACACCATCCTTGTGTTCCCGGTTTCAGACCGGGCCTCATCTGACGATTGACCACACCCGGAAAGACATATTACGGCCAGGACAGGAGTAATCAAATTTGCTGGATGGGTCATGATTTTTCGTCCCGCCCTCGATAAGCTCGGTCAAACCCGGCGGGTACCTGGCAGATCAGCGGTTCTGAGTAGGGTCGGGAAGACCCGAGTGCAATTGCCAGCGTTTGATGTCTGCGTCGTACTTCCAGTATTGCTCATCGGTAATGGTGCGTTCACGGGCCTGGTTCTTATTGAACATTTTCACTTCAACGACCTGCACAAGGCCTTTACCCTCGTCGACCTGCACGGCCGACCGCACGGTGTACTGGGTGACCGTGAACAGCCGCAAGCGGTCGAGTTCCAGTCTTGTAACAGGGTTTTCTTCGAGGTACTCGGGCGCAAGAAAGTCGACGGCCGCGTCCCATTGGGCCCAGCGGACGATGGTTTCATATTGCAGCAGGGTGTCAGAAAGGTCCTTGTCGTCCTGGGTTGCCGGGCACGCGGTCAGCATTGTGGTCAGGCCAATTGCCAGCAGGGTTCTAAGAATCAATTTCATGATCTGCTCTTTCCGGGTAAGGGTGCCCGTCCAACGGAAACACCTGGGTTCACCACGGGTTCATCACGGGTTTGGCAATGAACCGTTTAATCGTTCGGGTTCTCATCACACGCACCTGGCCGGCTGTGCGGTACACCCGCGCCACGCGCCACGCAGGCATTGCTATAGGTTTTTCCATCACAACCGCAAACCGGGTCGTACTGCATCGTGCAGGCGAGCGGTTGCGGGGGTGGCGTGACCACGCAGGCCTCTGCTTCGGTCTTTTTTGCGACTTCGACAGGTTCCCCAGGATCGGCATAACAGCCCGAAAAAAATATCCAGAAGACCGCTGGAATGGTGGTGGTAATCAAGCTGTATTTACGCAAAGTACCTGCTCCACGTCATGCTGATCCAGACGGTGCCTATCAGGATCAGGCAGAACATTGTTGCAGCGGAACCCATGTCCTTGGCCCTGCCCGATAGTATATGACGTTCGCTGCCAATGCGGTCAACGACATTTTCAATCGCACTGTTGAGGAGTTCCACGATGGCCAGCAGCAACAGCGGCACGACCAGGATCAACCACTCGACCACGGTTTGCGCCAGCAGGAACGACAACGCCAGCAGCAGCAGCGACATGACGGAGTTCTGCCTGAAAGCCGCCTCGTGACGCCAGGCAGCCTGGATGCCGTTCAGCGAGTTGCTTGTGGCCGCAACAATTCTCTTGATGCCGGTGAGTCCTGGTTTCACGCTGGGGTTACGCTCAGAAATAATGTGGGTTTGTTTCGCAACGAATGGTCCTGTTTCATTAGCCTTTTTTCTTATGTCCTGCCAACTGGTATTATGCGTAAGATGACCCGTAACAACAATCCGGCCGTCAAAAAAACAACCATCGCCACGGGGAAACAAGATGTTGAAAATTGCATCATGGAATGTCAATTCACTCGGTGTGCGCCTGCCGCACCTGCTGGCCTGGTGTGACCTGGCCCGGCCTGACATCCTGGCCATCCAGGAAACCAAGCTGACCGACGACAAGTTTCCGGCAGAAACCCTGCTACAAGCCGGGTATCACAGTGTTTTCTCCGGGCAGAAAACCTACAACGGTGTTGCCATTCTGAGCCGCGAGCCGGCCGTGGATTGCGTGACCGATATCGACGGCCTGGATGACCCGCAGCGGCGCATCCTGGCCGCGACCATCGGCGCTGTCCGCGTGATCAATCTGTACGTGGTAAATGGTTCCGAGGTGGGTTCGGAAAAATTTGTCTACAAGCTGCATTGGCTCGCGCAGGTGACCCGCTGGATTGCGGCCGAATTGCAGAAGTTTGACAAGGTCATCGTGCTGGGTGATTTCAATATAGCACCCGAAGACCGCGATGTGCATGATCCGGAGGGCTGGCGTGAAAAAATCCTCTGCAGCACACCGGAACGCGAGGCGCTCAAGGCAATACTCGCACTCGGACTTGCCGACACCTTCAGGCTGTTTGAGCAGGAGGAAAACCTCTGGAGTTGGTGGGATTACCGCATGGCGGCGTTCCGGCGCAACCTGGGCTTGCGCATCGACCTGGTCCTGGCTTCAGAAGCACTGGCAAAAAATTGCAGCGCTGCTTATATCGACAAGGAACCAAGACGCCAGGAAAGACCATCCGATCACACCCCGGTGGTCGCTGAGTTCGCATAGAAAAACCAAAGCCGGGGACACTCCTTTCAATTAAATACCAGACCGGTTTATTGACTGGTTTCCGGTCCCGTCTTCTTTCATTTGTATGGTGGGGCCGCCGGGGCGGGTAGTTGGTTCCAGGACTCGGCGCAAGCCCTCCCTGGGGCCTCGATACTCGGCTTCCTGCCTCGTACGGTCCTAGAACCAACTACCCACCCCGGCGTCGAGCATACGCCGTGCATATCTTATAGAAGCCATTGCTTTTTGCTTTCGCACAAAGCCGAGGGGATGTGGTGTCTTGATTCAGGACCGTGAGCGACAGGATGTCGCGACCGAGTCCCCATGGATGGGTTCACGACGTGTCCGGAATCAAGACACCACATCACCTTGGCGTACCCACCGAGCAATCGAAATCAGCAAGGCGAACTACATGCGGTGCCATTGCCTGAGCACCGGGCGCTTAATCAAATGGGGTACAGGTGAACCGACCCACTATTTGTGGGCCGGTACGGGCGATATATCCGGCTCAGTTATAGCCGCCGTAAAGCGGTACCGACGGGTCGATTTCCTTTGACCAGGCGTTGATGCCGCCGGCAACGTTGCTGACATTGGTGAAACCCTGTTTGCGGAAATACTCACCCGCAACCTGGCTGCGGTTACCGGTGTGGCAGATAAACGCCAGCGCGGTGTCTTTTGGCATTGCTTCGATGACCTTCATGGCCTCATCGTTCATGGCCCTGGCGGAGTCCAGGCTGGCGAGGGCGCGTTCTTCGCTGCCGCGTACGTCGATCAGGATCACGCTGTTGTCTGCCAGTCGCTGCTTGAGTTCGGCAACGCTCATTTGCTTGACCGGCGCGGGCGCCTTCGGCAGGTGAATGGTCAGGCCTGAACCCTGCAGTGTTTCCACCCAGTCGATGATTGCGCCGTTGGCGCGTTGCGCGGAAGCGAGGTCAAAAAACATGGTAATGCCATTGGCCACGACTTTGAGTTCGTGTCCTTCTGCCGGTGCGACGTTGAACTGTGATTGCCAGTTGGCATCGACCGCAAAATGCAGGCCAATACCTTCATGACCTTCCATGGCCTCGAGAATTTTCGCGGCTGCGGCGTCGGTGATGGTCACTTCCGGCGGTGTGCGGTCCGGCGCCTCGACACCCAGCATTTCGTGCAATTCGCTGCTGTTGAACATGGCGGTAACGATGTCGCAGCCACCGACGAGTTCACCGTCGATATACAGTTGCGGGATCGTCGGCCAGTTGCCGTAGACCTTGATGCCTTCACGTATTTCCGGGTCTTCGAGCACGTCCACGCTTTTATAGTCATCGAGTATCGAGTCGAGCAAACCGATGGTTTTGGCCGAGAAACCGCACATTGGCGATTTGGGCGTACCCTTCATGAACAGGACGACACGGTTCTGTCTGACGATGTTTTCAATTTTTTCACGGGTGGCGTCGCCAAGGTTTTCGTCGCTAAGGCTCATATTTCAGTATTCCAGTTTAATTAATCAATAAAAATCAGGGTTGCGGCGTTACATGGGGTGTCAGGGGCGGAGTATCAAGCCGGACCTGACGACAGGCTGCGGTGCAGTATCATAATCAATGACGCAGCAAAGGCAAGCAGAGTCGCTCAGTCCGGCAGGGATTCGGCGACAAGCCGGCGCGAACTTTCGTCGTAGCACAACCGTCCCGGGTAGGCGATGTCGCCGCTGTAACCCTCAGCGCGGATGAACTGGTGAAGGTCATTGAGACCGCTGGCCTTGAGCGGATAGAAGTTCATTTGCCGGGCGCCACGGACCACGGTGACCGCGATGGTGCCAAGATCATCGGTGCTGTGCGCGGTAACGGGCGCCGCGGATGGCTCCGGCGTGTTGGTGGACTCTTCCAGCAAAAATGAATCCGTTAACTCGGCATCTTCCAGGCCCGGCAGATGCTGTCTCACACTGACACCGTGGGCAGTCAGCATCGTCAGGTAGCGGCGGTACTCACGTGTCCAGCCGGCATAGGCGGCCTGCAGGTCTTGCTGGCCAGTCGCCAATCCGCAACCGCCACCCCGTTGCGCCCACCAGTCAAACGGTTCAAAAAAACTGTGCACGGCATCGTCCTGCCATTTGAATCTGAGTCCGCCCGGCGTTGTGACCTCGAGTTCGACGGCCCCGGAATTGATGGCCGCGTCCAGCAACTCCCACAATGGCAGAAAACCGTAGTGCGCCAACTGCAGACGCAGCATCGCGTTGAGGTCCGTGAGCGTCATGTAGCGCGCGTGCGTGACAGAGACCCTGAATTGCGCCTCCAGCGCCATCGCGGTATGGGCCGAAACCTGGCCTTTTTCAAGGAAACGGTGTTCCATCTCATCGCTGAGCAGGGTAATGGTTTGCGCCGGTCCGCTGATCAGCAATGGCAATATCTGCAGCAAGCCAAGCGGGATGTTATCGAAGGGCTGCAAATCCGGTACCGGCATCCTGCCCCCGCTTGCGCCGATACTGAGCAGGCGGGCCTGGAAATCAGCCCCGGGGTTGCTGGCGTGCTGCAAGGTCTTCAGTGCCGTGAAGACCGGCAGACGCGGACGCAACACCTGGGTCTGGTCATACAGCGCACCGGCCATGCTCAGGCTGCAACCGCTGAGCGCCGGGAACATGCCGGTCAAATCAGCCGCGATATGGGCCAGCACCTGTTCCGCGGCGACCCGCTCCAGCAGGGCGGGCCGGCTGGCGTGTTCACCATGGTAAAGCGTCGGGTCGGTCTCGATTCCAACCAGGATATATTGATGCAGGATCGACGCCATGGCGCTGGATTACCCATCATTCGTTTTAGCGGAAATGCCCCGGTCTGCCGGGCAACGGATACAGGTGCCCCTCGTATTCGAAAGGCATCCTGCCTTCGTCCTCGCTGCTGACCTTGCCCTGCAATAGATACGGCAGGCTTTTGATTTCACCGTTTTCCAACTGATTCAACAGGGTCCGGGCGGTGTCGTTTTCGGCCACGTCCACCGACCATGATTCGGTGCCGTTGGCGACGATGATGGTTTCAACCGGGCCGGTGTAAACAATAAGTTCGTCCTGGTCTTCGTTGACGGTCAGACGCAGGTCGATACTCCGGACATTGAGGTCGATGCCATTGACATTACGCAGGTTCAGTTGCAGGTTGATATTGTTGTCCCGGTGGCTTAATTCGGTGAGGCGTATGAGTGGCGGCTCGCCTTTTATGATTTTTGCTCCGCAGGACGCGCAGAGCAGCAGCGTCAACAGCAGCAGGCAGATCTGTGGGCGCTTTCTACAATTCATTTTCTCGATATTCATTGGATTCCACCTCGTCATATAGATGACATTTTACGCAATGTGGGCCCTGCCCGTGCAGGTCTGCCTGTTGAATATACCGCAGGACGGGCTCGGTGTTTTCACAAACCGTCATTTTTTCGGGGCAAAAACCGGCGAACACGCAAGCTGCAGCGCGATGCCCGGCGTTGCGGTTGCGTTCCAGGTTCCACTTGTCACTCGTCCAGTTCTGCGGGGTTCCGCCCCCGGCAAACGTCAGCAGGGTCCTGCTGTAGGGGTGGGCAGGCCGGCTGAAAAACCGGTCTGCCGGTGATTGCTCGAGCACCTGTCCGCGGTACATCACAGCGACCTCATCGGCAATTTGCCGGATGACCGCGAGGTCATGTGAAATGAACAGGAACGTGATGCCGAAATCCCTTTGCAGTTGCTGGATCAGTTGCAGTATCTGCGCCTGTATGGATACGTCGAGTGCAGCAACCGCCTCGTCGGCGATCAGTAATTCCGGGCTTGTCACCAGCGCCCTGGCGATCGCGATGCGCTGCTGCTGTCCGCTCGAGAACTGGTGCGGATAGCGCTTCAGGGCACTTTGATCCAGGCCAACGGTTTGCAGGCTCTGCAAGGTTTTTTCGCGTTGCTGGTGCGCGCTGCCGATGGCGAAATGCTGCAGCGGTTCCAGCAGTGTCTGCTCCACGGTGCGTCGCGGGCTCAGGGACGCGGAGGGCTCCTGGAAGACCAGTTGAATCCTTTGGCGGGCCATTTTCAGCTGCCGTGGATTCATCCGGTTAATGTTCTCGCCCTTGAACAGGATTTCACCGGAATCCGGTTTAAGCAGACCCAGGATGGCGCGTGCGATACTGCTTTTCCCGGCGCCTGACGCCCCAACGAGGCCGAGGGTTCTGCCTGCCGTGATTTTCAGGCTGACACGGTCCACCGCCACGTGTTCCTGTCGCTGGAAACTCAGGCATAAATCCCGCAGTTCAAGTAAGGGTGTTGTCTCGGCAGCGCCAGGCATGGTCATCGGCCCGGTCATCGACATGGTCATCACAAGGGCCTGAAACAGGCTGCACCGCAGCCGTCTTCGTCAGTGATAACCGGAACCGATTCCCGGCATCGGGCCTCGGCCCTGCTGCACCTGGGCGCGAAGTGGCACCCGCCGGGCAAATCCGCCGCCCCCGGCACCTGTCCGGGTATGGAACTGATTGCGGCTGGCCGCGTCGCGCCGAGCTGGGGAATACACGCCAGCAATCCGGCGCTGTAGGGGTGCCGGGCGTGCGTGAAAAGGCTTTGGCAATCGGTCGT
>Ga0105090_10001507_pt1 | contig 12582 bp, 23 predicted proteins | sample PPLLak3March2015_FD_79110 | JGI IMG/M metagenome (GOLD analysis project Ga0105090, IMG submission 79110) | Freshwater sediment microbial communities from Prairie Pothole Lake near Jamestown, North Dakota, USA - PPLs Lake P7 Core (1) Depth... | ecosystem: Environmental > Aquatic > Freshwater >... | reverse complement strand
CGACCCTGACCGCGGCGCTGACCAAGATCGGTGCCGAGCGTTTCGGCGGCGAATTCAAGGCCTATGACCAGATCGACGCGGCGCCGGAAGAAAAAGCGCGCGGCATCACCATTTCGACCGCACACGTCGAGTACGAATCGGCGAACCGCCATTATGCGCACGTCGACTGCCCGGGCCACGCCGATTACGTGAAGAACATGATCACCGGCGCCGCGCAGATGGACGGCGCGATCCTGGTGTGCTCGGCCGCCGACGGCCCGATGCCGCAGACCCGCGAACACATCCTTCTGGCCCGCCAGGTCGGCGTTCCGTACATCGTGGTGTACATGAACAAGGCCGACATGGTCGACGACGCCGAGCTGCTGGAGCTGGTCGAGATGGAAATCCGCGAACTGCTGAGCAAATACGACTTCCCGGGCGACGACACCCCGGTGATCACCGGTTCGGCCAAGCTGGCTTTGGAGGGCGACCAGTCGGACATCGGCGTGCCGTCGATCCTGAAGCTGGTTGACGCGCTGGACAGCTACATCCCCGAGCCGCAGCGTGACATCGACAAGCCGTTCCTGATGCCGGTCGAAGACGTGTTCTCGATCTCCGGCCGCGGCACCGTGGTGACCGGCCGTATTGAATCGGGCGTGATCAAGGTCGGCGAAGAAATCGAGATCGTGGGCATCCGTCCGACGATCAAGACCACCGTGACCGGTGTGGAGATGTTCCGCAAGCTGCTGGACCAGGGCCAGGCGGGCGACAACGCCGGTCTGCTGCTGCGCGGCACCAAGCGTGACGACGTGGAACGCGGCCAGGTGCTGTGCAAGCCGGGTTCGATCTCGCCGCATACCGACTTCGAAGCCGAAGTGTATGTGCTGAGCAAGGACGAAGGCGGCCGTCATACGCCGTTCTTCAAGGGCTACCGTCCGCAGTTCTACTTCCGCACCACCGACGTGACCGGCGCCTGCGAGCTGCCGGAGGGCGTGGAGATGGTGATGCCGGGCGACAACGTCAAGATGGTGGTGAGCCTGATCGCTCCGATCGCGATGACCGAAGGCCTGCGCTTCGCGATCCGCGAAGGCGGCCGTACCGTCGGCGCCGGCGTGGTGGCGAAAGTCATCAAGTAAGCCAAGCTCAATCAGCTTGCCGCGGCAAGCTGAATACATGCGAAATGAGCGACAGGATGTCTCTCGTGTTCGCGCCCAGGAAGGGTAAAGATATGTGTTTGATCTGTTGACAGACAGGCTTGCGCATATTATAATTTTCGGCTCGGTGGACCAGGATTGGTCCACTGAGTCTTTTTAGGGGGGTCGAGACCATTTGAGTTCTCGGCTCTGTCGCTCTTTTTAACTGAAGGAATTCGCTATGGCGGATCAAAAAATCCGAATCAGGCTGAAAGCGTACGATCATCGTCTCATTGATCGCTCAGCCAGCGAGATTGTCGAAACTGCAAAACGTACCGGCGCCCAGGTGCGCGGTCCGATTCCGCTGCCGACCAAGATCGAACGTTACACCATTCTCGTCTCGCCACACGTCGACAAAGACGCGCGTGACCAATACGAAACCCGTACGCACAAGCGCGTGCTGGACATCGTAGACCCTAACGACAAAACCGTTGACGCGCTCATGAAGCTCGAACTCGCCGCCGGTGTTGATGTTCAGATCAAGCTGAGCTGAGGTAGGACATGACCGTTAAATATCAATTAGGCTTAGTAGGCCGCAAAGCCGGCATGACCCGCGTCTTCACCGAAGACGGTCTGTCAGTGCCCGTGACTTTGATCGAAGCAACCCCGAACCGCATCACCCAGATCAAGACCGATGAAACCGACGGCTATTCGGCCGTCCAGGTGACCGCGGGTGCAAAACGCGCCGCCTTGATCAACAAGGCGTTGACCGGCCACTACGCGAAAGCAAAAGTGGAGTCGGGCCGAGGTCTGTGGGAATTCCGTGTCGACGCCAAGGATCTCGGAAACTTTGAAGTGGGCGGCGAAATCAAGGCCGACATCTTCAGCGTAGGCCAGATCGTGGACGTGCAGGGCGTTACCAAGGGTAAGGGCTTCCAAGGCACGATCAAGCGCTACAACTTCAAAATGGGCGATGCTACCCACGGTAACTCGCTGTCCCATCGTTCCCCAGGTTCGATCGGCCAGCGTCAGACTCCAGGTCGCGTTTTCCCGGGCAAAAAAATGTCCGGTCACATGGGTGCGGTAAACCAGAGCACGCAGAGCCTTGAAGTCATCAAGGTCGATGTCGAGCGCGGTTTGATCGCTATTCGCGGCGCGGTTCCCGGCGCGCCGGGCGGCGACGTGATCGTCCGTCCAGGCACGAAGGGTTGAGGAGCTGAATGATGGAACTCTCTGTATTAGGTAGTGGTCAGGCATTGTCGGTCTCCGACGCTGTCTTCGGCCGCGAATTCAATCGCGATCTGGTGCATCAGGTGGTCGTTGCTTTCCGCAACGCCGGCCGTGCAGGCACCAAAGCGCAGTTGTCGCGCGCTGAAGTTTCCGGTACCACCAAGAAATTCAAGAAACAAAAAGGCGGCGGCGCGCGACATGGCGACTACCGGGCTCCCATCTTCATCGGTGGCGGCGTGACATTCGCCGCGAAGCCGCGTAGCTTCGAGCAGAAAGTCAACAAGAAAATGTACCGCGCTGCTATCAGCGTGATCCTGTCCGAATTGAACCGCCAGTCGCGTCTGACCGTGGTCGACGCCATTGAAGTCGCCGATTCGAAGACCAAGAACCTGGTGGCGCAGCTTGACGAGATGAAGGTCGGCCGTCCGCTGATCGTCACCGAGAACGGGTCCGAGAACTTGTTCCTGGCCGCGCGCAATATCCCGTATGTGCAGGTCCGCGATGTGCAGGGTCTTGATCCGGCCACTTTGGTGGGTGCCCATCATGTGGTGATGACTGCCGAAGCAGTCAAGAAAATAGAGGAGTGGTTGTCATGAGTACCGCAAAACTTCTCAATGTAATCCGCGCCCCGCGCGTGTCCGAAAAGACCGCACGGATCCAAGAAAACAACCAGTACGTCTTCGAAGTAGCGACGACTGCGACCAAGGCCGACGTCAAGTCCGCCGTTGAGTCGCTGTTCAACGTGAAAGTCGAGTCGGTCAACGTGTTGAACGTGAAAGGCAAAACAAAGTCTTTCAAGAACCGTGCGGGCCGTCGTGGCGACTGGCGTAAAGCCTACGTTTGCTTGGCCGAAGGCCAATCGATCGACGTAATGGCAAAGGCCTGAGGCATTACCCATGGCATTGATGACATTTAAACCGACTTCACCTGGCCGCCGCGCCATGGTGCGTGTTTCCACCGCAGGCCTCCACAAGGGCGGACCGCTGGAAGCATTGACCGAGAAGAAATCCAAAACCGGTGGCCGTAACAACCACGGCCGCATCACCACCCGCCATATCGGCGGTGGCCACAAGCAGGCTTACCGGATCATCGATTTCAAGCGTGACAAAGAGGGCATTCCTGCCCGTGTCGAGCGCATTGAATACGATCCGAACCGTACCGCGCACATCGCTCTGCTGTGCTATGCGGACGGCGAGCGCCGTTACATCATCGCGCCGAAAGGCGTGCAGGACGGTGATCAGCTGATTGCCGGCAAGGACGCTCCGATCAAGGCCGGTAACGCCTTGCCGCTGCGCAACATGCCGCTCGGTTCGACCGTGCATTGCGTCGAAATGAAGCCGGGCAAAGGCGCGCAGATGGCTCGTGCCGCCGGCGCCGGCGCGCAATTGGTGACCCGCGAAGGCGGTTACGCCACCCTGCGTCTGCGCTCCGGCGAGATGCGCAAGGTGCCGGTTGACTGCTACGCTACCATCGGTGAAGTCGGCAACGTCGAACACAGTTTGGAAAAACTGGGCAAGGCCGGCGCCAAGCGCTGGCGTGGCATCAAGCCGACCGTCCGCGGCGCGGCGATGAACCCAGTCGATCACCCGCACGGTGGTGGTGAAGCCAAAGCTGGCCAGGGTAATCCGCATCCAGTGTCCCCATGGGGTACACCGGCCAAGGGTTATAAAACACGTAAGAACAAGCGCACACAGAAGTTCATCGTGCGCGATCGCAGAGGTTGATAGGCAATGGCACGTTCATTAAAGAAAGGCCCGTTCGTTGACCACCACTTGATGAAGAAAGTGGAGGTTGCGGGCAGCAACAGCAAAAAGCCGATCAAGACCTGGTCGCGTCGTTCCATGGTTCTTCCGGAAATGGTCGGATTCACCATCGCCGTGCATAACGGCAAGGTGCATGTCCCCGTTCTCGTGAACGAAAACATGGTTGGTCATAAACTTGGCGAATTTGCGCTTACCCGTACCTTCAAAGGTCACGGCGGCGACAAAAAGTCCGGTAAATAAGGGGATTAGGTTATGAATGCAAAAGCTATTCTCCGTTCAATCCGGATTTCACCGCAGAAAGCGCGTCTGGTCGCCGACCAGGTACGCGGCATGCCGGTTTCCCGCGCTTTGGACCTGCTGAAATTCAGCGACAAGAAAGCCGCTCACATCATCTACAAGGTGCTGTGGTCGGCAACCGCCAATGCCGAGAACAACAACGGCGCGGACGTCGATGAACTGAAAGTCGCCACCATCATGGTCGACGAAGGTCCGATCCTGAAACGTTTCATGGCCCGCGCCAAAGGCCGCGGCACTCGCATTTCCAAACGCACCAGCCACATCACTGTGGTGGTGGGTTCCGGTAAAAAAGGTTAAGGGCAGCTACGATGGGTCATAAAGTTCATCCAACCGGCATCCGTCTTGGTATCTCCAAAGACTGGAACTCCAAATGGTTCGCCAAGAAAGGCGAATACGGTCAATTCCTCACCGCGGACCTGAAAGTCCGTGCCATGCTCCGCAAGAAGCTGGCCCAGGCGGGCATCTCGAAGATCACCATCGAGCGTCCTGCCAAGACGGCGCGCGTCACCATCCACACCGCCCGTCCCGGCGTTGTGATCGGCAAACGCGGCGAAGATATCGAAAAATTGAAAAAAGAAGTCTCCGACCTGATGGGCGTTCCCGCCCACATCAACGTCGCCGAAGTCCGCAAGCCCGAGATGGACGCGCAATTGGTCGCTGAATCGATCGCGCAGCAGCTGGAACGCCGCATCATGTTCCGCCGCGCCATGAAACGCGCAGTCGGCAATGCCATGCGTTTAGGCGCACTGGGCATCAAGGTGAACGTAGGCGGCCGCCTGAACGGCGCCGAGATCGCCCGTTCGGAATGGTACCGTGAAGGCCGCGTGCCTCTGCATACCCTGCGCGCCGACATCGATTACGGCACCGCTGAAGCAGCCACCACATACGGCATCATCGGCGTCAAGGTCTGGATCTACAAAGGCGAAGTTTTTGACTTCAGCCAAGTTGGCCAGGAAAAAGTAGAAGAATCCGCCCCTCAGCGTTCTTCGCGTCCTGCCCGTGAACCGAGGTAAGCGAAATGTTACAGCCAAAACGTACTAAATACCGTAAAATGTTCAAGGGCCGCAACGACGGCCTAAGCTGGAACGCTTCGGCCGTAAGCTTCGGCGAATACGGCTTGAAAGCAACCACCCATGGCATGCTGACCGCCCGCCAGATCGAATCGGCCCGCCGTACGGTAAGCCGTTATGTGAAGCGCGGCGGCAAGTTGTGGATCCGCGTCTTCCCGGACAAGCCGGTCACCAAAAAGCCGATCGAGGTCCGCATGGGCGCCGGTAAAGGCAACGTGGAGTATTGGGTCGCCCCGATCCAACCCGGCCGCATGCTATATGAAATCGAAGGCATTCCTGAAGCGACCGCCCGCGAGGCGTTCCGCCTGGCTGCCGCTAAACTCTCAGTACAGACCACATTCGTGGTTCGGACGGTGCGCTAATGGAACTTAAAGAACTGCGTCAAAAATCACCGGCTGACCTCAAGGCCCATTTGCTGGACCTGCAGAAAGAGCAGTTCTCCCTGCGCATGCAGAAAGCAACCGGCCAGTTAGCCAAAACCCATGATATCGGCCGTGTCCGCCGCGAGATCGCGCGCGTCAGCATGCTGTTGTCGAACACCAAGCAATAAAGGGTAACCCATGACCGAGAAGACTAAGCAGCTGCGCACCGTCGAAGGACGAGTTGTCAGCAATAAAATGAATAAAACGGTAACGGTACTCGTAGAGCGTCAGGTCAAGCATGCCCTTTACGGCAAGTACCTGCGCCGCTCGACCAAGCTGCATGCGCACGATGAGGAAAACTCCTGTAACGAGGGTGATCTGGTCCGTGTGTCCGAGTGCCGTCCCTTGTCCAAAACCAAAAACTGGCAGGTGGTCGAAATCATCACCCGCGCAGCCCAATAATCGAGGAGACCGAGTATGATCCAGGTACAAAGCTATCTCGAAGCCGCCGACAATTCAGGCGCCAAGGAAATGATGTGCATCAAGGTGCTCGGCGGTTCAAAACGCCGTTACGCCCACATCGGTGACATCATCAAGGTGACCGTCAAGGCCGCCATTCCCCGCGGCAAAGTCAAGAAAGGCGAAGTATACGACGCCGTTGTGGTCCGCACCCGTTCCGGCGTGCGCCGCGGCGACGGTTCGCTGATCCGTTTCGACGGCAATGCCGCCGTGCTGCTGAACAACAAGCAAGAGCCTATCGGCACGCGCATCTTCGGGCCAGTGACCCGCGAGCTGCGCACCGAGAAGTTCATGAAGATTGTTTCGCTGGCCCCTGAAGTGCTCTGAGCGAAGGAAGAATTATGAACCGTATCCGTAAAGGCGACCAGGTGATCGTTATCGCCGGCGCCGACAAAGGCAAGAAAGGTGAAGTGGTGCGTGTGGCCGGCGACAAAGTCGTCGTGCAGAACGTCCATATCATCAAGCGCCACACCAAAGCTAATCCGCAGTCCGGTCAGGCCGGCGGCATTATCGAGCGTGAGGCTCCTATACACCTGTCCAACGTCATGCTGCTGAACCCGGTTTCGGGCAAGGGCGAGAAAGTTGGCTTTAAAGTGCTTGAGGATGGACGCAAACTGCGTGTGTTCCGCTCAAGCGGAGAGGCGATCGACGCCTGAGGAATGATGATATGAGCAACACACGTTTGGAAAAAATGTACAAAGACGTCGTAATCCCGAAGATGATCGAGAAATTCGGTTACAAAAACGTCATGGAAGTGCCGCGTCTGTCCAAGATCACCCTGAACATGGGCGTGGGCGAGGCGGTAGGCAACAAGAAGATCCTGGAAAACGCCGTCGCCGACATGGCTAAAATCTCCGGTCAGAAGCCGATCACCACCAACGCACGCGTTTCGGTGGCCAGCTTCAAGATCCGTGACGGTTGGCCTATCGGCTGCAAAGTCACCCTGCGCCGTGCTAAAATGTTCGAGTTTCTGGACCGCTTCATCAACATCTCGTTGCCGCGCGTGCGTGACTTCCGGGGTGTCAACGGCCGTTCCTTCGATGGCCGCGGTAATTACAACATGGGCATCAAAGAGCAGATCATTTTCCCTGAAATCGATTTTGACGCTGTTGACGCCATGCGCGGTATGGACATCGCTGTCACTACCACCGCCAAAACCAATGAAGAAGCCAAGGCGCTGTTAGAAGCGTTCGGTTTCCCTTTCCGTAACTGATCGAGGCACACATGGCTAAGACGTCAATGGTTAACCGCGATGTTAAGCGGAAGAAATTAGTTAAGCAGTACGCCGGCAAGCGCGCCGAGCTGAAGAAAGTGATCTCCAGCACGACCGCCACGTACGAAGAGAAAGAAGCCGCCGTGATCAAGCTGCAGAAGCTGCCCCGGGATTCGTCCCCGGCCCGCGTCCGCAACCGCTGCGAACTGACCGGCCGTTCGCGCGGCGTGTACAGCAAGTTCGGCCTCGGCCGCAACAAATTGCGTGAAGCCACGATGCGTGGCGACGTTCCTGGCCTGCGCAAGGCCAGTTGGTAATCTCGCAATTCGAAAGATTTGCGGATATCGATGCTAAATTAGAAGGATATTTCCATGAGCATGACTGATCCAATCGCCGATATGCTGGTGCGCATCAAAAACGCCCTCGCCGTCGGTAAACCACAAGTGTCGATGCCTGCTTCGAAAAAGAAGCTCGCCATCGCTGAAGTTCTGAAAGCTGAAGGCTACATCGGCGATTTCCGCGTAATCGGGGAAAATGCCGCCGCCAAGCTTGAAATCGCCTTGAAATATTACGAAGGCCGTCCCGTGATCGAGCGCCTTGAGCGCGTGTCACGTTCGGGTCTGCGTCAATACCGCGGCAAAGACGAAATCCCCAGCATCCTGGGCGGTTTGGGCGTTGCCATCATTTCCACCTCGAAAGGTCTGATGACCGATCGCCAGGCCCGCAGTGCGGGTGTCGGCGGCGAAGTCATCTGCCTCGTGGCTTAAGGAGCGACCTATGTCCCGCGTTGCCAAAAAGCCAATCGCAGTAGCAAACAGCGTTGAAATCAAGATCGCCGACGGCCAGATCACTGTCAAGGGACCGAAAGGCACCTTGAGCATCGCCAAGCCAGCGAATGTTGAAGTCAACATTGAAAACGGCCATGCCGTACTTTCGTCGGCCAACGATGAAAGCATCGCCTTGACCGGCACCATCCGCGCCATCCTGTCCAATATGGTCACCGGCGTTTCGGAAGGCTTCACCCGTAAGCTTGAACTGGTAGGCGTGGGTTACCGCGCCGCCGTCGACGGCAATAACCTGAACCTGAGCCTGGGCTTTTCGCACCCGGTCGTGTTCACAGCGCCCGCCGGCATCACCATCACCACGCCGACCCAGACCGAAATCCTGATTTCGGGCTCTGACAAGCAGTTGATCGGTGAAGTGGCTGCCAAGATCCGCGCATACCGCAAACCTGAGCCTTACAAGGGCAAAGGCATCCGTTATGCCGGCGAGAAAATCAACATGAAGGAAGCTAAGAAAGCCTAATTTAGGCTTTCGGCATCCTCGAGGTCATACTATGAAAAAGAATTTAGCTCGTCTGCGTCGCGCCAAAACCACCCGTTGCCACATCCGTGATCTGGGCGTCGCCCGCCTGTCGGTTCTGCGCTCCGGCCAACACATCTATGCCCAGGTGTTCACATCGGACGGCTCGAAAGTGCTGGCTGCGGCGTCAACCCTGCAGGCTGATGTCAAGGACGGTCTGGCTTACTGCAAAAACATCGATGCCGCCGCCAAGGTCGGCGCAGCGATCGCTGAAAAAGCGCGCGCCGCCGGCGTTGAGCGCGTTGCATTCGACCGCTCCGGTTACCGCTACCATGGCCGCATCAAAGCCCTGGCTGAGGCGGCCCGTGAAGGTGGTCTGAAGTTCTAAGTTCGAACCGGCAGGGGCCAAACCTCCTGCCGACAGTGTCATACAACCATAAGCGGCCAAGCCGTACAAATTTTCAATTTATATTTTAGGAGCTCCCATGAGCAGCAACGAACGCGATCGCAATCGCAGCAATGAAAGCGAAGACGGCTTCATCGAAAAGCTGGTCGCCGTGAACCGTGTTTCCAAGACCGTCAAAGGCGGTCGTCAGTTCACATTCACCGCGTTGACCGTGGTAGGTGACGGCGCCGGTAAAATCGGCTTCGGTTACGGCAAGGCACGCGAAGTGCCGGTCGCTATCCAGAAGTCGATGGACCAGGCCCGCAAGACCATGATCAGCGTGGACCTGAACGATGGCACCCTGTGGCATCCGGTCAAATCCGGCCACGGAGCAGCCCGCATTTACATGCAGCCTGCTTCCGAAGGTACCGGTGTGATCGCCGGTGGCGCCATGCGCGCCGTATTCGAAGCGGTCGGAGTGAAGAACGTTCTGGCCAAAGCCATCGGTTCACGCAACCCGATCAATCTGGTGCGCGCAACCGTCAAGGGCCTGACCGTCATGAATTCGCCGGCCCGCATCGCCGCAAAGCGCGGTAAGAGCGTAGAGGAGATCGCATAATGTCCGATAAAACCGTCAAAGTCCGCCTTGTCAAAGGCCTGCGCGGCTGCCAGCAGCGCCATCGCCTGTCCGTTAAAGCCCTCGGCTTGAACAAAATCAACGATGTCCGTGAATTGAAGGATTCCCCATCCGTTCGCGGCCTGATCAATCAGTTGCACTACCTGGTTCGCGTTGAATCGTAATCGGGTTTAGGAGAAACATCATGCAATTAAATACACTCGCACCAGCACCAGGCGCCCGTCAAGACCGTAAACGCGTCGGACGCGGCATCGGTTCCGGCTTAGGCAAAACCGCAGGCCGTGGCCACAAAGGCTCGTTCGCCCGCAGCGGTAAAGGCAAGATCAAGCCAGGCTTCGAAGGCGGCCAGATGCCGATGAAAAAGCGCATGCCGAAAGTCGGTTTCCGCTCCAAGCTGAAGAACGACACCGCCGAAGTCATGCTGTATCAGCTCGACAAGCTGGATGTCGCCGAAATCGATTTCGCCGTGTTGCGCGCCGCCAAGCTGGTACCGGCGAAAGCCAAGCAGGCCAAGATCGTCAAGAAAGGCGAAATCACCAGGAAGTTCGTGTTGAAAGGCGTTCTGACGACGGCCGGCGCACTGGCTGCCATCGAAGCCGCCGGCGGCTCGGTAACGGAGTAATACCTTGTCTCAAGCAGGTTCAGCAGCATCCATGTTCGGCGGTCTCGGCAAATTCACCGAGCTCCGCCAGCGCTTAATGTTCGTGATCATAGCGTTGATCGTATTCCGCATCGGCAGCTATATTCCCGTTCCCGGCGTCAACCCGCAGGCCATGCTTGCTTTGATGGAAGGCCAGCAGGGCACCATCGTGGACATGTTCAACATGTTCTCGGGCGGCGCCCTGCAGCGTTTCAGCCTGCTGGCCTTGAACGTCGTGCCGTACATCTCGTCTTCGATCATCGTGCAGCTGGCCGGGCAGATATACGCACCGTGGATCGCCATGAAGAAAGAAGGCGAAAGCGGCCGACGTAAGCTGACCCAGTACGCCCGTGTCGGCGCCATACCGTTGGCTGTATTCCAGTCGTTCGGCATCGTCAGCTGGCTGCAGGCCCAGCCCGGCGCCGTGTATACGCCGGGTTTGAGCTTCACCATCACCGCGGTCATCTCCCTTACGGCCGGAACCATGTTCCTGATGTGGTTGGGCGAGCAGATCACCGAGCGCGGCATCGGCAACGGCGTTTCCCTGATCATTTTCGCCGGTATCGTGGCAGGGCTTCCTTCAGCGGTGATCAGCACCCTGCAGCAGGTTTCCAGCGGCGACATCAGCGTTTTCACCATTTTCGTCATCATCGCGCTGGTTCTCGGGATCACCTTCTTCGTGGTATTCATGGAGCGCGGCCAACGCCGCATCACCGTGAATTACGCGCGTCGCCAGGGCGGACGTCAGGCGTACATGAACCAGAGCTCGCATCTGCCCCTGAAGCTGAACATGTCCGGCGTCATCCCGGCCATCTTCGCATCAAGCCTGATCCTGTTCCCGGCCACGATTTCCACATGGATGAGTGCCGACAATGCCCAGGCCGAAGGCTGGCGTGGTGCATTTTTCCGCGGTCTGCAAGGAGTTTCGCAGGCTTTGGCCCCCAACGAGCCGCTGCATATGCTACTATACGGCGCGTTGATTCTCGGTTTTGCTTTCTTCTATACGGCGCTTGTGTTCAACTCGCAGGAAACCGCCGATAACCTGAAGAAATCAGGCGCCTTGATTCCAGGCATCCGCCCGGGCAAAGCCACCGCCGACTACGTCGACGGCGTGCTGACCCGCTTGACCCTGATCGGCGGTCTGTACCTCGTGTTAGTCTGTTTGACCCCAGAGCTGATGCGCGCTGGGTTTAACGTACCGTTCGCTTTCGGTGGTACGTCCCTTCTCATCGTGGTGGTCGTGGTGATGGATTTCACGGCGCAGATTCAGGCGCACCTGGTTTCCCATCAATACGAAGGCCTGATGAAAAAGGCCAATTTGAAGAGCGGCTCGCGCGGCAGCTTCGCGCGCGGGTAAGTTAGTGTTTGCACTGCGCTGGAGTAGCGCGGGGCGGTTGGCCTAGGCCGACCGGCACATACTTGTCGCTGGAGCATGGGCACACTCCCCATGCCGGAGTTCAGGTGGTATTAACCATCAGGACTTTTATTTAACCCGAAGCCCTGTTATAATTTTCGATTCCCCGCGTGGGTGAATCTTTTACGGAGAACGCCAAATGGCGCGCATAGCTGGTGTCAATCTGCCTGCCCAGAAGCATGTCTGGGTCGGCCTGCAAAGCATTTACGGTATCGGTCGCACACGTTCCAAATCGTTGTGTGTGGCTGCGGGCGTAAACCCCGCAACCAAGATCCGCGACCTGTCCGAGCCGGAAGTTGAAAAGCTTCGTTCGGAAGTTGCAAAATTCACGGTAGAAGGCGACCTTCGTCGCGAAGTCGGCATTTCTATCAAACGTCTGATGGACCTTGGCTGTTACCGTGGTCTGCGTCACCGTCGCGGCTTGCCGCTGCGTGGCCAGCGCACGCGTACCAATGCCCGTACCCGCAAGGGTCCGCGTAAAGCCATTAAGAAGTAAGGAAGTACGCACATGAGTAAAGCCGCTGCCGCAAGCAAGGCGAAGAAAAAGATCAAGCGCGTCGTCACAGACGGCGTCGCCCACGTCCATGCTTCGTTCAACAACACCATCATCACCATCACCGACCGTCAGGGCAATGCGT
>Ga0105090_10001506_pt1 | contig 12582 bp, 13 predicted proteins | sample PPLLak3March2015_FD_79110 | JGI IMG/M metagenome (GOLD analysis project Ga0105090, IMG submission 79110) | Freshwater sediment microbial communities from Prairie Pothole Lake near Jamestown, North Dakota, USA - PPLs Lake P7 Core (1) Depth... | ecosystem: Environmental > Aquatic > Freshwater >... | reverse complement strand
TCGCGCTGCACTTCGAACCCGAGCTCTGCGAGGGTGTGAGGACGCGACACAGTGCCTGCGCACTGAGTCGCGCTGCACTTCGAACCCGAGCTCTGCGAGGGTGCAGGCCCCGCAAGCTGATCAGCGCGCGTGCAGCGCGCGCAGCGCCTGCGCGCGGGCCTGGGTGTCGCGGTAGCCGATAGCGATCAGCCGCTCCCGGTACTCGCGGTCGATGCCGGCCCAGTAGCCAAGGTCGGGGTGCAGTACCAGGTCGGCGGCGTCGGCATCGGGCCGGGTCAGTTCGCGTTTGCGCAGGTCGGCCTCGCGGTAGGCCTCGGCGCCACGCGGGGCGCGTTGCTCGTGCGCCGACGCGTCCACCGCCAGCACCTTGACCGCGCCGAGTGCGCGTGCCAGGCGCACCGGCATCGGCATCACCAGGTCGGCGTCGGCATAGAGCTCGCCGCGTATGCGCACCGGCACGAAGCGACCTTCGATGGCGGACGAGGCCTGCACCGCCACGCCGGCATCGCCGCGCGTGAACCCGACGACTGCGCCGTCGCGCAGACGCTGTGCCACGCAAACCATCGGTGTGGGCAGGGCCTGCAACGCCCGGCCATCGATCTGCTGGTTGACGAACTGTGCCAGGGGCCGCCCGTTCAGCAGCCCCGGTTCGGCCGGGTTCCAGCCCAGCAGCGCCCAGGGCGGGGTATCGAGGGCCAGGCGGTTCAGCTCGGCCGCCGGCAGCCCGCCCGCGCACAGCGTGCCGACGAAGGCACCGACCGAGGCGCCGACGATGACATCGGGCTGCAGCCCGAGCTCCTGAAGGGCCTGAATGACACCGATGTGCACGAAGCCCCGCGGCCCGCCCGAGCCGAACACCCAGGCCACCTGCGGCTTGATGGCCAGCGGCGCGGCGGACGGTGCGTCCTGACCGGCATGGTCGCGCTCGCCGCCCAGGCCGCAGCCACCCAGCACGAGTGCGCCCAGGCCCAGCAGCCGACGCCGCGGCATCACCGGCGGCGTGCAGGCTGCGTCGACTTGTGGCACAACGCGGTCAGGGCTCAACGATGGAGGCGGCATGCAAGGACGCTGGTGGCGAGTAGTTCTCGGCCTGCTGGTCGTGTTCGGCCTATACGGCTGTGGCACACCCTACGCGACCGTGCCGAATGCCGAAGGCCGGCCAGTGATGCTGCTCGGGCATGACCCGGTGGCCTACTTCACGCGGCAGCAGCCGCTGCGCGGCGACCCGGCATTGCGCGTCGACCTGCCGCAGCGCAGCTACTACTTCGCCAACCGCGAGCACATGGCGCTGTTCCACGCCGACCCGGCACGCTTCGAGCCGCAATACGGAGGATTCTGTGCCAGCGGCGCGACCTTCGCCATCAAGCTGGGCAGCGACCCCACGGCCTGGACGGTGTACGAAGGACGCTTGTTCATCTTCGGCGACGTCCTCGGCAACACGGCCTGGTCTCTCGAGCCGGCCTGGAACGTGGCCCATGCCGATGAACAATGGCCAGCCATCCGCGACAGCGGCTGGCGTGCCGCGTCGCTGGCAGCATACGCCAACAAGGTGCCTTACTACCAGACGGGTGCACAGATCAAGGCCACGTGGCTGGCCCGAAACCCTGGCGGCCGCTATCCGGACTACGACCCCGGCGGCATGATCACCAACCTGTTCCTCAAGCCGCCTGGCTGGCGCGCTGCCGAGGGCTTCGGCCAGCCTGCGCTGGGCTACCCGAGATAGCGCGCGTTTTGCCGCTCAGCTCTTCTTGGCCCGGGCCGCCGCCACGTCCTTGGCCAGTTCCTCGCCGCTCTTGTAGTGCGGCACGCGGAACACCAGGCGCTTGCTGCGCTGCCACATGCTGTTGCTGCCGTCGACCTCGGACTTCCAGTACTGGTCGGCGAGCTTGATGTTGCCCGGCACGTCGAGCAAGAAGGCATCCATGCTGCCCTGGCCGCCGAAGATATAGAGCTTGCCGTCGACGATGCGCCAAGTGTCGGCATCGCCGCCCCAGGGGATCGCATAGACGATGCCGTTGGCGCAGTAGCCGCCGTACTGTGGCAGGTACTTCAACGGTGCGGCGTCGAACAGCGCCTTGTGCTCGGCACTGGCGAAGCGGAAGGTGACGTCCTGGTACCGGCTGCTGTATTGCGGGCTGCCCTGCACGTACTTGCCCTGGGTGAAATAGGCGACCACATCGGCGCCCTTGAGCATCACACGCTCACCGTCGGCATCGGCCACTGCGTTGACCGGCTTCAGCGTGCCCGGCGGGTTCTGCGCCGTCATCGAGGAGCAGCCGCTCAGCAGCGCGGCGATGAGCACGCCGATGCCGGCGAACCTGGAAAGCGAAGTAGGGAGGTGTCGCATGGTCAAGGAGCTCCGAGAGTGTCGTGGGACATGTTGAGGCCCGGCCGCAGTCGTGCGCCAGGCCGGGGGACGTTGGATTCGTGTGGCTGCGGTTGCTGGTCGAGGTAAGGCGCCGGCCAGCCGAGCAGCGCGCTGGCCTGCTCGGCGCGTTCGCGCAACTGCGCGCGGTCGCGAGCGCCCAGGTGGACGATGCCATAGCGGTGGCTGCCGGTCCACTTGAAGTCGCGCTCGAGCGCATGGCCACGCTTGGGGAAGCTGAACAGCAGGCCATCGGGATGCTGCTGGCCGAAAGCCGCGCGCGCGCGCGCACCGGGCGGCGGCGGCACGGACCTGGGATCCAGCGCGCGGTACACCAGGCTGGCGGCCGCGCCGGCGCTGGGTGCGGCGCGGGGTTGGGCCAGCGGGTCCTCGCCGCAGGCCAGCGCCACTGCCATCGCATGCGCATCCAGGCCCAGCACGCGCTGGTGCAGGTCGCCGAACTGAGAGGCCAGGCGCGGGTTGCACTCGATCACGCTGAGCCGTCCGCTGGCCGGGTCGTGGAAGAACTCCAGGTTGAAGAAGCCGTGCCGGTAGCCGATGGCTTGCAGGAACTGCCGCGCCACCTGCAGCGTCTGCAGTTGCGCGGCCTGCGGCAGGCGGCTGGGCACTTCCCAGCGCATGAAGGCCTGGGTGCCGGGCACCATCACCGCGTCGACCACACCCAAGGCGTGCACCTGGCCGTCTTGCACCCAGCCGTCCAGGTTGTACTGAGGCGTGTCCGGCGGCACAGGCTCCTCGAGCAGCATGCGGTGCGCGCTTCCAGCCTGCGGCAGGCGTTGGTGGCAGATGCGCTCGAAGGGTTCGACCAGGCGACGGATGACCCACAGCTCGCGCCGGCCGAATCGGGTGTGGGCCTGCAGTTCGTCGCGGCTTTCGACCCGGCGCGCCAGCACCGAGAAGGCTGCCTTCACCGGCTTGACGAAGCACGGGTAGCTCAAGCCTTCGGGCACCGGGTCGTCGTAGCGCGCATCCAGGGGCGCGAAGCCCAGGTTGGCCTGCGGCAGCACCTGCTGCAGCACGCGGCGCGCATGCAGCTTGTGCTGCGCAGCCAGGATGCTTTCCGGCGTGGCGCCGGGCAGGCCCAGTTTTTCTGCCACCAGTGCTGCGGCCAGCGCGCCGAACTGCTCGTGGTGCGACAGCACGCCGCGCCAGCCGGCGCGGCGGCCGCGCTCTGCCTGGCGCTGCGCAAAACGGTCCAGGTCGAAACCGATCAGCGCTGCATTGCTGGGGAAGGAAAATAGGTCGAAGCCGGCATGATCGAAACGCGGCTCGCCCAGGCGCTGCAGCGCCATGCGGTCCCATTCATAGGCGAACAGCCAACCCACCCGTGGGGCTGCGGGCATCAACCGGCCTCCTGAGCGCGGCGCCGCCGCACGGCCAGCGCGGCGGCCAGCAACAGGCTGCAGGCCACCGCCAGCCACAACACGTGGCGACCCGGCAGCCCCTGCAGCAGCGCTTGCAGCGATTGCCCGGCCCAGACATAGGGCAGGCTGCCCAGCGTCAGACCGGCCAGGCTGGGCCAGAAGAAGGCCGGCACCGACATGCGGCTCAAGCCAAGCAGCGGGTTCAGCACCGGGTAGGGCAGCACCGGCAGCAGGCGCAGCCCGACCAGGCCCGGCGCGCCGTGACGCGCAATCAGCGCGTCCAGCCATTTCAGGCGATGGCCGAACCGGCGCTGTACGCGCTCGCGAGCCCAGTGCCGAGCCGCCAGGAAGGCGAGCAGCGCGCCGAGCGTCGACGCCAGCCCCACCAGCAGTGTGCCGGCAAGCGTGCCGAAGGCGCTGCCGGCCAGCAACGACAGCGCTGCGCAGCCGGGCAGGGCAAGAGCCGACAGCAGCACGAACAGCAGCATGAACACGGTCAGGAAGAGCGCCGGCGACTGCTGCTGCCAGGCGAGCAGCCGGCCCATCTGCTGGATCCACCAGGCGGCATCGAGCAGTCGGGCCGCATCCGCACCAGGCACGTTCGCCGCTGTCACCCCTGCCAGCAGCAAGACGGCGGCCAGCAGCATCAGCCGGCGCCAGGGCAATCCGCCGCGCAGCGCGGGTCCGGAATGCGGTCTCATCGCGTCAGCAGCCGACGCGCGGCATAGCTGAGGGCGTCGACCAGCGCCACCAGCAAAAGCATCGCCATCAGGATGGTGGCCGTCTTGCCCATGTGGAACAGGCCCATGTGGAAGCTGAGCAACTGGCCCAGCCCGCCGGCACCGACCACGCCCAGCACCGCGGCAGCGCGGATGTTGTTCTCCCAGCGGTACAGCGTGTAGCTCATAAGCTGCGGCAGCACCTGCGGCAGTGTGGCATAAAGAAACAGTCGGCCATTGCCCACGCCCTGCGCGCGCAGTGCCGCAGCCGGCCCGGGAGGCGCGTTCTCCAGGCTCTCGGCAAACAGCCGGCCGAGCACGCCGGTGGTGTGCGCGGCCAGCGCCAGCGTGCCGGCAAAGGGGCCCAGCCCGGCGGAGATGAGCAGCAGCGCGGCCCAGACGAGCTCGGGAATCGCGCGCAGCGCGTTCAGCAGCAAACGCGTCGGCGCCCGGGCCCAGGCCGCGTCGGCCTCGTGCAGCCGACTGGCCGGCAGCGCCAGCAGCAACCCCGCGGCGGCGGCCAGCGCGGTGCCCAGCGCCGACATGGCCAGCGTCTCCCAGGTGCCCATCAGCACCTTGCGCAGGAAGTCGGGCGAGGTGTCGGGCGGGAAGAACTCGCCGAGGAATCGCCCCATGCTGCGCAGCGCCTCAAGCGACAGGAACTGGCCCCACTGCAGCTGCAGCGTCCAGAAGCTGGCCACCACCAGCAGCAGCACCGCTGCGACGAACCAGCAGGCCTTGCAGCGCGCACTGAACAAGGGTGGCGGCAGCCGATAGGGCGCATTCGCCGCGCTCACGCGTTGACGCTCGGGCGTCATGCCAGAGCCTTGCGCAACACGCCGCTGACATGGTCGGCCAGCGCAACCAGCGCGACGAACACGGCGAGCATGGTCAGCACCTCGCCGCCATTGAACATCTTCATCGAGTTGTCCATCTGCTGGCCCAGCCCGCCGGCGCCGACGAAGCCCAGCACCACCGAGCTGCGGATCGCGCATTCCCAGCGGTAGACGGTGTAGCTGGTCAGCTCCCCCGCGTTCTGCGGCAGCAGGCCGTAGAAGAAGGCCTGCAGACGCGAGCTGCCATTGCGCAGCAGCGTTTCGGTGGCATGCGTCTCGCCGCTTTCCAGGATTTCGCCATAGACCTTGCCGAGCATGCCGCCGTAGGTCAGGGCGATGGCGAGCACGCCGGCCGTGGGCCCCAGTCCGACGACGCGCACGAACACCAGTGCCCACACCAGCTCGGGCACGCTGCGCAGCACGATCAGCAACCAGCGCAGCGCCTGGCGCAGCCAGAACGGGCCACGCGCCATGCGTCCGGACAAGGCCGATATCGACAGCACGCGCGTCGACAGCAGCGTCAGCGGCAGCGCCAGCAGCAGGGCCAGCGTCAAGCCGGCGGTGGCGATGGCCACCGTGCGCCAGGTTTCGCGCGCCACCATGGCCATGAACTCGGCCGAATGCGCCGGCGGCAGGAAGCTGGCCAGGAACTGCCCCGTGACCTTCAGGTTCGAGGCTTCGAACAGGATCCAGGGGCGGAACTCGGTGGCCACGAGCATCGGCCACAGCAGCACCAGGCCGGCGCCGACCCAGAACACGCGGCCGAGCCAGGCCGGGTCGCGCGTCGGCGCCTTGCGCAAACCGGGGGTGGCGGCAGCGGCGGTGCTCATGTTGCGCCTATCGGCAATGCATCACCACCGGCGCGCTCGGCTGCGGTGGTTGCTCTTCGGCAAGCGCGACGGCGTCGGCCTGCAGCTCATGCTCGTGCTGGGCATACAGCCGGGCCAGGCGTTCACGGCTGACTTCGGCCGCGGGCAGGTCGAAGACCAGCACGCCTTCGCGCAGGCCGACGATGCGCGGGAAGTGCGCCAGCGCCGCGTCCACCTGGTGCAGCGTGGCCACCAGCGTGACGCTGCGTTCGCGCGCCTGCTGCACCAACGTGGCCAGCGCCTGCTGCGCGCGAGCCGGGTCCAGCGCCGACAGCGGCTCGTCCACCAGCCACAGGCTCGCCGGGGCCAGCAGCGCACGCGCCAGGCCGACGCGCTGACGCTCCCCGCCGGACAGGCGGTCGACGCGCTCGAACAGTTTGTCGTCCAGGTCGAAGCGCTGCAGCGCGTCGTGTGCCGCCGGAATGTGCTGCGGATAGAACAGCGAGCGCAGGCTGGCCAGGAGGCCCATCGCCGGCAGCCGGCCGGCCAGCACCGAGGTGACCACACGCTGGCGCGGCGGCAGCGGCGGCACCTGCGGCGCCAGGAAGAGCCGTCCGCGCAGCCGCTGCAGTTCGTGCCGCGGCAACGCCCACGGGTCCTGCCCATCCAGCTGCAGCTGGCCGGTGCGGGGCGGCATGGCACAGGCGATCACCTGCAGCAGCGTGGTCTTGCCGGCGCCGGAGGGGCCGATCACCGCCAGCTGCTCGCCGGCGGCCACCTGCAGGTTCAGCGGCTGTAGCGCCAGGGCCCCGGCCCGAGCGGCCGGGTGGCTGGCGGCCAGCTCGCGAAGCTCGAGCTTCACGCGGCCTGGCTCAGATCAGCCCGGCGCTGCGGCCCGCGGCCTCGATGCCCTTGTAGTTGTCGGGCGAAGTCGGGATGTAGCGCGTGGCGCGGTTCAGCTGCAGGATCTCCTTGCCTTCGGGCGTGGATGGGTCCAGGTCCAGCAGCGCCTTCTGCACCTTGTTGCGCAGTTCGGCCGGCATGTCGGCGTTGACCGACCAGTTGTAGTTGTAGAAGGGCGGCGTGGTGAAGAACACGTCCACCTCCTTGGTGTTGACCTTGTTCTCGGCCACGAACTTGCGCCACACGGTGATGTCGAGTGCGGCGGCGTCGACCTTGCCGCTGACCACCGAGGCAATGGTCGCGTCATGCGCGCCGCTGTAGGCGATGCGCTTGAAATCCTTTTCCGGGTTGATGCCGGCGTTGAGCAGGTTGCTGCGCGGCATCAGGTGGCCCGAGGTGCTGCTTTGCGATCCGAAGCTGACCTGCTTGCCCTTCATGTCGGCCAGCGTCTTGATGCCCGAATCGGTCTTGGCAATGAATACCGACTGGAACTTGGTGTCTTCCTCGCGCTGCGCGATCGGGATGATCTTGCCACCCGAGCGCAACTGCGCCTGCACGTAGGTGAAGCCACCGAACCAGACCAGATCCACCTTCTTGTTGACCAGTGCTTCCACGGCGGCCGGATAGTCGCTGACCGGCGTGAACTCGACCTTCATGCCCAGTTTCTTCTCCAGGTAGGCGGCCAGCGGGGTGAACTTGCGCACCTGCTCGGTGGCGGCCTCCTCGGGGATGGTGGTGACGCGAAACACCTGCTGCGCATGACTCAGGCTGCCGAAGGTGAGCACGGCACAGGTGAGCAGGGCCTTGAGCGTGCGGGAAGGGGAAAGACTGAGCATCGGAATCTCCTTGGGGGGTTGAATGGGCCAGGGTCGCGCTGGAAGGTGCCGCCCGTCACTCTACGCGCATCGGGCTGATAGAGTCGGCCGCCGAATCAATGCTGCATTGACAGGCTCCCGAGGCATACGATGAAGGTACCGAGTTTCATCCAATTGCATCGCATCGACGATGCCGCGTTGGCTTACGAGGCGGCGGCCGGGCTGCGCGCGCGGCCGGCTCATGTGTCGCCAAAGTTCTTCTACGACGCCCTGGGCTCGCGGCTTTTCGATGCCGTCACCGAGCTGGACGAGTACTACCCCACCCGTACCGAAGCGGCGATTTTCGCCGAGCAGGGTGCGGATATCGCTGCGGCGGCGCTGGCAGAAGCCGGTGCGGCGCCGGTGCTGGTCGACCTGGGCGCCGGCAACTGCGCTAAGGCGGCGCGGCTGTTCCCGCTGCTGGCACCGCGCCGCTACGTGGCGGTGGACATCTCGGTGGAGTTCCTGCGCCAGGCGCTGCAGGCGCTGCAGCGCGAGCACCCGGCCATGGACCTGATGGGTGTGGGCCTGGACTTCTCCACGCGGCTGGCGCTGCCGGCCGACGCCTGCAGCGGGCCGGCGCTGGTGTTCTATCCCGGCTCGAGCATCGGCAACTTCGCGCCCGATGCGGCGCTGCGCCTGCTGCGCCAGGCGCGCGCGCTGGCCGCTGGCGGCGCGCTGCTGATCGGCGTGGACCTGATCAAGCCGGCTGCGCTGCTCGAAGCCGCCTACGACGACGACCTGGGCGTCACTGCAGCCTTCAACCTGAACCTGCTGAAGCACCTGAACCGGCTGCTTGGCGCCGACTTCGCCGTGCGCGACTGGCGCCATGTGGCGCTGTTCGACGCAGCGCAATCGCGCATCGAGATGCACCTCGAGGCACGCCGGTCGCTGCAGGTGCATTGGCGCGGTGGCGAGCGTGCCTTCGCCGCCGGCGAGCGCATGCATACCGAGAATTCCTACAAATGGACGGCCGCGGACTTCGACGCCTTGCTGCGCCAGGCCGGCTTCAGCCGCGTGAAGCGGTGGAGCGATAGCCAGGGCTGGTTCGGCCTGTTCCTGGCTGGCGGCTGAAAGAGGCGCGTCGCGCATGCGGCCTTCGTCGCCCGCCGGCAGGCGGACCTTACAACGCGCAGCTGCGCAAGCCTGCGGGCACGTCGTTGCGCTGCGGCGGGAAGTAATTGCGGTAGCGCGGATGGCGCAGGCGTGGCTGGGTCATGAACGACGCGCCGCGCAGCACCGGCCGGCCGTCGAACCAGGGCGCCGAATAGTCGCGGTAGGGGTGTGGCTCGAAACCGGGGTAGGGCGCGAAGGCACTGGCCGTCCATTCCCAGACGTCGCCCCAGCGGAAGTCCGCGCCGCCGCGGCAGGCAGCGCGCTCCCACTCGGCCTCGCTGGGCAGGCGGCGGCCGGCCCAGTGGCACCAGGCTTCGGCTTCGAAGCAGCTCAGGTGGCAGGCGGCCGCACGCGGGTCCAGCGCCTGCCAGCAGCCGTGGCGCCATTGCTGCCATGCCCCCGCCTCGCGCCGCAGGTAGCGCGGCGCGCCCGCGCCCTGCAGGCGGCGCCATTGCAGCCCCGCGGGGCTCCAGCAGCGATCGTCGGCGTAGCCGCCGCTCTCGACAAAAGGCAGGAACTCGGCCCAACGCACGGCCTGGGCGTCGATCGTCGTCGGGCCGAGCATCGACTCGTGCGCGGCCAGTTCGTTGTCGAAGGCGAAGCCCGCGTCGCTGCCGCTGCCCAGCCGCCATGTGCCGGGCTCGAAGCGCAAGGCTGCCGGCGGTTCCGGCAGCGGCGACGCCTGCCAGCGCGCATCGTCGATCGCCAAGCCCAGCGCCTGCGCCATGTACAGCGCCGCCTCGTGGTGCATGTCCTCGTGCAGCAGCGCCAGGCGGAAGAAGTACAGCGCGTCGTCGCGGCCGGGGCCGGCGTCGTCCAGCGGGTCGAGCAGTGCCAAGCTGGCTTGCAGTTGCGCGTGCAGGTCGGCGCGCGTGGCCTGGGCACTGGGCAGCGGCAGCGCCCAGCGGCTGTCGTGCGGTACGAGGCTGCTGTTGTACAGCGCATCGGCGTTCGCACGCAGAGGGGGCAGGCGCGGCTGCTCCGGGTCGGCGCGGTGACCCGTCGTGCGCTGCGGGAAGCGCGCCAGCCAGAACTCCTGGAACCAGCCGATGTGGCCCAGTTCCCACAGCGGCGGATTCAGCTCGGCGCGCATCGGCACGGCCAGGCCGGGCAGCGCGTCTTCGTAGACCGCAAAGGTGGTCAGCGTATCGCGCCGGCTGGCCTGCAGCGCGGCAGCCAGTTCGACCGGGCCGCCGCGGCGTGCGGTGTGCGCCGGCGGGGCCACGGGCGCATCGTCTAGGCTTGCATCGTGCATCGCTCGTCCATCGTCATCGTCACGCCGGCACTGGCCGATGCCAACAACGGCAACTGGCAGACCGCGCGGCGCTGGGCGCGGTTCCTGTCGGCAGCTTACCGCGTGCGCCTGGTCGCTCGGTGGGAGGCGGGCGACGAGGCGCTGATGATTGCGCTGCATGCGCGCCGCTCGGCGGCGTCGGTGGTGGCGTGGCGGCAGGCGCAGCCAGCGCGGCCGCTGCTGCTGGTGCTGACCGGCACTGACCTGTACCGTGACCTCGACAACGATGCCGCCGCGCAGCGCTCGCTGGCGCTGGCAGATCGGCTGGTGGTGCTGAACGCGCTCGGGCCGCAGCGCGTGCCCGACGCCTATCGCGGCCGCTGCGACGTGGTGCTGCAGTCCTGCAGCGCGCGCTTGCCGCTGGCCAAGACCGCCCGCCACCTGCGCGCGCTGATGGTCGGCCACCTGCGCGACGAGAAGGATCCGCTGACCTACCTGCGTGCTGTGCAGCGTCTGGCGGGGCGCAAGGACCTGCGCTTCGACCACATCGGCGCTGCACTCGACCCGGCATTGGGCGCGCAGGCCGCGGCGCTGGCTGCGCAGCGACCCGCCTATCGCTGGCTGGGGGCGCTGCCGCATGCCACGGCAAGACGCCACATCCAGGCCGCGCACGTGCTGGTGCATGCCAGTCGCATGGAAGGTGGCGCGCACGTGGTGATCGAGGCCGTGCGCAGCGGCACGCCCGTGCTGGCCTCGCGCATCGACGGCAATGTCGGCCTGCTGGGCGAGGACTACCGCGGCTACTTTCCCGCCGGCGACGATGCGGCGCTGGCCACCTTGCTGCAGCGCTGCCGCGACGATCCCGATATGCTGTCAGGACTGCGCGCGCAGTGCGACTCAAGGGCTGCGCTGTTCGCACCCGAAACCGAAGCGGCCACCCTGCGCGGTATCGTGGCCCGCCTGCTGAGCCCAAACCCTGGAGACTGCCGATGAATGCCCCCGAACGACCCGCCGAACCCCGCTTGACCTCGCTGTCCCATGGGGGTGGCTGCGGCTGCAAGATCGCGCCCGGCGTGCTCAGCGAGATCCTCAAGGGCACCGCGGCGATGCCGATCCCCAAGGAACTGCTGGTCGGCATCGAGACCGCCGACGATGCCGCTGTCTACCAGCTCAACGATGAGCAGGCGCTGATCGCGACCACCGACTTCTTCATGCCCATAGTCGACGACCCCTTCGACTTCGGCCGCATCGCCGCCACCAATGCCATCAGCGACGTCTATGCGATGGGCGGGCGGCCGATCATGGCGCTGGCGCTGGTGGGCATGCCGATCAACGTGCTGTCTACCGCCACCATCGGCAAGGTGCTGGAAGGCGGGGCTGCGGTGTGCCGCAGTGCGGGCATTCCCATTGCCGGCGGCCACACCATTGATTCGGTCGAGGCCATCTACGGTTTGGTGGCGTTGGGGCTGGTGCACCCCAAGCGCGTCAAGCGCAATGCCGATGCGCGGCCGGGCGATCTGCTGGTGCTGGGCAAGCCGCTGGGCGTGGGCGTGATGAGCGCGGCGCTGAAGAAGGGCGAGCTGGGCGAGGCCGGCTACGCGCAGATGATCGCCACCACGACGCGGCTCAATACCCCGGGTCCGGACCTGGCCGAGCTGCCCGGAGTGCATGCGCTGACCGACGTCACCGGCTTCGGCCTGGCTGGGCATGCGCTGGAGATGGCGCGCGGCGCAGGTTGCGACGTTCAGCTCGACTGGGCCGGTGTTCCGCTGCTTCCGGGCGTCAAGGCACTGGCGGCCCAGGGCTTCGTCACCGGCGCGTCGGGACGCAACTGGGCAGGCTACGGTGCCGATGTGCTGCTGCCCCGAGGCTTCGCGCCCGAGGACCAGGCGTTGCTGACCGACCCGCAGACCAGCGGCGGCCTGCTCGTGGCCTGCGAGCCGGCCGCACTGGACGCGGTGCTGGCGGTGTTCGGCCGCCATGGCTTCGACGGCGCGGCAGTGGTCGGTCGCATCGGCGGCGTCAGTGGGGCCCCCAGGCTGCGGGTGGCTTGAGGGCGGGGCTCGAACAAGCCCGAAGACAAACTGCATTCGGGCTCTCGACCTTCGAACGCAACTCGGCGTGAAGCGATGTGCAGCGCACCTACAGCAGCGCGTGCGGCACGATCGGCGACAGGATGAATAGCTTGAAGCGCAGCCACAGCGACACCTCGGGCTCTTCCTCGTACAGCACCTCCTGGTCGTCTTCGATGCCGGCCCAGAACAGCCCGCCGCCGGGCTTGCGCGTCACGCGGTAGGAGCTTTGCAGCCGGTCCAGGTCGATGATGCGCAGCATCTCCTTGGCCAGCTGCGGACTTTCGAT